>Ga0194132_10000853_pt1 | contig 62255 bp, 55 predicted proteins | sample TA2KigOf80mmetaG_FD_148612 | JGI IMG/M metagenome (GOLD analysis project Ga0194132, IMG submission 148612) | Freshwater microbial communities from Lake Tanganyika, Tanzania - TA2015054 Kigoma Offshore 80m | ecosystem: Environmental > Aquatic > Freshwater > Lake | place: Tanzania: Lake...
CGCCGGCCCACCCCGGCCGGCGCACGCGCACGGCGCGGCCGGCCGGAGCCGCGTGCACGGCCACGCGGATGCCGCCCTCGAACGGGTAGTCGCCGTGGACCTCGACGTCCCAGCCCGCACCGCGCAGACGGCACGCGAGCGGCAGGTGCAGCAGAAGATCGCCCGACGCGGCATCGACCTCCGCGACCCGACGCTCGACGGTCGCGAACATGCGAGCGAGGTTCGGCGGACAGCACGGCACGTCGAACCACGCGTGGCGCCGCGCCGGGAACCACTCGCGCATCATGAGCAGCCCGTAGTCGAAGCCGTACACCCAGGGGTTCGGATCGGCGGCGACCTCCGCGACCGCCTGCGGCTGCGAGTAGAACCAGCTGTCGCCGCCCGCGCCGGTGCCGCACGGCACGGCGTTGAAGAGCAGCAGCTCGATCTGGTCGAGCGCGCGCGGGTCGCGGGCGAGGCGCCAGACACGCGCGCTCAGCTGCGTCGCCGCGACCGCGGCGCAGCTCTCGGCGTAGGCCATCGCGTCCGGCTGCTCGAAGGGGCGCCCGACGGACTCGCCGAGCCAGCGCGCGCCCACGGCACCGGTCGGGTAGGCGTGCTCGTTCACCAGCGCGTCGAAGAGGCGCGTCGCCGCGTCGGTCCAGCGCACCGCGCCCGTCGCGAGCGCGACCTCGGCGATCGCCGACACGAGGTAGAGCGCGCGCACGGCGTGCCCGCCGAGCACGAAGCCGTCGAGATCCGTCCCGGCCGCCGCGAGGCGGCGCTCGACCGCCCAAGCCGCCTGCTCGACGTAGCGCGCCCTCCCCGTCGCGGCCGCGAGCCGGCACAGCGCCAGCTCGACCTCCGGGTGCGTGTCGGTGCGCTCGTCGCGCCCGGGTCCGAAGGTGCCGCACAGGTGGTCGGCGAGCCGCGTCGCGACGGTGAGCAATCGCTCGGAGCCCGTCGCCGCGTGGTGCGCGACCGCCGCCTCCATCAGGTGGCCGAAGCAGTAGTGCTCGTGGCCGAAGTCGAGGTCCGACCAGCGCGGCGGCGCACCCGGCGCGCCGTAGTACGTGTGCACGTACCCGTCCGGCGCCTGCACACGCTCGATCAGCTCGACCATCGGCTCGGCGAGGTCGGAGCGTCCGGCGAGGATCGCGGCCTCGAGCCACTTGTAGACGTCGGAGTCCGAGAAGTGCATCGCGCGGCGGGCGAGGTCGGGCCGGCCCGCGAGGCGACGAAAGTTGTCGACCGCGCCCTGCTTCTCCAGCCGCTCCAGGACCACATCGAGCGTGCGCCTTCGGAGCTGGGTCGCTCGCGGCGCCCAGAAGCGGTCGCGCAGCTCGATCGAGAGCCCCGATTCCGGCGTCGGTGCCATGCGCTTTGTGTAGTCCCGCCGCCCCCTGCACGACAAGCGCGCCTCCGCCGGACCCGCGCGCAGCAGCACGCGTCGAGATCCCGGGGGTGACGCGCCCGAGCGCGCGCGTTCCGCTGCTGGCTCCGCACGGCCGTGGCGCGCTAAGACCGGCGCGTGCGACTCGACCTCGGCGGCGAACCCATCCACACCCGCGCGCACGCGCTCGTCGCGACGCTGCGCGACGACGGACGCGTCGTCGCGCGCGGCTCGCTGATCGACCTGCGCACGCGCGGCTTCCTGCCCGTCGGCGGCAGCATGCAGGGGATGGGGATCATCCACCACATGGAGCTCGCGTGGCTGATCGATCCCGCGACCGGCGTCATCGAGGAGTTCACGCCGGCGCAGCCGACGGTCGCGTTCGAGGCATCGCCCGAGACGGCGGGCGAGAGCTGCCGCGACCCGATGGCCGCGGTGACCGCACTCGCCGGCACGCGGCTCGGCGACGGCTTCTCGGCGGCGCTCCGCGAGCGCATCGGCGGCGCGCTCGGCTGCTCGCACGTGATGACGCTCGCGCTGTTCATGGACGCCGCGGTCCGCGCCGGGCTCGACTGGCAGCGCGCGAACGTCCCCGGGCGCTTCGCGTCACCCAGCGCGGGGACGCTCTTCCGCCGCGACCTCGTGTTCGACGGCCACGCGCACGCGGACGGCCGCGTCGCGACCGGCATGCGCATGGGCGATCTGCACTGGAACGCCGCACCGCCGACGTCGCTCGCACCGCTGCGCTTCGCCCGACACCACGAGCTCGCAGCCGAGATCACCGCGGACCTGTGGCCCGGAAGCCTGCTCGCGATCCGCGGCGCGGAGCGCGAGCGCCGCGACGAGGCGTTCGCCGGCGTGGCATGGACCGACCGCAATCCTTGGCTCGCGGCGCTCGACGGCCTGGGACTCGCGCGCGGTGCTGCATCCGAGCTGCAGCACCGCCTCGACGGCGCGCCGCACGCGCGTCCCTGGATCGACGCGCTGCTGATGTTCGCCCCGGCGCTCGTGCAGTGCCGCGCCGCGCACCCGGACGCGTGGCACGAGAAGGTCCGCGCGACCGAGCGTCATCCGGGGCTGACCGCGATCCCGGACTCGTGCTGGATGTGGCGCCGCGGCGGCGCGCTCGAGCGCATCCGCGAGCGCCACGGCGCGGTGAAGGGCGGGCGCTGAAGCTCCGGAGGCCGCGCGATCGTCCGACCGCGCGGCCTCCGGACAGCTCGCCTCGTCAGGCCGAGGCCGCCACCTCGCCGATGCCGCCGGTGCGCGCGTGCGGCAGGGTCGCGACGTCGCTCGAGCGCTTCATCGACGGCCCCTCGTCGGTCCACGCCCACGTGCAGCGCCCGTCCTCGACGTCGAAGCGCAGGAAGCGCTCCTTCAGACCGTGGCGCAGCGCGCGCTCGATCGCGTCCGGCTTCTGCTCGGTGCGCGCGTGGATCCGCGCGCCGAGCTCGGCGATCGCCGCGGCCTCGACGTCGTCGCTGCCGGTGTCGCCGAGCCGGAGGTCCCAGCTGCCGTCGGTCTCGAGCAGGTCCTCCATCATGACCGCGTAGTACACGCCGTGGCGCTCGACCCGGTAGTACGTCTCGAGGTCCTCGGCGCTCGCGGTGCCGTTGCCGATGCGCTCGGCCATGTCCCAGAAGCGCTGCTTCGCGCGCTCCTCCATCTCCATCGCGATCGCCTCCTGGATCTCGTTGCTGACGGCGTCGTTCTCGGTGATGGCGTGGTTGGCGTGGAACTGCGACCAGTCGTCGGTGAGCAGCTTGATGCCGTACTTCTCGCGCTGCTCGTAGACGGCGGTGCCGGGGAACGGGGCCAGCATGTGCACGCCGGTCTCGCAGCCCATGTCGGCGAGCTTGCGCGAGAACTCGTGCAGCTCGCGCAGCGTCTCCGGCGTCTCGCCGGGGAGCCCGATGATGAACGAGCCGTGCGGCTGCACGCCGGCCTCGTTGCACATCTGCACCGCCTCGATGATCTTCGGAATCTTCGTGCCCTTCTTCACCGTCTTGAGGATGTCGGCGTTCGCGGACTCGAGGCCGAAGCTCACCAGGATGCAGCCCGCCTCCTTCATCTTCTTCAGCAGCGGGACGTCCACCGTGTTGACGTTCGAGAAGCTCGTCCAGGTGACCTTGAGGCCGCGCGCGAGGATCTCGTCGCACACCGCGTGCGCGTGATCTTTCCGCGCGGTGAAGAGGTCGTCGGCGAGGTTGAGCCGCTTGAAGCCGAGCGATGCCACGTGCTGCATCTCGTCGACCACGCTCTTGGCTTGACGGTAGCGGATCTTCGCGCCGACCAGCTGGCGTCCGGTGCAGAAGATGCACTGGAACGGGCAGCCGCGGCTCGTCGTCATCGAGATCGGCAGGTCGAGCGCGCGATAGCGGCCGAGCGGCACCAGGTGACGCGACGGCACGGGCAGCGTGTCGACGTCGATCCAGTAGCCGCGCGCGCCCGTGGTACGGATCTCGCCGTTCTCGCGGTACGTCAGGCCCGGGACCTTCGAGAAGTCACGGCCGTTCTCGAACGCCCGCACGATGTCGACGATGGTCTCCTCGCCCTCGCCCAGTGCGACGAGATCGAGCTCGGGGTGCTTGGTCAGCGTCTGCTCGGCGCAGAAGCTGACGTGCGCGCCGCCCATCGCGGTGAAGATCGACGGATCGATCTCCTTGACGCTGCGGATGACCGAGATCGCCGAATCGAAGGTCATCGTGACCGACGTCGCGCCGACGATGTCGGGCTGGAAGTCGTCGAGGATGCGCTCGAGCTTCCTGCGGTCGCAGGCGCTGACGACCAGGTCGAGCACACGCACTTCGACGCCGATGCGCTCGAGCGCAGCGGCCAGATACGAGATCCCGAGCGGTGGCGAGGGGATCTCGGCGACGGGGTAGAAAGGGTTCACCAGCAGAAAGCGCATCGACTGCCTCCGTACCCTCGCCTTCGGTGGCGGGGCGAGGGTCATCATGCACGGAGCAGCCCCCGGAGGCGAGCCCTTCGCGCGCGGAACTGCGCCCGGGGCGCAGGCCCGGCCGCAATGCGTGCAACGAGCCCCCGACGGGGATATGGGGGCCTGCCATGATCGTGTCGGGGATCGCGCTCGTCACCGGAGCGAGCCGGGGCATCGGCCGCGCCGTGGCACTGGAGCTGGCGGCGCGGGGCTTCGAGGTGGTCGCGACCATGCGCGAGCCGGCGGCCGGTGCCGATCTTCCCGGCCGGGCCGCTGCCCTGGGAGGTCGTCTGCGCGTCGCGGCCCTCGATGTCGACCGCCCCGCGACCATCGCCATCCCCGACGGGATTCGCGTGCTGGTCAACAACGCCGGCATCGAGTGCGCGAACCTGCCCGTCGAAGCGCAACCGGCCGAGGACTGGCGACGCGTCTTCGAGACCAACGTGTTCGGCCTCGCCGAGGTGACGCGGCGCGCCGTGCCGGCGCTGCGCGCGGCCGGCGGCGGCGTGGTGTGCAACGTGACCTCGTCGTCGCTGCTGGCCCCGGTCCCGTTCTACGCGGTGTACCGCGCGAGCAAGGCGGCCGTCGCAGCACTCGGGGAATCGCTGCGCGCGGAGCTCGCGCCGCTCGGCATCCGGGTGCTGGAGGTGCTGCCCGGACCGATCGACACCGACATGCTCGCCGGCTCCGCGCGTACGCCCGAGGCCTGCGCGTTCCCCGAGTACCGACCCGCTGCCGAGGCGCTGCACGCGGCCCGGACGGCGCTCGACGACATGGTGACGGCGCCGGCGGAGGCGGCGCGCCGCATCGTCGACGCGATCCTCGACGACGACGCGCCGCTGCGCGTCGCCTGCGACCCCATGGGCGAGGCGATGCTGTCCGGGAGCGACGCCGCGGGCGCCGAGTCGCGCCTGGCGGCGTTCATCGCGGGGCTCGCCGGCCGCCCCGCGCGCTGACCCGCGGCACGCTCGGTCGCAGGGCTGGTGATACGCATCGGACGCGAGCAGGCGCGCGGTGCACGCCGCCACCTGCTCCGCCGTGATCGGCACGAGATTCGGCGCTCCCGAGCAGGTGCCCGTGTCGTTGGGGTCGAGGTCGGGGAGCAGCAGGCACGAGTTGCCGTTGAAGATCCCGGCGCCACCGCGCGGCAGCGTGAAGACCTGGCCCATCGGTCCGAGCAGATCGCACGTGTCGGTCGCCGAGATGCTCGGCACCGGCGCGTCGCACACCACACCGTCGCGCCCGTTCGCGTCGAAGTAGCCCGGCGGGAACGCCGCGTCGATCGTGGCGGCCGTCCAGCAGGGGCAGGTGCCGAGCAGCATGCCGCGGAAGGTGACGGCGGCCTGCTCTAGGCTGCTCGAGACGTCGTCGCCGGTGCTCGTCGACAGGCAGTCGCCGCGCTGCGCCGCGCGGACGAACCGCGCACCCAGCTCGGTGCGCGCGTCGGCGACCGCGGCCGCGAGTCGGACCGGATCGGGCGTCCGCGCGTCGCGCAGGTGTGCGCGCACGAGCCGCGCGATCGCTCGGCTCGCCGCGCCGAGCTGCCGCGCGGTGCAGGCCGACGGCGCCGGACCACCCGGCAGCAGGGCGCTGCGCAGCGTCGTGACCGTGCTCGCGGCGGCTTCACCGAGAATCGCGGAATCGCCCACCGTGCTGCAGGCGCCACCCGCCTCGATGCGTGGGAACGCCGCGTCGCGCCGCAAGGCCGCCTGCAGGTGGCGCGACGGGGGGCGAGTCCGTTCGAGACGACCTTCTCCGGCACCGACGGGAGCGGTTCGGCAGCGTGAATGTCCGTGCTACCAACGCTTGCGGCGCATGGTTCAGCGCCCGGGTAGCGGCGGGAAAGGCGCGGGCGTCTCGCGGACGCGCCGCCCGCGACCGCCCGGGCCGACTGCGCGTCCACCTCGAGAGAAACCGCACAGGAGCAAGAGATGACGACCCGGGACGAGAGCTACGACGTGATCGTCATCGGCGCCGGCGTCAGCGGGATGTACGCACTGCACCACCTCCGCGGGATGGGCCTCGCGGTGCGCGTGTACGACGGCGCCGCCGATGTCGGCGGCACGTGGTGGTACAACCGCTACCCCGGCGCGCGCGTCGATGGTCCCGGCAGCCCGTTCTACTGCTACACGTTCTCCGACGAGCTCATGCAGGAATGGGATTGGGAGGAGACCCAGTCCGACTGGGCGGCGGTGCTCGCGTACCTCCGCCACGTCGCCGACAAGTTCGATCTGCGGCGCGACATCCAGTTCGAGACCTGGGTACGCGACGCTCGTTACGACGAGGCGGCGCAGCGCTGGACGGTGGAGACCGATCGCGGAGACAGCGCGACCGCGCCGTTCCTCATCTGTGCGGTCGGCGCTCTCTCGGCCGCGAACATCCCGAACATCCCCGGGATCGACGAGTTCGCGGGCGAGCGCTACCACACCGGCCGCTGGCCGCACCACCCGGTCAGCTTCGCGGGCAAGCGCGTGGCCGTGCTCGGCACTGGCTCGTCGGGAATCCAGTCGATCCCGGAGATCGCGAAGACCGCCGCGCACGTGACCGTGCTCCAGCGCACGCCGCAGTACTCCGCGCCGGCGGCCAACCGCCCGCTCGCGCCGCAGGAGCAAGCGGCGGCGCGCGCCGACTTCGCGAAGATCCGTGCGACGATGCTCGCGAACATGGGCGGGTTCCCCTTCGACCCGAATCCGCGGGCGTCCCTCGAGCACGGCCGCGAGCAGCGGCGCGCCCTCTACGAAAAGCTGTGGCAGCGCGGCGGCTTCCGCTTCTTCCTCGACGGCTACAACGACGTCGCGACGAGCGAGGAATCCAACGCCGTGCTGGCCGAGTTCTTTCGCGACAAGATCCGCGAGGTCGTGCGCGACCCCGAGACCGCGCGGAAGCTGCTGCCCGACTATTTCGTGATGACCAAGCGACCGGTCCTCGACGACGGCTACTTCGAGACCTTCAACCGCGACAACGTCACCCTGGTCGACCTGCGCGAGGACCCGATCGAGCGCTTCACGCGCAGCAGCGTGGTGACGCGATCGGGGGAGCACCCGATCGACATGCTCGTGCTGGCGACGGGGTTCGACGCGATCAGCGGCTCGATGCTGCGGCTCGATCCCCGGGGACGCGCCGGCGTTCGCCTGAAGGAGCGGTGGCACGACCGCTTCCACAACTACCTCGGCATGATGATCGCCGGCTTTCCCAACCTGTTCATGATCCACGGGCCCGGCTCGCCCGGCGTCCTCTACAACATGCCGCTCGGCGCCGAGCGCCAGATGGGCTGGATCGCCGACTTCATCAGCCACCTCGAGAAGCGCGGCGTGGGCGCCGCCGAGCCGACGACGGAGAGCGAGACCGCGTGGTCCGCAGAAGTCGACGGGATCGCGAGCATGACCCTGTTCCCGCGCACGAGCTCGTGGTGGACGGGCGCGAACATCGAGGGCAAGCCGCGCTACTTCTCCACGTATCTCGGCGGCTCGATGTATTACGCGCGCATCGCCGACATCGCGGCGCAGGGCTACGCCGGGTTCTCGTTCGAGCCGGCGCGCGCGGGCGGCGTCGCGGGCAGGTGACGGATGCCCTGATGGCCGGCGTCGGGCGGCCACGACGCGCTCGACGGCATCGACCCCGCGGGCCCAGCGGCGCATGATCGCCGCCTCGCGCGAGACGACTGGAGCGCAGCATGACTCTCGAGGTAAGCATGGACGAGGCACGCGCGAGTCGCTCGATGGCCGAGACGCAGGGCGCCACGCCACCGACCTGGCGCGGCCGCTCGCGCCGGCGGCTGCTGGCCGACGTCGTCGGCGGGCCGCGCCAGAACCTGGACAAGCTGCGCCAGCTCGCCGCGCTCGGCGCCGCATTCTTCCGGCCGGCGCTGGTGCGCGCGCGGCTAGAGCGCCTGCGCGACCTCGGCCACGTCGACGCGATGCCGACCATCCCGCAGCTCCTGGTCGCGGGCCGCGACCAGATGATGGTCAGCGCCGCCGAGGAGACGCGGATCTTCTACCGCAGCCAGGGGATCCCGTGGGTGTTCCACAACCTGCGCCGCTTCGTCTCCGGGCCCGCGACGATGCTCGATCCGGTCGGCCTGTTCGCGCCGCGCGACGCGATCGCGCACCACGTGCTGCAGACCTTCCACCGCCACGCGGTGTACGACCTCGTGCTGCTGCGCGCGCACGAGGGCGGCGTCGAGGCGATGGCGCTGCAGGCGCAGCAGATCCTGGACGGCACCCACCCCCACCAGCGCGCGCTGACGTCGCTCATGGAGGACGGCTCGTGCCACGCACGCCTGCCGCGCGACATCGCGGCCTTCGCGGCCGACCCGCACGCGGCACCGCGGCCGATCCCGCCCGGCCTCGTCGACGAGCCCGACCTGATGATCGGCATGGACCAGTTCAAGGACATCGGCGGTTTCGCGCGCTACGCGTCCCGGCTCGACGTCGGCGTCGCCGGCGCGGTCGGCGCGTGGCTCGCGGTCGCCTTCGACGAGACGCTGGGCGGACTTTTGGGCGTCAAGCTCGGGCCACGGTGCGTGGCGCGCGCGGCGTGCGATGCGGAGATCGTGGCGCGCCACGCGGCCGCGTCGCCGTCGGAGTGCGCGGGCTGACCGGGCAGAGCTGCTGCCGTTGGAGCGCGACTCCACGCAGAAGCTCCTGCTGGGCCCTCGGCCCGACGCCAACACCGGGAGATGGATCGACGACGGCTTCGTCCTCGAGGAAGCGCACGTGATGCGAATGGTTCAGCAGCGCAGGTTCGCGCGCGGCGGCGGGTCGTCCACGAGGCGGTGCACCGCGCGCCGCGGCAGGGGCGTCAAGAATCCGTGAGGGCCTGCTCGGCCACCGTGAAGACCAGGCGCGCCTTGTCGATCGCCGCGTCGGCGTCCGCCGGTCCGTACTGCTCGGTCGGGATCAGGTCCTCGTCGCCATAGAAGCTGAACTCCCGCTCCTTGCGCAGGTCCCGCGAGGCGCTCGCGACGGCAACCAGCTTCGCGCGCACCCCGGGCGAGAAGCGCTCCGCATGCTCGACGAGGATCGATCCCACGTCGTGCCACTTCGGCGGCTCGATGCCGACGTGGCGCAGCATCGCCTTGGTCGCGAGCTCGACGAGCTCCTGCGCCTCGCGCACGACGTCGGAGTATCCGCCGCGCTCGCGGAGCAGCTCGAGGACCTCGAGACGCAGACGCGCCTTCTCCAGATAGGACCTCGCGAGCGAGGTGCTCGTCACAGCTCGATGACCTCGCCCGGCCTGCGATCGGGCTTCAGATCCCAGTACCAGCGGGCGCCTCGCCAGACGCGACGCGCGCCGAGCTCGTGCAGCCGGCCGCGCAGCCGGGCGAGGATGCCGGCGAAGAAGCCGTCACGATCGAGCACGATGCGGGCGTCCTCGACCATGTCGAGAAAGAGCGGGCTACCGTGCGCCGCTTCCTCGCCGGTCTTGAAGACGGGCGAGATCTCCGTCGTGAGCCCCTGGTCGCGCAGTCGCCGCAGCCGCGGCGCGAGCGCGTCTTCGACGGCCGCAAACTCAGCGACGCGGGCCATGCGGCCACGCGGCAGCGGATCGGCGACGAGCAGCAGGTCGAGATCGGAGTCCGGCCGTGCCGTGCCGCGCCCGACGGAGCCGAACACGACCAAGCTCATCAGCCGATCGCCGTACACGCCGATCGCCGCCACCTCGACCGCCCGGATCAGCTCGGCGAACTGTCCTGCCGTCGTCATCGAGCCGGACGGTAGACCCCGGGCCGGACACGGTCAACGGGCACGTCGCCGGCGGGCGGGCACGTCGCCGGCGGGCACGTCGCCGGCGGGCACGTCGCCGGCGGGTACGTCGCCGGCGGGCACGTCGCCGGCGGTCCGGCGCTGCGTCAGGCCGACGCCCGCTCCCGCGCCGCGATCTCGACGCAGATCGCCACCAGCTCCATCGCCTGCTCGACCTGCGCGAGCGGCGGAAAGCTCGGCGCGAGGCGGATGTTCCGGTCGCGCGGGTCCTTGCCGTACGGGTAGGTCGCGCCCGCCTTGGTCAGCTTGACGCCGGCCTCGTCGGCCATGCGGACGACCTTCGCGGCGCAGCCGTCGGGCGTGTCGAGGCTCACGAAGTAGCCGCCCACGGGCTCGCTCCACGTGGCGACACCCTTGCCGCCGAGGCGCCGCTCGAGGATCGCGGTGACGGCGTCGAACTTCGGCTTCAGGATCGCCGCGTGCTTCTTCATGTGCGCGGTGACGCCGGCCGCGTCGCGGAAGAAGCGCACGTGACGGAGCTGGTTCAGCTTGTCGTGCCCGATGGTCTGGATCGACAGCCCGCCGACGAGGTGACGCACGTTGGCCGCACTCGCCGCGAGTGCTGCGACGCCGGCCCCGGCGAAGGTGATCTTCGACGTCGAGCTGAGCACGATCGCGCGGTCGGGATTCCCGGCCGCGGCGCAGGCGGCGAGCAGGCTCGCGAGCGGCGGCGGGGCGTCCACGAGGTGGTGCACCGCGTAGGCGTTGTCCCAGAGGATGCGGAAGTCCGGCGCCGCGGTCTTCATCGCCGCGAGACGCTCGACCACGGCCCTTCCGTACACGACGCCGCCCGGATTGCTGTAGCGCGGCACGCACCACATGCCCTTGACCGACGCGTCGGATGCGACCAGGCGCTCGACCTCGTCCATGTCGGGCCCGTCGTCGTTCATCGCGACCGGCACCATCGCGATGTCGTAGCGCTCGCAGATCGCGAAGTGGCGATCGTAGCCCGGGCTCGGGCAGAGGAACTTCGGCTTCTGTCCGTACCACGCGGGCCCGCCGGTCGTGCCCTTGAGCAGCGCCTGCACGACCACGTCGTGCATCATCGCGAGGCTCGAGTTGCCGCCGACGATCACCTCGCCCGGCTGGACGTCCAGCAGCTCCGCGAACAGCGCCCGCGCCTCGGGCAGGCCCTCGAGCACGCCGTAGTTTCGGCAGTCGGTGCCGTCGGCGGCCTTGAAGTCGCGGCCGAGGCAGTCGAGCAGGCCCAGCGAGAGGTCGAGCTGCTCGTTGCAGGGCTTGCCGCGCGTCATGTCGAGCGCGAGGCCGCGGGCACGGAAGGACTCGTACTCGGCGCGGAGCGCGTCGAGATTCCGGGTTTGCGGCGCGGGATCCGTCGTGGCGGTCGTCATCGTTCCTCCGGCTAGCAGTACAAGCATGGATCGGGGGCGACCGGTAGGGTGCCGCGCGCACGAGGCATCGAGCGGGCTGCGCGTCGCATCGAACTGCGCTCCGGGGAGGTCGATCCCGGCACTTCGGCTTCCGCTTCTGCCTCCGCACGAAGGACGTGCGGCATCTGCTTCCCCGGATTCGTTCGCAGGCTTGCGTCGGCGGCACCGACTCGGCGATGAAGGCGCCGTGCCACCGGACGCGCTGCCGGCGCTCGACGAGCGCGCGACCCTGACGACAGACGCCGCGGCGAGCTACCGCCGCGACGGCTTCGCGGTCGTGCGCGGCCTCGCCACGCCGGACGAGATCGCGTGCTTCCGGCCCGCGATCGTCGCGACGGCGCACGCACGCAATTTCGAGACGCGTCCGCTCGCCGAGCGCGGCACGTACGGACGCGCGTTCCTCCAGACACCGAACCTGTGGCAGCACGACGACACGGTCCGGCACTTCGTCTTCGCTCGGCGCTTCGCGCGCGTCGCGGCCGAGCTGATGGGCGTCCGGGGCGTGCGCCTCTACCACGACCAGGCGCTGTTCAAGGAGCCGCACGGCGGGCTCACGCCGTGGCACCAGGACCAGATCTACTGGCCGCTCGCGACGACGCACACGATCACCATGTGGATGCCGCTCGTCGACCTCGACGCCGACATGGGCATCATGCACTTCGCGCGCGGCTCGCACGCCGGCGGGGCGCTGACCGACCTGCCGATCGGGCGCGCGTCGCAGGACGCGCTGTCGCGCGTGGTCGCGGAGCGCGGCTTCGCGGTCGACGGCCCCGCGAGCACGCGCGCCGGCGACGCGACCTTCCACGCGGGCTGGACGCTGCACGGTGCACCGCCGAACTCGACCGAGCGCACGCGGGAGGTGATGACCGTCATCTACTACGCGGACGGCACACGGGTCGGCGGCTCGGGCGATCCGACGCGCGTGTTCGACCTCGCGGCGTGGCTGCCCGGGTGCCGCGAGGGCGACGTCGCAGCGAGCGCGATCAACCCGCTGCTCTGCAGGCTCGACTAGCTCGCGCAGCAGTTCGCGGAGCGCCGTCTCGACACGGGCTTCAGGCGCCTCTCCGCCGGTCCTTCGAACCGTCGGTTCGAGGCGCGTTCGGGAGCAGCGTGGCGACCAGCCCGTCGGCGTGAGCCTCGACCCACCGCGCTGCGGTCGGTTCGATACCGGCCAGCAAACGGGCTTCCGGGGCATTCACGTAGACCATCGATGCAGCGCCGACCAGCACGTAATGGAGCACCCGATCGTCGATGGGTGCCGCCAGTCCGGCCTTGCGAAGCCGGCGCCACAGCCTGCGAACGGTTTCGTACAGAGGCCGCACGTGCCGCTCCGTCATCCACTTGACGCGATCACTCTCCGCGGTCGCCTCGTGCACCATGATCCGGTTCAGCTCGGGGTGCCGCGCCGCGAAGCGGACGAGGCGTCGGATCATCTCCGCGAACGCGGTAGCGGTTTCCGCCACATCACTGGCGCCGTCGCGTACCCGCGCGGATCCCACGCCCTCCATGGCTCGCGCGAGCTCGGCAAAGAGATGGTCGACCGCCGCGACCCAGAGCGCCTCCTTGGAGGCGAAGTGGTAGTTGATCTGCGGCTGGTGCGCCCCGATGCGCCTGGCGATCGCTCGGGTCGAAGCTCCCGCGAATCCGTTCGCGCCGAACTCCGCGAGCGCGGCGTCGAGCAGCCGTTCGCGAATGTCTTCGCGCACCACCCGCACGCGGCGTGCCTTCCTGATCACTTGCTTCACGCTTTCCGAATACTCTATTATCATCTGATAATAGAGTATTCACGGAAGGATGCATGGAGAAATGAAGCTCTTGCCCCTGGCTCAGGAACCTCTGATCGTCCCCACGGATCGCGACATGCTTCCGTCGGAGCGCCGCGAGTTCGTGCGGACGCATCGCACATGCATCTTCGGGTATGGGCGGCGTGCCGATGGGCCTTCGATGTCGGTCGTCTACTACATCCCGACCGACGACGATGAGCTCCTGATCTCGACGATGCGCGCACGCTCGAAGACGAAGGCGGTCGCGCGCGCCGGCAAGGTGAGCCTCTGCGTTCTCGACGAGCGCTGGCCGTTCGCGTACCTCCAGGTCTATTGCGAGGCCCGGATCGACGACGATCCGACCCTCGTCGTCAACGTGATGATGGCCGTCGGCGGGCGGATATCAGGCCAGACGCTTCCCGACGAAGCGCAACCGGTCGTCGAGACGATGGCCAGGGACGAGGACCGCGTCGTGGTTCGCCGCCGCCCGTATTCGACCTTTGCGCAGCCACCGCGGCACCTGCACCAAAACGACCAGGAAGAGAAGGTCACCCACTGGATCACCGCCGCCATGCCATGGGACGCACTCGACGAACGCTGATCGGCAGCGTCTCGGGCGCGCGTCGCGTCAGCGCGCCGCGACCTCCGTCGCGTGGTTCACGTAGATCGGCGACGACCAGGCGCGCTCCTCGCTCGGCGTCAGGCAGTCGTCCGAGAACGGCGTGCGGTAGTCGCCGTAGCAGATGTCGGGCTCGATGCAGTCGCCCTTCTCGTCGTAGCGGCAGCGCAGCCCGCCCGCGTTGACGGCGGGCGAGGGCTCCTGGATCGCGCGCACGTAGTACGTCGCGTCGCGGCCGCCGGCGACGAAGTCCTCGTCCTCGAACTCCGCCACGCAGCCGTCCGGGCTCGGCACGCAGTCGATGCGCTTCCACGGGTCCTCGATCAGCGGGCCGACCGGCTCGCCGGGGCGCGCCTGCGGACGGACGCGCACGACCTCGATGCGCGTGATCTGGTGACGCTCGTCGGTCGGGTTGTAGCACTCGCCGCGGCACAGCTTCTCGAGACGCTCCTTCGCCATGGCGCCGTGCGCGTAGTCGGGGCAGCCGGGCTTCTGCTTGAACGCACCCGCGGCGCGCACCCGGAAGCGCGGCGCCTTGCCGAGATAGGTCTCGCCGCCCATGGGCACCGTGCCGTCCTCGCCGTTGAGCAGGTCGAACCACAGCAGCATGCGCGGACCGCTGGTGCCGTAGGTCTCGCGCCGCACGAGCGCGTCCCAGACCGCGTCACGCGATCTCCCATCCGAATGGACGGCGACGAGGCCGCCCGTCATGAAGAACGACGCCTGACGCTCGAAGTCCACGACCTGGAACGGCTGCACGGTGATGTTGTCCGGGTCGAAGCGCACCGACTCGGGCGTGCGCGGCTTCTCGGGGCCGAGCAGGCGGCGCGCCCAGGTCTCGTCGCGCGCACCGGTGGTCTCCGTCATCTGACGGCGGTCGTACTCCTTGTAGCCCGTGCCGGGACGCGCGCTGTGGTTGTCGCTCGAGCCGATGAAGCCGAAGCGGAAGCGCTTCCGCTCGCCCGGATCGTCGAAGTTGCTGAGCGCGAGCGCGAACTGCGCCGAGTTGCCGGGACGCGTGGAGAACGCCGGCTGGAAGCAGTCGCGGCACTGGCCGCAGTCCTTCCACTCCTCGGCTCGCGCGCCCGGCACCGTGAGGTGCCCCGCGACACCCGCCGCGACGTAGTTGGCGCGCGCCTCGCGGACGCGCTGCTCGCACTGCTCGGCCGGGATGTCACCGCAGCGCGCGCGGATCAGCTCGCCCGCCTGCCAGCAGCACGGCAGGAACTTCGCCGTCGGCTCCGCACACACCATCGTTCCGTCCGGACCCGACACCACCTCCTGGTTGTCGCGGTACTCCTCCGAGTTGCCGTGTCCGGAGAAGATCTCGAACAGGCGCTGCCGCTCGGGATCGTTCTGCTCGCGGGTGAGCTGCTTGGCGAAGGTCGTGCCGGGCGGCGTGTAGAGGCCCCACGTCGTGCCGTGCGGGATCACCAGCGAGTCGAAGCCCCACTGGCCGAGCTTCTCGAACAGCTCGTGCGGCGAGCCCGCGGTCTCCATGCAGTCGTCGGGCAGCTTGCGCGTGTCGACGCCCTCCTCGCAGACCTTCGTCGCGCGGAGATCGGTCTGGTACTCGCCGAAGTCGAGGTAGCGCTCGCGGTTCGGCAGATCGAGCAGCACCACGCCGAGACGCTGGCGCAGCGGTGCACCCTGCTGCAGGAGCGCGAGCGAGCGGCCCGAAGCGCTGATCGGACGCTTCGGCACGCGATCCTCCTCGGTGTCCTTGAAGACCACGTTCTTGTGGCCGTAGTGGTTCTCGGGGGTCGTGCCGACCTGCGTCCACTCCCAGCCGAGAAACGCGACCACGTCGGGGTTCTGCGGATCGCCCGCGACCGCGTTGCACTGCCGGATCGCCTCCTTGGTGTCGCGCCAGTGCCTCGGCGAGATCGACTCGGCGTGGTCGTTGATGCTCCAGAAGTCGAGATCGCTGCAGAAGCGGGCGAAGTCGCACGCGTCGGCGGGCGGGTGCGCGCCCTCGCCCTGCACCAGCGGCAGGCTGCGCATGAACGCATCGGCGGAGAACGTCGTGTGCACGTGCAGGTCGCCGAAGAGGATCGTCTTCGCGTCGCCCTCGTCCGCCCCGACGCCGCCGAGGGCCGCGGACGTCTCGCGCTGCGTCTCGGTGCGGGCCGCGACGACGTCGGGCGGCAGCTGGGTTCTGGTGACCTCGCCCGGGCCCTCGAGCTGACCGCCCGAGAAGATCCACGCCCATGCGATCCCGAGCAGGACCGCGAGCGCCAGCACCAGCAGAAGCAGCCGTTTGACCATGCGCATGACGAAGATCCCTCCGCTTGACGTGCGTACCGCAGCGGCGGCCGACGCCGCACACCCGACGAGTTCCGCGGGTGCCCGCGTCGTCGCCGCTCGCCGTCCTTACTGCACTTGGAGTGCAAGATCCAGAAGCGGCATTGCCCGGGTCCGGCGAGGCGGATAACCTCGGCGCCGCTCGCGCCCGGGGGATGAGTCGCCTGGCCGGTCGGTGCGGGATGGAGGGCTTTCCATGCGGACCTACGGAAGGATCACCACGATTGCGCTCGCGCTGCTGACGCTCGCGGGCACGGCGCGCGCAGGCACGCCGATCTCGGGCTTCGACGACACGCTGGTCGTCGGCGGGCTGTCGGCGCCGACGGCGATCGCGTTTCTCCCCGACGGGCGGCTGCTCGTCGCGCAGAAGGGCGGCGCGCTGCGGCTCGTCGCGAGCGGCGTCGCGACCACGCTGGTCAACATCCCGGTGTGCACGGGCTCCGAGATGGGGCTCCTCGGCATCGCGATCGACCCGTCGTTCGCGAGCAACGGATTCATCTACCTCTACCGCACGAACCCGGTGAACGGCTGCGGCAGCGCGACCGGCCGCTTCAACGAGGTCGTGCGCGTGACGATGGCCGCGAACGCGATCGACATCGGCTCGCTGTCCGTCCTGCTGACCGGCATTCGCACCGACAACGGCAACCACAACGGCGGCGTGCTGCGCATCGCGCCGGACGGCAAGCTGCACGTCGGCGTGGGCGACACAGGGCTCGGCGACAACGCCGGCCCGCCGAGCAGCGCCACCAACCCCTACGCGCAGGACCAGAACGCGCTCGAGGGAAAGATCCTGCGGCTCAACCTCGACGGGACGATCCCGGTCGACAACCCGTTCGTCGGCCAGGTCGGCAAGCGCGAGGAGATCTTCGCCTACGGGTTCCGGAACCCGTTCCGCATGGGCTTCGACCCCGTGAACGGCAGCCTGTGGGTGGGCGACGTCGGCGACCTGACGGTCGAGGAGATCGACATCGTCACGTCCGGCGACAACTACTCGTGGCCCCACTGCGAGGCCCTGCTGCCGGTGGGCTGTGCGCAGCCGGGCGACGTCGCGCCCGTCTTCAGCTACCTGCACAGCGGCGGCAGCTCGCTCGGCAGCTCGATCACCGGCGGCGCCTTCGCCGGCGCGTCGTTCGGCGGGCTCGGGAACGACTACTTCTTCGGCGACTTCATCGGCGGCAAGATCTACCATCTCGAGCCGAACGTCGCGCGCGACGGCGTCATCGGTAGCGCCACCACGTTCGTCTCGAGCGCGAACGGACCCGTGGACATCGTCTTCGGGCCGGACGGCGCGCTGTACTACGTCGCGTTCTTCGGCGCCGAGGTTCGCCGGGTCGCCCCGCTGGCGATCCCGTCCGACATCGACGCGTACCTCTGCTACAAGGCCACGCTCGCCAAGGGCGAGACACCGCTGCCGCAGGGCACCACGGCATCGCTGTCCGACGCGATCGTTGCGGGACCGCAGTCGTTCGACGTCAAGAGGGCGACGACCATCTGCAACCCGGCGTCGGTCAACACGAGCAGCGCGATCGAGCCGAACGCGCACCAGGAAGGCTACCAGGTGAAGCGCCCGGCCGGCGCCGCGAAGTTTGCGAAGGGCCTCGTCACCACGAGCGACCAGTACGCGAGCCGCAACCTCCTCCTGAGCCAGGAGAGCTCGCTGCTCGTACCGTCGAGCGCGGTGCTCGGCTCGGGTGGCGCACCGGCGTACGGCCTGACGACGGTCGATCACTACAAGTGCTACAAGGCCGGGCTCGCGAAGGGCTCGCCGAAGTTCATGGCGCCGGCGCCGCCGACCGTTTCGGACCTGTTCTACCCCGGCGGGCAGAGCTTCGTCGTGAAGAAGCCGAGCCGCTACTGCGAGCCGGTCGCGGCCGACGGCTCGGCGGTGAACTTCCCGGCGTCGAAGCTGGTCTGCTACGGCGTCAAGCTGCCGCCGGGCAACAAGTTCCCGAAGACGCTGGTCTCGACGAACAACCCGGACCTCGGCACGGACGTCCTGCTCGCCACCGCCGTCGGAGAGCTGTGCGTCCCGGCGAACGTCGTACCGTGAGGTGATCCCGGGCCGGAGGAGCCGCCGCGTACGGGCCGGAGGAGCCGCCGCGTAGGTCCGGCGGCTCCTCCACGTAGGTCCGGCGGCTCCTCCACGTACGTCCGGCGGCTCCTCCACGTACGTCCGGCGGCTCCTCCACGGCGCCCGGGTGCCGGAAACCGGCGCGATCGGCCGGTTCGCCGGTCCGACCGGTCTCGCGCGCGAGCTCCCGGTCTGGCGGCAGCCACAGGCTCTATGCGACAATCCGGAACGACGCGCGCCCCGGAAGGTGGTGTGCCGGCCACGGGAGGACCTGGCGCAATGGGCCATCGAAACGATCCGGCACGGAACTTCGGACTCGGTCTCGCGATCGCAGTCGCGATCGCCGCCGCGGGATGCGGCGGCTCCGGCGGCGGCTCGTCGGACCCCGGTCCCGGCCCGAACCCGAACCCGAGCTGTGAGGCCGAGCAGCAGTTCTCGAGCACCTTCGAGGGCATCCAGAAGGTGATCTTCGAGCGCCACGGCTGCACCGAGCAGATCTGCCACGGCAGTGCGGCCCAGGGTGGCCTGAACCTGTCGCCCGACGTCGCCTACGACAACATCTACGACAAGCTGGCCTCGGGAGTGTCGGGGAAGCTCATCGAGCCCGGCGACAACGACCGCAGCTACCTGTGGCTCAAGCTCGCTGCCGCGACCAACCCGGGCAGCGTCGACATCTCCGGCTCGCCCATGCCGAGCGGACGCCCGGCGCTCGGCGCGGACGAGCTCGAGCTGCTGCGCCTCTGGATCTACAATGGGGCACCGCGCGAAGGTACGGTCGCGGGCAGCGAGGCGCTGCTCGACGCTTGCCTGCCCGATCCCGAGCCGATCATCGTCAAGCCACTCGATCCGCCCGCACCGGGGGACGGCATCCAGCTCGTGATGCCGGAGTGGCCACTGCCGCAGAAGAGCGAGCACGAGCTCTGCTTCGCGACCTACTACGACTTCACCGACCAGGTGCCCGACGAGTTCAAGGATCCGACCAACACGCTGTTCCGCTTCAGCGGCTTCGAGCTGCGCCAGGATCCGCAGAGCCACCATCTGCTGCTCTACTACTCGCCGCTGAACTTCCAGCCCGGCGGCGTCGACGTCAATCACCCGTCGTTCGGCAGCTGGACCTGCTCGGGCGGCGCCCAGCACGGCCAGACCTGCGACCCGAAGGCCAAGGACGCCTGCGGCAGCGAGGGCCTCTGCCACAGCGAGATGCAGCCGAGCTTCGCCTGCGTCGGCTACGGGCCGCCGTCTGACGAGCCGGCCGAGATCGCGGGCGGCGCCGGACAGGCGCAGGCCTACCTGCCGTTCTTCCCGGGCGTCTTCTCGCAGGTCCCGATGAAGGGCGTGATCTACTGGAACACGCACGCCTTCAACACGACCGACCTCGACACCACCATGCACGGGCGGCTGAACTACTTCTTCGCCAAGGACCAGCGCTTCCCGGTGGTGCGCATCAGCAACTTCGGCGCGATCTTCCGGCCGAACAACCCGCCGTACACGAAGGAGACGTTCTGCAACGACCACGTCTTCCCGGTGGGCTCGCGCGTCTTCCACCTCTTCGCGCACATGCACCGGCACGGCGAGCACTTCTGGGCGACGTTGCCGGACGGCACGCAGATCTACGAGACTTTCAGCTTCAGCGATCCGACGCAGCAGCGCTACGACCCACCGCTGGCGTTCGACTCACCCGACCGGGCCGACCGCACCGTGCGCTACTGCGGGACGTACAACAACGGCATCAAGCCCGACGGCTCGCCGGACACCGAGCTGGTGACCCGGCTGTCCCGCATCCCGCCGAGTGCCCAGGGCACGATCGGCGGCTCCTGCAACCCGATCGCCTGCACCGCCGGCAAGGTCGGGGCGGCGTGCAACGGTGCTGCCGACGACGCGAGCTGCGACTCGTCGCCCGGTGCGGGTGACGGCGACTGCGATGCCTGCCGGATCACCGGCGGCGAGAGCACGCAGAACGAGATGTTCGTCCTGTTCGGCGCGCAGTACATCGACCCGAACGCCCCCGGCGCCAACCCGCCGGATGCCCCGCAGGGTGTCGCGCAGGTCGCGAGCCACGACGAGACCGGTCGCTCGCTGTCGACCGTACCCGCGTTCCCGCACTTCCAGGGCTGCGTCGCCCCGGGACGCGGCATGTCCGGCACGGCCGGCGTGTCCGCGGGCGTCAAGCAGGTCGCGGACGTCGCGCAGTAAACCTCGCGTGCGGGCGGACCTCCGCCCGCACGCGCCTCCTTGCGAGCCCGCGCCGGACTGGCGCGGGCTCGCTCGCGTTCACGGCGCGCGTCCGATCGCAACACGAAGGCCCGCCGCCCGAGGCGGGGCCGCGGCTCGCCTCAGAGTGCCGTGCTCCCCGGATCGCGGCGCCGGCGCGCCAGCGCCGCCACGTACTGCCCCGTCCACCACCGCGTCGGCCAGCGCCCGAGACGCTCGGCGGCACATGCGACGCGCAGCGCGCCCGGTCCAGCCCGGCCACCGAGAGTGCGCTCGACCCCGACCAGGGCGACACGCGGAAAGTGATGCACCGCGGTCAGCTCGGCGACGGTGAATCCCGCGTCCTCGAGCGCCGCGCGCAGCCCATCGCGGCCGTGCGTTGCGCCGACCGCGTACGGCACCACTCCCGCGCGGCGCAGCAGCGGGGAGAGCTTGTTACGCAGCCGCACCAGCGGATGTCCGGGGTTGTCGAGCGTCACGATCAGCACTCCCCCCGGTACGATGACGCGCTCGAGCTCGCGCAGCGCGGCGGCGATCTGGGCGTGATCGGAGAAGTGGTCGAGCGTCGAGTTCGACACCACGACGTCGAACGCGCCATCGCGGAACGGCAGCCGCCGGACGTCGCCGGCGACCGCGGTGGCACCGCCTCGGCGCACCGCACCCGCGGCGATCACCGGCGACACGTCGATGCCGGCGACGCGCTCCGCGCGCGCGGCGAGCGCCGGAACGAGGCCGTCGCCCCAGGTCTCGTCGTAGAGGTCGGTCTTCAGCACGCGGCGCGAACGACCAGCGGGCAGCCAGCGCTCGAGCAGCGCGAGCGTCGCGAGGTCGGCGTGCCGCCGCCAGAGCGGCGCCGCGTCCCCGAGGTTGCGACGCGCGACCGCGTCCCAGTACGCGGTCGGCTCCGACGCGTGATCGTGCTCCTCCGCGCCGCGTCGCGCGCGCGTCATTCCTCTACGGGCCCGGGCAGGTGCCCGGGAAGCTGCCACACCTCGACATGCAGCTGGTCGACCGAGTCCGGGTCGTTGAAGACGATGCGCTGCTCGCGCGGCGCCAGCGCCGCGGTGCCCTGTGCGAGCAGCCGCTCGACGAGGGCCACGCGCGCCGCGCGGATCTGGGCGCGCACCCGCCGCGGGCGCCGCAGCAGAGCGCGGTGCAGCGCGTTCACGTACGGATCGACCACGGCCCGCACGAGCCCGTTGCGCTGCGGACGCGCCAGGGCCGCGTGCGCCGCCTGCTCCTGCTCGAGGATCGCGGCGAGATCGCGCAGCTCCTGCGGCGGGTCGATCTCCTCGGGGATCACGAACAGACCGACGCGGCGCGCGGCGTCGCCGACACCCACGCGGCTCGTCACCACCGACAGCGGGATCGAAACCAGCAGCGCGCCGATGATCGGCGTCACCCACCAGAAGTAGTCGGGGTTCAGCCAGTAGAGGCCGAGCCCCCAGACCGTCGCGAACAGCGTGTCGAAGCCGTGCTTGCGCAGCGCCTCGCCCCAGCCGGTCTGGTTGTCGTCGCGGCCCTGCGACGTCCAGGAGACCGTCCGGCCGAGCAGGTTCTGTACGACGAAGCGCGTGTGGAAGACCATGCGGATCGGCGCCAGCAGGCTGCCGAGCAGCGTCTCCACGACGATGCTGACCAGCAGGCGGAACACGCCGCCGTACGCGCGCCCGCTCCGGCGCTGCACGACCAGCAGCAGGACGCTGAGGAACTTCGGCAGGAAGAGGATCGCGGCCGTCACGGCCATCAGAGCGAACGCCCAGTCCGGGCGCCAGATCGGCCAGTCCGGGAAGAGGCTCGGGCCGTCCGGGAAGTAGTTCGGCTCGCGCAGGACGATCTGGATCGCCTCCACCGTGCTGAGCACGAGAAACGCGAACCACAGCATCGCCGACACGTAGGAGAGCACCCCGTTCACGAACAGCGTGCGGTGCGCGCCGAAAAGACCCTCGCTGAAGAGGAGCCGCAGGTGCTGCAAGTTGCCCTGGCACCAGCGGCGGTCGCGGCCCATCTCCTCGAGCAGCGTCGAGGGCACCTCCTCGAACGATCCGGGGAGGTCAAAGGCGAGCCAGAGCTCCCAGCCGGCGCGGCCGAGCAGCGCCGCCTCGACGAAGTCGTGGCTCATGATCTCGCCGCCGAGCGGCGGCTTGCCGGGCAGCCGCGGCAGCCCGCAGTACGCCATGAAGGGCGCGATGCGGATGATCGCGTTGTGGCCCCAGTACTGGCCGTCACCGAGCTGCCAGAAATGCAGCCCCGCGGCGAACATCGGCCCGTAGACGCGGCTCGCGAACTGCTGCACGCGGGCGAGCAGCGACCTGCGATTGACCGCCGTCGGGACGGTCTGGATGAGCCCGACCTTCGGGTGCTCCTCCATCATGCGCACCATGTGCGCGAGCGTCGGCCCCGACATGATGCTGTCGGCGTCGAGCATGATCATGTAGCGGTACTTGCGGCCCCAGCGGCGGCAGAAGTCGGCGACGTTGCCGCTCTTGCGCTTCAGCCGCACCTTGCGCCGCCGGTAGAAGATCCGGTCGAACGCCTGCGCGTCGCGGCACCACGTCGCCCAGGCGGCCTCTTCGCGCGCCGCGGTCTCGACGGTCTGCGTGTCGCTCAGGATGAAGAAGTCGAAGTGCTCGAGCACGCCGGCGCGCTCGAGCGAGCGGCGGATCGCCTTCAGCCCGGCGAACACGCGCTCCACCGGCTCCTCGCAGATCGGCATGACGATCGCGGTGCGCGCCTCGGGCGCGATCGGCGCGTCCGGGTTCGCGACGACGCCATTGGTGATCGCGAAGCGGTCGCGCCGCCCGACCAGGGTGAAGAAGCCGAGCGTGGCGGTCCAGAAGCCGATCGAGATCCAGCCGAAGAGCGCGCCGAACAGCAGCACGATCGCGACCTCGACCGGCGTACGGCCCTGGTCGGGCAGCACGTTGACCATGAAGCCGCTCGCGATGACGCTCGGGATCAGCACCAGCAGGACCAGCAGCAACCGGCGCCGGTGGGCGACGCGCGGCCACGGCAGGCGCCGCCGCTCGGCGCGCAGCTCGGCACCGAAGCGCGGCTGCTCGACGCCGGCGCGGCGGGCGCGCGCACGCTGCAGGACCCGGCGGGAGAAGCGGCGCTCGATCTTCGCCGGGACCACCGGTCCACGCAGCAGCGGCGGCATCGACCAGAGCACGCCGTCGCGGACCGGCACCTCGGCACCGGGCGGTGCTGCCACGGCGCCGTGCGGACCGAAGCCCGCCTCGACCCGCCAGGCGAGGAAGTCGTCCGTGGCGGGATCCCACTGCACGCGCGACCGGCCGGCGCGCTCCTCGAGGATGGTCTCGAGCGCGCGCCGCGTCTCGGCGTCGGCGTCGCTGTCCGCGGACCACGGCTGTGCGTGCAGCGCCCGCTGCACCGCCTGCTCCGCCAGCGCCCTCCGGTCGATCTCGGCCACGCCGAGCGCTCCGAGATAGTCGACCGCGCGCCGGTGCGCGCCCTGCCAGTCCTGCAGCAGGCGATCCGCAGGCACCTCGAGGAACACGCCGTCGCTGACGCGACCGCCCGCAGCGGCGCCCCCGGGCGCTGCCGTCGCCGCCGCCGCGTCTCCCCGACGCTCTGCCCGGTCGCTCACGGCAGGACCACGTAGGACCAGGTCTCGGTGAGCACCTCGCCGCCGGCATCGAGGAAGGCGCGCACGTCGACTGGCCCCTTGTGGCGCGGGCGCACCTGGAACGCGAGCCGCCAGCCGCCCGTGACGGGGTTCTTGACCACCTGCTGCTCGATCAGCTCCGCCGAGTCGTCGCCGCCGGCGATGCTCACAACGCCCCGCACCACCGTGTCGGCCGGCAGCTTCGCGAGCTTGCCGCCGTCGAAGTCGACGACGAAGCGGTGCGCGTCCTCGAAGGTGCCGAAGTCGCGCCGCGTGCCGACCACGCGTCCCCCGGGTGGACGCTTCGCATCGTCACCGAACCACGACATCGAGTACGCGAACGCCGCGGGGGTGCCGGGCTTCGGCAGCTCCGCCGGCACCCAGAACGCGACGATGTTGTCGTGGATGTCGGACTTCGTCGGGATCTCGATCAGCTCGACGCGCCCCTTGCCCCAGTCGCCCTTCGGCTCGACCCACGCGCTCGGCCGCAGCTCGGAGCGCGCCTCGAGGTCCTGGTAGCTCGCGAAGTCGCGGTCGCGCTGCATGAGCCCGAATCCCTTCGGGTGCTCGATCTGGAAGCTCGACACGTGCAGCGTGCGCGGGTTGTCGAGCGGACGCCAGATCCACTCGCCCGTTCCGGTCTGCATCAGCAGGCCGTCGGAGTCGTGCACCTCGGGGCGGAAGTCCACGATCTCGCGCAAGTCGTTTTCGCCGTGAAAGTACATGCTGGTGAGCGGGGCGATGCCGAGCTTCTTCACCTCGCGACGCAGGAAGAGCCGCGACTCCACGTCGACCTCGGTCTCGGTGCCCGGCCGCACCACGAAGCGGTACGCTCCTGCGACGCTCGGGCTGTCGAGGAGCGCGTAGATCTCGATCTCCTTGGCTCCCGGTGAAGGTACCACGAGCCAGAACTCACGGAAGTCGGGAAACTCCTCGCCCGACGGCCCCGCGGTGTCGATCGCGAGGCCGCGCGCCGAGAGGCCGAACACCTCGTTCTTGCCGAGCGCCCGGAAATACGAGGCGCCGAGGAACACGATCACCTCGTCGGGGTACTTCGGCGTCTTGATCGGGTAGTGGATGCGGAAGCCTGCGAAGCCGAGGTCCTGCGGCACCTGGCTCGCGAACTTGTTCTTGCCGTAGTCGAACAGGCTGGGCGAGAACTCGACCGGCCGCACGCCCTTCGCGTCGACCAGGTTGATGCGCACCGCTCGGTCGTAGAACAGCCCGAGGTGGAAGAGCTGCACCTCGAATCGCGACTTGCGGTCGCGCCAGAGCGACTCGTCGGGGCGGAAGCGGATGTCGCGCCACTGGTCGTAGCTCAGGTTGAGGAGCCAGTCGGGGACCTTCGGCCGCGGCTCGTAGCTGCTCGCGGCCAGCTCCTGCGCGCGTCTGGCGACGTCGTCGAGACCGAACGCGCCTGCGCTCGCGGGCAGCAGCACCACGAGCATCAGCGTGAGGCCGCCGAGCGTCCGATGGACACGCCCTGCGGTTCCATCCCTCGTGTCCGGCGAAGCCGGTGCGGACGTCCGATGCGGCAAGGTCCAGGGGAGGCGGGGGCGCGCGCTGCGTCCGCCACGGCGTTCGGTCGAGTGGATCCTGTTCGGCACGGCGCTGATGGATAGCACAGCCGGGCGCGCGTCAACGCGCGGCGTGGTGACGCGTGACTGCCGGGAAGCGGGGCAGGCGCCAGGGGGCAGGGGCCGACCCCGCGGTGCCCTCGGGCACCGCGGGGACCGCGCCGTCACGGTGCGACCAGGTCGGCAGGGTACCCGAACCGGCTCCATCGCCCGTGGCCGGCGAAGCCGGCACGAACGTCAATCTTCGGCGTCCTCGTCGTCGGCGCTGACGGCTGCGCCCGTGGGACCGGAGGCATCGGCCTTGGCCTTCTTGTGCATGCACTTGTCGACCCGCTCGACGCGCGTGCCGAGCTCCTGGGCGACCTGATCGCGCGTCTTGCCGGCCGCGATCGCTTCCTTCACCTTCTTGCAGGGAACCTTGTCCTTCGCCGAAGCCACGCTGCCCGAAAGGGCGAGCAGGCCGGCGAGCAACGTCACGACCACCCATCGCATCGCGTTCACCTCCTTGGCGTCTGCTTACCGCCGCACCGCTCGACGAACAAACACGGGATCTCGCGGCGGTCGCGGGAACGTGCTTTCCCGCGAAAGCGTGTACGCGATGCCGACCTGCGGCCGCCTCGCCTTCCGCCCGTTCGCGGAAGAAGACGTCGCGCGCCTGCACGCCCACTGGAACCAGGCGGACGTCCGCCGCCATCTCTGGGACGACCAGCCGGTCGCCGTGGACACCGCCCGCGAGGTCGTCGCCGCGATGCGGGCGAGCTTTGCCGCCGACGGCTACGGCCTGTGGATCCTGACCGACGCGGAGGGCTTCGCCGGGATGTGCGGGCTGCGCGCGCCGGACGGCGGCGACGTCGAGGTGCCGTACAGCATCGAGCCGGCACGCTGGGGACACGGCCTCGCGACCGACGCCGCGCGCGCCGTGCTGCACCAGGCGTTCGGCGCCCTCGGCCTGCCGCGCGTGCTCGGCGGGGTCGACGACGCGAACGACGCATCGCGCCGCGTCCTCGAGAAGCTCGGCATGACGCCGCACGCGGTCACCACGCACGGCCCCGCCGGCGTCGACTGGCTCGCGATCGACGGCGAGCGCTGGCGAGCTATTTGGGCTTGACGGGCGCCCCGCCACCCGGCGAGTACACCGGCACGATCGGGGAGGCACCCTTCGCCGTAGCGCCGCCCTGCAGCTGGATGATCTTGGCGCTGCCGCCCTTGTCCACCTCGTCGATGCGAACCATCGCGTGCATCGGCACGTGCAGGCGATTCACGCCGTTGAACTCGTTGCGCAGCTCCTGCTCGCCCGGGTCGATGATGACCTCCGACTTGCTGCCCCACACGAGGTCCGCGATCTCGACGAAGCCGAACAGCAGGCCCTGCCCCACCTCGCGCGCGTAGAGCTCGAAGATTCGGCCCTCGTTCAGGAAACGGACGCGGTAGAGCTTTCGGGTCGATACCTTCGCGATCTTCGGCACAGGCGCTGGTTATGGACATCGCGCGACGGGCTGACAAGGGGGCCCGCATGTTCGACGGTCGGGTCCGGCGGGTCCGGCGATTGCCCCGACCGCACCGCGGGCGTAGCGTCTGGCGTCGAGCGGAGAGCACGAATGCACAGACCCGCACCCGTTCGCGCCATCGCGACGCGCTCCGTCGCGGCGACGCTCCTGCTCCTCGGCATCGTCGCGACCACGGGCCGGAGCGGCGCGGCACCGTCCCCGGCGGCTCGGCTCGCCCGCGGCAAGATACTGGTCGCGAGCGACCGCCTGCCGGACCCGAGGTTCCGCCGCTCGGTCGTCCTGCTGCTCGAGTACGACGACTCGGGCGCGCTGGGCGTGATCGTCAACCGCCCGACCGACGTCGCGCTCGCAACCGTGCTGCCGGAGATCGCCGAGCTGAAGGACCGGCCGGAGACGATGTTCCTCGGCGGACCGGTCGCGCTCGACCGCATGATCCTGCTGGTGCGTGCGTCGCAGGCTCCCGAGCCCGCAGCGAAGGTGCTCGACGGCCTCTTCGTCACGCCGAGCTTCGACTTGCTGCGCGAGCTGGCCCGCGGCCCGCGCGAGAGCGCGCCGTTCCGGGCGTTCGTCGGCCACGCCGGCTGGGGGCCGGGTCAGCTCGACGCCGAGGTGGGACGTGGCGACTGGGACGTCGTGCCCGGCCAGGCGTCGCAAGCGCTGACACGCGAGCCCGCGAAGCTGTGGCAGCAGCTGCGCGAGCGCGCGCAGGGCGACTGGGTACGCGCCCTGCCGTCCTCGCCGGGCGCCGACACCGGCACCGTCGCCGACACGGACACCGACACCCCACCGACGCGTACCGCCTGGCGCGCGCGCCGTCGCTCAGGGCAGCCGAAGCGAGGTGCGCGGCGATCGAGCGGCGGCGAAGCGTCGCCGACCGCCGCACGGAGCGCGCGCCAGGCGTCGACGCCTGCCGCACGGAGCGCGTGCCGAGCGTCGACGCCTGCCGCACGGAGCGCGTGCCGAGCGTCGACGCCTGCCGCACGGAGCGCGTGCCGAGCGTCGACGCCTGCCGCACGGAGCGCGTGCCGAGCGTCGACGCCTGCCGCACGGAGCGCGTGCCGAGCGTCGACGCCTGCCTGCTCGTCGTTGTAGTCCTCGTCGACGCTCTCAGCCCTCGATCGGGACCGCGAACGCACCGGCGAGCTGCTTCATCACGTCGGCGGTGGTCACCGGACGGTTCTCGTCGTGGACCGGCGGCTTGCCGCCGCGAACGCTCTTGACCGACAGATCGACGTTGGGAGACTCCGCGCGCAGCGCCTTCGCGGTGCACTTCGCGCGCGGGCGGTGCGCGAAGGCGTCGAGGCGGAACGCGCGCAGCGCGTTCTCGTGCGTCATCTTGTTCACGTCGGCGTCGGGCACGCCGGCGAGCGATCTCGCGAGAATCTCGGGGGACTTCGGCCAGGTCGTGTCGGAGTGCGGGTAGTCGCACTCCCAGGTGATGGTGTCGAGACCGACGGCGCTGCGCGTCTGGACGCCGATCGCGTCGTCGATGAAGCAGGTGATCATGTGCTCGCGCCACACCTCGCTCGGCCTCCGGCCCTTGAAGTCCTGATGGGTCCAGGCGTGGTGGTGCTCGTGCACGTAGTCGGCGCGCTCGAGGAAGTACGGGATCCAGCCGATGCCGCCCTCGGACAGCGCGATCTTGAGCTTCGGGTACTCCTTCAGCACCCGCGACCACAGGATGTCGGCCGCGAAGTCGATGATCTTGATCGGCGTCGTCGTGATCATCACGTCGACCGGCGCCTCCATCGAGTTGAACTGCATGCCGGCGCCGGAGCCGATGTGCACCGCGAGGACCGTCCCCTCGTCGCACATCGCCTTCCACAGCGGATCCCAGTGCTCGGAGTGGAAGCTCGGGAAGTTCAGCTTCTCGGGGCTCTCGGTGAAGCTCAGCGCGTGGCACCCCTTCTTCGCGACGCGCCGGACCTCGTCGGCCATGAGCTGTGGATCCCACATCATCGGCAGCGCGAGCGGGATGAAGCGTCCCGGGTACGAGCCGCACCACTCGTCGATGTGCCAGTCGTTGTAGGCGCGCAGCATGACCGCGGCGAGGCTCTTGTCAGCGAGCTCCGCGAACTTCATCCCGGTGAAGGTCGGGAACGACGGGAAGCACATCGACGCGAGCACGCCGTTCGCGTTCATGTCGCCGATGCGCTCGTGCACATCGTAGCAGCCGGGACGGATCTGGTCGTACGACGTCGGCTCCATGCCGTACTCTTCCGGCGGCCGGCCGACGACCGCGTTCAGCCCCAGGTTCGGGATCTGGTTACCGTTGAAGTACCAGACGTCGGTCCCGTCCTTGCGGCGCACGACCTTGGGCGCGAGCGACTTGTACTGCACCGGCAGGTGCTGCTCGAACATGCTGGGTGGCTCGACGACGTGGTCGTCGACGCTGACGAGGATCAGATCATCGGCGTGCATTTCATCTCCATTCGTCGCGGTGGGGTGCTCGCCGTCGCGCCGCTCGTCCCGGTGGGGTGCTCGCCGTCGCGCCGCGCGCGACGGCTCCGCTCCTCCGATGGACCTCGGCCTTGGGCAGAGCCCTTTCCCCTTGGTTCAACACTATCGCACTTCCGGATCGGCTCGCCAGCCGTTCGAACGACATGCCGCGGCGGACTCCGCCTGCGCGACCGGTGCGGGGATGTCGTAGAGGCGGCTCCAGTTGTCCCAGAGGATCTTCTTCTGCGCGTCACGCGACAGCGGCAGACGCTGGAAGCACTCGACCGCACGCGGGTACTTCGAGTCGGCGTGCGGGTAGTCGGTCGAGAACACGAGGTTGTCGTCGCCGAAGCGGTCGACGTACTGCGTGACGAGCTCCTCGTCGGCCTCGACCGACACGAAGCAGTTGCGCAGGAAGTACTCCGACGGCTTCATCGTCAGGTCGGGCGCCTCCATCCGGCCGAGCCACTCGTAGTGCTCGTCGAGCCGGTAGAACAGCCAAGGCGCCCAGGCGCAGTTGCCCTCGAGCAGCGCCACGCGGAGCTTCGGGAAGCGCTCGAGGACACCCCCCGCGGTCAGGCTGACCGCCACCGCCATGATACCGAGCGGCTGCGAGAAAGTGTGCCACATCATGAGGCGGTCGAAGATCTCGAGCGAGAAGTCGGGCTTCAAGTAGTTCTGGCCGCCGCCGTGGAACGCCACCGGGACGTTCAGGCGCTCGCACTCGGCCCAGAGCGGATCGTACACCGGCGAGTGCCACTGGCGTCGTCCGACGACGCCAGGCGAGAGGAAGATCGACTTGAAGCCGAGCTCGGTCACCGCGCGGCGCGTCTCCGCGACCGCGCTCGCGACGTCGTGCGGCGCCACCATCGCGGCACCGAAGAAGCGCCCGGGGTGAGCGCTGCAGAAGTCGGCGAGCCAGTCGTTGTAGCCGCGCGCGATCGCCGCGGCGAAGGCGGGCTCGAGGCCGTCGGGACCCATGATCTCGGGCAGGTCGAGGCCGAGCACGAAGAGGCCGCGCGTCGGGAACATGACCGCGAGATCGAGGCCCTCCGCGTCCATCGCCCGCGCCTGCGAGGCCGGGCTCCAGCGATCGGCCTCCCCGTCGGCGTACGCGTTGGCGTGCTCGGCCTTCCAGGCCGTGCGATCGGCGAGCGGGCGGACCGTGCCGAGCTTCAGGAGGACGTGCGACTTCACCTTGACGCGCATGTCGCGCTGCATCTCGGTGAGCCCGACCGGTGCCACGTGCCGCCACGCCGGGTCGATCCAGCGCTGCCAGAGGTCGGCCGGCTCGAAGATATGCATGTCGCTGTCCGCGACCAGGAGTCCGTCCTTTGTCATCTCTCCTCCACTTGAGAACAGCTCGGTCAAGCGCTCGCCCACGCTCATAGCAGGGCCGGCTGCCACGATCCCACGGTTTTCGTCACCGGGCGAGCGACACCGGACGGTTGCCTGCGGCGCCATCGCCCGCCCGTCGCCGCGATGGGCGTGGCACGAGCCGGATCCGGCTGGGCAGCCGACCCCGGCACCCCGGCCCTGCGGCGCCCGGTCCGGCCCCCGTGCACGACCCCACGCCGGCCGACCGTCCGCTCCCCGCACAGCCACCGGCTGGCCGGAACAGGGTGCTTGCTCCGCACGCGAGACCCGTGCGAGAGTCCGCGCGCTCCGCTCGACGAACCCCCCCCACACCCAGGAGGGCATCGATGTTCGAGCGCGCCGTTTTCGCTGCGATCTTGAGTTTCTCGGTTCTGACCGCCGTCCCGGCTGGTGCCGTCACCCTGCCGGAGGTGAGTGCGATCGCCAAGTGCCAGCGCACGATCGCATCCGCCGGGGCCTCCTTCGCGCAGCGCTCCATCCGGGCAACGCTCAAGTGCACCAACGAAGTGAGCGAGTGCCAGGTACAGTGCGACTACGGCGTGTTCGGCCCGTCGTGAAACTCGAACCCGCCGCCCTTCTGCGACTCCGACGACACAGGCTCGAACGCCGCGTTCGGCGAGTGCGTGGCCGAAGCCGACGAAGAGTGCGACAAGCAGGATCTCAACATCGCCAAGGCCGAGCTCGCGAAGCAGAACAAGATCATCGGCGCCTGCTTCGATCTCTCCACCGAGCAGCTCTGCGGCGGGTCGGGCACGGGATTGAACATGGACATCCTGAGCGCGGGCTGCCTGGCGCTCGACCCGGGCTACGAGTGCAGCCTCGCCGGCTTCCTGAACTGCGTGGGTGGTCCGCTGCAACGCCAGCTCACCGGTCAGATCAGCTCGCTCCTCGACCCGCGCGCCTCGGAGTCGCTGGCCGCGCTCGGGCTGCAGGGTCAGTTCCCCGGTGTGCCGGTCACCCGCAAGCGCAACGAGGATCTGCCCGCAGCCAACAGGATGGACGTGTGGAGCTTCACGCCGCAGGCCGGAGACGAGGTCGTGGTGCGGGTCAACACACGCGACGACGGCGGCAACCTGTCGACGCTCGCACCGCTGGTGACCCTGGTCGGCGGGGCCCTGACGACGCCGGTCGTCGACACGTCGCTCGGCACGCGCGACTGCCCGGTGCCGAGCGCTTGCGGCGCGCAGTGCCCGACGTTCCGCCGCACCGTACCGTTCACCGGGACCTGTGGCCTCATGGTGCGGTCGGGCTCGGTCCCCGGCTGCGCAGGCGGAAAGTACCGGCTGGTGGTGACCAGCACGGGCGGCGGTACGCCCACGCTGGTCGCGGACGACGTGATCGCGCCGTGAGCGGCGGCATCGCCGCGCCGGCCGTCAACGCGCCGGGAACAGATCCCGCTCCGGCTCCGCGAGCCGTCGCGCGATGCCTTTCGGACGCCGCTTCTTCAGCCGCGACGCCTCGCGCTGGCGCTTCTCGGCGCGCTCGATCAGCAGCTCGTGCGAGCCCGTGTCCGCGCCCGGCTTGCGGCGCTGCGTGTACGTCCCGTCGCTCGCCATGTCCCAGGCGTTGCGCTGGTCGGCGAGGTGCGTCGCGAGGATGCCGTGCATCTCCTTCTGCAGGCGCGGGTCCTCGACCGGGGTGAGGACCTCGACCCGGCTCTCGAGGTTGCGCTTCATGCAGTCGGCGGAGCCGATCCAGCACTCGGACGCACCGGCGTTGCGGAAGTAGTAGATGCGCGAGTGCTCGAGGAAGCGTCCGACGATGCTCACCACGCGCACGTTCTCCGACAGGCCCGGCAGACCCGGCCGCAGCTCGCAGGTGTCGCGCACGATCAGATCGACCTTCACGCCGGCCTGCGCCGCGCGGTAGAGCGCGCGGATCACGTCGACGTCGTCGAGCGCGTTCATCTTGAACTGCAGGTGGCCCTGCTGTCCCGCCTGCTGGTGCGCGATCTCGCGCTGGATGCGCTCGACGAGCCCCTGCTTGACGCCGGTCGGGGCGACCAGGATCCTCTTGTAGCTGCGCTTCGGCTTGTAGCCGGTCGTCAGGTAGTTGAAGAGTTCGGTCAGATCCTGGCCGATCTCGTCGCTGCTCGTCAGAAGCCCGAGGTCGGAATAGATGCGCGCCGTGCCGGCGTGGTAGTTGCCGGTGCCGACGTGGCTGTAGCGGCGGAGCCCCGTGAAGTCCTGGCGCACGACGAGGATCACCTTGCAGTGCGTCTTGAGTCCGACCACGCCGTAGGTGACGTGGATGCCGGCCTCCTCCATCCGGTTCGCCCACTGGATGTTGGCGCCCTCGTCAAAGCGCGCCTTGAGCTCGACCACGACCGCGACCTGCTTGCCATTGGTCGCCGCGGTGATGAGGTGCTCGATCACCTGCGAATCCGCCGACGTGCGGTAGAGCGTCATCTTGATCGCGCGCACCTTGGGGTCTTCAGCGGCCTCCGCAAGGAAGCGCTCGATCGACGACGAGAACGACTCGTACGGGTGCTGCAGCAGGATCGAGCCGGCGTCGCGGATCACGTGGAAGACGTTGCGCCCGCGCGTCAGCTCGGGGCTGTCGATCGGGTGGTGCTTCGGGTCGCGGAGCGACGGCACGTCGAGCGACGACAGCTCCATCAGGCTCGCGAGCCCGAGACGGCCCGACACCTCGACGACGTCGCCCTCCTCCTGCAGCCCGAGCTCGGACGCGAGCATGCCGCGGTGCATGGGCGACATGCCCTTGCCGATCTCGAGGCGGACGATCGGCGCGAACTTGCGGTCGCGCAGCTCGCTCTCGATGAGATCCACCAGGTCGTCGGCATCCTCCTCGTCGCGCTCGGTGTTGGCGTTGCGCGTGACGCGGAACAGCTCGCTGCTCTCGACCTCCATGCCGGGGAACAGCAGGTCGAGGTTGTCCTCCATGACGTCCTCGAGCGGCACGAACACGTTGCGGTCGCCGACCCGCACGAGACGCGGGATGCCGGCGCCGACCGGGACCTTCACGCGCGCGAGCGAGATCTGCGAGTCCTTCGGGTAGCGCACCGTCACCAGCAGGTTGAGCGACAGGTTCGAGACGAACGGGAACGGGTGCGCCGGGTCCATCGCCTGCGGCGTGACCAGCGGGTAGACGTTCTTCAGGTAGTACTCGCGCAGCAGCGCGCGGTCCTTCTGGTTGAGGTGCTTGATGTCGGTCAGGTGGATGTCGTGCTTGCGCAGCCGGTGCACGAGGTCGGCGAACAGCTCCTGGCGGCGCGCGTCGAGCGCCGCGACGACGCGGTAGCACTCCGCGATCTGCTGCTGCGGCGTGCGGCCGTCGATCGTCGTCTCGCGCACGCCCGCCGCGACCTGCTGCTTCAGGCCGCCGATGCGCTTCATGAAGAACTCGTCGAGGTTCGAGCTGACGATGGCGAGGAACTTGACGCGCTCGAGGAGCGGCACGCGCTTGTCCTCGGCCTCGTGCAGCACGCGCCAGTTGAACTCGAGCCAGGTGAGCTCGCGGTTGAGGAAGTAGTCCGGGCCGGACAGATCGGCCGCCACGGCCTTCTTGCGCGTGCGCACCGGAGCCGGGGCCGACTTCTTGCGCGGCATGAGCTTGCGTCGGGTCGCCGCCATCTCGCCGGACTTGCCCGACTTGCCGCGCTTCGGGGTTCTGCCCCGCGCCTGCCCGTCGCCCGCCGTCGTGTCCGGCGCGGGTACCGTTCCGCGCGCGCTGTCCGCCTCTTCGACCATGCTCACTTCCCGAAGACCCCCGCCCGGTTGTGGTACCACGCGATCCCGACGTTGGACAGCGGTCGCGCCGCGCCCTCTCTTTAGCGGACGCCGCGGCGTCCGCCTCGGCTCGGAACCCACGACGCCGACGGGATCAGGTGCTCACGCGGTCGCGGCCAGCCGCCTTGGCGCGGTAGAGGGCCTCGTCGGCGACGCGGATCAGCCGCTCGGGCGTGGTCGCGTCCTCGGGCATGGCGGCGACGCCGATGCTGATCGTCGGGCGCAGCAGCACCTCGCCGAAGGCGAACTTCTGCGCCGCGAGCGCCGCGCGGATCTGCTCGCCCGCGGCCACCGCGGCCTGGCTGTCGAGCCCCGGAAACGCCGCCATGAACTCGTCGCCGCCGAAGCGCGCGATCATGCCCCGGGTACCGACGAGCTCTCCCAGCATGTACCCGACGCCGGAGATGGTCAGCGCGCCCGCCTGGTGTCCGTGCGTGTCGTTGATCTTCTTGAGCCCGTCGAGGTCCATCATCAGGAGCGCGAGCGGTCGTCGCGTCCGGGAGCACGACGCGAACCCCTCGTGGAAACGCTCCCGGAAGACGCGCAGCACCACGAGCCCGGTCAGCTCGTCGATGTTCATCAGGCGGTCCACCTCGTGGTGGAACTCGCTCTCCACCTCGTCGTGGAAGCTGAACTTGAGCACGGTGTCGCCGAGCAGCAGCTTGTCGCCCTCGGCGAGATCGGCGAGATCGACCATCCTGCCGTTGAGTCGCGTGCCGTTGGTCGAGCCGGCGTCGCGGACGACCCAGCAATCGCGCGCGGCGTCGTGCTCGATCTCGCAGTGCTTGCTGCTGATCTTCGGGTCGCCGGGAATCACCAGCGTCGCGACGTTCTCGCGCCGCCCGAGGGCGAAGCGCTTCTCGTTCATCAGGTAGCGCCGCCCGAGCTGGGCGCCGCGGAGCACGATGAGCACCGGTAGACGCCCCGCCTCCGGCTCCTCCCACCCCGGAACATCGGACATCACCGTTCTGTCGTCGTCGTCGATCATGGCCGGTACCGAGGCGGATTCTCCGTTCCATCGCCCCCGGGTGTCAACTCCGGGGCGCTACGCAGGCGCGCGTCGACGCCCGACGCGCGCTGCACACGCGTCGCGACGGCGAGAGCGTGCCGACGCGCGCTTGCCGTCGCTCCCCCCGCGTGGCAACGCGCACCGGTGTCCCACGAGCCGCAGGCGCTGCGCCGCACGCTGACCCCCGTCGCGATCACGCTGTACGCGGTCGGCGACATCCTGGGGGCCGGCATCTACGCGCTGGTCGGCAAGGTCGTCGGCATCGCGGGCACGTCTGCCTGGCTGTCCTTCGGCGTCGCGGCGCTGATCGCCGTGTTCACCGGGCTCACCTATGCCGAGATGAGCTCGCGTTTTCCGGTGGCGGCCGGTGCAGCCGCGTACAGCGGACGCGCGTTCGCGAGCCCCGCCGTCGCGTTCGTCATCGGCATGCTGGTGCTCGCGAGCGGCATCACCTCGGCCGCGACCGTATCGCTCGCGTTCTCGGGCTACCTCGAGACGTTCGTGACCGTCCCCCCGCTCGCGGGCAGCGCGGCCCTCCTCGGCGTCATGACGTGGGTGAGCTTCCGCGGCATCCAGGAGTCGTCGAACCTGAACGTCTTCCTGACGATCGCCGAAGCTTCCGGGCTGGTTCTGGTGCTGGTCGCGGGGTTCTGGTTCGCGGGCCGCCTCTCGGGCGCCGAGCAGCTCGAGCGCCTCGCGCCCGACGCGACCCCGGGGCAGATCCTGAGCGGCGCCACGCTCGCGTTCTATGCGTACATCGGCTTCGAGGACACGGCGAACGTCGCGGAAGAGGTGCACGACGCGCAGCGCGTGCTGCCGCGCGCGATCCTGATCGCGATCGCCACGTCGTGCGCGATGTACGTCGGGATCACCGTCGCCGCCCTGCTCACGCTGACGCCCGAGCAGCTCGCATCGTCGTCCGCACCGCTGCTCGACGTGCTGCGCGCGGCCGGCATCGAGCCGCCGGGAGGCGCGTTCTCGATCGTCGCGCTGTTCGCGATCTGCAACACCGGGCTACTCAACCTGATCATGGCCTCGCGCCTGACCTACGGCATGGCGCGCGAGGGCCTCATTCCCGCAGTGCTCGGTCGCATCCATCCGGTACGCGCGACACCGTGGCTCGCGGTGCTGCTGGCGTTCGCACTCGCGCTCGCGCTCGCGATCTCGGGCGGTGTGCAGATCCTCGCGCAGACCACGAGCCTGCTGCTGCTGTGCGTGTTCACGACCCTCCACCTGGGCCTGCTGCGCATCAAACGCGGCGAGACCGCTCGCCCGGCAGGCATCTTCGTCACGCCAGCGTGGACGCCGGTGATCGGCTTCGTGCTCTGTCTCGGGCTCGCCACGCAGTTCCCGCCCGCGGCGCACGGCCGCATGCTCGCGGTGCTCGCCACCGCCGCGCTGCTCTACGCGACGCTCGGCCGGCGCATGCGACACGCGTCCCGGCATCCGTCGCCGTAGCGGCCGGTCGCGGCGAGCACGGCGCCGTCCGGTACGTTTCCACATGCGGAGGCGCATGGTATCGCTCGCCGCTGGACGGGCGAAGCAGATCACCAAGCCCGGGATGGGGAGAATACAGGCATGGCGGCGAGTGGGGCGAAGAAAATGTCAAAGAAGAAATCGACTGGCAAGGCGCCGGCGAAGAAGACGGCCGCGAAGGCCGCGCCGAAGGCTGCAGCGAAGACCGCCACGAAGGCGGTGAAGCCCGCCGCGGGCACGCCGGCCGGGAAGAAGGCGAAGAAGACGGCGCCGGCCGGGAAGAAGGCGAAGAAGACGGCGCCGGCCGCGGCGAAGGGCAAGTCGGCCAGGACCGCGCCGCCCGCGAAGCCGAAAGCGAAGGCGAAGGCCGCCAAGCCCAAGGCGGCCGAGTCGGCGCTGTCCACCGTGATGAAGTCCCTGCCGCTCCTGCCGGCCGTCAGCCGCTGGATCGGTCGCACCGTCGGCTGACGGGCGTGCGCGCCGCGCGCCCCGGGCGCGGCGCGCACCTCACGGCTCGAGGAGGGCGGTCCGCCAGGCGCTGCCGCGCCTAGTGAACAGCTCCCGGTGGTGCAGGCGGTCGTCCCGGTGCGTCCAGAACTCGATCGACGACGGCACGAGCCGGAAGCCGCGCCAGTCCACGGGACGCGGCACCGCGATCCCGGCGAAGCGACGCTCGGCCGCGCGACGCCGCGCGACCAGCGCCGCGCGGCTCACCAGCGCGCGGCTCTGGAACGACGTCGCGCCCGACAGCTGGCTGCCGCGCGGGCGCGTCGCCCAGTAGGCGTCGGCGTCGGCCCCGGGCAGCTCGACGACGCGCCCCTCGACCCGCACCTGCCGGCCCATCGTGTTCCAGTGGAACGTCGCCGCAGCACGTGGGTTCGCGCGCAGCTCGCGGCCTTTCCGGCTGCGCGCGTCGGTGAAGAACACGAAGCCCTGCGGGTCGGCCTGCTTCAGCAGCACGAGGCGCAGCGACGGCACGCCGTCGCGCGTCGCGGTCGCGAGCGCCATGGCCTCGCAAAGCGGAGCGCCGGCGCGCTCGGCGTCGCGCAGCCAGCGGCGGAAGCGGAGGATCGGATCTGCTGCCATGGCGCTGAGTGTACTCCAACGCCGGCGGGCGTCACGCCTCCGGCTCGAGCGCGATCGCACGATCGATGAATGGCTGCTGATCGGGGTGCAGGCGCGCGCGGGCCTCGTCCGCGGCGAGGAACTCCGCGTGGTCGATCTCCCAGTCACCCGGCGCGAGGACCGGCGACTCGGGCGGCTCGAGCGGCTCGGCGAGGAAGCCGATCACGCGCTTGCGCGTCCTCACGTAGGCGATCTCGCCGAGTGCGGCGACGATCCGGCACGCGAGCCCGGTTTCCTCGCGCGTCTCGCGCACCGCAGTGTCCTCGGCCGACTCGCCCGCCTCGACGAGCCCCTTGGGGATCGAGTAGGGCGCGCGCCGGTTGTAGCTGCCGCTCGGGTGCACGATCAGGTAGCGCCACTCGCTCCCGAACCGCGCCCGCACGAGGCACCCGGCCGCGACCTTCACCGGCATGCCGCTCCGGTAGCGAACCCGGCGACGTTCGGCAGGCCCGTTCGCTGGCGTTACGCCTCCCGGATGCCGTACACGGGAGCACATGGGCCGCGCACGGCGCCCGGGGCTTTGGTTCGACCCGCGCCGCGCCGATGAGCCCCTGGACCCAGGAGGACGAGGCATGAGTCGGAAGCGGGAGATCGCAACGAGCACGCGCCAGCACGTGACGCTCGTGGTCACGGCGTGCCTTTGCGCGGCGCTCGTGGCCGCACTGAGCTGTTCGCATCATCGCACCAAGAAGGCGGAGATCAACGAGCGCGAGTACGCCGCCTACCGGACCCGGGGCGCCGCGCAGATCTCCGGCCAGGTCACGATGACCCTGCCTTCCGGCGCGGTGCTCGACGGCTCCGCGTGCCAGGTGCGGCTCACGCCGATCACGACCGAGTCGACGCGCTACATGCAGGACGTCGTCCTGCAGGGCGGAACGAAGCCCTGGAAGGAGAGCCCCGACGCCGTCTGGTGGATCACCACCGCCGACCAGGCCGGCCGCTTCACCTTCCGCGAGGTACCGGCCGGCAGCTACTACCTGACCTGCCCGGTCGCCTGGCGCGACACGATCGACGGCAGCGCGCGCGAGCGCATCCTCTGGGCGGAGACCACCGTCTCCGGCACCGACACGGTCGACGTCCCGGTCTCGCGTTGAGCTCCGTGGAGAGCCGGCAGTTCGACCTGTGCGTCGTCGGCAGCGGACCGGCGGGCCAGAAGTGCGCGATCCAGGCGGCGAAGCTCGGCAAGAGCGTCTGCGTCGTCGAGCAGATGGAGTCGGTCGGCGGTGTGACGATCAACACCGGGACGATCCCGTCGAAGGCGCTGCGCGAGGCGGTGCTCGCGGTGCTCGCGGCGCGAAAGCACGCCGACAGCGTCGGCACGGCGCTCGACCGGACCAGCGAGCTCGCGCTGCTGGTCGCGTCCTGCCAGCGCGTGATCCACGCCGAGATCGAGGTCGTGCGCCGCCAGCTGCTCGACAACGGCATCGAGCTGCTGTCCGGCACGGCGTCGCTGATCGACACGAACCGGATCCGGATCGACGGCCGGCACGCGAGCGAGACCGTCGCTGCGACGCACGTCCTCCTCGCACCGGGCACGACGCCGGCGCGCCCCGCACACGTGCCGTTCGACGGCGAGAAGATCGTCACCACCGACGAGCTGCTGCGGCTGGCGTACCTGCCACAGACGCTGATCGTGGTCGGCGGCGGCGTGATCGGCGCGGAGTACGCGTCGATGCTGGCGGCGCTCGGTGTCCGCGTCACGCTGATCGAGACCCGCGACCGGCTGCTCGAGTTCGCCGACCGCGAGATCGTCGAGGCGCTGCAGTACCAGCTTCGCCAGGCGGGCATGACGCTGCGGCTCGCCGAGAAGGTCGTCGAGATCAAGCGCGTACCGGCGCCGGCGGGCGCGCGGGCATCGGGCGAGATGGTCGAGGCGACGCTCGCCAGCGGCAAGAAGCTGCACGCGGACTGCCTGCTCTACTCGGGCGGCCGCCAGGGCGCGACCGACGCGCTGGGCCTCGCGGCCGTCGGCCTCGCCGCCGACGAGCGCGGCCGCATCGCGGTCAACCGGACCTTCCAGACCGCCGCGCCGCACATCTACGCCTGCGGCGACGTGATCGGCTTCCCGGCGCTCGCCTCGGCGTCCATGGAGCAGGGCCGCCTCGCGGCATGTCACATGTACGGCGCCCCGATGGTGCTCGAGGAGGAGATGCTGCCGTACGGCATCTACGCGATCCCCGAGATCTCGATGGTCGGCGCCACCGAGGACACGCTCACCGCGCGCGCCGTGCCCTACGAGACCGGGATCGCGCACTACCGCGAGACCGCCCGCGGACAGCTGCTCGGCGACGAGACCGGCATGCTGAAGCTGCTGATCCACCAGCAGACCGAGGCGATCCTGGGCGTGCACATCATCGGCACCAGCGCGACCGAGCTCGTTCACATCGGCCAGGCGGTGATGCGGCTCGCGGGCACCGCCGAGTACTTCATCGAGACGGTGTTCAACTACCCGACCCTCGCCGAGTGCTACAAGGTCGCGGCGTTCAACGGCCGCAACAAGATCCGCTGCGTCTGACGCAGCGCACCACTCGCTCCGGCCGTCTCGCAAGCTGAAACGCACCGCACGGCTCGACCTCGCGCACCCGACCGTTCCGGGTCATACTCCCGGCGGTACAGCTGCGGCCCCGATCGGATCCATCGGAGGGTTCATGCGCCTCGTCAAGTCCGCCTGGCTCCTGCTTCTCCTGCTCGCGTGCGGCGCGACCGCGGACGCGGCCGACAAGTGTCTCGCCGGCGCGTCGCAGTGGATCGACCGCGCGCAGATCGACGCGCTCCGCGCGGTGATCGAGAGCGCGTGCCCGTGCGACGCGGCCACCGCGCGCGACGAGTACCGGCGCTGCTCGAACGCGGCCGTCAGGAATGCCGTCGACACCAACGCGCTGCGCCGCGAGTGCCGCGCGACGCTGAGCGCGATCCAGGCCCGCGCGACGTGCGGCCTGCCGGCATCGCCCGCGAAGGTTCCGTGCCTGAAGAAGGGCACGGGCCCGCAACCCAGGCTGCGCTGCGCGATCAGGCAGCAGTCGTCCTGCGTCGACAGCCCGAGCGGACGGGTGCGCCAGATCGCGTGCGGCGGCTACACGCACTGCATCGATGCCGCCGACGCCAACGGCGACCTGCTGATCGACGCGGAGGACGAGCTGCGCTGCGCGGTGCGGAGCGCGACGATCGACATCCCGAGCGCCGCCAAGCCGCCCCACACTCCCGGCAGCCCGGGCGTGACCGTGACCAATCCGAAGCTGATCACCCAGTTCGGCAGCGCCACCTTCAACCTGAACAACGCGCGCTACACGCGCTTCCACGCGCAGCGTCCGGGCGTGCAACCCGACGCGATCCTCGTCCTGGTGCCCGGCTTCGAAGGGGGCGCCGGCGGCTTCAAGGTGCTCGCCGAGAACCTGATCGTGCGCATGACGCGCGATCAAGGCCTCGCCGTCGAGGTGTGGGCCTTCGACCGACGCTCGAACCCTCTCGAGGACCGCGCCGGCATCCGCGTCGCCGACGACCTCGATGACGGCACGATCGCTCTCGACTGGCTCTTCGGCGGCGAGATCGGCATGCCGCTCAGCCCGCAGCTCGCGGGCCTTGGCCGCCGCGCGGTCTTCTACGACACGCAGGCCGACGTTCCGTTCCTCGCGAGCTGGACGAACCTGGTGTTCTCGCAGGACATCGACGCGGTGGTTGCAGCGGCCGACCTGGCCGTCCGGAACCACAACGTGTTCCTCGGCGGACACTCGGCCGGCACCGGCTTCGCCGCGCGCTACGCCGCGACCGACTTCGACCTGACCGGCTTCGGCCCGGCCGATCCGGGCTACGCGAAGCTGCGCGGGCTCGTCCTGCTCGAGGGCGGCGGCGGCAGCACGACCGGCACGCCGCCGACCGCAGACACTCTCGACCGCATCGAGGCGCGCTTCGACGGTGGCCTCCACGGCGCCGTGGCGGCCAACGCGCCGCGCTGCGCCGACGGCGTCACCGCCTGCAGCGTCGCGACCGAGGCGCTCGACTGCGCGGCGCTCACGCCGCCGGTGTGCATCCCGCCGCAGACGTCGTACTCGACGGCGGGCGGGCTGCTGAACCCGCGCATCCTCGCCGCGAGCGAGCCGTCGGCGATCCAGGGCCGCAGCGATCCGGACACGGGCCAGATCGTCATCCAGGCGGACCAGGTCGGACCGAACACCTCGGCCGTCGACAAGGTACCCGACCTCGTGACGCTCGGGGTCCTGCCACAGGCAACGGTGTACGGCGGCATCGGCAGCTTCGTCGACGACGACGGCTTCGTCGCCGGCCTCGCGAGCTTCGTCGCGACGTCGGTCGGCGCCCCCGGTCCGGTGGTCGGCGGCCTCACCACCTGGCTGGACTCGACCGAGACGATCCCGGCTTCGGCGCTGCCGAACAACGGCCCGGCACCGACGACGTTCCCGCCGGGCACGCGCTGGGGCGACGAGAAGGAGGTCACCCGCTTCGACCGCCTGCTGGGCACGTTCGTCGCGGGCGAGACCAACTTCAGCGACTGGTACTACCCGAGCTCCGGCCTCAGCACGACCGCCGGACTGGTCAGCCTCGACTCGACCCCGCTGTCGGTGGGCCGCGGCCGCCGCGACATCGAGAACCTGACGCAGGCGCCGGCGATCGACATCCCGGTGATCGGCTTCGGCGGCTCGAACGGGCTCGCGCCGGTCCCGGCGAGCTTCCGTGCCTTTGCGGACAGTATCGCGCCGTGCACGGCGCAGTCCTGCGACGGGATCACGCCGCGCGTCGTGGCCCCCGGTGTTCCGAGCGCGGCGTTCCCGACGTACGGCGGTCCGGACGGTGGCTACGAGGTGCACATCAGCGAGGGCTACGGCCACGTCGACGTGCTGACCGCGGAAGACGACGCGACCAACCAGGTGGTCGCGCCGCTCGCCGCCTTCGTCGCGCGCAACACGCAGTAGGAGGAGAGCGGCATGCCGCGTGCCTCGTGGAAGGGAACGGTGATCGCGGAGAGCACGGTCTTCGAGTCGGTCGAGGGCAACGTGTACTTTCCGCCCGGAGCGGTCCGGCGAGAGAACCTGCGCGACAGCAGCACGACGACCGTGTGCTCGTGGAAGGGTACCGCGCACTACTACGACGTCGTGGTCGGCGAGCAGGTCAACCGGGACGCGGCCTGGTACTACCCCGAGCCGAAGCCCGCGGCGAAGAACATCCAGGGACACATCGCGTTCTGGCGAGGCGTGACCGTCGAGGCGTGACCGTCGACGGGGCCACCGGCAGCTGACGCCGCCATCGCCCCGCCGACCGCGACGCGACGGCGACTCGCCGGGTGCCTCCGTCGGACGGCCGGCTCGAGGCCCGAGGATACGCGACGTCGCGCGGGCGGTGCCGCGTCGCTACGCTGGCAGCGTGCCGTCCCGTACGCTGCCGCCGCCCGCACGCTACTTCCTGGTCAGGGACACGCCGCTGCGCATGGAGGCGGGTCTCCTGCGCCACGGCACCGACCTCGGCAACGGCCCGGCAGACGCGCTTTTCTTCCAGCTCGACGACCAGCTCGAGCGCTACCGCGCGGCGAAGCGCGCGATCCCCGTGTCACGGCACGCGTTGCTTGCGCGCGACGCCGAGGAGCGCCGGATTCAGGCGGCGGCGCTCGACTGGCTGCGGGCCACGCTCGCGCGGGAGCACCCCACCCTGCTCCTGGAGCTCGGGCAGGACGCCGCGCACGCCGGCCTCACGGCGCTGGTCGAGCTGGTGCAGGAGGATCTGGTCGTGCTGCGCCGTCTCCCCGACGGCGGCAGCGCCGCGATCGCGGTCCTTGTCTCGTCGCCGAGCGGCTGGCGTCCGGAGCGCATCCACGGCGCGAGCTTCGGCACCATCCACGGCCCCGTACCCGACTTCGCCAAGCACCCGCAGGCCGAGCGCTCGATGGTCGATGCGATGGTCGAGCGCGGCCCGTACGTCCGCTTCGTGTGGACGGTGTCGGCGGACGACGCCCTCGACCACCACCCCGAGGAAGGCCACCGCGCGCCGTGGCGCGTGGACGAGCCCGGCTTCCTGCGCGTCGAGCGCCAGACCACGGTGCCGCTCCCGGGGCTCGGCGCCGCGATCTTCCTGATCCGGGTCTACCTCTACGCGTTCACCGACCTCAGCGCGGAGCAGCGCGCGACGCTCGCGCGCGCGCTCGAGGCCATGCCGCCGCACGTCGCCGCGTACAAGGGCATCGCGGACGTGACACCGGTCGTGCTCGAGGTGCTGCACCGCGCCTGACGTGGCCGCCGCCGCGCCCTACTTCTCGCCGACCACGTACACGAGCCAGCTGTACTGCTGCTCCACGTTCTCGAGCTCCACGTAGTCGCCGTCGCCGTAGATCATGTCGTCGTCGCTGCCGGCCGTGTCGCTCTCGTCGCACGTCGCCCAGAACACGCGGGCCTTCGAGTAGCCGCACTCGAGCAGCAGCTCGCGCAGCTCCGGAATCGTCCACAGCCGCCAGTCGTAGGTGAACGCACGGTCGATACGCGAGCCGTCGGGGAACCTGAAGTGGATGTGGCAGAGCGTCTCGTGCGTGATCGGGTCGTAGCGCTTCTGCTCCCACACGTAGGTGAAGCCGTTCAGCTCGCGCTCCTCCTTCACCACGTCGATCGCGCCGGTGCCGCCGTAGAGCTCGAGGAACAGGAGCCCGTCGTCGGCGAGGCCCGCGTGCGCGGCCTTCAGGTAGCGCTTCAGCTGCGCGCGCCGCTTGAAGACGCAGAAGCTGAAGTTCATCGCGCAGATCACGTCGGCGTTCGTGCGCCGCGCCGCGAGGACGTCGCCGTGCACGAGCTGCATGCGGCCGCGCAGCGCGCGCGCGTTGGGCTCGAGGTTCCGGCGTCGCGCCGCCGCGAGCGTCGGCTCGTCGAGGTCGACCCCGATCGCACGGCGGCCGGGGGCGCTCCGGCACCAGCACAGCGACAGCTTCGCCGTGCCGCAGAAGTCCTCGCGCAGGACCCGGGCCTCGCGTCCGCGGAGCCTGCGGTAGGTCTCCGCGAAGAACGCGACGTCGTCGTCCGGCCGCTGCACGGAGCTCTCGTACAGCGCGAACGGGTCGCGGCGCTCCGCCATCGTGGTGCCGCGCTTGCCCCGCGCGGCCAGCGGTGCGCGCCGGCTGCGGGTGTCGGTCGCTCCTGCCTTCGTCTTCGCCTTCGCCATCCGGTACCCGGACCGCCGTCGCAAGGACCGCCTCGTGCGGCGCGGCCGGCGGGTCCTCCTCCCGCGCGGTCCATACCAGCCGGAGGCGCAGCACTCCCGTCACATCAAGACGTCGGATGAACACGCCCGGAGCGTCTTCATCGCTTCGTGGTCGGCGAAGCCGGAACGGACGTCAGACCTCGTCGTGGCGGATGCACGACACGAGGTGGTCGTCGACCATGCCGGTCGCCTGCATGAGCGCGTAGCAGATGGTCGTGCCGACGAACTTGAAGCCGCGTGTCTTCAGGTCCCGGCTCATCGCGTCCGACTGCGGCGTCGACACCGGCACGTCGCGCACGCTGCGGAAGCGGCTCCGTACCGGCTGGCCGCCGACGAAGCTCCACAGGTAGGTCGCGAACGAGCCATGGTCCTCGCGCACGCGCAGGAACGCGCGCGCGTTGCCGGCCGTCGCCGCGACCTTCGCCCGATTGCGAATGATGCCGGGATCGGCGAGCAGCCGCGCCTCGTCGCGCGCGCCGTAGCGCGCGACGCGCTCGGGTCGAAGCCGTGCAGGGCACGGCGATACCCCTCGCGGCGTGCGAGGACTGTCGCCCAGCTGGGGCCCGCCTGCGCCCCCTCGAGAATCAGGAACTCGAACAGCCCGCGCTCGTCACGGAGCGGCACGCCCCACTCCTCGTCGTGGTAGGAGACCATGTGCGGCGCGCTGCCCGCCCACGGACAGCGCGTGCGGCCGTCGTCGGCCGCGGGTCGATGCTCGATGCGTCCCATCCGTCCACCTCCCGGAAACGCATGCGTCGCCGCAGCCGACACGGTGACGCAAGGTCCCGGGCGTGGAGCGGCTCGTCGGCGGCGCCGTCAGGCCGCGGAGGAAGCGCCCGCGACGCCATGCCTGTCGTCGGCGGGCACCGGGATGGCGAAGGTGAAGGCGCTGCCGCGGCCGAGCTCGCTCGCGACGGTGATCTCGCCGCCGAGCTGGTGGACCAGGCGCTGCACGATGTGCAGCCCGAGCCCGGCGCCGCGGTAGCTCCGCGCGTCGGAGCTGTCGATCTGACGGAACATGTCGAAGATGATCGGCAGGTGGTGCGACGCGATCCCGATGCCGGTGTCGCGGACGACGAAGCGTGCGGAGCGGCCCTCGCGTGTACAGCTCAGCACCACCTCGCCGCGCAGCGTGAACTTCAGAGCGTTTCCCACGAGGTTCTTGAGGATGGTGCGCAGCTTTCTGCGGTCGGTCGTGACGACCAGGCTCGCGGGCCCCTCCCAGCGCAGCGCCACGTCGTCGAGCCGCATCGCGGCTGCGAACTCGTTCGCCAGCTCGGCGAACACGGCTGGAACGTCCACCCGCTCCGGCACCGGCGGATCGCCACCCGCCTCGAGCCGGCCCAAGCTCAGCGTATCCTCGACCAGCTCGAGCAGCTCGAGCCCGGAACGCCGCACGCGTGCCAGGATCTCCGCCCAATCGGCCGGGACGGAGCTGTCGCTCAGCATCTCGGCATAGCCGAGGATCACGCTCACCGGCGTGCGCAGCTCGTGCGACATGGTCGAGACGAAGTCCGACTTGAGCCGGCTCGCCTCGCGCAGCTCGTCGAGCAGGCGGACGTTCTGCAGGGCGAGCGACGCCAGGTAGGCAGTCCCGAGCAGGATGCGCTTCTGCGGGTCCGAGAACGGCCGGCTGCCGTCGCGGTAGTGCGCGGTGATCACGCCGATCACTTCGTCACCGTGGCGCAGCGGCGCCAGCAGGGTTCGCGGGTAGCCGCGGCGCTCGCGCGGCGGGCCGAGCTCGGCAGGGCGCGCCACGGTGCCGTCGACCTCCACGACGCTCTCGTGCGCGAGGCGGCCGAGCAGCGGCTGCATGGCGCTCGCCGAAACGCGGAGGCTCTCGACGAACGGCAGATCCGCGGGGCGGTGCCCGAACGACGAGCTCACCGCGAAGGTGTCGTCGCCCGCGTCGTACAGAACGAGCGCCGTCTGGTCGCAGCTCAGCAGCTCGGCGACCAGCCCGCACAGGCCGCCCAGCACCCCCGAGGTTGCCTCGCTGCGGATCATCTCCTCGCCGACCCGCGCCAGCGCCGCCGACACCCTCGACTCGACCGCGAGCCGCTCCTCGGTGCGCCACCGCTCCGCCCAGTGCTGCTCGTGCTCGCGTGCGATCCAGACCGAGCCCAGCAGGACGATCGCCGAGGAGATCCAGAGGTAGAGCGGGTCCACCGGCACGTTCTCCGGCAGCGCGTGCGACGCGGCGGCGATCGACCCCCCCGCGCACGCGACGGAGAGCAGCTGCGGCGCCCCGCCCCACGGGACGAAGGTCGCCGTCGCCATCGACATCGCGAGCAGCAGCAGCACCGCCGCGAGTATCTCGCCGCGCACCACGGCCGAGAGAATGGTGGTGAGGTAGACGGCGCCGAGGACGGCGGCCGCCAGCCAGCGCAGCCGGGCGACGTCGGACTCGCGCGAGGTCGCGCGCAGCAGGAACACGAGCAGCGAGACCTGCACGAGCTTGATGGCGAGCAGCTCCACGACGCCGTCGCCCTGGACCGCGAGGTCGGACACGACGAACGCCACCATCCCGAGCGCGACGATGAGCGCGCCCGCGCGCAGGCGACGGGCGAGCAGTCCGATGCCGGACTCCATCCCCACCTGAGCGTCGTTCGAGACATCCCCGGACCCGGGCATCGATCCCTCCTACCGGCTATCCCGCGACTTGCGAAGAGAGCGGCACACGGCGGCGTTCGTCGGGTAACCTTCCAATTGACCTGCCCGAGCGGGCGCTCAGGCGGTCGCGCCCCCCGGCGCACGAGGCCGTCCAGGTCGAGCCCCGCGGGCAGCGTCCCGTAGACCCGCCCGTGGTCGCCGGCGAGGCGGGACGCGCAGAAGGCGTCCGCGACCGCCGGCGGCGCGTGCCGGACCAGCAGCGCGCCCTGCAGGGCGAGCGCCATCTGCTCGGTCACCCGGCGGGCGCGAAGCTCCAGGTCGGCTCCGTCGTGCAGCGCGTCCCGGACGGCGTCGATCGACGCGTCGAGCCGGCGGTCGCCGCCGCGCGCGCGCTCGAGCTCCGCGAGAAACGCCTCCACCGAGCCCGGCTCGCGGGCCATCGCGCGCAGCACGTCGAGGCAGATGACGTTGCCCGAGCCCTCCCAGATGCCGTTGAGCGGCGCCTCGCGGTAGAGGCGCGGGAGCAGGCTCTCCTCGACGTAGCCCGCCCCGCCGAGGCACTCGAGCGCCTCGACGACGTGCCCGGGCGCGCGCTTGTTGAGCCAGTACCTCGCCACGGCGGTCGCGATGCGGCAGAACGCCTGCGCCTCCTCGGCGCCGGTCGCGGCGTCGTCGAAGCCGCGCGAGATGCGCATCGCCAGCGCCGTCGCGGCCTCCGCCTCGACCACCAGGTCGCCCAGCACGTTGCGCATCAGCGGCTGCTCGACCAGGCGCCTCGCAAAGGCGGTCCGGTGCGCGACGTGGTGCGACGCCTGGATCACCGCCTGGCGCATGAACGACGCGGGCGCGGTCACGGTGTCGTTGCGGGTGTGGTGCACCATGTCGAGGATCGTACGCACGCCGCGCCCGTCCTCGCCGACCATACGCGCCCACGTGTCCTGGTACTCGATCTCCGACGACGCGTTGGAGTGGTTGCCGAGCTTGTCCTTCAGGCGCTGGACGAAGAGGCGGTTGCGCGTCCCGTCGGGGCGCCAGCGCGGCACGAGGAAGCACGAGAGTCCGCGCGCGGTGCTGGCGAGGGTGAGGAACGCATCGGACATCGGCGCCGAGCAGAACCACTTGTGGCCGGTGAGCAGGTACTCACTGCCCGGGCCGCCCGCGCCGACCGGGCGCGCGACCGTGCTGTTGGCGCGCACGTCGGAGCCGCCCTGCTTCTCGGTCATCGCCATGCCGAAGGTGGCACCGCTCTTCTCCTCGACCGGGATGCAGCGCGGATCGTACGACCGCGCCGTGACCTTCGGCTCCCACTCCGCCGCGATCTCAGGCTGCCGTCGCAGCGCCGGCACGACCGCGTACGTCATCGTCAGCGGGCAGCACACGCCCGCCTCGACCTGCGACAGCAGGTAGAGCATCACCGAGTGTGCGACGTGCGCCCCGGGCTGCGGGTCGCGCCAGGGCAGCGACGGCATGCCCTGCTCGACCGCGAGGCGCATCAGCTCGTGGTACGCGGGGTGGTACTCGACCTCGTCGACACGCTGCCCGTAGCGGTCGAAGATGCGCAACTCCGGCTTGAAGCGGTTCGCGCCGAAGCCGAGACGCTGCACGCGCTAGGCCCCCATGAGCGCGCCGAACGCGCGCAGCTCGCTCTCCGCCCAGCCCGCCCCTTCGCGCCGCACCGCCTCCACCAGCGCCGGGTCGGCGTCGAAGAGGTTGTAGTCCTCGAGCGGCGGCACCTGGTTCCCGACCTGGTGCGTGCCGAGGTCGGTGAGCGGCGCGCGCGCGGACATCAGGCATCGGCCTCGAGCGCGAAGTCGAGGTTCTCGTCGTCGCACGTCGCCGCGAGCTGGCTCCTGAGCTCCGACAGCACGATCTTCGACGGCACGTGCAGCTTCGCCTCGAGCACGAACAGCGGCGTGCCGCTCTCGGCGGCGTAGGTGACGCGGGACTCGAGCGAGGCGACGTTGACACCGCGGCTGGCGAGGATCGCCGCGATCGACTGCACGATCCCGGGACGGTCGGCCCCGCTCACCTGGATGCGATACGGCAGGAAGTCCGTCGGCGCCGCGACGCGGGTGGTCTCCTTGAGGATGCAGCGCAGCCTGGAGGCGGTCTCGAGCTGCGCGCCGATCTGCTTCACCCGCTCGATCGCGTCGGCGCCGCCCGAGATCAGCAGGATGATCGCGAACTCGCCGCCGAGCACGGCCATCCGGCTGTCCTCGAGGTTGGCGCCGGCCTCGCGGACCAGCGACGACATCTCGTTCACCAGCCCCGGCCGGTCCGGACCCACGGCGGTGAGAACGACGTAGCGGCGGTCTTGCGTCTGCATCTCGGCCCCTCCCCCGCATGCGATATGCCCCCGGAACCTGGACCTCAAGCCCGGGCGGCATCCCGCCGAAACGGCGTGTGAGGCGAGACGTGCACCGAATCGGAGATCCCTGGGGAGCCAGCGGCCTGCTGGACGCGATGCGACAACCGCTGCTCGTGCTCGACGACGGCCTGCGCATCGTCGAGGCGAACCGCTCCTTCGAAAGAGCGTTCGCCGCACCGGTCGCGATGCTGTGCGGAACGCCCGTGCAGCAGGTCGGCGAAGGACGCGTCGTCGCGGGCGGCCTGCTCGAGCGCCTCGAGCACCTCGCCACCGAAGGTCACGAGTTCGACTCCTTCCCGCTCGAGATCGATCTGGCCGGCGGCCGGCGGACCTTCCTCGTGGAGGGGCGCAGGCTGCCGCGCGGCGGCGGCATGCCGCTCGCGCTGCTGGGCTTCGCGGACGTCACCGAGCGTCGCAGGGCCGAGGCCGTGCTGCGCGAGAGCGAGGAGCGCTTCCGCAGCGCCTTCGACTTCGCCGCGATCGGCATGGCGCTGGTCGCGACCGATGGCCGATTCCTCAAGGTGAACCACGCGCTCTGCGAGATCGTCGGACGCGCGGAGACCGACCTGCTGCGCATCACCTTCCAGTCCATCACGCACCCCGAGGACCTCGCGACCGACGAGGAACAGGTGCAGCGCGTACTCACCGGTGAGGTACCGACCTACCAGATCGAGAAGCGCTACCTGCACGCGGACGGCCACGTGGTCTGGGTGCAGCTGAACGTCTCGCTGGTGCGCGACCTCTCCAGACACCCGCTGTACTTCGTGTCGCAGGTGCTCGACGTCACCGACCGCAAGCGGGTCGAGGGCGAGCTGCGCTGGGCACGCGACGAGGCGCTCCGCGCGTCGCGCCTCAAGTCCGAGTTCGTGGCCAACATGAGCCACGAGATCCGCACGCCGATGAACGGCGTGATCGGCATGAACACGCTGCTGCTCGAGACCGAGCTGACGCCCGAGCAGCACGATTTCGCGCAGACCGTGCAGGATTCGGCCAAGTCGCTGCTGCGCATCATCAACGACATCCTCGACTTCTCGAAGATCGAGGCCGGCAAGCTCGACCTCGAGACGATCGACCTCGGTGTCCGCGAGACCGTCGACGGCGCGATCCAGCTGCTCACGCCCAAGGCGCGCGAGAAGGGTCTCGAGCTCGCGACGAAGATCGACCCCGCGGTGTGCGAGACGGTGCGCGGCGACCCCGTCCGTCTGCGTCAGGTGCTGCTGAACCTGATGGGCAACGCGATCAAGTTCACCGACCAGGGCCGCGTGACCGTCCGTGTGTCGTGCTCGAGCGAGACCATCGACGAGCAGGTGCTGCGCTTCGAGATCGTCGACACCGGCGTCGGAATCCCCCGCGAGGCGAAGAAGCGTCTCTTTCTCGCCTTCAGCCAGGCCGACGGCTCGACGACACGACGCTACGGCGGCACCGGGCTCGGGCTCGCCATCTCGAAGCAGCTCACCGAGCTCATGGGCGGGCAGATCGGCGTCGAGAGCGAGCAGGGCCGCGGCAGCACGTTCTGGATCACGATCCGGGCACAGAAGGTCCGCCCCGCGCCCGAAGCCGCAGGCCCGCGACACCGCCGGGCCCTCGTCGTGGACGACAGCGCCACCGTCCGCACCGACCTGCTGTCGAAGCTCGAGGGCCTCGGCATCGACGCGAACGGCGTGCCGGACGGACCCACCGCGCTGGCGTGGCTCCGCAACGCGCACGCGGCAGGGCAACCGGTCGACGTCGTGCTGCTCGACCTGCAGATGCCCGGCATGAGCGGCCTCGAGCTCGCGCGCGAGATCCGCTGCGACGCGAGCCTGTCCACGCTGCCGCTGGTCATGGTCACCGGCTTCGCCGAGCGCTGCCACGAGGTCGAGGCGCGCGAGGCCGGCATCGCGGGCTACCTGACCAAGCCCGTCCGCCAGGCGGACCTCGGCGAGTGCGTGAACCGCGTGCTCGCGCGACAGGGCACGATCGCCGACGAGGCGCCCGAGACGCCGGTGCAGCGCGAGCGCGGCGCCACACGCGTGCTGGTCGCCGAGGACAACCCCGTCAATCAGAAGGTCGCTCTGCTCACGCTCGAACGCCTGGGCTACCAGGTGCGCGTGGTCGGCAACGGACTCGAGGCGATCGCGGCGCTGGAATCCGAGCTCTTCGACGTCGTCCTCATGGACTGCCAGATGCCGGGCATGGACGGCTTCGAGGCGACCAGCGAGGTCCGTCGCCGCGAGGGCACGTGGGCGCACCATCCGATCATCGCGATGACCGCGAGCGCCATGCAGGGCGATCGCGACCGCTGCTTCGTGGTGGGGATGGACGACTACGTCTCGAAGCCCGTGCAGCCCGCGGCGCTCGACCGCGTGCTGCAGCGCTGGCTCGACCGCCAGGACGTCGTGTTCGGCACCGACCGGGTGCTGCCGCCGGCCGAGATCGCCCCCGAGCGCGCCCGCTCAGCCAGCTGACCGGGCGCGCGCCGTGACCGGGCGTGCAGGCGCGAAGCCGGGAGGAGCCCGGGGCGGCTTCGCGCGCCGCCGGTTGACCGGGCACGCGCCGTGACCGAACATCGACGGGTGATGGCACGACCGCTCGTCGCAACGTCGCCCGCCGCGGGAAGGCTTGCCTGGTCGCGCGACGAGCTGCTCGCCGAGCACCCGTACGCGCGTCCGCACGAGGCCGCCGGGCGCCGCCTGCACGGCGGCTTCGACGCGCAGGGCGCGTACGTTCCGCCGCGCACCCTGCACCGCTGGCCGGCGATCCGCGCCTGGCAGGACGCGCTCGCGGCGCGCGACTTCCCGCTGATCGAGGCGACCACCCGGCTGCTGTCGGCCGGCTCGTACCCGACCGGCGAGCAGCAGAAGCTGCTGCTGCAGCACGGCCTCGGCGAGACCCTCTGGAACGCGCTCACCATCACCGGCGTCATCGAGGCGCGCGGGCGCCTGCTGATCGACCTGCCGGCGCCCGACTTCCAGAAGATCGTGCTCGAGGACCTGTCCGGCACCGCGACCGGGCACCTCGTGAAGGGACTCCTCACCGCGCACGGCATGGACGAGGGCGGCGATCCGCACACCGGGCTCGGCGCGCACGACGAGATGTGGTTCGCGATCCGCGACCTGGTCTTCGGCGCGGGCGCGTATCCGTTCCCCGAGGTGCCGGCGACCATCGCCCGACCCGAGGGCGGGCGCCTCGCGCCCGAGGTCCCGCTCGGCCACGAGCAGATGCTGTCGCTGCTGATGAACGTGCTGATGATCGAGATCCGCGCCGAGAACGGCTTCGCGTTCACGCAGCGCCTGCTCGCCGACCCCGAGCTGTTCGCCGACCGCCGCGACGCCGCACGCCTCGGCCACGAGCTGGTCGAGCGCATCCGCACCGACGAGGCGGTCCACGTGGCGTACCTGCAGCTGGTGCTGTCCGAGCTGCGCAGCTTCACCATCGTCGCGAAGGACGGCCGCCACGTCCCCGGCCGGGAGATCATCGACCCGATGTGGGCGACCCTCGTGCAGTGGCACGCGGTCGAGAACCCGCGACTCGCGCGCGCACAGCTGCGTGACGTGCTGCACGCGCGCATCCGCGCGCACGCCGACGGCGAGCGGCTGGTCGCGGCGTTCGAAGCGCTCGGTTAGGCCGTTTCACGGTCGCTCGCCGCTCGCTCGAGAGCCGCAGACGAGGGTGGTTGGCACGCCGGAGCCGCGGGCGTATGGTCGAGCCTCCGCAGCCACTTCACCGGCATTTCTCGCACCGCCAGAGACTTCGGGTCCGCCACCCGCACCACGACGTGCAGCGAGGGAGAACGAGCCATGGCCGAGAGCGTGTACAAGGTGATCGATCCGGTCGGCACCAGCACCGAGTCGTGGGAGCGTGCCGCCGCCGCGGCGGTCGAGAAGGCGTCGAAGTCGCTACGCGACTTGCGCATCGCCGAGGTCTCGCAGCTCGACCTGCAGCTCGAGGACGGCGCGGTGCGTGCCTACCGGGCGAAGGTGAAGGTCTCGTTCAAGTACGAGGACTGACGTCCGCACCGGCTTCGCCCGCCGAAGGATGAAGCTGGTGCGGCGCTCCATCCGACGCCCGCACCGGCTTCGTCGGCACGAAGGATGGGCCAGGTGCGGCGCCCCTTCCGACGCCGCTCAGCCGAGCGCGGCGCGCGAGAAGGGCAGCACGAAGACCCAGACCGCGACGGCGAACGCCGCACTGCCGCCGATCACGAACAGGTGGAAGACCTCGTGGTAGCCGAACACCTGCGGGCACGGGTCCGGCCGCTGCAAGGCGTAGATCACCGCACCAACGGTGTAGAGCACACCGCCGCCGAGCAGCAGCCCGACCGCCGGCGGTGGCAGGTGGGCCGCGAACGACGGCAGCAGCACGACGCCGATCCAGCCCATGCCGACGTAGAGGCTCGCGGTGAGCCAGCGCGGCAGGTGGTCGGTGAAGACGGACAGCACGACCCCCGCGCCCGCGATGCTCCACATCACGGTCAGCATCGTCGTGCGGAACGACCCGTCGAGGACGTTGACGCACAAGGGCGTGAAGGTGCCGGCGATCAGCACGTAGATGTTGGCGTGGTCGAGCGCGCGCAGGATGCGCTCGGTGCGCGGCTGCCAGCGCCCGATGTGGTAGGTCGCGCTGACCGCGTACAGCAGGATCATGCTGACGCCGAAGACCAGCATCGACAGCGCACGCGGGCGATCGTCGCCGCACAGGGCGTAGAGCGTGACGGTCGTCACCAGCGCCGCCACGGCCGCCCCGGCGTGGGACCAGCCCCGCAGCAGGGGCTTCGGCATGCGATCGGCGGCGATCCGGCTCGAGTGCTTCATGCGCGACGCACACGTCCACCGTCGCGGATCGTGTTCCAGGAGAGATACCTGCCTGCCGCGCACAAGTCGATCCCGTCTTACGGAGCCTCCGGGCGATGACACCGGCCGGGCCTTCGTTCCGGCGCGCGACCTGTGGTAGCGTCGCCGGTCGACGGCCTCAGCTTCGCCGATCCGCGAGCGATCCCACGGAGGACGGGCATGAAGACGAACCTCGGACGGCACTCGGACACGATCTACGCGCTGCTGCGCATCGTCGTGGGCTTCTTCTTCGCCTGCCACGGCGCGCAGAAGGTGCTCGGGCTGTTCGGCGGTCCACCCGCCGAGGCGCCGGCGTTCGTCGTGTGGACGGCGGGCGGCATCGAGCTCGTCGCCGGCGTGCTGATCATGATCGGCCTCTTCACCAGCTGGGCTGCGTTCCTGTCGAGCGGAACGATGGCGTTCGCCTACTTCCTCGCGCACCTGTCGAAGGGCCTGCTGCCGATCCAGAACCACGGCGAGCTGGCCGCGGTCTACGCGTTCGTGTTCCTGTACATCGCGGCGCGCGGCTCGGGGCCGCTGGCGGTGCAGCCGGACTGACGTCCGCACCGGCTTCGCCGGCCACGAAGGATGGGACCCGGCACGGCGTTCCACCTGACGGCCTCCGGGGTCGATCGTATCGGACCTGGTCGTCCAAGACCGCGGGCGATCCCCTACCTCGACACGAGCGCCCTGGTGAAGCTCCACACCGCTGAGCACGGAACCGACGTCGCAGCATCGGTCGACCGGCTCGACGCCGACTGGGCACGCTGCGGGGACGCGCGGAGGATCGCTCTCCGGGCTATCCTCCGAACCACAGCGGGGGTGGTGAGGAGGTCTTGCTGCTCGAGCGTAGGAGGCCGGAGCTGCTGCCGACACCAGACGCGCGCGGAACGCCGGGGCGAAGGGCATGACGCCGCACCGCAAACATCTGCGCTCGTACGTTCCGACAAACCAGGCGAGCGGTCGCCAGTCAGCGGCGTCGCTCGTGGGAGGAACGATGCGCACGACTGCCGTCCGATGGACCTCGACCGCGATCCTGGTCACGCTCGCGCTCACGACGCAGCTCGTCGTCGCGGCGCGGGCAAAATCGCTCCGGACGCCCGGCCCGAACACCAAGTGCCGCACCGTCGTGCTCGAGAACAACTGCACGCAGGATCTGTGGGTCGGCGCGATGGGCAACCAGGCGGGCTGCACGACGCAGGCGGACTGCACCGGACCGTCGTCCACGTGCAACGGTGGCGTCTGCACGTGTGTGTCGAACGCCAACTGACTGTCCGCACGGGCTGGTCTGTGACGACACCAGCATCTGTCGCTTCGAGGCGCCCCTGGGCGGCGGCGTGGCACTCCCAGCGACGAGCGGGGTGAACACGATCACGCTCGAGCTGCCGAACCGGAGCTCGGGCAACCAGTCGGTGTCATGGGGCGGACGCTTCTGGGCACGCACCGGCTGTCCCGACTTCGGCAGCTGCACCACGCCCGGCAACGCCTGCACCTCGAGCTCCGAGTGCTGCACCAACGCGGGCTGCGGCGGCCTCTACACCTGCCAGAGCGCCACCGACTGCAACGTCTTCAACTGCACGACCGACGCCGAGTGTCCGGGCGGCGCGACCTGCAACACCGACCTCGGCCAGTGCAACGCGTGTCCCGGCTCCGGCAAGTGCGTCTGCGAGGCCGACACCGACTGCCGCGACGGCGGCCTATGCGTGAGCGGCGTTGTGCACCGGACAGTGCGGTGAGGGCGGCGTCGCGTGCCAGACCGGCGACTGCAAGTCGCAGCTCGAGTGCGGCGCCGGGGTCAGCGGTCAAGCACCGACGACGCTCGCCGAGTTCGCGCTTCCCTCGGGTGCCGCCAACTACGACACCTACGACGTGAGCCAGGTGAACGGCTTCAACGTCCCGATCATGATCGCGCCGACCGGCACGCAGAAGGCGGCGCCGGTCGGGTTCGGCAATCTGCAGCCGTGGTGCGGCCTGCCGGGCTGCGCGAGCGCGACCGGCTGCCCCGGCCAGGCCGACGCATGCGACTTCACCAGCGAGTTCCCGAGCTGCCTGTGCGACTGGACCCTGAGCGCCAGCACCTGCCCTGATCCGCTGCGCGCGGTGTGGCCGATGCCCGCTTGCGAGACCGACGCCGACTGCGACGGCAGCGCCGGCTCGTGCGATACCAGCACGGTGCCGAGCACGTGCGTCTGCAGGAAGGACGACGACTGCCCGGGCTCGTATACCTGCGGCGTCAACGTGAACGTCGACGGCAAGAAGAGAATCTGCAGCAGCTATACCGGCTGCGTCGATGCCGACGAAGCCTGCACCGCCGACACGCGCCTCGAGGGCCGCTTCGGCGGCAAGGTGTTCAGCTGCAAGCGCTTCAAGACGCTCTACGACTGCACCGGAGCGCACACCGGTTCGTGCTACACGCTCGGCGCGTCGGACCAGTGCTGCGGCTGCCCGAGCTGGTCGAAGGGCGGCAACGCCGGACAGTTCCCGATCACGAACGGCTGCCAGCAGAGCAATCAGAAGTGGGCGAGCAAGGTCGACCCGTTCGTCGGGGCCTTCAAGAGCATCTGCCCGACGGCGTACAGCTTCCAGTTCGACGACCCGACCAGCACCTTCAACTGCGACGGTCCGGCGCGCAGCCCGCTCGGCTACACGGTCACCTTCTGACCGACGGGCTCGCCCGGCGCCGCGAGCTGACACGAAGACCGGCGCCGTCGCAGCCCAGGAGCAGGGTGCTGCTGGTTCACTCGCCGCCGCGGAGCTTCCTGGTCGTGTCGTAGATCCACAGGCCGCAGCCCGTGTTCACGGCCGGTGCGTTGAGGGTGCAGTCGCTGCCGCCGCCAGTGGCACCGCCCGAGTGATCCTCGCAGAACGCGATTCGTCCGGGGCCGATGGCCAGGCCCTCGTACTGGGTGCCGCGCGGTTCGCTCAGGGTGTACTTCTGCACGACCGCGCCGAGCGTTCGATCGAGGACGCAAACGTCGTCGGCGACCGTGTCGGCATCGTCGAGGACGTAGACGAGATCGGTATCCCAGTCGTAGGTCAGGGCGACCGATTCCGTCCATGGTGCGCAGCCGGCCGGAACGGTGAGCAGTGACACGCACACGGCGCTGCACTCGGCGGTGGCGTCGGAGGTGCTGGCCGCCGCGACCTGGGTCGGACAGCTCGCCGGAACGCAGAATTTTCCGATTGGCCCGCCTCCGGTCTGCTTGCCGACGTAGAAGTAGCCGCCGTAGAGACACGACGAGCCGCCGCACGTCGTGCAGGTCGGGTCGGGAACGAAGACCAGGCCCTCGGTGCTGCCCGCGAAGCTGGTCGCCCCGCAAGCGGGCAGCGTCACGGTGCGCAGGCGGTTGAACGTCGTGGGCGTCCCATCGAAGATCTGCGCGCCGTCGTACTCACAGATCTGGCCGGTGGCTTCCTCCTGAACCCAGACCTTGCTGGCATCGGCGCCCGACTTGGCGACGAAGGTGATCCCTTCGTGGTCGGACGCACTCGTGCCGCAGAAGAACGCGCCGGTGCCGGTCGCGCCGCCCCCGCTCTGGTCGTAGAAGCGGAATTCGTCCTGGTCGGTCACCAGCCATCGGGCGAACTGCCAGGAGTACTCGATCGAGCTGCAATCCTTGACGAGAGTGCCGCCCTCGGCGTGCACCACCGCCGCACCGTTGCGGTTGGTGGTGGGCCGCTGGACGGCGTCATAGGCGCCGGCCGAGGTGGCGAGGGTGAGCAGGGTCACGAGAGCGAGACGGCGCATCGCTCAGTCCTCGGTCCACTCGATGTACGCCGCGAGCTCGCTGGGTGCGCCAGACAAGGCTTGTGTCTTGACGAACACCCAGGAGTTGGCCGGGATGCTCTTGCCGGCGACGGCGAGCGTGCCGTCGGTGCCGGTCGTCGAGCTCGAGCAGAGCAAGTTCGAGGACAGGACCGCGGTGCCCGCCGCCGAGCGGTCGGTTGCGTGGAAGACGTTGAACGTGACCGAGGTGGCGCCCTTGATGACACCGCGCACCTGCTCCACCGTCACGGCGCGGTCGACGAAGAACGCCACCACGTTCTCCGCACTGGTCGGGAAGGCGATCACGACGGTCTTCGAGAGGATGGCGATCCCCTCGAGGCCCTGTGGCCCGGGGGGCCCTTGCGCTCCTTGCGGTCCGGTCGACCCCTGTGCGCCGTCGGAGCCTGACGGTCCAACAGAGCCCTGCGGTCCGACCGCCCCCTGCGCTCCCGTCGCTCCCTGTGGGCCAGTGTCGCCCTGTGGGCCGGTGGGACCCTGTGGGCCGGTGGGACCCTGTGGCCCCGCTAGCCCGACCGCCCCCGAGCGAAGGCCGACGACGCAGCCCTTGAGGAAACCGCAGGTGAACGCACCATCGTCGTCGCTGATCTGCAGCTTGCAGTCCGCCGGCGGCGTGCGCGCCTCCAGGGAGCCCGGAGCGTCGAGCGTGCAATTCTTGGCCGTGCCGGCGGACACGCACGTCCCGGCATTGAACACCGGCACGAAGGAGCCGTTGGCGTCGACGTCCTGGTTGAGCGTTCCGGCGACGCCGGTCACGTCGATGGAGATCTCCCCGGTCTGCGTGGATGCCTTGACCTTGCACTTCGTGATCAGTGCATTCGACGGGGCCGGTAGCAGCACGACTCCCAACCCGAGGACGATCAAGCGCAGAAGCGTCAGCATGTGGGCTCCTTGAATCAAGCGCTGGCAACAGGGGGCAGGTCGCAGGCTTGCCCACAAAGGGTCTTTACTTGTCAACCGGATTTTTCCGAACGGACGGGATGGTAGTCCGAGTGAGCCTGGAAACGTGGGGGTTGGGCCTGCGACGCGGAGGACGCACACGACGACGCTCGCGTTGTCGGTGCCGCCGTTCGCCAGCGCGCGTCGCAGGAGCTCTTCGCCGATCGCCTCGGCGGAACTGCTTCCGAGCACCTCGGCGATGTGCTCCGGGGGTACGAGGCCGGTCACGCCGTCGCTGCGTGCCGGCTCGTGAGCCCCTGACGCACCGATTCGACGCGAGCCTCGGTCCCCGCTGTCGAGCACGTGCTGCCGGCCGCGCTCGCGGCGCTGCAGCCCGCGACCGCCGGCGGCGACGCGATCCATGGGGTGGCGGCCGAAGACCTCTGCGTTGGCGTCGACACGCGGTATCCGATCGAATCCCATCGTGGCGATGCGAACGGACCTCGAACGGGCGGCGGAAACGCTGCGCGAGGTGCGGCGGGCGGCGGGCCTGCCGCTGCGTGCCGCGGCCGAGCGGGCGCGAACGTCGCACGCGACGCTCGCCGCGTACGAGGCCGGACGAAAGTCGCCTACGCTGGTGACGTTCGTGCGGATCCTGCGCGCGCACGGCTTCGCCGCGGATCTCGCGCTGTCGCCGAGGATCCGCGAGCGCAACAGGGTCGCGCGAGGCGAGGAGCTGTCCGAGGTGCTGCGGCTCGCGGAGCAGTTTCCTTCGCGTTCGCGCAAGGCCCTGCCGCCCTCGCCGTTCACGATCCGATGAGCACGATCGTCCGCAGGATCGTCGCGGTCCACCGCGCGCTCGACAAGGCCGGGCTGCCGCACGCGTTCGGCGGTGCACCGGCGCTTGCCTGGTGTATCGAGCAGGCGCGCGGCACGATCGACGTCGACGTCAACGTGTTCGTCGATGCGAGCGAAAGCCGGCGGGTCGCGAGCGCCTTGCCGCGGGCCGTCGTCCGTTCCTAGGAACAGCTCGCGGCCCTCGAACGCGACGGCCAGGTGCGCCTGTGGTGGGATCGCACGCCGGTGGACGTCTTCCTCGACACCGCACCGTTCCACCGTCAGGTCGTCGGCCGCTGCCGGCGTGAGGCGTTCGGCGGCACCGAAGTGCCCTTCCTGTCCTGCCTCGACATCGCAGTGTTCAAGGCCTTCTTCAATCGTACGAAGGACTGGGCCGACCTCGAGGAGATGCAGGCCGCGGGCACGCTCGACGTCCCGGCGGTGACGGCGATCCTGATCGAGTATCTCGGAGCGGCGGACGAGCGCGTCGGGAAGCTCGCCGCGACGCGGATGCGATAGCGTCCGGTGCGACGGGACGGACAACCACCGCCCAACTTCCGATCGGCAGCCGTCCCGAGAGCCTCCGGCACCCGCGTCACCCCAGTCCAACGGCGGCTCGCGATAGCGGGTGGCGGCCGCGCGGGCTGCGGTGGCGCGATCGATGTCGGCAACCCGAGGTGGCGGAAGATCCGCGGATCGCCTCCGGGTCGTCGATCGCCGCCTTCAGTGGCCGACCTTGTCCTCGATCTTCCGCACGCGCCCCTTCAGGTCCTCGACATCCCGCTCGAGGACGTCGACGTGGTGGGCGTGAAAGCGCTTGTGGCGAGCCTGATCGAGCGCGATCTGACGCATGAACTGGCCGAGGTCGGACAGGCCCTGCTCGGTTCGTCCGAGACGATGGTCCATGGACTCGAGGCGCTCGTCCATGGAGCCGAGGCGCTCGTCCATGGAGCCGAGGCGCTCGTCCATGGAGCCGAGGCGCTCGTCCATGGAGCCGAGGCGCTCGTCCATGGAGCCGAGGCGCGACTCGACCGCCGCCAGGCGTCGGTTCGTCTGCCGCGCCTCGTCGCGGATCTCGCACAGGATCTCGACCGTCAGATCGCTCGTCGTCATGACAGGCAGGATAGACCCCGGGGCGAGCCTGCGACAAGTACACGGATGACAAGCGCCGTCGGCTGGGGATTCTCAGCAGGATTCCCCCGTCGATTCTCACGAGCATTCCACCCCGGGGCAGCGATCCCGATCCTGCGTGACGTGTTAGCGGTTGAGCCTTCTCCTCTTCGGTTTCGTCTTCTCTCCTGACGCAGGCGGCGTGTCCAGGGTCGGCTTCTGGCGCGTGCGGTAGCTCTCGCCGTCGATGACCAGGTCGTAGGTGTTGTTGACGAAGCGGTCGATGGCGGACTGCGCGCGCAGCGGATCGGCGAAAGTCGCGAGCCACTCGTCGGGGCCT
>Ga0194132_10000854_pt1 | contig 62215 bp, 58 predicted proteins | sample TA2KigOf80mmetaG_FD_148612 | JGI IMG/M metagenome (GOLD analysis project Ga0194132, IMG submission 148612) | Freshwater microbial communities from Lake Tanganyika, Tanzania - TA2015054 Kigoma Offshore 80m | ecosystem: Environmental > Aquatic > Freshwater > Lake | place: Tanzania: Lake...
AGTTGTCAGTCCTCAGTTTTCAGTTCTCGGTTTCATAACTGACGACCGAAAACTGACTGCTTGCTGCAAGTTTGGTATGGAGGATCCTATGCCTTCCCAGTCTGCCTCGCCCGGTCACATCGAAATCACCGAAACTCTGGTCCGGCTCTATGTCTTCCTGGCCCAGTACCTGGACCGAAGCCGCGACGAGGGGATGAGACAGTCCTACCCGGAAACAGACCTCCAGGCACACCTCTCGTCGACCAAGAGCAAGATGCTGGAGATTCTGTCGGTCAACCCGGTCGTCAAAGAGAAGGTCCAGAAGGAATGCGACCGGGTCCTGGCTCTGGGAGCAGCCTGTCTGAAGGAAGGGGCCAGGAACAAAGCCTTGCTGGACGACGTGAAGGCGGAGCGGGCCCTTTTGCAGAACAAGACGATTGCGCTGAGCGATCTCCTTGCCGTGTTTCGGGCCTCGTAGGGTTTCCGGGGCCGGGCTTATGCGGATCACCATCGCCGAAAAACATCAAGTGGCGGGACTGGACGAGCGTGAACGGGGGTTCAATCGGCTGGTCGAGATCGGCCTGGCGGAAGGGAGCTATCAGGCCAGCCTCCGGTATGAAACGACGCTGGTCATGACCGACCGGTGTGAGACGCAGACGGCCGCGTTGGGCGAGCTGATCCGATTGTTGCACGAGCGGGGCTACAGGCAGCTCCGCAGCCAACGGTCATTCCGCGACAATCGCTACCTTGGCAGCCAAGAGCAATGGATCGAGTATCAGGATCCGGAGCTGCCCGGCGGCCGGCATCGGGGAATCAGCGGGTGGCTCGGCCGCCTGCGTCAAGCCTTAGGACTGTGAGCCCGCCCTCGTATAGAGGGCTTCAGGGACCGCGCATGCTTGCGCCAAACTGTTGCCTCCGCTAGAGTAATCGTCAGCGGAGAAATGTTGGAGAGGATGATGGCCAGTCGGGTAGTCATGCCGAAATTGACGGACACGATGGAGGAGGGAGTCGTCCTCAAGTGGAAGAAACGGGAAGGGGACCAGGTGGGAACGGGCGACGTGCTCGCTGAGATCGAGACCGACAAGGCCGTGATGGATCTCGAGGCCTTTTCCTCCGGCACGTTGAAGAAGGTGCTGGCCGGCGAAGGAGAAACCGTGAAGGCCGGCGCTCTCATCGCCGTGATCGCCGAGCCGGATGAAGACATTGCTTCTGTCATGACTGAAGCCGGTCCCTCGGTGCAGGCGGCAGCCTCACCCTCGTCCGCTCAGCTCTCCGCCGCTCCCTCAGCCCAGGCTCCCGTTTCACGCGAGGAAGAGCTACGGCAAAGAGTGTCGCCCCGAGCCAGGATGATGGCGGCTGAGCGGGGGCTCGACCTGGCAACGATCAAGGGGTCGGGGCCGGGTGGGCGCATCGTCGAACAGGACGTCATCGCAGCCTCGGCTGCCGTCTCGCCCAGGGCCGGAACCGACCTCCCGCTCAGCCAGATGCGGAAGGCCATCGCCCGGGCCACCACCCAGAGCAAGGCGCCGGTCCCCCATTTTTACCTCACCGCCGAGATCGCGATGGACGAGGCGGAGAAGCTGCGCGCTCAGTTTAAAGAGAGCCGCCGGGAGCATCCGAGCATGACGGCGCTGCTCGTCAAGGCGGCGGCGGTGGCCTTAATGCGCCACCCGGAGATCAACGTCTCCTACGCCGGCGACCGGCTCCGGCAGCATGCCACGATCGACATTGGAATCGCCGTGGGGCTGGAGGAAGGCCTCATCTCCCCCGTCCTGCGGGATTGCGGTCCCAGGACCTTGGACAACATCTCGACCGAGTTGCGGGAGTTGATCGAGCGGGCGCGCAGCAGGCGGCTTCAACCGGAGGAGTATACGGGCGCCACCTTTTCCATCTCCAACCTCGGAATGTTCGAGGTGGAGAGCTTCATCGCGATCCTGATGCCGCCTGAAGCTGCGGCGCTGGCGGTCGGGGCCATCCGCAGTCTGCCGGTCGCCGAGGCCGGCGGGATCGCAGTCGGCCGGCGCATGAAGGTGACGCTCTCCTGCGACCACCGAGCGTTGGACGGGGTGCAGGCCGCCAAGTTCCTTCAGGAGTTCAAGCGCGGCATGGAACATCCCCAGGAACTTCTTCAGCCGCAAGGATCATCATGAGCTTCGTGCCACTGAACCAGCTTCGGGCGTCAGGCGCTGATCGTTCATCACCCATCAGCCATCGGCCATCACCCATCGGCCGTCTCCCTCCCTGGTTCAAGGTCAAGATCAGCCAGGGGCCGGATTACCAGGACATCCGGCAGACCATGGACAAGCTGGCGCTCCATACGATCTGTGAGGAAGCTCGCTGCCCCAACGTTTGGGAATGTTGGAACAATCGAACCGCCACCTTTCTGATCCTGGGCGACATCTGCACCCGCCGCTGCCACTATTGCGCGGTGGCGACCGGACGGCCCTTGGAGTTGGACCGGGGCGAACCCCTCCGCGTGGCCCAAGCGGTGCAAGCCTTGGGGCTCAGACATGCGGTGATCACCTCGGTCAACCGGGATGAATTGGAGGATGGGGGCGCCTCGATCTTCGCGGAGACGATCCAGCAGATCAGGCGATTGATTCCGTCCTGCGCCGTGGAGGTCCTCATTCCTGACTTTGAAGGAAACGAAGCGGCGCTCGGCTCCGTGCTGGCCGAGCGGCCCGATATCCTGAATCACAACATCGAGACGGTCCGTCGTCTGTTTCCTCCGATCAGGCCTCAGGGAAAATATGATCGGTCGATGGAACTGCTGGGGCGGGCCAAGCGGGCAGGGGCCAGAACCAAATCGGGCCTGATCGTCGGTATGGGAGAGACAATCGACGAAATCAGCGAAGTGATGCGTGACCTCCGGTCAGTCGGCTGTGACATCCTCACCATCGGCCAGTACCTTCAGCCCACCAAGCAGCACTTGCCGGTCGCTCGTTTTTACCATCCGGAGGAGTTTGGGGCGCTCGAAGAAGAAGGGCTTACCCTCGGCTTCAGCCATGTTGAGTCCGGCCCGCTCGTTCGTAGCTCCTACCACGCGGAACGACAAGTGTCCTCCTAAGTGGAAGGACAGCCTGGTTAATCCCCGTGCTCGCAGAGCCCCCACGATAAAACTGTGGTCGCTCGATGCGCGCAGTTAGGGATCAACCAGGCCGCCCTTCAAAATGAAGTGATATCTCACCTTCCAGCCGAGGCAAAAAAGAGAAGTGGAATGTGGATAGGTCGCTTGTAGACCTATCCACATCTTAGGACTTCCTAAGAGGATAGCTTGTCCCTGTTTCTACGACCGAGCGTCGACGCCAGCTGCGTGCTGGCGAAACGTGAGCAAAATGGAACGACCCCGGTTGGCGTATTCGCTCCATGTCGAGGTTAGGCTGCAGCGGATCGGATTTGGTCAATGATTTGCCGTGCGACTTCCTCCATGCCAAGGTCCGTCGATACACCTATCCGGTCAGCGAGGAACGGACTCTGCCGTGCTACCGCTTTATAATCTACCTGATGCCAAACAGGTAGCAGACGCTTGCGCCCGTCTGCGTCTTCGAGGGCGAGAATGGCCCGCACCTCCTGCATGGGCCATTTTTTGGCAAAGAAGTTTGGGCTCAGCACCACAACGCCGTATCGAGAGTTCCTGAGCCCCTCATCTATTTTCTCCCGCAGAGAATCCCCAAGCTTAAGCGAGAATCTGTCAAGCCAGACACGATACCCTTGGGTTTCGATTGCTCTCATCAGTGGCTCAGCGACGGTTGTTGTATCCTCGCTTGCGTGACTCAGAAAGCAGTTAGCATCTTCACTGGGGTCACGCGTTGGTCGGTACGGAATAGGGACCACGAGCTGCAGCAGCCCCCGGGCACTCTCGGCAAGGCTTTCAAGTTGAATCCCAGCGTGCGCGCATTCATCTGCATTCCAGTTTTCAGGATCGCTCCAAAACTCAGCTTTGCGACGGAGTCGGATAGCAAGATCGCTGTCAAAGGCAGCGACTGCGATAGCTGCTTCTCTCCAAAGATCTACGAGCTCCGGGTTCGGTGCGTAGCTTTTTGGTTGGACGCCCCGAAGCCGTCCTAAGTGCATGGTGGTTGCGTCCACAGCAGTGAACACAGCTCGTATCGCATCTTTTTGAGGTTCGCTGGGTCGGGCGACGCTTCTCAGAGTTTCTCGCAAGGTTCGGTTGAGATCTGACAGAGCATTACTGAAATCGATCCCGTTGTTCATGCCCCAACTCCTATAGCCGTCGGCTTACCTGCCTTGACCAATTATGAGGCGTGGCGGAAATCGCCGCCGTCGGTCTTCCGCGTGAGCGCGCTGGTGAAGCGTTCGAGCCGTTCTTTCTCCTCCAGCCGCAGGCGCGCGAACTCCAGGCCGTACTCCCGCCCGCTCGCCCACCGCACCTCGGCCAGATCGACCTTGAGAGGCGCGTACTGTTCGGGTAGTTGGATGCGCAGCGCCAGCATGACTCCGTCCGGGATCAGCTCGTCGCTCACCATCGTGCAGCCGTGAGCCGAGAGTCCCGAGACCATTCCACCGCCGGCGATGCCGCTCCCGGAGAAGGAGACGGGCAGTTCGACGGCAAAGCGCGCGAACTCACGTTTATCCATGGGACACCCCCTGCCGGTCAGGGACCATCCCGAGAGTCTTCGCAAGTGTCAGGGCTTCGACTATAGCAGCACCTCTTTTACGAATCCAGCTTCATTGACTCTCCTCCGACCCGTCCCTATAATGGCCTCCGGTTCCTGTTTTATCACCTGCCTGCACAAGCGATGACATCGTTTTCTAAGGATAATTTGACGAAACTGGTCGGTGGGTTCAAAGCCGGCTTGAAGCATGCGTTTGCCGTCACGCGTGAGCAGGACGCCCTTTCCTTGGATGACCTCGCGCTCCTGGAACGAGTCGCCGACGCAGTTATCGCGCGAGGCATGGCTGCTCCTGCTACGGTCTTTCTGGAGTCCGCCGGCCCCATGAACTTTCTCGGCAGCCAGGCGCTGCATTTTTTGACTCCCATTCTTGATCTGGCCTGCAAAACCAGTGAGATCGAACATGTCGCCCGCCTGCTTGAACGGCGTGACGCCATCCCCCGCCTGATCGCCCTCATCGAGGCCAAGTCCGCTCTTCAAGGAACCTCTCCTCGATGACCGCCTCAACCATGCCTCTTTCGGTTATTATCGCCACGGACTGCGGCAGCACCACGACCAAGGCCATTCTGATCGAGAAGGTCGGCGAGGAGTACCGGCAGACCTTCCGCGGAGAGGCCCCGACTACCGTGGAGGCGCCCTTCGAGGATGTGACGCGCGGCGTGCTCAACGCCATCGCGGAAGTCGAGGAGCTCTCCGGGCGGAAAATCCTGGACGGGGAGCGCATCATCACTCCGAGCCGGAAAGATGCCAAGACCGGAGTAGACATCTATGTGTCGACCAGCAGCGCGGGCGGCGGGTTGCAGATGATGGTGGCCGGCGCCGTCCAGAGCATGACCGGCGAGAGTGCGCAGCGGTGTGCGCTGGGAGCCGGCGCAATCGTCATGGACGTCCTGGCTTCCAATGACGGGCGGCTGCCACATGAAAAAATCGAGCGCATCCGGGCCCTCCGGCCGGACATGATCCTCCTGTCCGGCGGGACGGACGGAGGGACCGTGACCCACGTAGTGGAGATGGCTGAATACATCGCCGCAGCCGACCCGCACCCCCGGCTTGGCATGTCCTATGCTCTCCCCTTGATTTACGCGGGCAACAAGGACGCACGGGAACGGGTCAAGGACATCCTGGGGGAGAAAACCGCGCTGGTCATCACCGAGAACATCCGACCGGTGCTGGAACGAGAAAATCTGGCACCGGCCCGCAACAAGATCCATGACCTTTTTCTCGAGCACGTCATGGCTCAGGCGCCCGGCTACAAGAAACTGATTGCCTGGGCCGGGGCGCCGATCATGCCGACGCCGGCCGCGGTCGGCCTCATCATGCGAACCATCGCCAAGCGGGACCGCTTGAACCTGATCGGCGTGGACATCGGCGGAGCCACAACGGACGTCTTTTCGGTCTTCGGCGAGACCTTCAATCGCACCGTGAGCGCCAACCTCGGCATGTCCTACAGCATCTCGAATGTCCTGGCGGAAGCGGGTCTCGCGAACATCATGCGCTGGGTCCCCTTCACAATCGAGGAGCAGACGCTGCGCGATCGGATCAAGAACAAGATGATCCGGCCAACGACCATTCCTCAGACCCTCGATGAGCTCCAGATCGAGCATGCAATTGCGCGGGAAGCCTTGCGCTTGGCGCTCGTGCATCACAAGGCGCTCGCCACCGGCCTCAAGGGCGTCCAGCAGGAACGGACGATCTCCGACATCTTCGAGCAGAAGGCCTCCGGCGAGACCCTCATCGACATGCTGAAACTGGACCTGATCGTCGGCAGCGGCGGCATCCTGTCCCACGCCCCTCGGCGCATCCAATCCATGCTCATGATGGTGGATGCCTACGAGCCCTTGGGCTGTACCCATTTGTCCGTGGACAGTATCTTCATGATGCCGCACCTGGGCGTCCTGTCCACCGTGGATGAGAAGGCCGCCACGGATGTCTTCGTCCGCGACTGCATGGTCTACCTCGGCACCTGCGTCGCCCCTATCGGACAGGGGAGGGAGGGAGACAAGTGCGCCGACTACCAGATCACATTTGAAGGGGGCCGAGCGCCGGAGAGCGGAACCTTGCCGTTCGGCGAGCTGCGCCTGCTGTCCTTGGCGACGGAGGAGCGGACGAAAATCGAGCTGCGGCCGGCCAAGCAGGTGGATGTCGGGGAGGGCAGGGGCGTGCCGGTCACACGTGAGGTGAAGGGTGGAGTTGCAGGGCTCCTGCTGGATGGTCGCGGGCGGCCACTCCAGTTGCCGGCCGATCCACAGGCCAGGATCAAGGCTTTGACCAAGTGGCATCAGGCAGTTAACCTTTACCCGGAAAAGAGCTGATAGCGTATGGCATATAGCACGAAAGCAGAAGCCGCCCGCTCCAGCTTGTGCCATAAGCCATTTGCCATACGCTCTTAGACTTTATGGCGCACTCCTATACACCGGGTCTTACAGTCAGCGAGACGACGGTTCTGCGGAAGAAGCGGCTGCTGCCGATTCCCGGTACCGTCACAGCTCAGGTCGGCGATCTGGTTCAGGCTGACTCAGTCGTGGCCCAGACCAAGTTGGCCGGCAAGGTCCATGTCGTGAACGTGGCCAACCTGCTCGGCGTCGCCCCGGACGAAATCCGTGAATACTTGGTCAAGAAAGAGGGGGAGACGATCGGCCTGGATGAGGTGCTGGCCGAAAACAAACCGTTCATCAAGTGGTTCAAGACGGAGGTTCGCTCGCCGATCCAGGGTAAGGTGGAGTCTCTTTCAACCGTTACCGGCCAGATGCTGCTGCGCGAACCGCCCCGTTCCCTGGATCTCCTGGCCTATGTCGATGGGGTTGTCGTGGAGGTGCATGTCAGGCAAGGGGTCACGGTCGAGACGGACTGCAGCTTCGTCCAAGGCATCTTCGGGATCGGCGGCGAGACCTGGGGCCCGTTGGTCCTGGCGGTGAAGAGGCCGGAAGAACCGTTGACGCCTGACCGCCTCGATTCAACGATGAAGGGCAAGGTCGTCATTGCGGGCTCTTTTCTCGGAGCCGATGTGATGGCTCGCGCCAAGGAGATCGGCGTCGCAGGCTTGGTTGTGGGCGGCATCCACGACAAGGACCTTCGTGCCTTGCTGGGCTATGACCTGGGCGTCGCCATCACCGGCACCGAACGGGTCGGCTTTTCACTGATCGTCACCGAGGGTTTCGGGGTCATCCCGATGGCGGCCAAGACGTTCGGGCTCCTGTCTGCGCACGTCGGCCAGAAGGCTTGTATGTCCGGGGCGACTCAGATCCGGGCCGGCGTGATCCGTCCAGAAATCATCATTCCACGTTCATCTTCCATCTCCTCGCCCCCGCTTCGGGGGAGAGGGGCGGGTGAGGGGGCAGGGGAGGGGGAGCGAGCCGGCCTCCGCGCAGGCGACCAGGTTCGCATCATCCGGGATCCGCTGTTCGGAAAAATCGGACTCGTGCGCTCGTTGCCATCCGACCTCAGGCAAATCGAGACCGAAAGCCACGTTCGGGTCTTGGAGGTGGAGTTTCCAGACAGCACAACGGCCGTGATCCCCCGGGCCAACGTGGAGCTGATCGAAGGCTAGTGATGAATGATGAGTGCAGAGTGATGAATGAAGATTACTGAACGAAAAGAGAGATTCTCTGCAATCCGCCGATCGGCCCTGTTCTGGGTGCTGCTGGTTATCGTCGGTTTCGGCTGGAGCCCTCCGGCACTGGCAACTGAACTAACGTCGCCGAGAGAGTTCCGGGTCTTCGACACGCCGAGCGATGGAGGGGGAAGTCTCACGGTCATCTGGGCTCCCGGGGAGCATGAGGGATCAGATGTCCGCTATCAGATTCTGCTCAGACAGGCGCCAGCAGCCGCCCCTCACCCCAGCCCTCTCCCCGGAGGGGCGAGGGAACACAAAGATCTTCCTCTCCCCCAGTTTGGGGGAGAGGAGGTAGGTGAGGGGAGAGTGGTGGCCGAGTTTCCGGCCGATTCCCACTATGTCCGGGACGCCAAGTGGCCCTGGTGGACCAGACCGGCTCCGGCAGACTTTCACCAGTACGACATCAAGTCCGGCAGAGGCCTCGATCTGAAGAACGGCACCCCCTACATCGTGTCGGTGGCGACCGTGAAAGCCGGAGAAAAGGTTGACTCTCGCTCGGCCCGTGCCGTCCCGGAGCCCAATTGGATCAACTGGAATCAGGCCAACAACCTGCTGCTTGCGATCCTCTTCGGCGCCGTGGTGATGGGGTCGATCCAGTCGGCAAAACGACGGGAGATCTTTCTGCGGCGGATTCCCGGCTTGGACGCGGTGGACGAAGCCCTCGGGCGGGCGACGGAGTTGGGCAAGCCGATCCTCTATCTGACCGGCGCCGGCGACATGAGCGAGCCCTCGACGATTGCCGCAGCCGTGATCCTGGGGCGGGTCTCCAAGCGGGTGGCCGCCTACGAGACAGACCTGCTGGTGCCGCACCGGGACCCGATCGTGATGGCGGTCTGCCAAGAGATCACCAAACAGTCCTATCTGGAAGCCGGCAAGCCTGATGCCTTCAAGGAAGACTCGAACTTCTTTATCACAACCGATCAATTTAGCTATACGGCAGCGGTGGATGGGATTATGCTGCGCAAGAAGCCGGCTGCCAACTTTTTCATGGGCTCCTACTTCGCCGAAGCGCTACTGTTGACCGAGACGGGAGCGAGCACCGGCGCCATCCAGATCGCGGGAACCGATTCCGACCACCAGTTGCCCTTCTTCGTGACGACCTGTGACTATACGCTGATCGGGGAAGAGCTCTACGCGGCGAGCGCCTACCTGTCGCGGGAGCCGATTCAGGTCGGTACCCTGCGCGGGCAGGACATGGGCAAAGGGTTCATCCTGGTGGTCCTGGCGCTGGGCTCGATCCTAGCGACGGCTGGACTGTTGTTCCAAGCGGACTGGCCGATGCTTTTTCTGGACCTCTTCAAGGATTTAAAATGAATTTCTTCCGCCGACAGTTGCCTCTGCTGATCACGCTGGTAACCGGCCTCGTCTTTGCGGCCCAATACTACGTCCCACATCCGGCTTCCGAAGAGATGCTGACCAACGTCACCAAGTGGCTCCAGATCATCGGTGGCTTCGCCCTCGTGCTGGGCGTGACCAGTCTCTTCCACATCCACGCGGTCAAGATCAGGCGGAGGGAGCCGGGCTGGGGCTACAGCTTCGTCCTCTACGCGGGGATGCTGGGGACCATCGTGATCGGGCTTTGGCACAACGGTAAGGAAGTGGTCAACGGGACCATGACGGCCTTCGGCTGGATCTACAACTTCATGATGGTCCCGCTCCAAGGCACGATGTTCGCCATCCTGGCCTTCTTCATCGCGTCGGCTGCCTACCGGTCCTTCCGAGCCCGCAGCCGAGAAGCGGCCGTGCTCCTGGTTGCCGCCGTGATCGTCATGATGGGACGGGTGCCGCTGGGCGAGTATCTGGTTCCTCTGAGCGGAGACTTGACGCAATGGATCTTGAACGTCCTGAACGCGTCGGTCCGGCGGGCCATCCTGATCGGGATCAGCCTGGGAGCGGTCGCCCTGTCGCTGAAGATCATCTTCGGGATCGAACGGGCGTATCTGGGCGGCGGTAAAGAGTGACAGGTGACGGGTGACACGTGACGAGTAAAACAAAAATGAGCAGCCAAAATATGGCCCATGTTGTCACGCGTCACGCGTCACGCGTCACGGGGTTGCAATGACGTTCGCAGAGCGGATGCTGAAAATCGACCGCCGGATCATCTTCCTGGTGATCGGGCTCTGTACCTTGATTCCACTCCTCTATCCGGTGGGGCTGGCGATCAAGATCTCGCCCGAGGTCCACGGGGTCTATGACTATATCGAATCGCTGCCGGAAGGGTCTGTATTTCTCCTCTCGCTGGATTTCGACCCGGCCTCCAAGCCGGAGCTCTACCCGCAGGCGGTTTCCTTGCTGCGTCATGCCTTCAAGAAGAACCTCCGGGTCATCGGGATGACCCTCTGGCTCCCCGGCACCGGCATGGCCAACGAGGTCATCACGAGGGTGGCGGACGAGGCGGGGAAAGTCAGCGGAAAAGACTACGTCTTTCTAGGCTGGAGCCCAGGCGGCGGTTCGGTGATCATCAACATGGGGCAAGACCTTTACAAGGCCTTTCCGACTGATTACAACAACCAGCCCACCAAAGACCTGATGGTTCTCAAAGACGTCAAGACGCTCAGGGATGTCGCCTACGTCGTCAGCCTGGCGGCGGGCACGTCGGGAATTGAGACCTGGTATGTGTTCGGCAAGGACAAGTACAAATTCGAGCTGGGCGGGGGCTGCACCGGCGTCATTGCCCCAGGCCTCTATCCGCTTCTGCGCAGCGGTCAGATCAACGGCCTGATCGGCGGGTTGCGGGGGGCGGCTGAATATGAAGTATTGATCGACCAGAAGGGACGGGCGGTGGCCGGCATGGACGCCCAGTCAGCCACACACCTGGCCATCATCGTGCTGGTCATTCTGTGTAACATTTTCTATTTCATGCTCCGGAAGTCGCAGGGCCGGACCGGACAGCAGCCGGGCTGAAGCGAGGAGCCGATGCCGTTTGAAATACTCTTAGGCGCGTGGGTGGCGACGGGCTTGACCCTCTTCATCTTCACGTTCCTCTATCAGGACAACCCCCTGTTCAAACTGGCCGAACACCTGTATGTCGGGGTCTCGGTAGGGTATGCGATCGTGAAGACATACGATACGGTGCTGATCCGTCTCATCTATGAGCCGATGGTCAAACAGGGCGACTGGTCGTTGCTGATCCCGCTCGGCATCGGAACCCTGATGCTGGCCCGCTATGTGCCCAAGGCGGCCTGGCTCTCGCGCATCGCCTTCGCCTTCATCGTAGGGGTCGGGTCCGGGCTGGCGATTCCGCGCGTGATTTCCTCCTACATCCTGAAGCAAGTGGAGGATACGGTCCGGCCCTTAGCGTCCATCGTCCAAGGTAGCCCCTCCTTTACCTATGACCTGTTGAACCCGGCCAGCAACCTGAACGCGGTGGTGCTGCTGGTCGGAGTCGTGTCGGTGCTCTTCTACTTTTTCTTCTCGATCGAGCACAAAGGACCGGTTAAAGTCGCCGCGCATACCGGTATCCTGTTCCTCATGGTCGCCTTCGGGGCAGCCTTCGGCTACACGGTCATGGCCCGCATGTCGCTATTGATCGGGCGGCTGACGGACCTGATCGAGTATGCGGAACCCCGATACGGCCTGGCTTCGCTCTGGCTCCTGGCAGTCACGGTGACCCTGTTGGCAGCCTGGAGTCTGACACAGCGAGGGAAAGCAGCCCCGCCCGCCGACGGCTGAGAGCCTCTTGAAGAGAAGCATTCGCTCCAGTACCATGAACCGTCGGTGAGGGACCAGCAAGCAACATGACTGTCTCGACGAAAGATCCCAAACAGTTCCCTGTCCTGCGCAACCTCCAGTTTTCTCCCATCAAGGACAAGGAGGAGCAGTATGTGGTCCTCTGGGACCCCACAGGGCTGAGCCAGGACAAGTTGGTCCTCCCGTTGCACTATTTTTTTCTGATCCAACACCTCAACGGTGAACATTCCCTCGAGCAGATCGGAGCCCTCTACCTCAAGCGATTCGGGGAATTCCTCATGCCGGACCGGCTGGCCAAGCTGGTGGCCGACCTGGACGCCAAACTGTTTCTGGAAGGGGAACGGGTCGAATCGGCCAGGAGGGAAGCCCAGGCTGCCTATCGACTGGCACCGGTGCGTCCGGCCCTGTACGCCGGCAAGAGTTATGAAGGAGAGAAGGAGAAACTGATCGCGCAGCTCGACAACTTCTTCACCTCAAAAGAGGGACCGGACTTCAAACCCTCGGCCAATCGCGGAAAGAAGATCAAAGGCCTCGTGGCACCTGACCATGAGATCAGACAGGCAGGCCCTATTTACGCCTGGGCCTATAAAGAACTCAGGGAAGCAGAAGCGCCGGACCTTTTCGTGCTCCTGGGAACCAGCCACGCAGGCTTGGCCCAGCCCTATGCAGTGACGGACAAGGACTTTGAGACACCCCTTGGAACCGTCCAGGCTGATCGGGTAGTCCTGGATCGGTTCAAGGCCAAGGGGGGGATGCCCTTCTTTGACGAGGACCTCAGCCATAGACATGAACATTCCATCGAGTTTCAGCTCCCGTTTCTTCAACAGACTGTGGGGACAAAGAGGCCCTTCACGATCGTTCCGATCCTCTGTTCCTTCTCACCCACCTGCCTGAGCGATCCCCAGCTTGCCCAGACGGGCAAACAGGTGGAGACCTTCATCCGAGTCTTGAAAGAGGCCCTGGCTGAATCAGGGAAAGAAGTCTGTCTGATCGCCAGTGGAGAATTGGCCCATATCGGGATGCGCTATGGAGACCCGGACCCACCCACCGACTTTTCGTTCCACAAGTGCATGCAGACCGACTTGGAAATGCTGAAGCCTGTGGAGGAGCTCAAGCCCGATGCCTTTGCCCAGTTCATCCAGAAGGAGCAGGACAGCCGACGCATCTTCGGCTTCGCGGCGATCTATACGCTCCTCAAACTGATCCAAGCGGAAAAGGGGCAGGTGCTTCGCTACGACCGGGGGATCACGGACCAGTACAATTCGACGGTGACGTACGCCAGCATGGCCTTCTTTTAATACGATGAGCAAATGGCTTATAGCTTATGGCCGATAGCCTGAAGTTTCGTCTCGGCCATATGCCATAGGCCATATGCTCTTGGCTCTACACCCGGAGGTCTCCTGGCATGGCCAAGTTCTATACAGAATTGAATGACGGGCTGCGCCAGTTCATCGCGGCGCAGCACGTATTCTTTAACGCCTCGGCTCCGAACGAGGGGCGCATCAACGTGTCGCCCAAGAGCCTCGACACGTTCCGCATCCTGAGCGACAAGCAGGTGGCCTACCTGGACCTGACGGGCAGCGAGAACGAGACGGCTGCCCACGTCGCCGAGAACGGGCGGCTGACACTCATGTTCTGTAGCTTTGAGGATAAGCCCTCAATCCTGCGTCTCTACGGGAAGGGGCGGGTCGTCAACTCACGCGACCCCCAATGGCAGGAACTGCGCCGCCATTTCCCAACGATCCCCCGGTGAACGACAGATCGTCCTGCTGGACATCGAATCGATCATGACCACCTGCGGGTTTGCCGTACCTCTTTACGATTACAAGGGGCAGCGCACCCTGTTGCCGGACTGGTCCTGCAAGATGGGCGAGGAGCGGTTGGAGGAATACCGGCGCGAGAGGAATCTCAAGAGCATCGACGGGCTGCCGACGTACCTGGATGAGCAGCCATCGGAGTAAGCCGCAAGAGGGGAGGCATGCACTACCTGTTGTTCTACGAGAAGGGGCAGGATTACGCAGCACGTCAGGGGCCTCTGCAAGCGCCCCATCTGGCCTATGTGCAGGCAGCCGTCCGCCGTGGCGAGCTGATCCTGGGCGGGTCCTTGGGCGATCCGCCGGACGGGGCAGCGGTTCTCCTGTTTAAAGCCGACTCTCCGGCCGTCGCCGAGGCCTTCGCGAAGGCGGACCCCTATGTGACTCATGGGGTGGTCAGCCGGTGGTGGGTGCGGGCTTGGGAGACGGTGGTGGGCGAGGGCGCGGCTGTCCCGTTACCCGATTAGGAGAAGAGCTAATAGCGTATGCTTATAGCCGATGGAAGAACCGGTCGCTCGTGCTATTAGCTATTTGCTATATGCTCTTGCGGCTCTACTCTTTGACCGTCACCGTCATCTCCACCGGTTCGAGCGGGTTGTCCTGCTCGTCGCGTGGCAGGTTGACGATTTTGTCGATCACGTCCAAGCCCCGATAGACCTCGCCGAAGACTGTGTAACGTCGGTCCAAGCCGCCACAGTCCACCGCGCAGATAAAAAATTGCGAGCCGCTGTCGTTGAAATCCCTGGTGCTGTTGCTCTCGCGTGGCATCTTGGCCATCGACAGGGCGCCGCGTTTGTGAGGCCAGTCGCTCGGCTCCGGGTTGAGAAAATAGCCGGGCCCTCCGGTGCCGTGCAGGTTCCGGTCCGGATTCTTGCTAATGGGATCGCCCCCTTGGATCATGAATCCCGGAATGACTCGATGGAATCTGAGCCCGTTGAAAAAGCCCATCTTGGCCAGCGCGATGAAGTTATCGACGTGGCGAGGGGCGGCGTCCGGGTAGAACTTGACCAGCATGTCCCCGAACTTGGTCGAGATGACCGCTCGGGGGTTCTTCTTCTGAAACTGCATGACGGAAGACATGGCGGCAATCTACCAGCAGGGAATTGAGTTTCGCAACCCCTGACGCATCACTCATTACCCATCACCCATCACCCTTCACGAATCCGCAGCCCGTCATCCGGCCTGATCCCCAGCCACAAGAGCCCGCCGAGCAGCGCGACCGCGGCGGCGACGCCCAGTGCGGCGGCCCAGCCGACCTGATCGGCCAGCCAAGGGGTCAGCGTGGGGGAGAGGGTTCCGCCGAGGTTCGCACCGGTATTCATGATGCCGGACAGGGTGCCGGCATGCGGCTTGGAGAGGTCCACGGTGGAGGACCAATAGGCGCCGACCGTAAAGTAAAGCCAGCCGGCGCCGAGGGAAAGCAGGGCCAGAGCCAGGAACGGTACCTCCGCTGAAGCCCCCAGCAAGATGGCCAGGGCCGCCAGCAGCATCCCGCCGGCACCCACGATGGCCCGTCCCCGGTTGATCCCCAATCTGACTGTCAGCCTGTCTGTCGCCCATCCACCGAGCGGACAGAAGATCGTCACCGCGATAAAGGGGCCTGCGGCAAACAGGGCTCCCCGTAGAAGGCCGAAGCCCCGCACGTTCACCAGATACAGATAAAACCAAGAGAGGTAGACATAGGCCACATAGCCGAGGCAGCTATAGCTTAAGACGAGCCACCAGACGGTCGGAGTCCGTGCAAACAGGCGCCAGGGTACCGGACCGACAGGGGAAGGTTCATCTAGCTTGCGCGACCCTTCGATGAGCGCCGCTTCCGCCTCGTTCACGCGAGGGTGCTGTGCCGGCCGGTCGGTCGCATACCAATACCAGATTCCGGCGACCAACAGACCCAGCAAGCCTGCCGCATAAAAAGGGGCTTGCCAGCCATAGTTGACCATGAGCCAGGCGGTGAGCGGAGGCGTGAGCGCGGAGCCGAGGCCCAAGCCTCCGATCGTAATGCCGATGCCGAGCCCTCGTTCGCCGGACGGCAGCCAGTTGGCCACCGCGCGGTTGAAATTCGGAAGGGCCGCCGCTTCGCCCGCGCCGATCAGGAACCGGACCAGGATCAACGACCCCAAGACGCCGACCAACCCGACAGTCGGCAGGGTGGCCGCCACGGCCGTGAGCGCGGTAAAGGTGGACCACCAGATCACCGCCAGGGTCAGCACCTTCCGCGGACCCCAGCGATCCCCCAGCCAGCCGCCGGGAATCTGGAAAAGGGCATAGCCGAGCACGAAGGCAGAAAAGACTTGCCCCATTTCCAGGTCGGTGAGCCCCAGTGCCGGCATCATCTGCCGGGCCGTCACCGAGATGTTGACCCGGTCGATGTAGGTGACGACGCTGATTGCGACAAGGAGGGCCAGGATCACCCAACGGGTGCGGGACGGGGCAGCAGCCATGGTTTTTCTCTTCTCCGGCGGACTGTCGCAGGGAGTCAGGTTTCGCAGGGCTTGTAGTCTGCCGCTGCAGGCCCTGTCAAGAGCGAGGGCACGCGTCTGGATTTCCTCCAGGCATTTCGGTAAGATACTAGCGTCTTTTGGTTTTTTAGGCGCCCTTCCTACGCCCCCCTGAGCAGCATTCGGAGTGGGCCCTGGTTCGGAGGAGGAATGAGGGTTCGTCCCAGGCCGTTGCTGCTGGGCCTTCTGGCCGTCCTGCTCGCCGCCTTTGTCCTCTTTTCAGTCTTCTACGATCCGGAAGCCCTGAAAGCCCACTTCATCACGCAAATCGAGCAACAGCTCGGCCGGAAAATTGAAGTCGGCGCAGCCAACCTCAGCCTGTTCCCCCGCATCCGCCTCGACCTTTCCGATGTGGTGATCCGCGAGCTCGATCCGTCGCGCGCCTTCTTTAAAGCCAAAAAAGTCGAGCTGGTGTTGCGCTCGACGCCGCTCTGGCGCCTGCGCGTGGTTGTGAAACGACTGTACATCGACCAGCCGCACGTGGAACTGCGGCGTGACGCCGGAGGACGTTGGAACTTTTTAGCCACCGTCCCCGCCATGGACAAGGCAACAAAGGAAACACCTGAAGGCGGCAATCCGTTCAGCTTGATCCTCCTCATTCAGGAAACGACACTGGCCGGAGGAGAGCTTTCACTGGTGGATGATTTTCGACCGGACGGAACCAGATCGCTGCAACTCAAGGCCCTCGACGCCGTCATGCTGACCGGCGCGAAGGAGTTTCTCGTGGACCTGCGGCTCACCGCCGCCATGCCGGCCGAACAGGGAGCCTCCTCCCTGTCTTTGGTCGGAAAAGTTACTCGCTTCGAGTCGCCGGTTCGTTCCGCTGCCACGAGCCTGGAGGGACCGAGGCCGTCCGTCCAGTTCCAAGGCCAGGCGGAAGCAAAGAATGTCGACATCCGGCCGATGGCCGATTTTTTCGGACCCAGACCGGTCCCGGATGTCCAAGGCGCAGCCGACCTCCGCAGCACGATCCGCCTGACGCCGGGCGTGGGCGGATACGATCTCGTGCTTTCGGAGATGGCCCTCGACGTAGGCCGCTTGTCGCTCCGAGGACAGGCCAGTCTTTCCGGCCTCATGACGGCTCAGCCTACGTTCTCGCTCACGTTTTCCTCGTTGCCGGTCCAACTCGCTGAACTCCTTGCGCGGTTTCCGGCCGAATGGGTGCACCCTCAGCTTGCGACGATCATAGCGGATCGAGAGATCTCCGGTACCGTCGAAGTGGTGTCGGCTTCGCTCACCGGCACAACCAAGCCGGAACTGCGAGCGGCTCTGACCGGAGAATTTCGCCTGCAACAAGGCCATGCGTTGGTGGGAAGCGATCGGACTCCGATCGAGAACGTGACCGGCGTCATCGTCGCCGAGTCCAATCGCATCCGCATCACAGAGCTCTCCGGACAGTACGGTGACATGGTCGTGACCGGCGGCAAGGCCACGGTGTCCTTTCTTGACGCAGGGCCCTGGCTTGATCTTGATGTGGCGGGGAGCATGGCAGCAGCGGACTTGGCTTCTTTCCTGGCCCGCACGATCAGCCCAGGGCCTGCGACTAAAACCCTGACCGGCCTGCGAGAGGTTCAAGGCAACACCGCCGTCACCTTCAGATTGGCCGGGGCCCTGAGCGGGCTCGGTGGTCTCAAGTTCATCGGTGGAGAAGTGGTGGCCCAGAACGTGAGCTTCCGGAGCCGGCTCCTCCGTGATCCGGCCGCGGAGGTCAACGGCCGGGTGATCTTCTCTCCCAAGAGCATCGAACTGGACGGGGTAAGTGGCCGACTGGGACAAGGCCGCCTCGAGCTTCAAGGCGCCATTGCCATCGAAGCAGCCCCGCTCTTTAAAGATTTTCACCTGAGAGCCAGCGCTGACGCGGCGCAGATCCTGAGAGAACTCCCAGCCTTAAAAATCCCTGATAAGACTCTGCAGGGGATCATCGGTGCCATCGTCGATCTGTCCGGTCCCGCCGCGGCCCCGCGGATTAAGGCTGAAGTGGAGCTCAAAGACGCGGCGTTGCATTTCTCCGAGTCGCTGCGGAAACCGGCCGGGTCGCCGGCCTCTTTGAAGATCGAAGCTAAACTTTCACCCATGAAACAACTCGCCATCGAACGGCTGGAGCTGCACTTGCCTCCTTTTCGCCTGACAGGAAAGGGGTCCCTCCAGCTCGGTGCCAGGTTCGCAGTGGAGGCGTCGATCGTCTCCGGGCCTGCGTCGCTGGCCGGCTTGCCTCCGGGCATTTCGCTGGGCAACCTTGATGCCGGCACCGCCGAGCTTACTTTGGACATCAAGGGGAGGGGCACGAGTTGGAAAACGTGGCAGTATAGCGGGTGGATCGCCCTCACGGGTGGTCGCCTCAGGTCGAAGGAGTTGGACGCTCCTGTGTCCGATATCTATTTGCGCCTGCAGTTGGTGCGGGGCGGAGCAGACGTCAAGCGGCTGGCGTTCAAGGTCAAGGACAGCGACATCAGTCTGTCCGGCTCGATCAGGAACTGGGACAGGGCGCCGGCCATCACCCTGCAGGTACTGTCGTCGCAGCTCGATATCGACCTGCTGATTCCCAAAGGCGAGCGGTCGCCGGTGCGGGATGCTCTGGAGGATTTGGCTGCGTCCGGCCGGTTGGTTGCAATGGTCACCATCGACCGTGGGTATTATAAGGCTCTCAGCCTGCGCGGGCTCTCGACGCAAGTCAACATCCGGGAGAGCACAGTGACGCTGGATAACCTGGTCGGAGAGGTCGACGGGGGACCCTTCGAGGGGAGGTTGAAGGTCCTTTTACCGAAGCTCAAGCCGGCCGATGTGCAAGCATCTTTCCGAATTAGAGGGGTCCGCTATGAAAAGATCCTTCGCCTTTTCGGGGACGAGCGACGGGTGGTGACGGGCGACCTGTCCGCGAGCGGGACCTTGCAAGGGAATGGCCGTGATCCCAAGGGAACCCTGCATAGCCTCAACGGGAAGGCGAACCTATCGATTACGCAGGGGCGCATTTACAAAGGGACCGTTGTCACCAAAATCCTCACGATCCTCAACCTCCCGACCCTGTTACAGGGGAAAGTCGATTTGAGCAAGGATGGCATGCCCTTCGACACAGTCTCCGCCACCTTGACGGTCGCAAATGGAATCGTGACCACGGAGAACTTCCTGGTCGATAGTCCTGTCCTCAAGATCACCGGAGCCGGCAACTACGATATAACGCACGATCAATTGAATGCCGTGACTGTGGCCAGTCCGCTGGGATCTTATACAAAGTTGCTCCAGAGCATCCCGCTCTTCGGCAAATTGTTCGCCGGAGAACGGCAGGGATTCACCACCGCTTTTTTTGAAGTAACCGGGCCATTCAAGGACCCGCAGGTCGACTATATGCCCTTAAAGTCATTCGGCACCGGAGTGACCGGACTGGCCCAGCTGGCCTTCGATCTGCTCAAAAATACGGTTATGCTCCCGAAAGAACTGATCACGCCGAGCGATGAGTCGCCGACCTCACCTGAAACTTCCCCACCGCCGGCCACCGACAAGGCCACGCAACCAGCTCCCCTTAGCGTCCCGGCGCCAGCCGCTCCGTAGTCTTTTCCCGGTCCGTGCCTTGACCCTCATGGCCTCGCATGCTAGCATTCAACCATCTACGAGTTTTCCTTCACGTTCACCCGCCTACGCAGGAAGCCACGGCTGCCCGGCCTTCGTAGCCGACGCTACTTCGGCGGAGTAGGCTAAAGCCGTGGATGAATGCGGAGCGGGTGTCCTCCGAAGCCTCGGCGAAGGAGGACAAGCTTCGGCGGGTTTCGCCGAAGCCAAGTGGAGGGACGACGGCTGCCCGGCCTTCGCAGCAAAGCTGCTTCGGTGGAGTAGGCTAAAGCCATGGGGCTCCACTCGATCAGGCATCTCAGCAGGCCTGTCCGCCGGTCCTCCAAGGAGAGTCGATCGTGACGCTAGAGCAAGCCACGCTCATGATCGCGGCCAGCGAGTCGGACTCCAACCTCTATTACGCCACTCGATTTATCGCGCCGGATCCTTTTATCTTCATCGAGATCAAGGGCGAGCGGCTGCTGGTGATGAGCGATCTGGAGATGGATCGGGCGCGAAGCCAGGCGTCGGTGGATCGTGTCTTGTCCTATTCCGAAATCGAACGCCGGCTGCGCACGCAAGGGGTGAAGGATCCGGGGCCGTCCGAGGTGATCCATACAGTGCTGCAAGACGAGAGGGTGGCCCGGCTGCTGGTGCCGGGCAATTTTCCCTATGCCCATGCAGCCAGGCTCCAGGAACTCGGCTACCGGCTCGACACGAAAAAGGAGCCGTTCTTCGAGCGGCGCGCCGTCAAGACGAGCGAAGAGGTCCGTCATATTGAAGCCACCCAACGAGCCGTTGAAGAGGCCGTGGCTGCCGCCCATGACGCCTTGCGCGGGGCCACTCCACGTGAAGAGGTCCTGTGGCTGGAGGGCGAGCCGCTGACCTCGGAGCGGATCAAGAAATTGATCAACGTGAAGCTGATGGAGCGGGACTGTGTCGCCCAGCACACGATCGTGGCGGGAGGGGAGCAGGCCTGCGATCCCCACCAGGAAGGGAGCGGACCGCTGCCGGCTAACCGGAGCATCATCTTCGACGTGTTCCCGCGCTCCGGCCAATCACGCTATTTCGCCGACATGTCCCGTACGGTCGTCCGAGGAAAGCCCTCGCCGGAACTCAAGAAGCTGTACCAGGCCGTCAAAGATGCCCAGGAGGAGGCCATCACCAAGATCCGCGACGGGGCCGACGGGGCCAAGATCCATCAAGGGATCTGCGAGCGGTTCGAGGCGGCCGGGTACCTGACCGGCCTCGTGAACGGGCGGATGCAGGGCTATTTTCACGGGACCGGGCACGGAGTGGGGCTGGACATCCATGAGCCACCCCGCATCAGTCGCACCGGCTCGCCCTTGCAGGAAGGGCACATCGTCACCGTCGAGCCGGGGCTCTATTATCCAGGCCTGGGAGCGGTCCGCATTGAAGACATGGTCCTGGTCACCAACGACGGCTGCCGCAACCTCACGGATTTCCCCAAAACCTTCGAGTTGGAGTAAGTTGTCAGTGGTCAGTCTTCAGTCGTCAGTGCTTCGGACCGAACTGTCAACTGATCACTGATAACTGCAAACAGTCTCTATGCGCCTGACCTTCACCATCACACGCTTTAATCCCGAAACGGACGCCCGGCCGCACGAGGAAGACTACCGCCTCGAAGTCGGACGCGGCATGACCGTCTTGGAAGCCTTGATTCGCATCAAGAACGAACAGGACGGGTCGCTGTCGCTCCGCTACTCCTGCCGCTCTGCAATCTGCGGTTCCTGCGCGATGGAAATCAACGGAGCCGAAAAACTCGCCTGCCGTACGTCGGTTCGTAAGGAACTGGAGCGGCGCGGACGGATCACGGTCGCGCCTCTCCGCAACCTGCCGGTCATCAAGGACCTGGTCGTGGACCTGTCCTCCTTCTGGGACAAGATCCAGGAAGTGACCCCCTGGCTCTCGGCGCCCCGCCAGAGTCACATGGCACACCCATCGAGCCAGATGACGCTCCTGCCGGGCAGCTATCGGTTTCACAATGTGGATGCCTGCATCATGTGCGGCGCCTGCGTCGCAGCCTGCACGGCCCATGAGGTCTCACGCGCGTTTCTGGGTCCGGCGGCTCTGGCCAAGGCGGACCGGTTCATGGCCGATCCACGGGAACCCCAGGCGATGAAGCGGGCACGCCTGGGTTCATTAGAAACAGAACACGGGATCTGGGACTGCACCCGCTGCAATTTCTGCGTCGAGGTCTGTCCCAAGGACGTGAAGCCGATGGAAGCCATCATTCGCCTGCGGCACGCCGCCCTCGAGGCGGGACTCGTCTCGACCGGCGGCGCCCGCCACGTCATCGGATTCTTCCGGCTCATCCAGCGTCAGGGACGGCTCAACGAGGCCCTGATGCCGCTGAAAGTCGTTGGGTTCAGCCTGATGCGGCTCCTGCACATTCTCCCGTTAGGCATCCGGATGTGGCTCAAAGGCAAAGTCCCCAACCCGTTGGCTCAGCCTATCGTCGGCATCGCTCAGGTCCGTGCGATCTTTGCCTCGGCTCAGCGACCCTCCAAGGCATCCTGAACGAACCGCATGGCTCCATTCAGATTTCTTGAAGAGGTCGCGCTGGCGGACGCGGCGTTCGAAGCCACGGGGGACACTCCCTCCGATCTGTTTCAGGCTGCCGCGCAGGCGGTCATCGAGACCCTGGTGAACCCGGCAACGCTCCTCCCCACCTGCCGGAAAACCATCGAGCACCGAGCGCCCGATCTGCCTGCCTTGCTCTTCGACTGGCTCTCCGATATCGTCTACCTGAAGGACGCAGAAGGACTGCTGTTCAAAGACACAACCGTGGTCGTGCAGTGCGACCGGTCCGACGGAAGCTGGACGCTGCACGCCACCCTGGCCGGCGAGCCGATTGATCCAGCCCGCCATGAGCTGCGGGCCGACGTGAAGGCGGTCACCAAACACCTGTTCGATGTCCGGCAGGACGGTCGGCGCTGGGTGGCACGGGTCGTACTGGATATTTAAAACCGTGATGCGTGATCAGTGATGGGGGAGTGCGATGAAGCTGAACACTGCCATGACGGTCAACAGGATCTCTGACGAGGTCTGGGAAATCCCAGTCACGGAGAAGCCGGGCATGGTCGTGCCAGCGCGGATTTACGCCACCGAACAGATCCTGACCAGCATGGACAGCGGAGTCTTCGAGCAGGTAACCAATGTCGCCTGCCTCCCCGGCATCCGCCGCTACGCCCTCTGCATGCCGGACGGCCATTGGGGCTACGGATTTCCGATCGGCGGGGTGGCGGCGTTCGATCCCCATGAAGGGGTCATCTCGCCGGGCGGAGTCGGGTACGACATCAACTGCGGCATGCGACTGATCCGCACGGACCTCACGCTGGAGGATGTCAGACCACGCCTGGAACCATTGATGACCGAGTTGTTCCGGAAAGTCCCGGCCGGAGTCGGTTCCACCGGCTTCGTGCGGGTCAATCGGCAAGAGTTTGAAGAGGTCATGCGCAAGGGCGCCCGTTGGTGCGTGGCGCGGGGCTACGGCTGGCAGCAGGACTTGGAGCGAATCGAGGAACAGGGGTGCATCCCCGGCGCCGACCCGTCCAAGATCAGCGACCAGGCTGTGAAGCGCGGCATCAACCAGCTCGGCACGTTAGGGTCCGGCAACCACTACCTGGAAGTCCAGGTGGCCGCCCAGGAACGGATCTTCGATCGGGAGACGGCCGCGAAGCTGGGGGTCACCGGCCATGATCAGATCGTGGTCATGGTGCACTGCGGGTCACGCGGTTTTGGACACCAGGTGGCAAGCGACTACCTCAAGGTCTTCGAGAAGGCCATGCCACGCTACGGCATCTCCGTCAAGGACCAGCAACTCGCCTGTGCGCCCTTCCGTTCCCCGGAAGGGCAGGACTATTTCGCGGCCATGAACTGCGCGGCCAACAGCGCCTTTGCCAACCGACAGGTCATTACCCACCAGATCAGGGAAGCCTTTTCTTCGGTATTCGGCCGGCCGGCCGAAGCCATGGGCATGGAGATCGTCTACGACGTGGCCCACAACATCGCCAAGGTGGAACGGTACGAAGAGGGAGAGCTGGTCGTCCATCGGAAAGGCTCCACGCGGGCCTTTGGACCCAACCGCCCGGAACTGCCGGACCGCTATAAAGAGACAGGACAACCGGTGATTTGCGGCGGTTCCATGGAGACCGGTTCCTATCTCCTCGTGGGGACCGACCGGGCCATGCACGAGACGTTCGGGTCCACGATGCACGGCTCGGGCCGGACCATGTCGCGCGCCCAGGCGAAGCGGTCGATACGAGGCGAGCAGTTGAAGAAAGATATGGCGCAGCGCGGGATTATCGTCAAAGCCGTCTCGATGTCCGGTCTGGCCGAAGAAGCCGGCTTTGCCTACAAAAATATTTCCGATGTGGTCGAGACCGTAGACCGGGCCGGGATCACCAGAAAAGTGGCGGAGCTGCGTCCGATCGGGAATATCAAGGGGTAACGGAGTGCTGCTGAGGCCGGGCCTATTGCTTCTTTTTTCCCTGGCTGCCTGTGCCCACGCGGTCACGCTCACGAATGTGCGCGACGGCACTGAAGCCACAGGGACCCATCATCCTTGGAGTCAGTCGATTCAGATCATCCTGCCGTCAGGCGAACGGTGCGAAGGCCGATATCAGACACTGACGACCAAGACGCTAGGGGAGGAGTCCCTGTTTTACCGGTCGCACGTAGGCACGATCCTGGGACGCAATACGGTGGAACGGTTTCATGGGTATGCCCGCCTGACGGGAGAACAGGGCACCGTAGTCGAGGTCGTCTTTTCCAGCGGATGGACCGGAGGCGGCTTCGGTGTGGCCAAGGCCAGCTCCGGCGAGGAATATAGAGTGACCTTCTAGTGCATACGTTTCTTTGGCAGAACTCCATGACTGCATCGCGTCCGACCACGCATGTCCTCTCTGCCATGACCCTGTTGTGTGCACTCTTTCTGGCTGGCAGCCTGGCTCAGGCCAGACACACGCCGGGAGAAATTTTTGTGCCGCTGGGTCACGCAGGAGGGATCGAGGCCGTGGCGTTCTCTCCGGACGGGCAATGGGCCCTGTCGGGCAGCGAGGACCAAACCCTCAAACTCTGGGAAGTGGCCACGGGGCGTGAGGTGCGGACCTTCAGCGGCCATGTCCAGGCGGTGACATCGGTCACCTTTTCCCCCGACGGCAAGTGGGCCCTGTCCGGAAGCTACGATCGGACCCTCAAGCTGTGGGACGTCGCGACGGGACAGGAACTGAGGACCTTCACCGGCCATGCCGAAGGGGTCTGGGACGTGGCCTTCTCACCGGACGGCAAGCAAGCTGTGTCGGCCAGCTATGACCAGACGCTTAAGCTTTGGGACGTCGAGACCGGACAGGAGATCCGCACGTTCAGCGGCCACACAGGCGGAGTGGGGGCCGTGGAATTTTCGCCGGACGGAAAATGGATCATCTCCGCGAGCGTGGACCAGACGATGAAGCTCTGGGACATCGCGACAGGGAGAGAAATCCGCACCCTCAGGGGCCATTCGCAAGCGGTGCGGGATGTCCTCTTCTCCCCGGACGGCAGGTGGGTCCTCTCGAGCAGCGAGGACCAGACCCTCAAGCTCTGGGAGGTCGCCACCGGACGAGTGGTCCAGACCTTCGCCGGCCATGTCCAAGGAATACGGGACGTGGCCTTCTCGCCCAACGGGCAGTTGGTTGCGTCCGCGAGTGAAGACCAGACGCTCAAGCTCTGGGACTTGAAGACCGGGCACGTCGTGCGGACTCTGAGCGGTCATAGCGAGCCGGTACGGGATGTCGTCTTCTCGCCTGATGGAAAGTGGGTCCTGTCCGGGAGCGAGGATCAGACGATCCGCCTGTGGGACGCGGCTACGGGAGGGGAGGTGCGGATTTTCAGCGGGCAGTTGCGGGAGACGCGAGATGTGGCCTTCTCGCCGGATGGACGCTGGGCCTTGACCGGTAGCCGGGACCGTACCTTGCGGCTCTGGGAGATCTCCACCGGACGGGCCTTGTGGACCCTCCGTGGACACGATCGCGTGGTCACGGCTGTGACCTTCTCGCCGGACAATCGGTGGATCCTGTCCGGGAGCGAGGACCGGACCCTCAAGCTGTGGGACATGGCGACGGGCCGAGAACTGCGCACCTTCCGCGGGCATACCTGGGGGATTACAGACGTGGAATTCTCCCCCGATGGGCGCTGGGCCTTGTCCGGGAGCGGTGACCAGACCCTCAAGCTGTGGGAGGTCACGACAGGCCGGGAAGTTCGGACTTTCTACGGCCATGCACAGGCGGTGTGGGATGTCGCGTTTTCACCGGATGGACGCCGGGCATTATCCGGGAGTGAAGACCAGACGATCAAGCTCTGGGACCTTGCCACGGGACGCCTTGTGAAGACATTCAGCGGCCACACGCAAGCGGTGCGGGATGTTCAATTTTCCCCGGACGGGAAGTGGATCCTCTCCGGGAGCGTGGACCGGACGCTCAAACTCTGGGAGGTCGCCACCGGCCGAGAGGTGCGGACCTTCGAGGGTCATGGAGGGGGTGTCTGGGATGCGGCCTTCTCTCCCGATGGACGATGGCTCTTATCCGGGAGCGAGGATCAGACGCTCAAGCTCTGGGACGCGGGGACAGGGCAGACCTTGCGCACGTTCAGCGGCCACGCAGCAGTGGTGGCCGCCGTCGCCTTTTCAAAAGACGGACAATCGGCTCTCTCAGGAAGCCTGGACGGAACGCTCAAGCTCTGGGAAATCAAGACCGGCAACCTGATCGCCACGCTGGTGGGGTTTCGGGACGGGGAATGGGTGGTCATGACCCCGGAAGGCTATTACAATGCGTCGGTGGATGGGGATCAGCACTTGAACCTCCGCATCGGCTCCCACGTTTACGGCGTCGACCAGTTCCGGGCCACTTTCTACCAGCCGTCGATCGTCGAAGCCGCGTTGCGTCTGGGCGATAGCCAGAAGGCCCTCGCGGAAGTTCTGGGCGGTCGTCGCGACTTGCTTCAGGGTGTGGTCCTCCACACAATCGAGCCCCCTTCTGTGGTGATCAAAGCGCCTGGGAATGGCACGAGCCTGCCCACGCTGACTCCCACTCTTTCCATCCACGTCGAGGACTGGCATCAACCCATCCGCTGGCTGAGGGTCTACGTCAATGGGAGACGGATTACCGGACGGAACAACGAGGCCGGTCCCCAGGCAAATGGGGGTGCGCCGGTGGCATTCAGCTATCCGATTCCGGAAGGGCGAAAGACGCTGGACCTCGATATTCCGGTCCGCCTGGAGCCGGGTGAGAATCTGGTGAAAGTCGTGGCCTTCAACGGGTTGGCCGAAACAGGCGTGACCAGCCGCTTCACCGTCCCTATGATCCAACCTGCGCAACAGGACAAACAGACTCTGCCCAGACTGTGGATTCTCGCCGTGGGGGTCAACGTCTATCAGGACCATGAGCTTCCGTCCCTCTCCTATGCCGAGGCCGATGCGGATGCACTGGTACAGACCCTCACCACGCAACAGGGGAAGCTTTTTCGGGAAGTCCGGTCCCTGCGCCTCACCGATCACGGCCCCCTCAAACCGACCCATGACAACATCTTCAACAACCTTCCCTACCTGGCCCAGGCCGGAGAAGAAGATGTCCTGCTGATTTTTTTGGCGGGACATGGGCTTACCAACGAGCAAGGGGAGTTCTCGTTCCTCCCCAGCGACGCGGTGGTCCAGCAGGGGGGCACGATGCTCCCATCGCGGACGGTACCCTGGCGCAACCTGGCGACCGTGTTGGACCTCCCGGCCAGGAAGCTGTTCGTGACCGACACCTGCCACCTCGAAGGCTTCAAGGGCAACAAGGACCGTGCCGTGGACAATGACCGATTGGTCAAGGATCTCCAAGAATTTAACGCCACGATCATCACCGCCTGCCACCTGCGGGAGATCTCACGCGAAGACGAGCGGGCAGGACATGGCCTGTTTACCTTCTCCTTGCTCAAGGGGCTCAGCGGAGCAGCGGATCTGAACGGAGATCGCTCCGTCACGGTCACGGAATTAGGCAGCTACCTTTCAGAAGCTCTCCCGCTCTTGACGAACGGGGCTCAGTATCCGACGATCTACATCCCTCCCGGGTATGCCACCCTTCGCATGACCGTTTTGGAATGAGAAAGTCTCACGCCGTGAGCCGTACCAAAACCGGGGCGGCCGGAAAGCCGGGAAGAGAAAGCGCGCATTCGAAGATGACCTAGTCAGGCGGGTTTGGCTAATATAGAGCTGGACCTATCCCGTATTTGTCTTGAAGCCTGCTGCTCGCACCGTGAGGAATTCATGCCGCTGAAATACGCGCTCTATCCAGGCTGCGCCGCAAAGGGCGCTACGCCGGAACTGTACCAGTCCACGATGGCGATCATCGGACGCCTCGGGATCGAGGTCGTGGAGTTGGGGGCTGCCTCCTGCTGCGGGGCCGGGGTGGTCGGGGAGGCTGATCCGGACGTCGCCCTGGCGCTAAATGCCAGGACCTTTGCTCAAGCCGAGCAACTGGGTCTGGACGTGATGACCATCTGTGGGACCTGCCAGGGAGTGATGGGGGCTGCCAACAAACGGCTGAAGCAGGAATCGGGGTTGTTGGAACGGACGAACCGCCTCTTGCAGCAGGACGGCATTGCCTACCGCGGCACCGTCCAGGTCAAACATCTCCTCTGGATCGTGGTTCGGGAAGTGGGGCTGGCGAAGCTGGCCTCACTGGTGCGGGTCCCGTTCGATGATCTCCGGATTGCCCCTTTCTACGGCTGCTACATCCTCCGGCCCTCGTGGGACCTCGGATTCGACGATCCGGAAAATCCCACCTCCCTGGAAAAAGTCATCCAAACGGTCAAGGGTACGCCGGTGCCCTATGCGGGACGGACTAAATGCTGCGGCTTCCCGATTATCCTGGAGAAGGAAGCGATTGCTATGGCTATGGCTGGCGCGAATATGAAGGAAGCCAAGGATGAGGGAGCCGATTTCATGGTCACGCCTTGTCCGCTCTGCCATATGAGTCTGGACATCTATCAGGAACGGGCGGGCCAGGCGGTCAAGACGAACCTGAACTTGCCCATCCTACACTTACCTCAGTTGCTCGGCTTGGCCATGGGCGTCCCGGCCAAGGACCTGGGCCTCTCGCGCCATCTCGTGCCGGTTGATTCGATCATCAAAACTATCGAAAAACGACGGGCTGAGCCAACGCCAGTCCAGTAGGGAGTTATTGATATGAAGGTCATTAATCTTTCTGATTATCATCGGTTTAGCCATGAGAAGATGAAGAAGAACAATATCTTTCAGACGCCGAGGTTTTTTTGCGATATCTATTGTTTTGAGCCGGGGCAGGAGCAAAAAGGGCACGTGCACGGGGAACAGGACAAAGTCTACCTGGTGTTGGAAGGGCAGGGCACGTTCAAAGTCGGGGCTGAAGAAAAGGTCCTGGGTCCGGGCGAGGGAACGATAGCTCCTGCGGGCGAGGAGCATGGAGTCTTTAACCATACGAACGGGCGGCTGAAGGTGCTGGTTTTTGTCGCCCCGAACCCGTGAATCGCGGGCGTTGACAGCAAGGGCTCTGGCAACGTCTCGGCTCGCACGCTTCACGCTACTCGGATAACGGAATAGCCACGCTGATCGCTCCCGCTGCTTCACCTTCCCGATGCCCTTCCTTCCGATAACCCGAAATGTCGATCTCTCCTTTTGGCGTTCCATGACAAACAAGGCAGTCTTTCTTATGGTAGAGCGGAAGCATTAAACGTAGGGTCTTGCCGCCGTTCGTCACTTCACTGAGAACTTGCTGTCCTTCCCTCGGGTAGTCCGGTGCGGCGAACTTCCGGAGGATGCGCGTCTCGAATTCGTCCGGAGCATTGTTCGGATTCCGGTAATCCAAGGCCGTCTGCTTCAGCAGCACATGATTGCGTTGAGAGAATTTCTGGCTCGTCCAGGTTCCCCATGTAGCCGGGATGACGTTCTTGTACCCGAGAAATCTTTCATTGATGATCGCCTGCTTTCCGTCAATGACTTCTTGGCCCGCGGCCAACAGGGCCTGGAGCAGGCTTTTGCCCTTGTCGGGAATCATCACCGCATCAAGCTGTCTGAGATCTATTCCACCCGACCTTTTCTTAAACTCCTCGACCACCTGCGCTTCGAAAGCGGCCGCCGTAAACCCCTTCTCCCCTTTCGTCGCATCATTGATCAGCGGTTGATTGTGCGCCAGCACGACTCTCCCTGACGACAGAAGAAGGGCGAGCAACCGCGCAACCACTTCTGTTTCAGCCTGGCTGGCTGAACAGACATCGCGGTTCATACAGATGCCCACAAGGACGGCCAGGCACAGCGCTCGAAAGGGAGACGGTTTCATTACTTGGCGATGGTAATGCTGGGGACCAGCACTTTGGAGACGTCCGTCACCGTCATCTGGAATAGATGATACAGCATGCGGAAGGCTTCGAGATTCCATCCGCTGGCTGCCTCGTCACCTTGGCTCTGCCCCCGGACTGCGTAGACACGTCTGTTGTATCTGGCAATAAACGCGGCGTCGGCGGGCTGTGAATCTCCTTCAACAATCTCAAGCGTCTTCGGAGGATTAAATTTGGACGGCCCTGTCCGCGGATCTTTTTCGACGTGATGTTCCGGTTCTTCCGCGATGCCTTTGGCAAGAAAGCTCAGAATGGAGTTAAAGCTCCGAAGCCTGAACCCGCCGTGGAACGGATACTCTCCACCGGGATAGCCGGGCCGAATGTCAACTAGGATTTGGTTGGAAGGCCACTTGCTGGCTTCCACGTGCAGGTGATAGCGGACCTCGCTGGAAAGGATATCCGGATCGTAATTCGTGATCACAATTCGCCCGGTGACTTGCTTGCGCAAAATGTACGCCCGGTCCTTCTCGTTGTGAGCAATGTGGTAGCCCTTCTCCAGCGCCTGGAAGGCTTCAGCGGAATTCAGAGGGAGCTCCCACGTTTTCTCAAAAACCATCGGTTCGATATAGAGTTTGCGCGCCTGATGAAGAGCGCTCAGGTGCAGCACACGTCGGCGAAACTCCTGGTATTCCGAAGGACTGCTCGGGGAGTTGGCAAAGACCACCTCTCCCTCAGGCCCTTCGCTTCGAAATCCCCTTGCCATGAGCCTCAGCAGCATACTGAGATCCACGCCTTGCCTGAGCAGGAAGTGAAATTTGCTTTCATCCAGCGGCGTCAAGATTCGTTTCGTAAACTCTTCACCCTCAACCGGCACGATACTGACGGTCGGATTCTCAGCGACGGTGCTCCCGAATATAGGAAGAATTTCCGGGCCATCTCCCGCAGCCAAGCGCGGCGTCACGCCTGCACTCGTACGAAAGTCGAAGGTGGCCGCCACGTTTGAGACGACCGTGAAGTGGATCGGATGGTGATGACGGGCCCGCGCAATGTTCAATAGCAGTTGCTCAGTAATCACGCTCGTCACGGCGCGGTCATATTCCACCCCGGCCCGTTCGATGGTCACAGGGGACAGGCATCCTGTGAGGGAAAGGAGAGCCAGAGCGCCGGTGCTGAACCCCGCTATCCGCAGCCTGTTTCGTTTCATCGCGCTCCAAAGACTTGTAGGGCTCCCGTTCAGGATAGTAGCGGAAATATATCACCTGGAGGCCACCACAGCGAGAGAAAAATTTGGCGGGGGTGATTATCATCATCGGCCCCGCCACTCGGTGTCCAACGACGGTCCGCTTATTGTGCGGGAGGCGTGATTTCCGTCTGCGGGATCTCCACCTTCCACGGAGTGTGCGGCATCAGCGGAGCCGGCTTGGCATCGGGCGAAGCCACCAGCACCGCGATCGCCCCGCGCAACGCGCCGGTCAAGGAGTGGGTCACCAGCGGATAGGCCCCCGCCGACTCCACGATCACGTCAAAGGTGGCGGCGCTGCCAGGCCCCACCACATAGGTCTGCACTCCGCTCAGCTTGTTCGCCGGGTTGCCGCTTTCATAGACATTGTCCCAGATCTCGCCGATCGGGTGGAACGAGGAAAACTCGTTCGGCCCCGCATTGACGAAATACACACGCACCCGCTCGCCCGGCTTGGCTTGTAGTGGCTTTCCGCCGGTTACGAAGGGATGGTATTTGAAGATGCCTCCATTGAAGACGATGTGGTCGAATTTCCGGTCGAACATGGCCGGCACGTCATCGGGATTCTTAAACAGCTCCGATTGGACCAGCACATATTCCCGGTCCGCCTTGGGCCAGGCCTTGGCATTCTTGGGGTCCACGACGATCGCGCCGAACATGCCGCGCGCCACGTGTTGGATCATGGGCGGAGCCCCGCAGTGATAAAAAAAGACCCCGGGCTTCTTGGCCACGAAGGTGTAAGTGATCGTTTCCCCCGCATTGATCGCCCGGTAATTCTTTAGAAAGTCGATCTCGGCCGCATGGAAGTCCATCGCGTGGGGATAGGTGTTCGTCTTGGGATTATGAAGGGTGAACTTGATCGTGTCGCCCTCCGTGACCCTCACGACCGGGCCGGGGAACTGGCCGTTGAAGGTCCAGGCCTTGTACATGGCTCCGTTCCCTTCGATCACCACATCCTGCTCGATCGCCGTCATTTCGACCTCGTGCGTCTTGGCCGAGGCCGGCTGGGCCGTCCCAGTCATTCCTCCGAAGGCTGTGGCGACGGCCAGTGCAGCGGCAAGCAATTCCTTCTTTCCAGGCAACATGTGAACAGACAGCATTGATACCCCTCCTTACACAGTCAACGGAGCCAATATAGTGGTTCGTGCGCGCGGCAAGAATAGGCGATCGGAGCAATTAAAAACATGACCTAGGTCATGTTTTTAAAATAATCTCAAAGCGGGTTATTTGCCGGAGGGTAGGGGACTGGAAGCTTCGGTGAGGCGTTCAAGCCTCCCTTGATCTTGAATCAGGAGCCGCTTGGCCGTCCCGGAGACCAGCCCGGCTCGTTTGAACTGGCTCATGAGCCTGGTCGCAGTCTCCACGGCTATGCCAGCCATGTCGGCCAAATCCTGGCGTGTCAGCCGGACAGAGAGGCGGATACCGTCTGCCTCTCGCACTCCGGCGCGCGCGGCCAGCTTGATCAGCAGGCTGGCCAACCGCTGCTCGGCCCGGTCCAGCGCCAGCAGCTTGGCGTTCTCCTGCGCTTCGTTGAGGCGGTGGCCTAGATATTTGATGACATCGAGTGCCGCGTCGGGGTTGCGGCGCAAGAGGTCATAATAGGCTTTCTTGCTGAGGCGCAGGACACTGACGTCCCCGATCGGCTGGGCGCAGCCTGGGTGGGTGGCCCCGTCGAAGACCGATGCGTCACAGCAGAAGAGATCCCCCGGCATCAAGACTTTGAGCGCGACTTCCTTGCCGGTCGACGAGGTCTTAACGCACTTGACCGAGCCTTCCTTTAAAATATGGAAGCTGTCGGCCGGGTCTCCCTCGCGAAAGATGAACTGGCCTTTGCCGTAACGGGCCTCGACCACTTCTTCCGCGATCTTGCCGCGCTCTCGCGCTGTCAGGCGGCTGAAGAGCGGAATCTTCCGGAGCGGATCCGCTTTCTTCATGGCATGTAGATTAGAGGATCTTCTTGACGGCGTCCACGATCGCGCGGGCGCTGATCCCGAAGCGATCCAGCAGCTCGTCCGGCTTGCCGCTGTGGGGGATCTCCCGGACCGCAAGCTTATGCACGCGAATCCCCTCGCTCCCCACCGCGCTCAGGACCGCATCCCCCAGCCCCCCGTGCTCGTAGTGGTCTTCCACCGTAAGAATGCGGCTGCCGGTCACGCGTGCGCAATCCAGCAGGGTCGTGCAGTCGATCGGCACGATGCTGTACAGGTCGATGACCCGGACCGGGATGCCGGCCGCCTTCAATTGGTCATGCGCCTTCAAGGCTTCAAACAGGGTCACGCCGGCTGCGACGATCGTGAGCTTGTCGCCCTGGCTTTGCCGGACCACCTTCGAGCCGCCGATCTTAAAAACCTCGTCGCTCCCGTACAGAATGGGCGACTTGGGCCGGCCGGTCCGCACGTAGACGGGCCCGCGATGGGCCGCGGCCGCTTCCATGAGACGGTGTGTGCAGACTCCGTCGGAGGGGTACAGTACGACCATGCCCGGCTGCGCCGCCATCATGGCGAGATCCTCCAGGCCCATTTGGGAAGGGCCGTCCTCGCCGATGCTGATGCCGGCGTGCGTGCCCACCAACTTGATGTTGGAGTGGCTGATCGCGGCCATCCGGATGAAGTCATAGGCGCGCGTCAGGAAGCAGGCGAAGGTGGCGACAAAGGGAATCTTGCCGCAGGCGGCCAGCCCCACGGCGGCGCCTACCATGTTTTGTTCGGCAATGAAGTTCTCAAAGAATCGCTCAGGAAACTGCTTGCCGAACTTATCGGTGAACGTGGAATTCTTCACGTCGGCGTCCAATCCGACGACCAGCGGGTTGGCTTCGCCGAGCGCAGCGAGAACGGTACCAAACGCTTCACGAGTGGCCACCTGGTCCGTCGGTTTGTAAGCCGGCGGTGCCATGGTCTTGGCTTGTTTGGGCTGGCCGGCTGAGACGGCCGGTCGTTTGATCTCCGGCTCACTCGCGCCCGGCTTCAGGCAGGCAGCCAGTTCGTCCAAGGCTTTCTGGGTCTCCTCGCCTTTCTTGAGCGCCTTACCGTGCCAGTCCGGCTTGTCCTCGACGAAGGAGATTCCCTTGCCTTTCAGCGTTCGGGCCAAGAGCACCGTCGGCCTGCCCTTCGTCCGGGCTGCCTCCTCGAAGGCAGCCAAGAGCGCGGGAATGTCGTGCCCGTCCACCACGATTGCATGCCAACCGAATCCGGCCCAGCGTGAGCGGTAGGCCTCCATGTCGTGCTGCAGCATCGTGGGGTCGCTTTGCCCGAGTCGGTTCACATCCACGATCGCGCAGAGGTTGTCGAGCCCAAAGTGGCGGCCCAGTTCGACCGCTTCCCAGACCGAGCCTTCCACTGATTCTCCATCGCCCATAAGCACATAGGTCCTGGCCTCGGATCGGTCGATCCGCTTTGCGCTGAGCGCCATCCCGATGCCTGCCGAGAGGCCCTGTCCGAGCGACCCGGTGGCTACATCGACGAACGATAGCCTCGGCGTCGGATGCCCTTCCAGATCGGACTTCAACGTCCGGAGCCTAAGCAGGTCGCGCTTATCGAAGAGCCCTGCTTCCGCCCAGGCTGCGTAGAGCAGGGGAGCGGCATGACCCTTTGAGAGGATGAATCGGTCGTTGTTGGGAGCCTTCGGGTTCTTCGGGTCATAACGCATGACGGAGAAGAACAGCGTGGCCACGATGTCGGCTGCGGAGCAGCAACTGGAGGGATGGCCGCTGCCAGCCTCCGATGTGGCGCGCACGCTCTCGATCCTAAGGTGAGCGGCTTTATTGCCGATCGCCGCGATAAGGACATCCTGCGTCGTGTGAGCCGCCATGATGGTCTCTCCTTTTCCGGTCGTCAGTGTCGGAGTCAACTGTAAACAAAGAGGCGGTCGTCAGTCAATCGTGCTGGCATGCGCAACGGGTTGATGCGTCAGCTTCCAACAGGCCTCTCCGTTTCCTGTTATCGGCTGCGATCAAAAAAACTTAAGACAGGCTGGCCGCCGCTCTATTGCGAAAGAACCAGTAAAGCAGGTAGACATCGGTCACCACCACAGCCGCCAGGATGCCATAGGCTCCAGGGCTCGCGAGCAGGTGCAGTTCAATGCAGACCTTGGATAGCCCGAAGCCCACGACCCATGCATCAAAGCTCATGCAGATCCTTCGGAAAGTTTCGGGATCGATACGACTGATAAGGTAAGTTCCCAGCGGAATGCCGAGCAGAACGCTGGGAACAATGGAAGGGAGCAACTGGGTGCTTTCAACACTGTACAGCCCCAAGAAATAGTAGGCGACACCGGTCAAGGCGGACTCTGCTACCCGGATGAGGCTGAGGGCTGCTCGAAACTCTTGCTTGGCATAGCCTTGATTGTTAAAGAGAACGGCCAGGGGAGGCCCAGAGATGGTGGTGACCGAATAGAGGACCCCGATGCTCATTCCAAACGGCAGCCCTATGGCCTTCTCTGAGCGGATCGGCCGTCTAATGCCGGCCGCCTGGAGGAGGATCAAGGGGAGGAGCACGGCGTAGGTGAAAAACTTGAGCCATCCAGGCTTCACCATAAAGAGAATGTAGCTGCCGATGAGGACCCCGGGAATCACGCCAACCACAAGGGGAAGCACGCGCTTCCAAATCTGCGGCACACTGTGCCGATTGATGAACAGGACGTACGCATTGATGGCCATTTCGACCAGAACCAATGCCGGATTCAAAATTCTGTTCGTGTAGAAAAGCAGTGCAACGGGGACGGTGATTGAGGAGAACCCATACCCTAAGGCCCCATTCACCGTGGCGGCAAAGAAGGTGATCAGGATAAGGCCGATCTGTTCCGTGCTCATTCCTTGCTCTCCTCAACGAGGCGGCTGCATGGCGGCATATTGGGTCGCACGCGAACCTTGTCGTTCACTTGTTCAGGAGCAAGCACGTTAGGAAGTTGACCGCGTGCGACGTCCCGAAGCAAAGTCGCCGATTGTATAGTTATCTAGAATATCCGCGATGGCGTTGCGCACCTCCAGCATGACTTGCTGGATGGGACAACCTTTTTCATCTGTCTGCTCCGCATAGGGACAATCGCTGCACTTTTGGTACGCGGTCTTACTCACGCAGGCGATCGGAGCAAGGGGGCCATCCAGAAGGCGAATGATCTGGCCTAGGGTGATTTCATCCGGAGACTTAATGAGGCTGTAGCCTCCTGTCACACCGCGTTTGCTGGCCAGGAGCCCCGCGTTTTTAAGCGTGAGGAGGATTTGTTCGAGGAACTCGATGGGGATGTTTTGTCTGTCCGCAATTTCGTGTCGCTGGAGCAGGGATCTCTTGTATTGAGCGGTGAGCTCAATGAGAGCACGGAGGGCGTATTCACTCTTTTTTGAAAATTTCATCTCGTGATAGAAATGTAAACTGAGTTACTAAATTATAGATACAATAGCTCATCGCCAAGGGCCCGTCAAGCTTGCACAAGAAGTTTTTCTCAATGAAAAGAAGCCTCAGAAGCCGGCTTGCCAGCCGTTGTCAGAGGCACTGAACACGTGTCAGACGCAGAGCCGCTTTGTCTTGACAGGCAAACCGAATCTTGTTAGTTTGGCGACGCTTTCGAAAGTTACGCTTCGCGAAAGCGAACCCCTTGGGCGTCAATCAGCCTGGTCCGGTGCATACCGCGCAACAACGCAAGGACGATCCGTGACCCTCCAGGAGTTGATCCTCTCCCTCCATCGCTACTGGGCCGACCGAGGCTGCGTCATCCACCAACCCTACGACTTGGAAATGGGAGCCGGTACGTTTCATCCGGCCACTTTCCTGCGCGCCCTGGGCCCCGAGCCCTGGAAGGCTGCCTATGCGCAGCCTTGCCGCCGCCCTACAGACGGCCGGTATGGGGAGAACCCAAACCGGATGCAACATTATTACCAGTATCAAGTTGTCCTCAAACCCTCTCCAGACGATATCCAGGCCTTGTACCTAGACAGTCTTGCCCGCCTGGGGATCAATCCCAAACAACATGACATCCGATTTATCCAGGATGATTGGGAATCCCCGACATTGGGGGCCTGGGGGCTGGGATGGGAAGTGAGACTGGACGGAATGGAAATCACCCAGTTCACCTATTTCCAGGAAGTCGGCGGGATCGAGCTGAACCCCATCACGGTTGAGATTACCTATGGGGCCGAGCGAATCGCGATGTACCTGCAACAGGTGAACAATGTCTTTGATCTGGCCTGGACCGACAGGGTCACCTATGGCGATATTCATCACCAAACCGAAGTTCAGTTCTCAAAGTACAACTTCGAAGCAGCCGAGGTCGGGCGGCTGGTGAAACTGTTTGAAGAATGTGAGTCGGAATGCCGGCGACTCACTGAACAGGGCCTGGTCCTGCCGGCCTACGATTATTGCATCAAGTCCTCCCACCTCTTCAATTTGCTCGACGCGCGCGGCGCGATCAGCGTCGCGGAACGAACCAGTTATATCGCCCGGGTCCGGGCCCTGGCCTACCAGTGCGCAGAAGGCTACCTGGCGCTGCGAGAGCATTTGGGCTTTCCCTTGCTTAATCGAAAGAAGCAGCCTGACGGCAAGGCCGCCTCGCTGCCTCGCGCCTAACTTATACCATGGTCAGGCTCAAGGTAAAAACGCGACGACAACAGTCCGGGCAAGCAATCAAGAGGACAAGGAAGCTTGCCAAACGTCCTCATGCCGACTCACAGTCCGGGGAGTTGCTGTTCGAGATCGGGACAGAGGAATTGCCCTATCAGTTTGTGTCGCCCGCGCTTGATTCCTGCAAGGGCTCGGCCGAACGGCTCTTCAAGGAGCACCGTCTCACCCACGGGACCATCCGCGCATTCGGCACGCCGCGACGCTTGACGCTGGCGGTTGAGGCTCTCTCCAACCATCAAGCTGCGACCGTCAAGGAAGCGATGGGCCCCTCTAAAGCCGTGGCCTTCGACGCAACCGGCCAGCCGACCAAGGCAGCCCTGGGATTTGCGGCAGGGCAGGGCGTGGAAGTCCATGATCTGATAATTCGACAGACTGCCAAAGGCGATTATGTCTTTGCCGTGAAGCGCGACCCTGGCCGTACAGCCAGCGTCGTGCTCGCCGAGATCCTTCCGCAACTGATCGGGGCTCTCTCCTTTCCAAAATCCATGCGCTGGAACGAGACCGGCGTGCGGTTCGCGCGCCCGATCCGTTGGATTCTCGCCCTATATGCAGGAAAATCCATTGAGTTCCAGGTAGGTGCAGTCAGGGTAGGCAACAGGACCTGGGGCCATCGGTTTCTCAGTGCGGGCGCAGCTGGCGGCGGGCAGGGCTTTTGCGTGAAAGATACTGCCTCCTACCTGGCGGTGCTGGAGCGCCACGGTGTGGTCCTGGACCAGGAACGGCGCCGCAAAATGATCCATGACCAGATCGAAAGCCTGGCTAAGTCAGTACGAGGGCAGGTCCATCGCGACGAGGAGCTTTTGGAACAAGCCGTCTATACCGTCGAGTGCCCTCACGCGATCCTGGGCTCATTCAACCCGCAATATCTCTCGCTCCCAAAAGAGATTCTCATTACGTCGATGAAGGAACACCAGGGATTCTTTTCCGTCATACAGCGGGATGGCAGCCTGCTTCCCCAGTTCATCTCGGTCACCAATATGAAGCTGGCGAACATGAATTTGATTCGCGAGGGTAATGAGCGGGTCCTGGCGGCACGCCTGGCCGATGCCAAGTTTTTCTTTGACGAAGACCGCAAGAGCAAGCTTGCGGATCGGGTTGAGAAGCTCAAGGGCGTGGTCTTCCATCAGAAGCTTGGCACGCTTTATGAGAAGCAGCAGCGGGTCAGGCAGTTGGTGGAACGTCTTGCCGTCATGTTTTCTTTCGACGAAGATACCCGCCGCGCCAGTGTGAGGGCGGCTGAACTCTGCAAAGCCGATCTGACCACCGGCATCGTCGGCGAATTTCCCGCCCTTCAGGGCATCATGGGCGGAGACTATGCTAAACATGACGGAGAGACGGACGCGGTGTGTCGGGCAATCGCCGAGCAGTATCTCCCCCCCTCTATGGAAGGGAACATCCCCCAGACGCCGGCCGGCCGGGTGCTTTCGCTGGCCGACCGGCTCGATACTATCTTCGCCTTTTTCCGCGTCGGCCTTGTACCATCAGGCTCCGAAGATCCTTTTGCCCTTCGACGCAATGCGCTGGCTGTCGTCCGAATCGCTCTTGAGGGACAGCTTCCCCTGAACCTAAGCGAGTTGAGCATTCAAGGCTTCGACTCAGCTATAAACTCCAGCAACATCCCTATCCAATTCATACTGGATCGTCTTGCGTTTTATGGTCTCACGGTTGATAACATGCGCGCTGACGTTGCGTCAGCCATCTTGAGCGGTCCACTGAGAAACCCACGTCAGTTCAGCTTGAACTTACTCGACCTCTACGCCAAGATAAAGGCCTTGCAGGCGATCACGACACGTCCCGAGTTCGACCCGCTCATGGTCGGCTTCAAGCGGGCGCACCGGTTGGTCGAGAAGGAGAATTGGAAGGAAGAGGAAGTGAATCCGGTACTCTTCCAACATCCAGCCGAAGAGAAGCTTCACATGGCGCTGGAGGAAACGAGACTTCAAGTCCCATATGCGATCGAGCAGATGAACTACGAGACCGCCCTCGAAGGGTTGGTCCGGCTGAAACCAGCCATTGACGCATTTTTTACCAACGTGATGGTCAATACGGAGGAGCAGGGGCTCCGTGCAAACCGGCTTTCGCTGCTCCGCGCCGTAGACCAATTGTTCCTGAAGTTCGCGGATTTCTCGCAGATCACGGTGCAAGGAACCTGACGTAGCAGAAGCCAATGGCTTCAACGGGTGCAGAACCAGCGACACCGATAGGACCGAGGGTCTATCGTCTGCCGGAAGAGCAGAAGAGGAGAAAGCTCCGGCTCTACACTTACGCCGTCTCCACCCTGATGGCGGTGCTCTGCAGTGCGGTCTTTTTGCTCGGCCTTTGGGGCAGCCGAGTCAACCTGGACACCTTGATTAGAATGCCAGACCACTTTGATCCGACCACGGATGTCTGTCTGCGGCTGGGCTGGCACCGGGTCACGGGCGCCGAGACCCCTGTTGAGCTGTGCAACGAGTGGATCAACCTCTCCGATCCATCGGGCGAAACGCACACGTTTCAGCAAGGCACGAAGGTCGTCCAGGGGGCCGACGGGAGACTCTATTTCGATCACCCGGCGCGGGTGGACTATCGGTTGTTCCTGCTCGGAGGATTCGTCGTGGCCGTTATCGTGTCGGGCCTGCTGCTCAAACGATATTTAATCGCACGGTACAGACTGCGGCTGGAGGGTGTCGGCAATTGACTGCAGGAGATTGATCGCGCCTTCATCCGGAACGACATAGAGGAGACACAGCGTGGGCACAAAGAAATGGGTCTACTACTTCGGGGACGGCAAGGCCGAAGGCACCGGCAACATGAAGGAGCTACTGGGCGGCAAGGGAGCCGGCTTGGCGGAGATGACCAATCTTAACATCTCCGTGCCGCCCGGCTTCACGATTTCGACCGATGCTTGCGTGGAATACTACCGGCGCAAAAAAGCCTATCCACCCGGGATGTGGGACCAGGCGCTCCAGTGTCTCAAGCGGGTGGAACGGTCGATGGGATCACGCTTCGGCGATCCTGCCAACCCGCTGCTGGTCTCGGTCCGCTCCGGCGCCAGAGCCTCCATGCCCGGCATGATGGATACGGTGCTGAACGTGGGGTTGAACGAACGCACGGTCGAAGGGCTTGCCGCCAAGACGAACAACGAACGGTTTGCGCTGGACAGCTACCGGCGCTTCATCACGATGTTCGGCAGCGTGGTCATGGACGTCCCCCGCGAGCACTTTGAAGAGTTGCTCAAACATATGAAGCTGGACCGGGGGGTCAAACAGGACACCGAGCTGGACATCAAGGCGCTCAAGGAGCTTGTTCGCCGGTTCAAGGCGGCGGTTCACCACGATACGGGCCGTGATTTTCCAGAAGACCCCTTCGAGCAGCTTCGCATGGGCGTGAACGCCGTCTTCTCCTCCTGGTACGGGGCGCGCGCGGTCATCTACCGACGCCTCTACAACATTCCGGACAGCTGGGGGACGGCGATCAACGTCGTCGCGATGGTCTTCGGCAACATGGGGGAGACCAGTGGCACGGGAGTGGCCTTCACCCGCAACCCGGCTTCCGGAGAGCCTACGTTCTTCGGTGAATGTCTGCTGAACGCGCAAGGGGAAGACGTCGTGGCCGGCATCAGGACGCCGCTGCCTGTCGTGGCTCTCGCCAAAACGCTCCCTGGAGCGTACAACGAGCTCGTCAAGACCTACCGGACGCTGGAACGCCACTACCGGGACATGCTGGATCTGGAGTTCACCATCCAGGAAGGCAAGCTCTATATGTTGCAGACCCGGGTAGGGAAACGAACCGGCATCGCCGCGGTCCGGATCGCGGTGGACATGGTGAAAGAAGGGTTGATCAGCAAACGCGAGGCGGTGCTCCGCCTGGGACCGGAGCAACTATCCCAGTACCTGTACCCGATCTTCGACTCAGCGGAAGAAAGCAGGTACCAGTCCATCGGGAAGGGCCTGCCCGCCGGCCCTGGGGCGGCCGCCGGGAAGATCGCGCTGACGCCCGACAAGGCGGTCGAGATGCAGGGGCGGGGAGAGCGGGTCATTTTGGTCCGGCAGGAGACCAGCCCGGACGACATTCACGGGATGCACGCGTCGCTGGGCTTCCTGACCGCGCGTGGGGGGATGACGTCCCATGCCGCAGTCGTCGCGCGGCAGATGGGAAAAGTGTGTGTCGCCGGTTGCGAGGCCGTCGAGGTGATCGACGGCGCGACGGTTAAAATCGGCTCCCAAACGTTCAAAGAGGGCAATTACCTGTCAATCAACGGCTTCACCGGCCATGTCTATGGAGGGGACATCCCGGTTGTCGCGTCCGAGGTTATTCAAGTTATCCAGGGCAAGTTGGAGGCCCGCCGGTCTGAGAAGTATCAGCGGTTCTCCAGTTTCTTACAGTGGGCCGACGAATTCCGGCGGCTCAGGGTCAGGGCCAACGCGGATGTGCCCGATCAGGCCATGATCGCCAGAGGGTTCGGTGCCGAAGGCATCGGCCTCTGCCGGACGGAGCATATGTTTTTCGCCGAGGATCGCATCCCGATCATGCAACGCATGATCCTGGCACGCACCAGCGAAGAGCGAGAACGGTACCTCGCCCAGTTGCTGCCTCTGCAGAAACAGGACTTTATCGGGCTCTACCGAGAGATGAAGGGTTTTCCGGTGACGATCCGCCTGCTGGACCCGCCGCTGCACGAATTCCTGCCCAAGCGGGAAGACCTCATGGTGGAAATCGCCAGGCTGGAGTTGACCGGAGGAGATCCGGCGCTGGTCGAAGAGAAGCGCCGTCTACTGGCTCGGGTGGAAGAACTGCACGAGTTCAACCCCATGCTGGGCCTGCGCGGCTGCCGGCTGGGCATCACGATGCCGGAGATCACCCGCATGCAGACCCGCGCCATCATCGAGGCGGCTTGTGAGGTGGCACGGGAAGGGAAGAAGATGGTTCCGGAGATCATGATCCCGTTGGTCGGCATGGTCTCGGAAATGAAGGCCCAAAAGGACTTGATCCGGGAAGTGGCGGACGAAACCTTGAAGCACTGCGGGATCAAACTGACTTACCTGGTCGGAACCATGATCGAGCTGCCGCGGGCCGCCGTCACAGCCGGGCGAATCGCAGAGGAAGCTGAGTTTTTCTCCTTCGGGACCAACGATCTGACCCAGACCACGTTCGGCTTTTCACGTGACGACGCGGCCAAGTTCGTGGCCTTCTACATGCGTCGCCAGGACAGTTGCCCCCGTTGCCTGAGCACCGATGTGGACTGGAAGGAGATGAGATGCCGGAGCTGCGGGATCACGATTACGACCAAGGCGGAGAATATCCTGGAGGCCGATCCCTTCGCCGTCCTGGACCGGGAAGGAGTGGGTGCCATGATGAAGATGGCCATGACGGAAGGGCGGAAGACCAGGCTGGACATCAAGCTGGGCATCTGCGGTGAGCATGGAGGCGACCCCAGCTCGGTGGAGTTCTGCCATGAGATCGGCCTGGACTATGTCAGTTGCTCGCCGTACCGGGTCGCGATCGCCCGCCTGGCGGCAGCACAGGCTGCCCTGGCCGGCTCGCCTGGCGGACCGACCGGCGCGCCGTCCAGGAAGCGATCAGGCGCCGGAGCCGGCCGTGGCCGGACCAGCCGCAGGGGCCGCCCGCGAAAAGCGCGGCGTGTCAGGTGACCAGCCCCGACGTAGATCAACAGCACATGACGCTGGCGCTCCATCTGGCAGCCAAGGGACGGGGCCGAACTAGTCCCAATCCGATGGTCGGTGCCGTGGTCGCGGCAGGGAACCGGATCGTCGGACAGGGTTATCACCGGAGAGCCGGCGGTCCTCATGCGGAAATCCTGGCGCTCCGAGCGGCCGGTAGGCGGAGCCGGGGTGCGACTCTCTACGTCACCCTCGAGCCTTGCTGCCACGAGGGCAAGCGGACCCCTCCTTGTGTTCCCGCCCTGATCGAGTCAGGCCTCAAGCGTGTCGTCGTTGCCATGCAGGATCCCAATCCATCCGTATCCGGACGAGGCATCAACCTGCTGCGCAGGGCCGGCATGAGGGTCTCAGTCGGATGTCTCCGCAGCAAAGCCGAGCAGTTGAACGAAACCTATTGCCATTGGATCATGACCGGGCGGCCCCATGTCTTTCTGAAAGCCGCGATGACCCTGGATGGGAAGATTGCCACGGCGTCGGGCGAGTCCCGCTGGATCACCGGAGCCGAAGCCAGGCGGGATGTCCACCGCATGAGGAGCCAAGTAGATGCGATCATGGTCGGGATCGGCACGATCTTGAAAGATGATCCGCTTCTCACGGCCAGACCGGCAGGGCGAGCAGGGGGCACAACCCAACCCAGGCAACCGCTTCGCGTGATCCTTGACAGCCGGCTCCGCATCCCGGAAGGGGCCCGCGTCCTCTCTCTTCGCAAAGGCACCAGCGATCTCACCGGCACGCTCATTGCCACGACGGAGAAGGCCTCCAAGCGCCGCATCGATCACCTGCGAGCGCGTGGCATTTCCGTGTTGGTCCTCCCGACTCAAGACGGCCATGTCTCTCTTTCTGCCTGTCTCAATCGCCTCGGGCAGCTCGGTGTCAGCAGTGTCATGATCGAAGGCGGAGGCCAGCTCAATGCCTCGGCACTTCGTGAAAAGCTGGTCAACCGAGTACGCTTTTATATGGCCCCCTCGCTCCTCGGCGGGCAGGAGTCGAAAGGGGTGCTCGGAGGTCATTCTCCTAGACGGCTGGCTGAGGCTGTTCCGCTGACAGACATGCGGATCAGACGGGTCGGGAAGGACGTTGTCATTGAAGGTCGAATCGTCACGAAAACTCACGCAACTCGTACAAATTAAGATACATTTATACAGAACTGTACAGAGTCCGTGGGCGGCAACGAAGGCCACTAGGATAGTCATTCTATGAAATCAACCACTTGCAAGAGACCATGCCGAGGCATTGGACTTACTCACTACCAATGCCATGGAACTGACTTCAGCGAGACAAGGGTCACCCAGTCCTCTCAATCACGCCGCCGATTCCCAATACACGATTGATGTCGCGATCGAAGCCTTAGGGGAAGCGCTCAATGTTCAGGACAGCGACACCCTCGCCCATTCTCAGCGAGTGGTCCGTTACGCCCAAGCGCTGGGCAGGATCCTTGATCTTCCCGATTCCAAGCTCCTCACCTTGAGGCGGGGAGTGTTTCTGCACGATATCGGCAAGATGTACGTGCCAGCCTCCATTCTTAACAAGCCCGGCCAATTGTCTCCGGTTGAATGGTCAGTCATGCAGCGCCACCCGGTGACCGGCTACAAGATCGTGCGGTCTCATCTTTCACTTTCAATGGAGGAGGTTGCGACCATCGTGCTGTTCCACCATGAGTGGTACGATGGAACCGGCTATCCTTCCGGACTCACGGGAGAAGAGATCCCGCTGGGAGCCAGGATCTGCTCAGTGGTGGATGTGCTGGACGCCCTGACATCCGACCGCCCCTATCGAAAGCCCGTGAGCTTCGCCGAAGCCTGCGAACTGATCCGGTCCGAACGAGAGACCCATTTTGATCCCATCGTGGTGGAAGCCTTCCTCAGCATCAAGCCGGCGCGGTGGCAAGCGTTCCAGGTTGTGGCATGCCCGCGCCAGCTTTTCCTCCACCCCTCACCGGCTGAGACCAGCCAACTGTTGTTCGACCAACCAGCCGTCTCCGTCTTTTGACAAGCCGGAAGTAAAGATGGTACCGTTTCGCAGTGGTACCGAGGACTCCCTTCCTCATCTTTAGAACCTTTTGGTTTCATCTTCCCTTTTCCCTCCATACACGCTCTCCGATGTCCCTTTCGAGAGGGTCAGGATGTTTATCGGCATCATTCTAGCCGGCGGAATTCTGACCGGGCTGGCAGCAATGCCGGGTCCGGCGTTTTCCGGTGATCCACGGTCGGCCGTGCCGGCCGACACGGCCGTCCAGTCTCTCTCATTGTTGGTTCAGCAGTACCTTGAAGCCGATGAGCCGGAAAAGACAGGCCGACTTTTGGCGGAAATCCTCCATGACCCGGATGCAAACGTAGAAACGGTAGCGGTGATCATCAAGACCGGTCGGCCTTACGGCCCCGAACCGGTTGGGCTACAGCCGAGCCGACCGGTGCAGGTCCGAGGCAGGATCTACCACTACGGGCTCTCCGTGCCGCAGTCCTATCAACCTGCGCAGGCTTATGGTCTGGTCGTCTGCCTGCACGGAGCGGGCTTTACAGGCGATGCCTATCTGGAGCGCTGGCAGCCTCGCCTCGGGGAGGACTACCTCCTGGCCTGTCCGACGTTTCCTTCCGGCGCCTGGTGGACCAGGCAAGCGGAGGAGCTCGTCCTGGCGACGATCCGATCGGTCGAGGCTCGGTACCACGTGGACCCGGATCGCATCTTCCTGACCGGCATGTCCAATGGAGGCATCGGCACTTATCTGATCGGCATGCACCATGCCTCCCTTTTCGCAGGCCTGGCTCCGATGGCCAGCGGGCTTGATGAGGTGCTGCTGCCGTTTTTGGAAAACCTGCGTCACACGCCGGTCTATGTGATTCACGGTCGGAGCGACCAGGTCATGCCGGTGGAGCTCAGTCGCTCCATCGTCAAGGAGATGGGGCGGCTGGGCTACGATGTCACCTATCGGGAGCATGAGCGGGTCCACCCCATGGCCGGCGGGCATTTCTTTCCACGCGAAGAGTTGCCGGCCCTGGTGGCCTGGTTGGGAAGCCACCGCCGCGATTCCGATCCAAAAAGCCTGACGGTGGTGCGGGATGCCACGCATCTGACTTCATTTGGCTGGATCAGAATTGATGCAACGGACCGCATCGCTGCCTTTACGGACAGTCTGATCGACAACCGCGATGAGGCCGTCGTCAACCGGGTCTATGCCAGGCTGGAAGCGGCCGTGGTCGCGCCGAACCGAATCGAGGTGCGGACCCGGCGGGTGAAACGCTTCAGCCTGTTTCTGAACCGCTCGCTGGTGGATCTGGCCGAGCCGGTCACGATCGTGACCAACGGACGCGTGAGTTTTCAGGGGCCGGTTATGCCCGGCTTGGAAACCCTGCTGCGCGAGGCTCGCCTGCGCCGGGACCGGCATCGGCTCTTCCCGGTCCTTATAACTATCCCGGTGGAGGCAGCGCCATGACCCCCGATCGAAGCGGCCTCCGCAGCTTGGTTGCAGGAAACCGGTTGGTCGGCGCGTCGGTCGCCGCAGCGCTGCTGGCCAGCCTGGTCTCTGCGTGGCCGGGGGAACCCTGCCGGGTCACCTTGCAGGCCACTGGCTTCGCATTTCCAGCCGAGCGGGTGGATCCCGCGACGCTGTGTCTGATCGAGCCCATCATCAACAGTGCCACGACCTCCGGTGTGGTCGGTCCCACCACAACGCCGATCCCGCCATCGTTTTACGCCTACTTGCTTGACCACCCCGGCACCATCGCGTCGCTGGTCGAGCGGTTCGGCATCGGGTCCTATCAATTCATCACCAAAGGCTCCAACCAATTTTGGGGGGACGATCGGGAGGGAACCCACGGGTTGCTCACCTTGCTGTATCAGGACCAACGAAGCCGGCTGTATCACATCGACGGCTACCATGAAGGGCATGTGTTCCCGATCGTTCGGGTCAAGGCGGCGGTCTTCCTTCGGACCACGCCGGTGACCACCCCAGAGGGCTACCAGGCAATCGAGACTTCGCTTGCCGCCTACACCAAACTGAACGACCCAGTCCTCGCCACGCTCGTCTCCGTTCTGAAGCCGCTGATCGGGGATGCGGTCACTCGCAAGCTCACGAAGGGGTTCAATGCCACCACCCAGTTGGGCGCGCTCATCGCCAAGGATCCGCATCGCGTCATCCAGGAAGTCCGCTCGTTGCCGGCCATTCAACCGGACGAACGGGAAGTGCTGACGGCGCTGCTGCAAGGACTGCCTCAACCAACCCGCGCGCCAACTCCCTGATGGTGAGGCGCAGCTTCATACTCCTGTGCGGGATCGGTGTTTTCTGCTTCATCAGTTACAACCTGGTCCGGATGCCCGTCCTTGCTCTCTTCGCCCAGTCGCTCGGCGCCGGCCCCGAGCGCATCGGGCTCGTAGTCTCGGTTTCCACCCTGACCGGCGTCCTGCTGAAGCTGCCGGCCGGTGCCCTGTCGGACATCTACGGCCGGCGCCTGTTGATGCAGGTCGGGGTCCTGGCCTTTGCGCTGCCGCCCTTTGCCTATCCCCTGATCGCCGATTTGAACCTGTTGGTCGGGTTGCGGTTCATCCATGGTCTGGCAACGGCAATCTTCGCGCCGGCCGCGTTGGCGACTGTCGCAGACCTGTATCGAGAACGGCGCGGCGCGGCGCTCGGCTGGTACACCGCCTCCACGCAGGCCGGCGCCCTCCTTGGCCCGGTGCTCGGCGGCTGGCTCGTCTATGCGGCGGGGTTCTCGACCGCCTTCATGACCGCCGGGGCCTTCGGCTGCCTGGGGCTGCTGTTCTTCTTCAGCCTCCGCCTGTCTCCGCTTCCTCCCAGCGCGCGGGAACACGGATTCCGGGCGGTGCTGACCGAAATGCTGAAGGGCTTCCGGTTGGTCTGGCGCAACAAGCGCGTGCTTGTCACAAGCGTAACCGACGGGGCCAAGATGATCGCCAACGGCGCGTTGATGGCGTTTTTGCCGATCTACGGGCTGGCCGTCGGGTTAAATCCGGGCGAGGTGGGGTTCCTGTTCGGCATCCAGGGCGTCACCTCGTTTTTCTCAAAGCCGGTCATGGGCTGGGCCTCGGACCGGGTTGGGCGGCGACCGTTGATCTTGATCGGGTTGGCGATCTGCGCCGGCACCTTCATCCTGATCCCTCAGGTGTCCAGCCTCCCCATCCTGCTGGCACTGGCGGCCGGTTTCGGCTTTGGGGAAGCAGTGGTCTCCTCATCAACTTCCGCTCTGGTGGCCGACCTGTCAGAACTGAAGACTCTGGGGGCCGGCATGGGCATGCAGGGGACCATCTCGGATATCGGCCATGCCAGCGGCCCGCTGCTGGCCGGCCTGCTGATCGCGCACCTGGATTACCAGGGAGCCTTTACGGTGATCGCCGCCGTGCAGCTCGTCTCTGCGGCGGTTTTCTGGGCTCTCGTGAAAAGATAGTTGGCCAGCGTGGAGACGGCGCCGCGTCGGTGTGGCGGACTATGGTGGAGCCCCACGGGCTTAGCCTACTCTGCCGAAGCAGCTGCTTCGGCTGCGAAGGCCGGGCGCCCGTGGCACCCTCCACACGCGTCGTCGGGCGGAACCCTCCGAAGCGTATCCTCCTTCGCTCAAGCTACGGAGGATACCCTCATTCATCCCCGTCTTGACAGGCGGGGCTTTCTCCGCTCGCTTTCGCTCGCGGAGGAGGGTAAGATCGGCCGGCAGTTGTTCCGGGAGCTAGCCGTGAAACCGGAGATGGGAACAGCCGACATCGTCGTCGGCGTACTGGGCGCGATCGGCGTGGTCGTGCTGATCATTGTCTTCGTGTTCGTGGTCAAGAAGGTGCTGCTCGACAAGTAACCGATGTTTACCGGGATCGTAGAAGAGATGGGCGTCGTGATGGGGCTGGAGAAAAACCTGGCCGGTGCCAGGCTGACCCTCCTCGCCCAGACAATCATGACCGACCTGACGGAAGGCGCCAGCGTCAGCGTGAACGGCGCCTGCCTCACTGTCGTGGCAAAAGGCGAACGAGACTTTTCCGTCGATCTCTCTCCCGAAACGCTCTTAGTGACCACCCTAGGCAGGCTGGCAGCCGGCATGCCGGTCAATCTTGAGCGGGCGATGAAGCTCAACGAACGGCTCGGCGGCCATCTGGTGGCCGGCCATGTGGACGGGGTCGGGATGGTCCGGAGCCGCAGACAGGACGGCAACGCCATCGTGCTGACGATCGAGACGCCACCGGAATTAGTGCGTTATTGCGTGCCGAAGGGTTCCATCACCATTGATGGAATCAGTATGACGATCAACGAGGTAACGGACCGGACCTTCAGTATCGCGGTGATTCCCCACACGGCCAAGGTCACGACCTTGGGACTCATGAAGGAAGGGGACCAAGTCAACCTCGAATCGGACCTCATCGGCAAGTACGTCGAGCGGCTGCTTCAGGAGCGAGGCGTCCTGCCCTCCAAACCAGCCCCCGTCATCGACCGCGACTATCTGCAGAAGCGGGGACTGATCTAAGGGGAGTTTTCAGTTCACTGCTCTCAGTTCTCAGTTTCCAACTCAGTGCTGACGACTGATTACTGACAACTATTCGTCACTCCTCAATCGTCGAGATATCCCCCGGATCCTGCCCGAGCTCCTGAGCCTTGAGCACCCGTCGCATGATCTTGCCGGAACGGGTCTTGGGCAGGGAGGTGACCACGTCGATCTCATGTGGCACCGCAATCTTGCCCAACTCTTTCAGCACGTGATCCTTCAGCGCATGAAGCAACTCGTGGCTGCTCTGATAGCCCTGTTTGAGAATCACGAAGGCCTTGATGGATTCGCCCACCGTCTTGTGGGGCTTGCCGATCACCGCCGCTTCGGCCACGGCCTGGTGGCTGACCAGGGCGCTCTCCACCTCGGCCGTCCCGATGCGGTTGCCGGCGACTTTGATCACGTCATCGGCGCGCCCCATGAACCACAAATACCCCTGCTCATCCTTCCGGCAGACATCCCCGGCCGTGTAGCAGTTGGGAATCGTGTTCCAATAGACTTGATAGCGGTCCGGGTCCTTGTAGATCGTGCGCATCATGGCGGGCCACGGCTTCTTGATCACGGCAAACCCTCCGGCATTGGCCGGCAAGCTGTTGCCCGCTCGATCCACCACGTCCGCCTCAATGCCCAGGAACGGCCTGGTCGCCGATCCCGGCTTGAGCGGCACGGAGGGGAGGGGAGTGACCAGGATCATGCCGGTCTCGGTCTGCCACCAGGTATCCATGATCGGTTTGTCGCCGCCGGTTACTCGGTGGTACCACTCCCAGGCTTCCGGGTTGATCGGCTCGCCGACCGTGCCCAGAACCCGGAGCGTCGAGAGATCGTACTTCTTGGGCCACTCCTCCCCGTACTTCATCAGCAACCGGACCGCCGTCGGGGTGGTGTAGAAGATCGAGACGCCGTACCGTTCGATCAAGTGCCACCAGCGGCCAGGGTTGGGATAGTCCGGCTTGCCCTCGGCGGTGAGGATGGTGGCTCCGTTGAGCAGGGGGCCATACACAATATAACTGTGGCCCGTGACCCACCCGGGATCGGCCACACAGAAGTAGACGTCCTCCTCCTTGAGATCGAACACATACTTCGTCGTGATGTAGGTCCCCACCATGTATCCACCGTGCACGTGCACCACCCCTTTGGGCTTGCCGGTCGTACCGGAGGTATACAGAATGTAGAGGGGCGTTTCTGCATCCAGCGGCTCCGCCTCGCATTGAGCCCTTTCTCCCGCCAACCAGTCGTCCCAATCCACTTCTTTGGAAGCCGTGAGGGGAACTCCCGGCTTTTCTCGTCGGACCACCACGACGGTCTCCACGGTCCCGCAGTTGGAGACAGCCTGGTCCACGACCGTTTTGAGGGCGATGCGCTTGCCCCGGTCATAGCCGCAGTCCGCGGTGATGACCACCCGCGATTCCGCATCCTGAATGCGGCTTTCCAACGCCGGCGCGCTGAACCCGGAATACACGACGCTGTGGATCACGCCGATCCTGGCACAGGCCAGCATCGCCACGATCTGCTCGGGGATCTTCGGCAGATAGATCGTAACCCGGTCGCCCTTCTTGAGCCCGAGCGCTTTCAACGCGTTCGCGCAGCGATTGACCTGGCGAAGGAGCTCGCCGTAGGTGAAGACCCGCTCCTCTCCCTGTTCTCCCACCCAGATCACGGCCACCTTGTTCCTTCGCCAGGTCTTCACGTGGCGGTCCAGGCAGTTGTAGGAGATGTTGCAGGTGGCGCCGACGAACCACTTGGCCCAGGGATAGTTCCACTCAAGGACCTTCGTCCAGGGGCTGAACCATTCCAATTCCTTCGCTATCTTGTCCCAAAAAGCCTCCGGATCGGCGATTGATCGGCGATACTCTACTTCATAATCTTTGATGTGTGCGGCAGCTTTGGTCTCTGCGGTCGGATGCACAATCCGGCCGGTTTGCGACAGACTCTCGATTGGCTCGTCCCTCTTGTCCATGCGAACGCTCCCTACTCCGACTCAATTCGATCTCGCGCTTGCCCCTCCGCTTCTGCGGCCTGGACAGCGGGAGATCATTATGGGCAAGCCGGCGGAGATGTTCAAGCCCGGCGCGAGCCCCATCCTTGACAGCCTGAAGACCCGAAGAGTAGCATCCCTTCAAAAAGCAGTTTTCACCTGATGGGTCGATGCATTTGAAAGACCCGACGCCTCTGTCATGCAACGATTACGTACCCCGTTCACAAAACTGGCCTTGACGGCGGTTCTGGTCTGTACCGCCGCCACCACCGCGTCAGGCCAGCTCGGCCGCCCCGAAGGTTTGTACTACAAATCCTGGGGAGTAGTGATCGGTATCGACGACTACCAAGTCGCTCCGAAACTGGCCGGGTCCGTGTCCGACGCCAAGTCCGTTGCCGTCGCACTGCGTCAGCTCGGCTTCGACGACATCATCGAGGTCTACGACAAAGACGCGAAGTCCAGAAACCTCAAAGCCATCCTGTCGAACGATCTGCCGCGGAAGGTGGGCCGCCAGGACCGGGTCGTCGTGTTTTTCGCAGGTCATGCCGCTGTCACGCGCGACATGAACGGGAAAGACCTGGGTTACCTCGTGCCCTGGGACGCCCAGATCGCCAACGTTTCCAAAGCCGTGACCTTGGACGACCTGAAGGAGTTTTCGCGCCGCGTGATGTCCAAACACGTTCTGTTCGTGCTGGACGCTGCGGTGGCCGGATGGGACATCACGCCGCCTCAACAACTGTCTCTGGAAGGACGGCTCTCCCCGGAGGATGAAACCGATCGGCGGTCAGTCCAGATCCTCACGGCCGCCGGCAAGGGAGAGACCGTGACTCAGAAAGACGGGCAGGGAATCTTCACGCAGGCCTTCATGGCCGGGCTCAAGGGCGCTGCCGACAACAACAAGAACGGCTGGGTTATGGGCACCGAGCTGGCCGCCTATATCAAGCAACAGGTGGAGCAGGCCACGGGAGGCGCCCAGCATCCTCAATTCGCCCGCCTGGATGGGGATGGGGACATCGTCTTGGTCGAAGGGAAAAAGAGCGCGTTTCGGGCCGGGCCGGAGCCCAAGACCCAGACCGAACGGACGGCGGCGGCGAAAGAAGAGTATGACAAGGCCTATTCGCTGTTGCAGCAGCAACGTTCCGTGCAGGAAGCGATCGAACGGCTGAACAAGGCGATCGGGTATGACCCCGCCTTCGGAGATGCTTACGTGCTGAAGAGCTATATCCTGTTGGAACTCCAGCCCAACCTGGATGAGGCCCTGGTGGCCGGCGAATTGGCGGTCAAACACGCGCCCAAGAATCCGGACTCGCACTATACGCTTGGATTAGTGCTGCAAAAGAAAGGCCGCTTCGCGGACGCGGAGCGGGCCCTGCTCCAAGCGGCGGCCGTCAATGCTGCCTATACGGATGTCTATCTCTCGCTAGGGGACCTCTACGCGGAAGACCTCAAGGATCAGAAGAAGGCCGCGGAAGCCTACCGCCGCTACCTGAAGACAGGCGGCACTGAAAACAGAGTGCGGGACTACCTGCAAGAGAAGGGCGGCGCCGCGCCGCCTACGAAACAGTAGAAAAGGGTCATTGGTCAATCGTCATCGGTCACTGGGGAGGAAAGCCATTCCAAAATTGGCCATGCTCCTCATTGCCGGTGACCATTAACTAGTGACCATTGACGTTTTTTTAGTCCTGCGCTCCGCCTTTCAGATACCCCAGCCCGATCTTGAGCGCGCGCCGCGTCACCTCCGCCCAGCGGACCTCCGGATACTCAGCCAGCACCGCTGCAGCTTTCGGGTCCTGCACATCCAACTCGATGACCTTGATGACTCCATCCTGAATCTTGACCTGTGCCACGCCATCCTCCATACCGAGCTTCGCTTGAGCCGCGCCCTTCGATCAAATGGGCGCGGATAGTTATTTTGCCTCCAGTGAAATGTGAACCAAACTTCGTTTGAGCCCGGGTACCCGTTGCTCGGGGTGCCCGTTGCTCTTTCCACAGCAACGGGCCAGCGCAATGGGTGAAACGGCTCCCGCGCTTCGTTGACAGGTCTCGGGTCGCATGTTAGCATGAATCAAAGTGATTTCGGCAACCATCGTCAACGAATCTCTCGCCAGGGACGGCGCAAATCCCCCAACGACCCCCAGGAAGCGAGACGGGTCAGGAAGGAGTTCTCTCATGATCTCGACCAAATCACAGGTGGCAAAACTGATAGGCAGCGCCGTGGCTGTCGTTTTGCTGGCCGGGCTCACCGCCTGCGGCGGTCCTCCGGCCTGGGTAAAAAAGGGCTCCGGCGTCTATAACGAAAAAGACAACAAGTCGTTTTACGGGGTCGGAGCAGTGACCGGGGTGAGGAACGAACCCCTGGCTTGGGACGCGGCCGAGAACCGGGCTCGCGCTGAGCTGACCAAAAGCTTCCAGACCTACACCGCCTACTTGATGCGAGACTATGCGGCCTCGACCACGGCAGGCGACTTCAATAAATCGGCGGAGGAACAGAACATCGAACGGGCGATCAAGACCTTTGCCTCGGCGACCCTCAGTGGGGTGCGCCCGATCGATCGGTACAAAGATGAAAAGACCGGCACCTACTATGTCCTGACGAAACTGTCGCTGAAGGAAATGCAGGACGCCCTTGAGCAGACGAAAGAACTGAACGCCCAGGTCCGTGACTATGTCCGCCGGAACAGCGAGAAGGCCTTCGAGCGGCTCGAAAAGGAAGAAGACAAACAGGGAAAGAAATAATGAAGTCGGAACGATGAATGATGAATAAGGAAGCGCCAACCTTTTTATTCAGCATTCAGCACACAGCGCTCAGCTTTCGCCTCTGGCGGGCCGTCGCTGCCGTGATGCTGTCCGCACTCCTGGTGATGGTCGCCGGATGTGGAAGCGCCGCCAAGGTGACCAGAGTGGACGCCGACGTTGTCACGGATTTAAGCGGACGCTGGAACGATACCGACTCCAGGCTGGTGGCGGAAACGATGGTCAGGGAGGCGCTTGATAGCCCCTGGCTGGGAAACTACACGAGAGCCAGAGGCCGCCAGCCCGTCGTCGTGGTCGGTACGATCCTGAACCGAAGCCACGACCACATCAATGTCCAGACCTTCGTGACGGACCTCTCCCGCGAGTTGACGAATTCCCAGAAGGTCGCCTTCGTGGCCGGCAAAGGGGAGCGGGAGGAGATCCGGGAGGAACGGCGCGAACAGGCCATCCATGCCCGCGAGGACACGCAGAAGGCGCCTGGGAAGGAGATCGGAGCCGACTATATCCTGAAAGGCTCCATCTCCAGCATCCCCGACGAGTCGGATGGCGTCAAGGCGATGTTCTACCAGGTCGACCTGGAGATGATCGATCTCGAAAGCAACGTCAAGTCCTGGTTTGGCCAGAAGAAGATCAAGAAAGTGATTGAACGTAAGCGCGTACTCTTTTAGGTCCCGTCCGACTGAGCTGTTCGACAAGTCCGTTCGACCTCCGTGGCAGAATCCAGCTTGCTTGCCAATCCGGCATCACGCCCGCTGTTTCAGTCCTTCCTGACCCTATGGTTGATGGCGGCAGCGATTTCCGGCTGTAGCTCCGCGCACAACCGCTACCTCCTGGTGGAGGAGAGCCTCAGGACCGGCAACGTGATGCAGGCGGACCAGATCGTCGCGCAGGCCGAACGGGACTATGGCTCGACCAGCCGCGTCCTGTACCGGATGGACCGAGGCATGACGCTGCACTTGGCCGGCCGCTATCAGGAGAGCACGGCGATCCTGGAGCAGGCGGAAACGGAAGTGGAGGATCTCTACACCCGCCGGGTGCGCACCGAAACAAAAGCCTTCCTCGTCAACGATACCCTCTTGCCGTATGAAGGGGAGCCCTATGAACAGGTCATGGTCAACGTGCTCAAGGCCCTCAACTACGCCGAGATGGGGAGCCTGTACGAGGCCTTGGTTGAAGCCCGAAAGATCGACCAGCGATTGAACGGCTTCGCTGACCAGGCGCGCGACAAGGACACCTATCGCGACGACGCCTTTGCCCGGTACCTGACCGGCATCCTGTATGAAGCGACCGGCGATCTCGACAACGCGTTCATCGCGTACCGCAAGGCCTACGAGGCCTACCTCCGGGCACGTCCCTGGGCCCGCGTGACCGCCCCTTCCATGCTCCAGTCGGACCTTCTGCGGGTGACGGACGCATTGCATCTGCACCAGGAGCACGAGGGGTATAAGGAAGCGTTCGGAGAGACGGCATGGCAGCCGGCCGACCAGCTCCATCACCTCGCCCACCTCGTGGTAATCAGCTATAATGGGCGCGCCCCGCGGAAGGAAGACCAATTCATCGACCTCCCGATCAGCCTGGAGGCGTTGCGGCTTGTCCTGTTGACGAAAGGGACGATCGGAGCCAGCACCCAGGACTCGCGAGTGCCGGAAAGCTTCTTGTATGGGCTGAGCGGGCGAGTGGTCCGGGTGGCGCTCCCCCGTCTCGTGCCGCAGAAGTCGCAAGTGGCCTATGGACAGGTGAGCCTGATCGGAGCCGGAGAATCCTTCACCGGACGGACCGAGCTGACGCAGGACTTCAGCGCCCTGGCTGCCAAAAGCCTGAATGATCGCTATACCCAACTGGCGATCAAGGCTGTGGCCCGGGCGGCGGTGAAATACGCGCTGGCGCAAGGGGCCGGTCGAGGCGCCCAAGCTGCCGCCGGCCGGGATGCGGGACCGCTTGTCGGGATTCTCGTTGGGACCCTGGCCCATGCCTTAGCCATCGGCACGGAAGAATCGGACACGCGAAGCTGGCGCACGTTGCCGGATGAGATCCAGATCCTGCGCCTGTGGGTGCCTCCCGGATCCTATGAGTTGCATGTCCGACCGGTAGGCCGTAACGGCAACCAGGGACGTGCCTCCATGCAAACCGTGACCCTTGAGAGCGGGGAGACCACATTCTTCATCGAGCGGGTCATGCACTAATGCCTGTGCCGATGGTAAGACTCCAGCGGCGGCTCCTGCTCGTGATCATGGCAGCGCTCCTGGCGGCCGGCCTCCCAAGCGGCTGTGCCGGAAGCAGGGGAGGATCGCCTGCCTGGATCGAAGGGGTGAGCCGGGATTATCCGTCCGACCAGTACCTCACGGGAGTAGGACAGGCCGAGTCCCAACCGGCCGCCGCCGAGCGGGCCTATGCCGCTGTGGCGAGGATTTTCAAAGCCGAGGTCAGCGCCCAGTCACGGGATTGGGAATCCTTCTTGCTGCTGGAAAAACGAAGCGGCGCACAGACCGAACGGCGATTAACGTTGGATCAGGTCACCAAGGTCTCGACGGACAAGGTCCTGGAGAATGTCCGGATCCTGGACGGGTGGTTCGATCAAAAGTCCGGCCGCCACTACGCCCTGGCCGGAATGAACCGGACGCAAGCAGGGGTGGCGCTGCAGGAGCGGATCGCCGAATTGGACGGGATGGTAGAGGCGGAGCTGAAAGAATCCGGCCAGGCCCAGGACAAGCTGGCCCGCTTGCGGAATATTCGGCGCGCGGTAAAAAGCCTCGTGTTGCGGGAGGCCTACAACGCTGATTTGCGCGTCATCCGGCAGAGCGGCCGGGGCGTCGAGGCAGTCTATCGGGTAGCCGACCTCACGGCTGAAATGGAGCGGTTTGTCACCGCCAACGTGACGATCTCCGTCGAAGTGACCGGCGAGCAGGCAGAACCGGTCAGACGAGCGGTGACGGAAGGGCTGATCCGCGAAGGCCTGCCGGTCAGCTCCCGCCGCGCCGGGACGACAGCCGGCCCGGATGGAGCGGAGAGTGCCCCCAAGCCAGTAGAGTTGCTCGTGAAGGGAACCGCGAGGTTGTGGAAAGCCAACGTCCCTGATCCCCAGTTTCGGTATATCCGCTGGTGCAGCGACTTCGTCATTGTGGAGACCGGCACCCAGCTGGTGGTCGGAGCCGTGTCGAGAAGCGGCAGGGAAGGACATCTTACCGAGGGGGAGGCCCAGGCCAAGGCCATCCGTGTGATGCAACAAGAAGTGACGTCGGAGTTGGCCAAATCCCTCGCCGGTTATGTCTACGGAGATATGGATCAGCCGGACGCCATCCTTCCGGCTGCCTGTCCGCGCGAAGAGGGAGCGGCACCGGCCTCCCTCTCGCCAATCGGACCCCTGTGAGGCCAAAACCATGAGCAAAGCATCCAGACAGCGATCTTCGGCGAAAGCGCCGGCATCATCCGAGTCCGCGCGCCCAACCGGGGCAGGATCGGAGTCCAAGCGCCAGACCCCCGGCCGGCTGGGGAAGGCACGGGTGATGGAGCGGATTCTGAGCGACACGCGGCACGTCCGCCAAGGCAGCTTTCTGACTCCTTTGCGAAAGCAGGGGTACGAAGAGCTGCCGCTCGACGAGATTCAGGACCGTCTCTCGAAGCTGCGGACCGCGTTGGCCGAGTTCATCGTATCCAGGAGGGGATGACCATGCCGGTCTATTACTTCGACACGTCTGCTCTGGTCAAACGTTACAGCCGGGAGCGGGGCACCAGAACCGTCAATACGTTGTTGGCCAAGCGGGGGAAGACAGCCATCCTTGGAACCCTGTCGATCACCGAATTCTACTCGGCCCTGGCGCTGAAAGCCCGGGAAGGGGAATTGACAAGGGATGACTGGTATTCGGTGCTCTTTAAGTTCGAAGCCGAAGCGGACCGGGGGCTTTTCCACTTCGTCGCCCCCTCCAGCCGGACTTTCGTCGCAACCAAACAACTGATCCTGGACCACCCGTTCCTGCGAACCGCCCAGGCCCTCCACCTGGCCTTGGCTCAGGAATTGAGGTCGCTCAGGCTGTCACTGGTGAGTTCCGATCGGCAGATGCTGGAGTTGTGCCGTCCCCTCGGGATCAAGCCGATCAATCCGGAAGACGACTGACTGACATCAAGAGTTAATGGCATAGAGCTGATAGCAAGAAATCTTCTGGCTGCACCCAACCATTCTCCATCTGCCATAGGCCATGAGCTCCCATCTTCATTGGATGTACTCCCAGGTATCAATCTGCTTGAGCGTGTAGTTCACCGCGTCTTTGAGTTTTTTCTGCTTGGGGTCTGCCTCGGTGTTATGGACCTTCTGCAGGGATTTATAGAGTGCGAACAGCGGCTCGTAGGACCGCCGGTCCGGTAATTTGCCCAGAGCCAAGACCACCTCGGTCTTGACGGTGACATCGTCGATGTTCAGCGAGTCGAGAAGCGGCGTGATCACCGAAAATTCACTGTGCAACGTGCCGAGCACTCCCAGTCCCTTGGCCGCAGCCGCCTGCAATTCAGGCTTGCCGCTCTTCAGGACCTCCACCAGAGCCGGGATACTGTCTTTCTGGCCGATGTTACCCAGGGCGACCGCCGCGGCCTTCGCTGTGTCAAGGTCCGAGCCCTTCAGCTCGGTCAGCAGTCGCGGCACGGCTTTGGCCGAGAAGATGTCGCCCAACACCGAGATAATCTGGACCTTGCGCGGCAGCCCAGCGGCGGGATCAGCGAGCAATTTCAGCAGCCGGTCCTCTTGCCCCCACTCGGCCGTGATCAGCACCGGAAAGTCATACTGCTCGAGCCGCTCCTTCAGCTTGGCCAAGGCAAAGGCGCCTGGGTCATCCGCCTTGGCGGCTGCGGCTGCTTGAAGAGCATCCGAAAAATCGGTGCGGACCTCCTTCCGCCAGCCGGTCTTTTTCCCGCTCAGCAGGTAGGAAAGCTGACAGGCCGGCCCCTTCCAGACACGGGAAGGGGAATCGGGCAGATCGGCGTCACTGCCCATCGTGGACGTGCCCTCCCAGACTTTCCGCTGCTCGCATTTCACCTTGAACTCAACGTCGTACGGTTGCGCCGGATCGGTTACCACCTGATATCCGACCTCCTTCATACGTCTGACCACCACCTCAGCCAATGGTCCCGGCTCGGTCGGGCCCTTGTCGGTGATGGCCAACACTTCGACCAACACCCGATCCACCCTTTCCAGTAACTCCTTTTGTTTGGTCGTAAGGAGGTCCCGGCGAGCGAAGGACTCGGTGCCAGCCAGGGCGATGAGCAGCAGTAGAGAAAGACAGATGATCCGTCTCATGATGACTTCCTCCAATGGATCGAACACGCCCGAATAAAGACCCTGCAGCCAACTGTACCCAAAGCTACGCAACCGTTCAAGATGCGGGCAAGTTGAAGGGGAGAGTCACAGCCAGTATAATCGCTCCATGTCATTTCCACAGCAATGCGTACTGATCGGCGCCGGCAACATGGCCGAGGCCTTGGTCGCCGGCATGTTGAAGGCCGAGTTGGTTCATCCTGAGCAGATCTTCGCCGCCGATATCCAGCCGAATCGTCTGACCTATCTCCAGGACCGCTACCGCATCAAGGTCGGCCGGAGCAATGGAGAGGCGGCAGGCTGGGGACAGGTGCTCATCCTCTCCGTAGAACCTCAAGTGCTCGATGAAGTCTTGCGCGAAATTGCTCGTTCCATCAAGCAGGATACCCTCATCATTTCAGTGGCTGCCGGCTATCCCATCGTGCGCGTCGCCGGCCACCTCAAGCCAGGCCAACGGATCATTCGCGCCATGCCCAATACCCCTTCCTCGGTACTCGAGGGGGTCACGGCCTTGTCATGTGGAGCTGGCGTTTCGGAGGAGGACCAGCGGACGGCGCGAGCCATCTTCGGATCAATCGGAAAGGTCGTTGAGGTGGAGGAGCGTCTGATGGACGCGGTCACCGGCCTGAGCGGGAGCGGGCCGGCGTATGTCTACCTCATGATCGAAGCGCTGGCGGACGGGGGAGTCAAGGCCGGCCTCTCACGTCCAGTGGCCGAGCTCTTGGCAATCCAGACAACCCTTGGAGCGGCACGCATGGTGATCGAGAGCGGGGAACATCCGGCGCAACTGAAAAACCGGGTGGCTTCTCCCGGGGGCACGACGATCGCCGGTCTTCACAAACTGGAGGAAGGCCGGCTGAGGGCGACCCTCATGGCGGCGGTGGAGACAGCAACCAAGCGCTCGCAGGAATTGGGAACTGCACCCGAAAAGTAACGGCCGGGCAAGAAGCCCTTGCTCACCATCCCGCAATCCAGTAGACTGCCGCCCCAGCAGACGACCGTGCTGGCTCGCGAATCGCCGATCGTCAAGAGTTGATCGTGATCAGTGCTCAGTTTCCGGAACTGACAACCGAGAACTGAATACTGAAAACCCCTTTCCTACGCTTCCCGCCTTCAAAGGAGTCGACCGTGGTCTATTGGGTTAAAGTCGTCTTCACCGATAATCAGGAATTGCTCGTCAAGGATGCCATCCGGCACACCATCAGCGAAGACATGGAAGTGTTGGAAGTGGACTCAGCCAAAGAAGTCATCATCATTCCGATGAAGCAGATCAAGTACATCGCCTGCGACGCGACGGTGTTTGCGACAAAACCAAAGGCTTAGCTGCGACGGGGAGGGGAACGTCACGGTTCTAGAGGGACCCGCCTATGACCGCTGACCACTCCGTCACCGTCAATCGAGATTGCATGGTCAGAGGGGGCGCGCTGCTCCTCTGTGCCTGCGTTATCGTCGGCTGTGTCTCCTCTGGCGATGTGGACCGGCTCCGGACGGAACAGGAGCAGGCCAAGGCCAAGATGAGCGCCGAGTCCATCCTCCCAACAAGATCTGGCACACCAAGGACATCGTCAGAACCCCCGGCAACCTGTCCTTCCTCTATGCCTCCCATATCACGTTCCGGCACAACCGATTCGAGCGTTTGGGCGCGGTGGCGTTGGATTTCGGCACCGGGAGCAAGTGCAACGTGATCCGGGACAATCGGTTTCAGGATATTTCTTCGGCGGCCATACAGTTGGGCGGGATCTCCGATAGCGACCATCTGCCGCTGCCGCAGGGAGAGCCGCACATCACGAGCGACAATACCATCGTGAACAACGTCATCGAGCAAACCGGACGGGAGTACGTGGACGCGGCGGGAATTTTCGTGGGGTTCACGCGGAACACCCTGATCGAGCACAATACCATCCGCGACGTGCCGTGGGCCTGCATCACCGTCGGCTGGGGCTGGGGCCTGCTCGACGAGAGCGGGTTCCCGGGTCTTCCGGGGGCTGCCTGGCACCAGTGGGGCCACTATCCGCTCACGCCGAACAGCGGCAACAAGATCCGCTACAATCTCTTTGAGCGGTTCCTTGGCGA
>Ga0194132_10000855_pt1 | contig 62209 bp, 53 predicted proteins | sample TA2KigOf80mmetaG_FD_148612 | JGI IMG/M metagenome (GOLD analysis project Ga0194132, IMG submission 148612) | Freshwater microbial communities from Lake Tanganyika, Tanzania - TA2015054 Kigoma Offshore 80m | ecosystem: Environmental > Aquatic > Freshwater > Lake | place: Tanzania: Lake...
GAAGAAGGCACGATCCAAGAAGAAGCGGCCAATACTCATGGCCGACTTGGAGCGAAGGTATCGCGAATCACCTGGGTTTTAGCCCTCTCGCGGATCGTTGTAAAGATAAGAGTGCCCAACCCTCTGATATCCTGCGTTCATCCTGTTCATCCAGTCAAAACTCTTCTGCCTTCCTCTCCTCCATTCGATGTAGTCCCGTCATGCGCGCCCTCTCCGTTTCCCTCGCGGTTCTCGTGCTCGCGCCGGCCGCGCGCGGCGCGAACGAGTGGCACCCGGTCGCGACCGACCTGCTCGCCAAAGAGAAGACCGGGTTCGGCGGGCTGTCCGGCGTCGCGGTCGATCGCGCGACCGGCACGCTGTACGTGTGCCTCAGCGACGCTGGCGTGTTCCGCTCGACCGATCAGGGCAAGACGTGGGAGCGCCACGGCAAGGGCGGCAAGGACGTGACGAAGGGCCGCACCGAAACACCCGGCTGCTTCCAACTCGATCCCACCGGCAAGACCAAACAGTTCCTCCTCGCCACCGTGTACGGTGGCCCCACAATCATCGGCACTACCGACGCCGCAGAGTGGCGCGCCGTGGACAAGAAGTGTCAGCACGTCGATTGGTGCGCGGTCGATTGGGCCGACAAGGACATGAAGTTCGTGCTCGCCTTCAAGCACGAGGCAAAGGGGCTTCTGCTCCGCTCGCTCGACGGCGGCAAGACCTTCGACGACGTCGGCACGGGCTACGGGTTCGGGGCGTGGGTGTTCGATTCGGATATGGCGGTCGTCGCGCTCGCGAAGGGGCCGGAGAAGGTCGCGCGCGACGGCTACGTCGTCCGCACCACTGACGGCGGCAAAACCTTCAAGCCCGTCTCGAAGTCCGTGCCCGTGTGCCTCCCCAAACCGCAGGGCGACGCGCTGTACTGGCTGTGTCTGGGCGAGTTGATACGCGGCACGGACAATGGCGCGAAGTGGGAGCGGGTGAGCGCCGTGCCCAACGCCCGCTACGGCCCGATCTTCGGGAAGGACGCGAAGACGCTGTTCGTCCTCACGACGGCTGGTGTGGTGGAAAGCACTGACGGCGGCGCGACGTGGGGCCTGCCAATCGCGGTGCCGAAAGAGCTGAAAGGGGTTTCGCCGCTGACGTGGCTGGAGTACGATCCGAAGAATGACGCGCTGTACGTCATGAAGATGGGTTCGGACTTGTACAAGATGTCACGCACAAAGTAGTAGGCACACTCCGTGTGCCGTCACTTTGCGGCGCGTGCAGCAACGGCACACGGAGTGTGCCTACTACTTTGAAAAGCCATGCCCCACGCGCACCCCAACGCCTTCGGGTTCCTCAACGCCGCCCGGCGCGACGGCCTGCTGCTGTCGCGCCGCAACCTGCTCAAAGTCGGTGCCGCCGGGTTCGGTGGCCTCACACTACCGGCGCTACTGCGCGCGCGTGAGAACAATCGTACGTCGCCCAAGAGCGTCATCCTGCTGTGGATGGCCGGCGGGCCGAGCCACATCGACACGCTCGACCCGAAACCGACCCGCCCGCCGGAGAACCGTGGGCCGTTCGGCGTCACCAAGACCAAGCTGCCCGGCGTCATCGTGTGCGAGCACCTGCCGAAACTGGCGGCGCTGCTCGACCGCTTCACCGTCATCCGCTCGGTCGATCCGCGGCACAGCAACCACGAGCCGAACACGGTCATGCAGACCGCGAACCTGCTCGCGGAGCCGCGCGAGAACCCGGAGGCGCGCAGTTACCCTGCGATTGCCGCGCTGGTGGCGAAGCTGCGCGGCGCGAACCACCCGCAGGTGCCGGCCTACGCCGCGTTCATGCGGTCGCGGTCGCACCTCGCGTTCGCGGGGATCGCCGGCAAGCAGTACGACCCGTTCCTCGCGAACGAGGCCGCGCGGCTCCCGGTGTACGACCTCGTGGGCAAGGACACCGGCACCGTTTCCGGCGGGAAGATGTTCGAGCTACCGAACGACGTGTCGGCGGCGCGCATGGGCGACCGGCAATCGCTGTTGAAGAACTTCGACCGGCTCCGCGCCGACATCGACCGCAGCGGCGCGATGGCCGGACTGGAAAAGTATGAACAACAAGCGGTGGGGATGCTGACCGGCGGGCGCGTGCGCGACGCGCTCGACCTCGCCAAAGAGCCTCAGGCGACCCGCGACCGCTACGGCAAGCACCTGTGGGCGCAACAACTGCTGCTCGCGCGGCGGCTGGTCGAAGCGGGCACCGCGTTCGTCACGCTCGACCTGAGCTACCACACCGCGAGCGGGACGTGGGACACGCACGGCGACAACATCCCGCCCTACGGCGGCATCAGCAAGGGCCTCGGCCCGCTGCTGCCGCTGTTCGATCACCTCATCACCACATTGGTTAGCGACCTCGAACAGCGCGGCCTGTTGGAGCAAACGCTGGTAATCGCGATGGGCGAGTTCGGCCGCACGCCGCAACTCGGCACACAGGACAGCACCGACGGCCGCAACCACTGGCCCTACGTCATGTCGATGCTGCTGGCCGGTGGCGGGTTGAGGCACGCGCAGGTCATCGGCAGCAGCACGAAGGACGGCGGCCACGTCATGGAGCGCCCGGTCACGCCGGGCGACCTCGCCGCGACGATCTACCGACACTTCGGGATACCAGTGGATTCGACCTACACCGACGCCGCCGGCCGCGTCCTCAACCTGCTGCCCAACGGGGGAGAAGTGGTGAAGGAACTGTTCTGAAAGTAGGTGCTGCTTGCCGAGCGGCACCGCTGAACGCCACATTGACCTGCGCGCTGAACAAACGGAGTTCGACAACGGTGCCGCTCGGCGAGCGGCACCTACCGAAGGCGGCACTCGCGGAGCGAGTTGCCTACTCTTACTTCGGCTTCACGTCGGAGGCGACCACGCCGCCCTGAACGTGGTATCCCAACAACTTCCAGCGCACGCCCTTGAGCGCGCCGTTGTGCTTCTCGATGGCGACCCGCAGTTCGGCGAATACGGGCAGGTCGCGCGGCCCGCCGGTGGAACGACCGGAATTGCTGTGCACGAGGTCCGGCCCGCGCGCGCCGCGGGCACGCACGGAAGCCCGCGCGCGCCCGCCACTGGTACCGGAACCGTCGGCACTACTGCTTGGTCGGGACCGGGATCGGGACTACGTTGTCGAACAGGGTCGGGGCGTTCATCACCGGGCGCAGGCCGCTCTGGTCCTCGGTCACGCGCCCGCTCATCTTGCTCAGCATCCGCTTCATGGCCTGTAGCGACGGGTCGTCCGGGCCGTCGAACTGGCCCACGGTCACGACGCTCGAGTTCCGGGTGTGCAGCACGAACGATTCGAGGTTCAGGGCCTCGCCGTTCGGTCCGCGCATCGCCCGGAGCGCCTTCGCCATCGTTTCCGCCTGCTCCGCGCCCGCGGCCAGCACGTCGGCCCCCTTGCTCCCCAGCCCGAACTTGCGCATCAGGCTGGTGTCCGAGTCCTTGTTGCCGATCTCGACCGGCGACGTAAACGCCTTCACTGCCAGCGTCCAGCCCTTCGTGGCCTTGAACAGGCTGTACGGGTTGTCGGCGTTCAGGCGCACGATGAACGGGTCCGGGGCCGTGCGCGGCCCGCCCGGTTGCGCCGCCTTCACGACCGACGGGTTCGGCACCACGAACGCGCTCGCGTAGGGGTTGATGACCGCGGACTCGGTCGAGTTGCGCCCGTCCTTCGTGGTCAAGATCAGTCCCTTGTCGGCCAGCACCTCATTCTTGGGCGTGGGCCACGTCTTCAGTTTGGTGAGGGCCTTGAGCGCGTCGGCCTCGCTCTGGAACCCTCCGACCAGCACACCGATCTGGTCGCGCCCGTCGTGCTTCATCACCCGGAACTTGTTGTCCGGGGCCACGAAATCCAGCCCTTGCAGCTTGGCCTTCTGGCGCAGGGCCTCGATTTGCGCGACGTACTCGGTCTCGGCCTTCTGCCGGGCCGCGATGTACGCCCGCATCTCGGCCTTGCGCTCCTCGGAGATGTACTCGAACAGGAACGCCTGTACGCGGTAAGTGTCGCGGATCTCACTGGCGAGCGCCTCGGCCAACTCGCGCGCTGTCAACCCCTTCTCGCCGCGCTCGCGCGCGTCGCGCGCGGCCTTCGAGTCGGCCGCGGGGCGCACGTAGCTCTTGACCATAATGAAGTACGGCCCGTGCTCCGGCTTCAACAGCCACGGGTGCTCCTTCGGGAGCGCCGTCGGGATCTCGATGTTGACGGGCACGGTGGGCGCGGGCCGCACCGGGGCCGGCGCGGGCGAGCCGTATGTGGAGCCGTAGGAAGGTGTACCGTAGGTGCCGCGCGGGGCGTCGCTGGGCGGCACGTACGCGCCGCCCGCGGGCGGCGAGCCGTACAGCGAACCGGGAGAAGTGGGCGGGGTGGGCGAAACGGGGCGGGGCTGGTAGCCCCCGACGGCGGGCGCGACGGGGCCGACCGGAGTGAGACCGCCGGGTAAACTCGGCGCGCCCTTGGGCGCGCCGACGGGCGCGGCCGGGAGCCGGTCGGATGCGAACTGCCCCGTGGCCGTGCCCCCGACGAGCGCGGCCAACCCGACCCCCAACAGCTTGCGGCGCAAGCGCATGGCGTTCCCCCGTCCGTGGAGCGTGGCGGCAACCGTGTGCGTGTGTGCGGGCGGCATAGCGTCGCGCGCGCGCCGACGCCAGAGGAAACCGCCGGAATTGTTGAAGTCCGCGCGCGGGCGCTCAACGGGCCGCGGCGACGCCCATGACGAGCACGATGTACACCAGCGCGAAGATGATGTTCAACTTGATTGCTTGTCGGAACGTGAGCTGGAAGAAGCCGAGAGCGAGAACCCACGACAGGATCGCGGACACGACGATCGGCACGCCGGCCAACCCGACGAACACCAGCCCGCACATCGTCGCGACGCAGCACCGCCAGCCGACCGCGGGGCCGTGCCGCGCGAAGTACCCGGTCGGGCCGGGGCGGAACACGCTCAGCCCGAAGCCAAGCGTGAAGGCGTTGAGCGCGACCGTGACGACCGCCGCCGCGATGAGCTCCGAACTGAGGTTGTCCAAGGGCGCTCCCGTCGCTCGCGTGGGCGCGGCGGTCAGTCGGCCCTGCCAGCGGTGCGGGTCCGCAAGGCGTTCGTTCGTGCGCGCCGCGCTCGTCACTTCCCTTCTTCGGTCGGGGGCGGGGCGGGCGGGGCTTGGTCCATTGCGCTCATCTCGGCGGTTTCCTTCTTCGACTGCCACCACGCCCAGCCCACGGCCACCGCCGCGAACGCGGCCACCGCGAGGCCGATCATCGGGTTCCCGGTGCCGTCCTTCACGTTGTGCAGGATCACCATCGGCAGCGCCAGCAGGCTCACCATGTTCATCACCTTGATGAGCGGGTTGATCGCCGGGCCGCTGGTGTCCTTCAGCGGGTCGCCCACCGTGTCGCCGGTCACGCTGGCCTTGTGCTTCTCGCTCCCCTTGCCGGTGTTCCGCTCCTTGTCCTTCGGCTCGTCCTCGATCATCTTCTTGGCGTTGTCCCACGAGCCGCCGGCGTTGGACATGAACACCGCGATGAGCTGGCCGCTCAGGATCATGCCCGCGAGGAACCCGCCCAAGGCGAACGGCCCCAACAGGAAGCCGACCACGAGCGGGGTGCCGATGGCGAGCAGGCCGGGGCCGATCAGCTCGCGCTGCGCGGTGCCCGTGCAGATGTCCACGACGCGCCCGTAGTCGGGCGTCTTCGTGCAGTCCATGATGGCCGGGTCGCGGAACTGCTTGCGGCACTCGAACACGATCAGGTACGCGGCCCGGCCGACCGCGCGGATGGTCATGGCGCTGAACAGGAACGGGACCGCGCCGCCGAGCAACATGCCGATAAACACCAGCGGCTCGGCCACGGTCAGCTTCGACGCGCCCTGCGTGAAGTCGCCGATGAGCAACTGACCGATCTTCTCTTCGCTTCCGGTCACGAGGACCGCGATGAAGCTGGCGAACAGCGACACGGCTGCGATGACCGCGGAGCCGATGGCGACGCCCTTCGTGATGGCCTTCGTGGTGTTGCCGACCGCGTCGAGGTCGGCCAGAATCTGCCGCGCGGCTTTCGTCTCGGCTTCGGGCATGAAGCCGGGGTCGCCCTCTTTGAGCGGCTGGTTGTTGGCGTCGCGGTTGAAGGCCATTTCGCCGATGCCGTTGGCGTTATCGGCGATGGGGCCGAACACGTCCATGCTGATGGTGTCGCCGGTCAGTGTGAGCATCCCGATGCCGACCATCGCGACCCCGAACGCCACGTACAGCAAGTTCTGCGAGTCGTCGCACACGGCGACCGCGCCGAGGATCGCGCCGGAGATGAGCAGCACGGCCCACACCGAGCTTTCCAACCCGAGCGCGAGGCCGGAGATGATGTTGGTGGCGTGGCCCGTACTGCTGGCCCGCACGACCTCCTTCACCGGGCTGTACTCGGTGCTGGTCCAGTACTCGGTACACTTGTTGAGCGCGACCGCGAGCAGGATGCCGATGAGACAGCACCACGCGACGGCGAGGTTCATGCCGGGCTTGAGCGGGACGTGGTACCGGGCCTGCGCCAGTTCGAGCAGCGTACCGGTGCCGCGGTTGTCGCCGTCTTGGTTCAGCCCGCGGCCCTTCAACTCGCCGACCAGTGTTTTTAGGTGCTCCTCGTCGGCCCGCGCCACCTTCACCTTCTTGTACAGCTCGCCCTTCTTGGCGTCGTCGAGGGCGCGCCACGCGGCCAGCGCGTCGACGCGGAGCCTGTCCATTTCGGCTTCGAGGGTCTGCGTCTTCGGGGCGTTGCGATCGGGGCCGGCGCGCAGGTCGCGTAGCTCCTTCACGCGCTCGGCCACGGACTTGGTCCCCGCGACCGTCAGTTTCAACTCGGCGCGCACGTCGGCGTTGTCGTACAGCTCTTGGTACAGACCGCGGTCGATGCCGCGCTCGACGATGTACGCCTCGTCGAACCGCAGGTAGATCGCGCCGAGGAGCATGAACCCGATAGTGCTGATGACCGCGCTGCGCCAGAACCCGCGGTTGATGGAGTGCATCGCGGTCGCGCTGTCGCCGGTGGTCATGCCCTTGCCGACCAGCGACGTGCTGATGACGCTGGCGACGACGCCCACGGCCTGCACCAGCAGCGGGAAGATCATCCCCTTGTAGCCGAACGCGGCGTACCCGAGCATGACGCTGGCGACCATCGTGACCGAGTAGCTCTCGAACACGTCGGCCGCCATGCCCGCGCAGTCGCCGACGTTGTCGCCGACGTTGTCGGCGATGGTGGCCGCGTTCCGCGGGTCGTCCTCGGGCACGTTCGCCTCGACCTTGCCGACGAGGTCCGCGCCCACGTCCGCGGCCTTCGTGTAGATGCCCCCGCCGACGCGCATGAACAGGGCCAGCAGCGAGCCGCCGAACCCGTATCCGATGAGGATTTCGTAGGCCAGTTCGCCGAAAACGAGCAGGATGATCGCCCCGCCGAGCAAGCCCAGCCCGCAGGTGAACATGCCGGTAATGGTGCCGGTCTTGTACGCCATCCGCATGGCGTTGCCGAAGTTGGTGCGCGCGGCGGCGGCAACGCGCAGGTTGCCCGCGGTGGCGAGCCGCATCCCGGTGAACCCGACCGCGGCGCTGAACAGCGCGCCCATCAGGAACGCGACCCCGCGGCCCACGGCGATGGTCTTCAGTTCCTCGGCGCTGTGCATCCCGGCTTCAAGGCTCCACGGCCACTTCGACGCGACGATGACGCCGGTGAGTAGGAAGATCAGCACGCCGACAACGGTGAACTGTCGGCGCAGGTACGCGTTCGCACCCTCGCGCACGGCCTGCGCCACTTTCTGCATGGCGGGCGTGCCGGTGTCCGCGGCGTACACCTGCTTCATGAGGCGCACGGAGTACACGAGGCCCGCGACCGCGACCACGAGGCACGCGATCAGGCCGAGCTTCTCAAGGAAGCCGTAGGCGCTGGAGGTGAGGAACCCGAACGGCTCCCACCCCGCCCCGAACAGGGTGAAGGAACTGGAGGGCGCGGCCCCGAGCAGGCCCACCGGGAGGGCGCAAAGTAGGAGCAACAGCCACGGGAACCGCGGCCGAGCGGAGCGAGAGCGAGAGAGGCCCATAAGTGGCAATCCTAGCGCGTGCGCGTGCGGCGAAAGCCCGGCGGACTCAACAGGCGGGTATGGGGAGAGGCAGCGCGTCACCCCGCCGACAGTTCCGACCGGGACCGGGTGCGTAGCTTGTGACAAATCTCACAAGCTGTCAAGACGGGTAGAATACCGCGAGAAGATAGGCGCGTCCACCAACAAGCCGCACGGGCATTGACGAGAAGAACTCGGCGTGGGTCGCTGGTTCCGTGGCCTGCGCCGTCCGCGGTTGGAAGTTCCCGAGGTCCGCACACGCACGAACTCCAGTTTCTCGATCGGCCGACGCGTCCCCGAACTTGGCTTCTCACACAAGCATGAGGTGAGAGCTCTTGGCGATGTGCCCTTCGAGCTTGCCCTCGGCGGGCCACCTCGGATTGGCCGGCAGCTCGCGCCCGCTTCCAATTCGAGGAGCCGGCGGCGACCCGCGCGGGCTCTCAGACGCTTCTCACAACATCGCGCGCGAACCCGAACCGTTGGAGCGTACTCCTCTTTCGGAGTGATTCTCCCACGCGGGGTTCGCGCCCCGGCCCCGACAAACGGTTTGTCTGATTTCGCGAAGATTCTCCTAATAGTCCCGGCGCGAACCTCGTTCTCCCTGCGACGCGCCTCGGTGCGCGTCCGGTAACTGCCCGGTCTCATCCATACGTGGTCCGCGGTTCCTTCCCCCCATTCGTGCCCGCGCCCGGCACGCTTCATAGAGGTTCGCTTCCATGTCCCAATCGCGCAGCGCGAGTCGCCGCGACTCACACGACGCCCCGGCGTCCGATCCCGACCTGCTCCGCCGCTGGCACGAACAGCGGTGCAACGCCTCCTTCGACGAGTTGTCCGCCCGCCTCACGCCGCCGCTGGTGACCGCGGCCCGCGCGACGCGCGCCGAGGACCCCGAAGGGGTCGCCCAAGAAGCGCTGACGCGCCTCACCGAGCGCGTCGGCGACCTGTTGGCGAGCAACGCCAACAGCGGGCCGGACTGGGTCCGCAGCTGGGCCGTGAGGGTCGGCGTGAACGAGGCCATCGACCAACGGCGGAAGCGCCGCCCCAGTACCGCGAACCAAGAGGTTCTGGCCGCGCATCCCGACCGCTCCGACACCCCCGCACTCGACGAGTTGATCCGCGCCGAAGAAGTGGACGCGCTCGCCGCGTGCCTCCAAGCGCTGCCCGAACCGCTGCGCCAGTACGTGCTGCTGCACTTCGGGAACGAGATGACGCAGAAGCAGATCGGCGTGCTGTTCAACGTCTCGCAGGGGGCGGTTTCGCAGCGCCTGAAGACCGGCCGCGCGCGCCTGACGGCGTGCATGGACCGCAAGTTCCCCACCCACTCCTAACCCACGAGGACGCCATGACGACGACCAAGTTCGACGCGCTCCTCGCGGCCCTGCGGGCGCGGCTGCACGAGTTCCCCGGCCTGTGGCCGGCCCCGGAGGGCGGCGCGCTGCGGGCGTGCGTGCCCGTGGAGCGCCTGAGGCGCGCGGTCGATGACGCCGACTTCACCCCGGCCGAGACGCACCACGTCGGGACGTGCGGCGCGTGCCGCCACACGTTCCAAGAACTGGTGGACGCGCTCGCGTGCGAGCCGGAACAGCCGGTCGCGGAGCCGCACCACGCGCAGACGGTGGAGCGCTGGGCCGACGAGGTGAAGCCGCAGGTGCTGGCCGCGGCCCGCGCACAGGCCGCGCGCTCGCGGTTGCCGCGCGACCCGCACCGTGACGCCGACGCCTACAGCCACGCCCGCGAGCAGGTGCTGAAGCACGTCACGGGCGGGCGCGCCCGGTTCGATTCCGCCGACCACCTGCGGGCCTACATGCAGATGACGGCCGCGCGGAAGGTGCTCGACTTCGCGCGGCGCGAGATCACCCGCAAGAAGTACGAGGGCCGGTACGAGCGCCCGGACCCGGCCCCCGACCGCACGGAGTTGCTCGCCGCGATTCGCGCGACCGTGGAGACCTTCCCGGGCGCGACCCGCCGGCTGCTCGGGTTCGTGATGGACGACGTGCCGAAGAAGGAAATCGCCGCGCTGCTGGGGGTGCCGCTGGGCACGGCCTACACCCGCGTCGAGCGCGCGCTCGCGGACCTGCGGCGCGAACTGGACCGGCGCGGGATCACCCTTGAGGACGTAGTTTCCGTCCGCGCCCGCCTGGCCGAGGGGGCGGGGGATTAGTCTCTTCGGCCGGCGGCGCGAGCAGCTCGCGCCGCCGGTCTTCCGGGAGCAGCGCGAAGGCCCGCGCCGCGGCGTCCTCGACCTCGCGGCGCGTGTTCACGTTCGACCCCGTCGCCCGCGGCTTGAACGCGTCGTCCTGCGGGTCCAACCCCTCGATCAGATCGAACCAGTCCTTCGGGAGCGCGGCTTTCCCCGCACTCGTGTACCACGTCCACCACCACAGCTCGCCGGGCGGTTTGTCGCGCGTGCCGTGCGACGGGACGTGCCGCCGAACGCCGAGCGCGCGATAGCCCTCCGCGCGCGGGTCGCCGTGGTCTTGGAGCCAGTCCGCGAACACCAACCGCGTCTGCCAGTCCTTCGGGTTCGCGTCCAGCTTCGCCTGAAAGTCGTCCTCGGTGGTCACGGGCTCACGCCTCCGCGAGGCACTCGCGCAGGAACCGGACGCCGTGCTCGATGTCGCGGAAGCGGTCGGCCTGTGTACCCACTTCGCGCTCGATGCACAGCGCGCCGCGGAACCCGACGCGCTTCAGCGCCTTCACGAACGCCTTGGTGTTCGTCTGCCCGCGGCCGAGCGGCACCTCTTCGCCCCACGTCCCCTTCACGGTCGGCCGGTTGGCGTCCTTGAGGTGAACACTGCGGATGTCCGGGGCCAGCAGGTCGAGCACCGCAAGCGGGTCGTCCTTGTCGTAGAGCAGCATGTTCGCCGGGTCGAAGTTCACCTTCAGGTTCGGGGCGCGCAGCTCGTCGAGCGTGAGGCGAAGCAGCGCGGCCGACTCTTGCCCGGTCTCGAAGGCGACGACGACGCCCGCGGCCTTCGCGAGGTCCGCGACCTGCGCGAGCGTGTCGAGGAACGGCTTCCGCGCCGCCGCGCCCGGTTCCGGGATGAACCCGGCGTGCAGCATGATGTCGGTGAGGCCGAGTTCCTTCGTGCGCGCCAGCCCCCACTTGAACCGTTCGAGGCGCTCGGGGCGCGTGGCCGGGTCGCCGAACCCGCCGGTCTTCTCGATGGTCTGCGGCGTGGTGTAATCCTCGCCGGGGAACCCGAGCATCGCCCCGCTCATGCGGAACCCCGCGGCCCTCGCCACCGCGGGCAGCGCGTCGCCCTCGTCCCAACTCGCGTGGTGCGGGTCGCCGCACGCGAGTTGCACCACGTCGACGCCGAGCCGGTCCATGAACTCTTTCAGTTCCGGCACGCTTGTGACTTGAAGAGACCAGCTACAGACGCCAATCGCGAGGGGTTCAATCGCCATGATGCCGCGCTCCGGGGAGGAATCGTCCGCGGCGATTGTAACGCGAACGCGGGCGCGCGGCGAGCGCGGAACCGGCCCGATGCGCGGTCGCTTTCCGCGCGGCGCGGGCGCATAATGTGGCCATGACGCGCCCCGCCGACCAACCGCCCCCCTCGCTCGCCCGCACCGCGTGGCTCACCGTCGCGCTGCTCATGCCGGTCGCACTGCTCAACTACCTCGACCGGCAGATGCTCGCGTCGATGAAGCTCTCCGTGATGAAAGACGTGAGCGACATCGGCACCAACGAGAACTGGGGCTTCATGCTCGGCCAGTTCAAGTGGGTGTACGCGCTGCTCAGCCCGATCGGGGGCTACGTCGCGGACCGGTTCAGCCGGCGCTTCACGATTTGCGGCAGCCTGTTCGTGTGGTCCGCGGTGACGTGGGCGACCGGGCAAATCACGACCTTCAACGGCCTGCTGTGGGCGCGTTCGCTCATGGGAATCAGCGAGGCGTTCTACATCCCGGCGGCGCTGGCGCTCATCACGGACTATCACCTCGGGAGTACCCGCTCGCGCGCCGTCGGCCTGCACCAGATGGCGATTTACTTCGGGGTGATCGCGGGCGGGTTCGGGGGCCACGTCGCGGACGCGCCGCAGTTGGGGTGGCGGTTCGCGTTCGCCGCGTGCGGGGTCGTCGGCATGGTGTACGCCGTACCGCTCGTGCTGTTGCTGCGGGACGCGCCGCATGCGACCGACGGCGGCGAGCGCGCGCCCCCGCTTACTGCGGCGCGCGAACTGGCGACGAACCTCTCGTTCCTGCTGCTGGTGCTGTACTTCACGCTGCCGGCGCTCGCGGGGTGGGTGGTGCGCGACTGGATGCCGGCGATCCTCGCGGAGCAGTTCGGGATCGGGCAGGGGAAGGCCGGCGTCGCGGCGACCCTATACTGGCAACTCGCGGCCATCGTCGGCGCGGTGCTGGGCGGGTGGCTCGCCGACCGGCGGATGCGCCACACGGCGCGCGGGCGCGTCCACGTGAGCGCGCTCGGCATGTGCCTGATCGTGCCCGCGATCTACGGGATCGGCAGCGCCGGCTCGCTCGCGGTCGCGGTCGGGTTCCTGATCTTGTTCGGGCTCGGCTGGGGCTTCTTCGACTGCAACAACATGCCCATTCTGGCGCAGATCGTGAAGCCGCACCTGCGCGCCACCGGGTACGGGGTGATGAACTTCGTGAGCATCAGTTGCGGCGGGCTCGCGGACTGGGGGTTCGGGGCGCTGCGCGACGCGGGCGTGCCGCTGCGGGCCATCTTCGGTACGTTCGCCGGGGCCGCGGCGCTGTCGGTGGGGCTGGTACTGCTGATCCGCCCGCGCCGCGAGTGGGGCGCGGGCGCGCCGTAGGCGCTCACCCGCAGCACCCGCCGGTGCCGGCCAGTTGCTCCTTGATGAACTTGATGCCCTTCGTGTAGACGTCTTCCGGCGAGGGGAACAGGTCGCGCCAGACCTTCGTCGCGGCGGCGAGATCGGGTAGCGCGCGGCCGAACGCCTCGATCACCATCCACCCGTCGTACTTCACCTCGGCCAGCGTGCCGAACGCCGCGTCCCAATCGACCTGCCCCGTGCCCGGCGTGCCGCGGTCGTTCTCGCTGATGTGGACGTGCGCCAGCACCGGGGCCAGCGTCCGCACGGTCGCCGCCTGACTCTTCTCCTCGATGTGCGCGTGGAACGTGTCGTACATGGTCCGGAGGTTCGGGTGATCGACCATCTTCACCAGTTCCACGGCCTGCGCCGCGGTGGTTAGCAGGTAGCACTCGAAGCGGTTCAGGTACTCGACGGCCATCATCAGGTTGGCGCTCTTGGCGAACTCGGCCGCGCCGCGGAGCACGTCGGCGGATCGCTTCTTCTCGTCGGCGGTCGGCCCGGCCCCGGAGAACTTGCCGATGGCCGAGTGGTACGGCCCGACGACCGTTTCCGAGCCGAGCGTGTGGTTGATCTCGACGACCTTCTTGAGCCAGTCCGCGGCCTTCTGGCGCGTCTCCGCGCTGTCGCTGATCGCGTTCGTCTCGTCGGTCAGAATGGTGACGGTAGTACACTTCAGGCCGAGCCGGTCGAGTTCGGCGCGGACGGCCTTGTAGTCGAGGGTCGGGTCGAATACGGGGATCTCGACGCCGTCGAACCCCGCGGCCTTGATCTTGGCCATTACGGAGAAATGCTCGGCCGTCACGCCGCCGGTCCAGAGCAACAGGTTCATACCGAGCTTCATGGGAGGTCTCCGAGCGAGCGGCGCGGCGTTAGCCCGCCGGTGGAAAGAGAATGGCGGCATTGTCGCGCAACAGCGCGCCCCCGGCAACGGGCAAATCGGGCATACTGTGGCGAACAACGGTGGGCCGGCGGCGCTTGGCTTCGGAACCGTAGGCTGTTCGTTCGTGCGCTCGCTCATATCTTGCTAACAAGTCCGCGCGTCCGCGGATCGTTCCCCTTTGGAGCTACACCGTGATTCGTTCGCTGCTGGTCGCCGCGCTCGCGGCCCTCGTGTTCGTGCCGTTCGCCACCGCCGCCGAGGAGCCGAAGAAGGAACCGGCGAAGGCCACCGTCGATCTGTTCGGCTCGGTCGAGGACGAGGCGCTGAAGAAGGACGCCCCGGAGAGCGGCGTCGTCGTGTCGCAGAAGGGCTGGGAGAAGTTGGCGAAGGCGTGGGGCATCAAGGACGCCCCGAAGGTCAACTTCGAGAAGGAACTGCTCGTCGTCGCCACGTCGGTGGGCAGCAAGCTGAACGTGAACGGCAAGGTGAACGACAAGGGCGATCTGATGGTGCTGGGCTTCGGCACGCGCGACCTGCGCCCCGGGTTCCGGTACGCGATCAAGTCGGTCAGCCGCGAAGGGGTGAAGACGGTCGGCGGCAAGGCGCTGCCAAAGGAGTAAGGCGTAACAGGAGTGTCACTCGAAAAACGGGAGCCGGGTGGCTCCCGTCTGTGTTCTGTCGCCCGCGTTCAACAAACCCTTGAGGATCACATGATCCGTTCGCTGCTGGTAGCCGCGCTCGCGGCCCTTGTTCTGGTTCCGTTTTCCGCCGCGGCCGCGGAACCGAAGGCCGACAAGCCCACCGTTGAGCTGGGCGGCGACATCAAAGACGAGGCGCTGCAAAAGAGCGCCCCGGCCAGCGGGGTGATCGCGTCGCAAAAGGAGTGGGACGCGCTCGCGAAGGCGTGGGGCATCAAGGACGCCCCGAAGGTGGACTTCGCCAAGGAACTGCTGATCGTGGGCACGTGGAAGGGCAGCTCGTTTAACGTGAACGCGAACGTGAAGGACGGCGACCTGAGCGTGAGCGGGTTCGGCACAAAGGACCTGCGCGACGGGTTCCGCTGGAAGGTGAAGTCGATCAAGCGGGACGGGATCAAGAGCGTGCAGGGCAAGCCGCTGCCGATGGCGTAAGGCCGGCAGGGGGGATTTCGCGCGGCCCGGCTGTCCACCGGGCCGCGGGCCTTCTATAGTGGCAGGTACCCTCTAACCACAGAGCCGCGCGCCGGCTCGCTTCACGGGAGTCCGAATGGGTCTGCGGATGCGCGTTCACGAGCGGGAACCGATTGGTGCCGCTCTCCGGCGGTTCAAGAAGTTGATCGAGCGCAGCGGCATGAAGGGCGAGCTGCGCGCGCACGAGTACTACGAGAAGCCGTGCGAGGCCCGCCGCCGCAAGGAGGCCCGCCGCAAGAACGCGATCCGCAAGGCCGCCAGCATGCCGCGCACCTGAGCGCGTCCGGAACGACCGAACCGCGCGCGGGCCGCACCTCCGGGTGCGGCCCGCGCGCGGTTGTGCCTTCTGGAGCCGGCCTCCCCCTCACCCCTTCGTGACGATGTCGCCCTTCGTGCTCTCCACGATGGCGAACAGTTCCGCGCGCTCCGCGGCCGGCACCCCGAACGTGTCAAAGGTCGCGGTCAGGTCGGCGAGGAACACCTGCCACTCGCCCTCGGTGATGTCGAGGTGGGCGTGCGAGTCGCGCATCGTCTTGCCGGTGTACTTCTGCGGCCCGCCGGTCGCCCAGCACACCATCTCCGTGACGAGGTACTTGAACCCGGCGCGCGAGACGCGGTGGTGCGCCTCGTCCACCTTGGGGTTCGCGTTCAGCTTCGGGTCGTCCATGATCCGGTCGATGAAGTCGTCCACGACGGCGGCGACGGCGTACACCCCGCCGAGCCGCTCGTACAGGGATTTCACTTCGGGCGCGGTACTCACGCGATCAGCTCCTTAATGACGTGGGCCTTCTCGACGCCCACGAGCTTGTTGTCCAACCCCTGATAGCGGTAACTGAACTTGTCGTGGTCGATGCCGAGCAGCCGCAAGATCGTGGCGTGCAGGTCGCGCACGTGGACCGGGTCTTTGACGATGTTGTAGCTGTAGTCGTCGGTCTCGCCGTAGATGGTGCCGCCCTTCGAGCCGCCCCCGGCCATCCACATCGTGAAACACCGCGGGTGGTGGTCGCGACCGTAGTTGACGATCCCGTTCTTGTCCTTCTGGATGCCGCCCTGACTGTAGATCGTGCGCCCGAACTCGCCGCCCCAGATGATGAGCGTACTGTCGAACAGGCCGAGCCGCTTGAGGTCCTGCACGAGGCCCCAGCACGGCTGGTCCACGTCGCGGCACTGGTCCTTCATGCGCCCGGTCAGGTTCCCGTGGTGGTCCCAGTTGTTGTGGTACACCTGCACGAACCGGACCCCGCGCTCGACGAGCCGCCGCGCGGTGAGGGCGGTGTGGGCGAAGCTGCCGGACTTCTTCACGTCCGGGCCGTACAGGTCGAGCACGTTCTGCGGCTCCTTCGCGAGGTCGGCCAGTTCGGGCACGCTGGCCTGCATCCGGTACGCCATCTCGTACTGGGCGATGCGGGTCTGCGTTTCCGGGTCGCCGGTCCGGGCGTGGCCGAGTTGGTTCAGCTTGTTGAGGCCGTCGAGGGTGGTACGGCGCACCTCGTCGGACACGCCGGGCGGGTTGTTGATGAACAGGATCGGGTCGTTGGCGGCGCGGAAGCTCACGGCCGCGTGCTCCCCCGGCAGGTACCCGGACTGCCACAGCCGGGCGGAAATGGCCTGCACTTGGTCTTGGTTACTGGGCTTGGCGACCATGACGACGAACGTGGGCAGGTTCTTGTTGAGCGAGCCGAGGCCGTAGCTGGTCCACGCGCCGAGGCACGGCCGGCCGGTGACCATGTTCCCGGTCTGCATGTGGGTAATGGCCGGCTCGTGGTTGATGGCCTCGGTGTGCATCGAGCGGACGAACACCATGTCGTCGGCCATTTTCGCGGTGTACGGCAGCAGTTCGTCGTTCATCCACATCCCGCACTTACCCTTCTGCGCGAACTTGTACTTGCTCGGCGCGACCGGGAAGTTGGGCTGGAACGCGGTCATGGTGGTGAGCCGCTGCCCCATGCGGATCGACTCGGGCAGGTTCTTCTCGGCCTGCGCCATCATCTTGGGCTTGTAGTCGTACAGGTCCATCTGGGCCGGGCCGCCGACGCAGTGCAGGTAGATGACGCTCTTGCACTTGGTGGGGAAGTGCGTCTTGGGGAGCGCGGCCCCGTGGCCGGTGTCGGTGGTGGGGCCGCCGCGCGGCATCGGCGCGCCGTCGGCCCCGTGCCCGGTGAGGCTGGCGAGCGCCATCGCGCCCAGCGACACGCCGGACGAGGCGAAGAAGTGCCGCCGGGTCAGTTCGAGGGCGTGCGGGTTATCGAAGAGGTTCATGAGGGAGCCTTGTGGTGTGTGGTGACGCAACTCGGAGTCGCAAAGCGTTTAGCGGTTGCCCGTGAACGTGAGGTCGCAAATGGCGACTTCACGTTCGGATCGGCCTACTTGTTCAGCACCTCGTCGAGGTTCAGCAGTTGGTTGGCGAGCATGGTCCACGCGGCCAGTTCGGTCGCGTCCAACTTCGGGTCGGGCTTCGACTCACCGAAGGCGATCAGCTTCTTTGCCTCGTCCGGTTTCGCCGTGTAGTGCGCCCGCAGGTTCTTCAGACCGTCCTTGATGATGGCGAGTTCTTCCGCGCGGAACGGGCGCGCGAGCAAGCGGCCCGCGAGGAAGCCGAGGCGCTTGTCGTCCTCGGGGGCACTGGCGATCACCTTCTCCGCGAACACGCGGGCCGCTTCCACGAACTGCACGTCGTTGAGCGTGAGCAGCGCGGCCAGCGGGGTGTTGGTGCGGTCCCGGCGCACCGTACACAGCTCGCGGGCCGGGGCGTTCAGCACCTCCATCGCGGCCGGCGGCGCGCTCCGCTTCCAGAACGTGTACATGCTTCGCCGGTACAGGTTCTCGCCGGTGTCTCGCCGGTAGTCGCGCGTGTCCGAGCCGATCATCGCGACCGCCTCCCACACGCCGTCCGGCTGGTACGGCTTCACGCTCGGCCCGCCGATCTTGCGCACCAGCAGCCCGCTCACCGCGAGCGCGTTGTCGCGGATCATCTCCGCGTCCATGCGGAACCGCGGGCCGCGACTCATCAGCCGGTTGTCGCGGTCCTTATCCAGTTTCTCCGGGGTCGCGACCGCGGCCTGCCGGTACGTCGCGCTCGTCACGATCAGCCGGAAGAACTGTTTGATGTCCCACGGCTTCGGGTCGGCGCAGCACAGGCCCGGCGTCGGGTCGCGGAACTCGACCGCCATCCAGTCGAGCAGTTCGGGGTGGCTCGGCAGCTCGCCGGCGATGCCGAAGTCGCCGCTGGTGCGCACGAGGCCGGTACCGAACACCTCTTGCCAGAAGCGGTTCACGGTGACGCGCGCCGTCAGCGGGTGGTCCTTCGCGAGCAGCCACTGCGCAAGGCCGAGGCGGTTGCGCGGGGCGCTCGCGGGCATCGGCGGCATGGCCTTCGGCGTGTCGGCCTTCAACAGGTCGCGCTTCTTGTCGTAGTCGCCGCGGAACAACAGGTGGGCCTGCGCCGGGCCGGGGTTCTCGTTCATGACGTGGGCGATGGTGCCGCGGCCCTTGATCGCGGCCTCTTCCTCTTGGAGCGCGGCGACCTTCGTTTCGAGGTCGCGCGTGGGCTGGTCGAAGGTGTTGAGCCACCAGCCCAACGCGGCCTCGGTCTCGGCCGGGGTGCGCTGGGCCGCGGGCTTGGCGAGCGCGTCCGCGGTCGCGCCGTAGCGCCCCAGTTGGTCGATCTCGGCCGCGGTCAGCTTGCGGTCGTAGAGGCGCACGTCCTCGATGTGCGCGCCGGCCAACCGCCCCTCGCCGTTCCCGCGCTGGCCGATGTGCAGCGGCACCTCGGTGCGGATCGTGCCCTTGAGCACGTCGTACTGCGGTACGGTGCCCTGCGGCCGGCCGTTCACGTAGATCGCCAGCCCCTCCTTCTTCGCGCCGCCGTCGTAGGCGAGCGCGACGTGGACCCACTGGTTCGTGGGCACCGCGGTGTTGCTCACTACCTTCAGCGCGTCGTCCGGGAACGCGCTCAACACGTGCGCGCCGATCTTGTTCCCCTCGACCCACAGGTCCCAGCCGCGGAACTTGTTCTTCGGGTCCATGCGGGCCACGATCGCGCCGATCATGTTGTTGCGCGTCAGCTTCACCCACGCGCTCGCGGTGAAGGCCTGCTTGGTGTCGAAGTCGCCGGCCTCGGGGACCGTCGGCGCGGGGCCCGCGCCCTTCGTCTGCACGGCGAACGCCTTCCCGCCGCGCGGCCCGGCCGCCCAGCCGAAGGCGTCGCCGAACGCGGCCTTCCGCACTTGGCCGTCGAAGGCGTAATGCGCGTCGGTGCCGACGCCCTCGTTCAGCGGGGCGTGCAGGTGCAACCCGGCGCGCGGGTTCTTGGCGAACACGCTCGCCGCGGTCGCGGTCTTCAGCCACTTCTCGAACTCCGGCTGGGCCGCGGCGCGGCGCGCGGTCGCCTCGGCGCGCAGCTTCTCGATCTCCTTCGTGATGGCGTCGAACCGCGGGCGGTCGGCGGCGCGCGGCACCGGGATCACCGGCGGCGTGTTCCGCACGTTCCCGTCCATCGCCTTCTGCGTCGTGTTGTTGAAGAACGCCGACAGCGCGTAAAAGTCCTTCTGCGAAACCGGGTCGTACTTGTGGTCGTGGCACACCGCGCACCCGGTCGTCAGGCCCATCCACACCAGCGACGTGGTCTCGGTGCGGTCGCGGGCGTACAGCGCGTAGTACTCGTCGTCGATCGCCCCGCCCTCGCTGGTCGTGATGTTGCAGCGGTTGAACCCGGTCGCGACCCGCTGGTCCAGCGTCGGGTTCGGCAGCAGGTCGCCCGCGAGCTGCTCGGTGGTGAACTGGTCGAACGGCTGGTTCTTGTTGAACGCGCCGATCACCCAGTCGCGGTAGGCCCAGATTTCGCGGAAGTTGTCGATGTGGATGCCGTGCGTGTCGCCGTAGCGGGCGTAGTCGAGCCAGTGCCGCGCGCGGTGCTCGCCCCACTGGTCGGTCGCGAGTAACTTCTCGACGTACTTCTCGTACCACATCTCGGTCTTGTCGGTAACGAGCGCCTCCACGTCGGCCGGGTCCGGGGGCAGGCCCGTCAGGTCGAAGGCGAGCCGCCGCGCGAGCGCGCGCCGGTCGGCCTCGGGCGCGGGCTTCAGCCCGGCCGCTTCCAGCTTTGCCAGCACGAAGTTATCGATGGGGTTCCGCACCCACGCCTTGTCCTTCACCTCCGGGGGCTTCGGGCGCGTCGGCGCGAGGAACGACCAGTGCGCTTGGTATTCGGCCCCGCTCTCGACCCACTTCTTCAAGAGCGCGATCTGTTCCGGCTTGAGCTTCTTGTTGCTCTTCACCGGCGGCATCAGTTCCTTATCGCCGGCGTCGGCGATGATGCGGCGAATCAGTTCGCTCTCGGACACTTTGCCGGGCACGATGGCCTTCGCTTCGACCGCGGCGTCGCGCTGGTCGAGCCGCAAACTGGCTTTGCGCGCGGCGCTGTCCGGGCCGTGGCACGCGAAGCAGTTCTCCGCGAGGATCGGGCGGATGTCGCGGTTGTACTCGATCCCGCTGGCGTTCGCCTTCGCGGGCGGTTGCGCGGCTCTCGCGGGCGCGGGCGCGTCCGGCGCGGCCCGCGTCGGCAGCGGGGCGACCAGCGCGGCGGTTAACAGTGCGACGACGGGCGCGAAAACTCGCGACATTGGGAGAGCCTCGACCGGGAGTTTGACGCGGGCGGAAGCGGTATTCGAGCAGAGTGTTCCGCCAGTATATTATGCCCGCGCGCGGCCCGCTAGAATGCGGTCATGGCGATTCGCGTTTCTAATTTGCGGTTGGCGGTCGAAGAACCGGAAGCGGCCCTACCCGCGCACCTCGCCCGCGCGCTCGGCGTGTCGCCCGCCGACCTCGCGCACTGGCGCATCGTCCGCAAGGCCCTCGACCTGCGCGACAAGCGCCAACTCCGCTTCGTCTACAACTTCGACGTCAACCTTCAGGGCAACGAAGGCGCGGTCGTCGCGCGCGCCCGCGGGAGCGAACACGTCGAACTGCACGAGGAACCGCCCTTCGCGCTGGAAGCGACGGGCCGAACCCCCCTGCCCCACCGCCCGGTTGTGATCGGGTCCGGGCCGGGCGGCCTCGTGTGCGCGTACTTCCTCGCGCAGCTCGGCTACAAGCCCATCGTGCTCGAGCGCGGCACGAAGGTGAGCGACCGCATCCGCGACGTGAAGACCTTCGACGGCGGCGGTCCGTTCCACCCAGAGAGCAACTACCTGTTCGGCGAGGGCGGCGCGGGCACGTTCTCTGACGGGAAGCTGACCTGCCGTGGCACCGGGCCGGACGTGCTCCGCGTCCTCGAACTGTTCGCGGAGTGCAAGGGCCAGCAGCCGGGCAAGCCCAGCATCCTTTACTACCACCGCCCGCACCTCGGCAGCAACCGCCTGCCCGCGGTCGTGAAGGCCATCCGCCAGCGCATCGAAGACCTCGGCGGCGAGGTGCGGTTCCTCACGCGCGTCGAAGACGTGCAACGCGCCGACGGCCGGCTCACGGGCGTAAACACCTCCGGCGGGTTCGTGCCGGCGTCCGTCGTGGTGCTCGCCATCGGCCACAGCGCGCGCGACACCTATCGGATGCTCGCGGCCCGGGGCGTGCCGATGTCGCCCAAGCCGTTCCAGTTCGGGGTGCGCATCGAACACAAGCAGGACGTGGTGAACGCGGTGCAGTTCGGCCCGCGCCACGAGCGGTACGAAGAACTGTTGGGCAACGCCGATTACTCGCTGGTCGCGAGCGGCCGGCACGACCTGTTCACGTTCTGCATGTGCGCCGGCGGGTACATCATTCCGAGCGTGTCGCAAGACGGCTACTTCGCCACCAACGGCATGAGCCTGAGCAAGCGCGACTCGGAGTACGCCAACAGCGGCCTCGTGGTAACGGTGCCGGTGGAACACTTCGAGGGAACCGACGTGCTGGCCGGGATGCGCCTGCAAGAAAAGTATGAGGCGCGTGCGTTCGAGTTGGGCGGCGGGCGGGAGTACAGGTGCCCGGCGCAGCGGGCGAGCGACTTCGTGCGCCGCTCGCCCGCGCGCGCCGCGCCCGCGTGCAGCTACCCGCGTGGCGTGGTGCCGACCGACCTGCGCGAAGTGCTGCCGCCCGTCGTGGCGGACGCCGTCGCGCACGGCTTACCGCAGATGGACCGCCGCTGGCACGGGCGGTTCCTCGCGGACGCGGTGCTGACCGGCCCCGAGGCGCGCGGCAGTTCGCCGGTGCGCATCGACCGCGACACCGACTCGCGCGAGTCGCCCGGCGTGCCGGGCCTGTACCCGGTGGGCGAAGGGGCCGGGTACGCGGGCGGCATCGTGAGCGCGGCCGTCGACGGCCTGCGCACGGCCCGCGCGATCGCGGCCAAGTACGCCCGCACGGGTTAGCGCCCGCCGACGTTGACGCCGCCATCGAACCCGACGAACGGCACGATCTCGATCGGGGGGTTCTTCAGCCGCCCGGTGTGGAACAGGCGCACCGGGCTGTTCTTCGCGCCCGGCCCCGGCCCGGCCACGACGTTGTTGTTCGCGCTCACGGCCACGCGCACCCCGCCGCGGAACCGCTCGTCGAACGCCAGCCACTCGGCCAGCACCTTCCCCTTGTCGTCGAACACGCGCGCCAGCGGCACGGTGCCGGCGTCCAACCCCACGACCGGGTTCGCGCGGCCGTTGCCGGTGAGGTCGGCCGCGGCCACGAACGCCCCGCCGCGGTACTTCGCGTCCACCGCCGGGAACTCGGCGAGGACGTCGCGGTTCTTCCCGCTGAACACCTTCACCGTTGTGGTCACGTTGCTCGGCCCGTTCGCGGTGATGAGGTCGGGGAGGCCGTCGCCGTTCACGTCGCCCCACGCGATGCGCACCCCGCCGGGCACCTTCTGGTCGTGGGCGAAGAAGCTGTCGATCTCCTTCCCCTGCGCGAGGTCGAACACCTTGATGTGCTGCGTGCCCTCGGCGTTCACGGCGATGACGGAGCGGCCGTCGCGCATCAGGTCGAGGCCGGCGACGTGCAGCCCACCCTTCCACGCCGCGAACGGCACGAACTCGACGAGCAGGTTGCGGTCGCGCCCGTCGTACACGCGCACCGGGAGCCCGCCCACGGTCCGCGACGGGCCGGGCGCGACGATCAGGTCGGGCACGCCGTCGCCGTTGAGGTCGGCCATGTCCACGCGCGCCCCGCAGTCGAAGTTCTTGTCGTAGGCGAAGAACGTGTACGCCACGTCGCCCTTCTCGCTGGCGAACACGGTCACGCGCGGCGCGCCGCCGTCGCCGGCCCCGACCGCGAACGCGAGGTGCTTCCCGGCCGGCGGGAGGAGCGGCGGCGGGTTGCCGTTGTTCGGGTACGCCGGCAGGTTCAACACCGTGCCCAGCCGCCGGTGCAGGCCGTCCACCTTCTGGGCCTGCGCCAGCACCGCTTGGGGCAACTGGCGCGCGCGGCCGAGGAGCGCGGTCGCGTCGGCCCAGCGCGCCACCATCGCCTCGTAGGTGCGCTTGATGAGATCGGCGTCGGCGTCGTCGCGCACGCGCCGGGCCATCAGCCGCGGCTCTCGCGCGTAGAGGGCGAGCGTGCGATCGAGGTTCCGGTCGTGGGCCGTCAGGTCGTTGAGCAGGCTCCGCAGTTCTTCCGCGTTGTCGTCGATCGCCTCGGTCAGCCGGATCAGGCGGCGCTTGAGGCGCGCGGGGTCGTTGTCGCCAGTACCGAGGGCCGCCGCGAGTTGCTGGTACGCGGTGTCCGCGCGCGACAGCGCGCCCGCCGCGGCCACCCGCGCCGTCGGGTTCTGGCTCAGCACGAGGTGCAGCCCGGTCAGCGCCTTTTCCACGTCCGCGAACGCGGCGAACGCCTTGTCCTTCTGCCCGCGGCGGATGATCTGGTCCAGTTCCGCGTTCTGGAGGATCGAGTTCTCGATCTGAACGTTCACCGCGGCTCGGTTCACGGCGGCCAAGTTCGCGCGGGCCACGTCCGCCTTGATCGTTTCGAGGTCGAGGGCCAGTTGCCCGGTCCAGCGGGTCAGCGACGACTGCCAGAACTGGTCGGGGGTGGCCCCGAACTGCTTGAACTGGATCACGCCGGGCGGCTTGCCGGGTTGGGCGCTGGCGAGCGCCGCAAATGCGAGCAACAGGGCGCAGCCCGCGCCGAATCGGAACCGTGACATGGGGGAACCTCGTGGGCGGCGCAGGCGCGCGCCGGTGCGGAGGATTGTATCCGTACCGGAACACGCTCGGGCGCGGGGCTTGCGCGAAAATGGGGCGATTCGGGCGACCGCCGCGGGCGCGTTCCGCGCGCAGGTCCTCTTGACACCGGCGCGGCCCACGGTATCACCGCGTCCTTTGCAACGGGTCGCCGCGCGTGGGGGACACATTCGCCGGTGCCCGATCCGATGGAGGACGTCCGTGATGCGCAAGTTGACCCGCGGGGCCGCGGCCCTGATCCTCGGCGCGGCGCTGGTTTCGACCGCGACCGCCCAGCCGCCCGGGGGCGCGCCGCTCGCGCCCCCGGTCACCCCGCCCGCGCCGAAGCCCGAGGTGCGGCCCACCGGCACCGCCGCCAACGTGAACACGCAGGCCATTCTCGAAGTGGCCGTATACCGCGCGCTGCGCCAGTTCCCGGAGGCCCACCGCGACGCCGCCCGCAAAGAGATCCTCACGCACCTGATCGAGAACGCCCTCATCGACCAGTACCTCACCGCGCTCAAGGTCGCGGTGGACGAGAAGGACGTGGACAAGCTCATCGCCGACCTGAAGAAGGAACTGGCCGAGGCCAAAGACCCGGTCACGGGCAAGCCCGCGCCGAAAGACTACGCCAAGGAACTCGAGTCGATGATGCTGACCGAGCCCGAGTTCCGCACCGAGGTGTCGGCCCAGATGAAGTGGGAGAAGTTCGTCCAACAGCAGTCCACCGACGCGGCCCTGAAGCAACTGTTCGACAGCAGCCCGGACGTGTTCGACGGCACCGTGGTCCGCGCCCGCCACATCCTCATGACGCCCGGCGCGGACGAGGCCAAGCAGAAGGACGCGGCCCAGAAGCTCCGCGGCATCAAGCAGGTGGTGGAGCAAGAAGCGGCGAAGGCCGTGGCCGCGCTCCCGCCGACCGCCGACGCGCTCGCCAAGGAGCAGGCGAAAGCGAACAAGACCGACGAACTGTTCGCGGCCTACGCCAAGGAGTACTCGGTGTGCCCGTCCAAGAAGGACGGCGGCGACCTGAACTTCTTCCCCCGCGCCGGGGCGATGGTGGAGCCGTTCGCCAAGGCCGCGTTCGCGCTCAAGCAGTTCGAGATGTCCGACGTGGTCGCCACCGAGTTCGGGTACCACCTGATCCTCGTCACCCAGCGGCGGCAGGGCCAGCCGAAGAAGTTCGAGCAGGTCAAGGACGACGTGAAGATCCTGTACGCCATGCGCCTGCGCGAGGCCGTCATCGCGCAGATGAAGCCCAAGGCCCAGATCACCATCACGCCGGTCGCGCCGAAGTAACACGGTTCGCGCCGCGCTCACCTGCGGCTCGCGGCTAACGAAGGCAAACGAACACTCTACGAAGCTCAGGGCGCGCCCTGAGCTTCTTTCACACACAGACACCCATGCGCACCACCCTTACCGTCGTTCTGCTGCTGGTGGCGTCGAACACGTTCATGACCGTCGCGTGGTACGGCCACCTCAAGTACAAGCACGTCGCGCTGTTCACGACGATCATGGCGAGCTGGCTCATCGCGCTGCCGGAGTACGCGCTGCAAGTGCCGGCCAACCGCCTCGGCCACGGGCACTTCACGGCCACGCAACTCAAGGTCTTCCAAGAGGTAATCTCGCTGAGCGTGTTCGCAGTGTTCGCCTACTTCTACCTGAAGGAAGTCCCGACGTGGAGAACCGGTGTGGCGTTCCTGCTCATCGTGGCTGCGGTCGCGCTGATCCGCGGCGACGGCCCGAAGCCGCCACCCGAGGGCGAACCGCCGGCCGCGGAGCGCCGGGCGGGGCCGTGAGACGCAGTTCGTGTAGGTCGCGGTCGAGCGAGGCTATGCGAGCGAGGCCCGACGGCCGGCGCGCAATGCGTATCCCGCTATCTGTAGCCGGTCTCTGCGAGGCCGGGGCGGTCTTCTGTAGCCGACCTCATTGAGGCCGGCTACAGAAGACCGCCTTCGGCAGATACGCACAACTCTCTGGACGTCGGGCCTCGCGGCGAAGCGCCGCTCGACCGCGACCTAACATTCCATCCGCACGCGGCTCAGAACTGGAAGTAAATGAACGCGGCGTTGGCCCCGACCGGGGCCAGCAGTGCGGCCAGCGCGAGGGTGGCGAACCGCACGCCCCACACCGCGCCGGCCGCGTACCCGCCCGCGCCGCGCACCGCGGTCGCCGCCCACGTCAGCGCCAGATACAGCGCCAGCGCCAGCCACACGGCCGGGTCCGTCCACGGGCCGGTCCACATCTTGTTCGCGTCGCACTCCACCCACTTGCGCACGCACGCCACGCTGTCCGCGAACCGCGTCAGCCGGAAGAAGCACCACGCGAGGCACACGCAATGGAACGTAAGCGCCACGGCGAAGACATGCCAGAGCGCGCGAGAGAGCCCTTCGCGCGCGCTCAGCCACCGCTCGGGTGCGCTCCCGGACCAGAGCCGGTGCAGGATCAGGAACGTGCCGTGCAGCCCGCCCCACACGAGGAACGCCCAACTCGCCCCGTGCCACAGCCCGCCCAACAGCATAGTCAGCATCAGATTCAGGTACGTGCGGACCGTGCCGCGGCGGTTGCCGCCGAGCGCGATGTACAGGTAGTCGCGCAGGAACCGCGACAGCGTGATGTGCCAGCGCCGCCAGAAGTCCGTCACACTGGCCGCGAGGTACGGGCGGTCGAAGTTCTCCGGCCAGCGGTACCCGAACAGCATCCCGATCCCGCGCGCCATGTCGGTGTACGCGGAGAAGTCGAAGTAGATTTGGAGCGCGTACAGCCACACGTACGGCAGCGCCCACACGCCCGCCGTCGTGGGGTCGTTGACGTGCGCGAAGAACGGGTCGATCGTGACTCCGATGCGGTCCGCGACGACGAGCTTCTTGAAGAACCCGCGCGCGATCAGCCACAGCGCCTCGCCGGGCGCGTCCGGCTCGGTGGGCAGTTGCCCCGGTCGGCACTTGTCGAGGAACTCACTGGGCCGCAGGATCGGCCCGGCCACGAGGTGCGGGAAGAAGCACGCCGACAGCGCGTACCGCCAGAAGTTCGCCTCCGCGGGCGTGGTCTTGCGGTACACGTCCACCATGTAGGCGATGCCGGTGAAGGCGTAGAACGAGATGCCGTAGGGGATGCTCCACTTCTCGAACGCGCCCGCCGGCACGTCCACGAACGACTGAAGCAACAGCGGCGTGTACTTGTAGTAACACAGCACGAGCAAGTTGAACCCGACGCCGACCCAGAGCCACCCGCGCGGCCGCGCCGACCGCTCGACGCGGAGCGCGACGAACCAGTTCGAGACGCAGTACGCGAGCAGGATCGGGAGCAGGAACCAGTGATTGTGCGCGTAGAACAGCAGGCTCGCGCCGAGTAACAGCGCGACCGTACCGCGCTCGTGCCGGCGCACAACGCACCAGCCCACGAACACCACGACGAACAGAATCAGGAACGGCTTCTGCTCGAAGCTCACGGATACACTCCCGGGACCGCGGGCGTCCCGCCCGCTGCTTTGGCTTTAAGCTGGGACCGCGGGCGTCCCGCCCGCTGCTACGCACTTGTTGGAGCTTTGCGAAGAATCGCAGTGCGCCAACACAGAATCAGCAGCGGGCGGGACGCCCGCGGTCCCGGGGCCGCGTCCTCACGGTTTCATTTCCGGCAGGTCGGCGGCGCGGGGGTCGGTGGCCTTCAGGTGCGCGATCATTTCCGCCAGCAGCAACCGGTTGCCGGTGTCGGAGAAGTGCTTGTCGGGCATGAACAGGGCCGCCCGATCCGGCCACTTTCGGAACGCCGGGGTCACGTCGCACACGTCGAACCCGACCGCGCGGGCCTCCTCCGCGAATGTCTCCTGTGCCGCGGTGCCCGCCCCGCGCAGCACCTGCTCGTGGCTGGGCAGCAACACCACCGTGACCGGCACGCCGTGGCGCGCGCACCGGGCCGCGAGGTGCCCGAACACGGTGCGCAGGTCGGCGCGCGACGCCGGGTCCGTGCGGGTGTTGATCGCCGTCGAGTGATAAAACGGGCGGTTCAGGTGCAGCCGCGTGCGCGTCCACCCCTTAAGCGCGAGCCGACTGTTGCGCACCAGCGCGCCGCCGACCGCGGGCATGCGGGGCGCGTACGCCAGCGCCCCGCTCGGCGTGGCCCGGTACTGGTCGAGGCCGTGCTGCACGAACGCGAGACTGTCCATCGGGATCGTAACGAGGAACACGCGCTCCGGCTTCAGCCCGCCGTCGAGCAGCAGCGCGATCTGCGCGAGCCGCACCGGGTACGGCTCGTTGCGGCCCAAGTTGAACGTGACGCGCTGCGGCACGTACCCGCGGGTGTGATCGGCGAGCATCCCCGGCGCGTGCGCGAACGAGGTCCCGAAGTACGCCCACACGCGCGGGCCGGGGTTGTTGAACAGCGGGCGGTACGGCTCGAACCGCTCGGCGTTGTCCGCCGCGAGCGCCTCGAGCGACGTGTACTGCACGCCGAACTCCGGGTCGGCGCGGAACGGACCGGGGCGGTCGTGGTCGGCCAAGTACGGGGCGATGTCGCCCGGCGGCGCGACGCGCAGGTACAGTTCGCCCAGCGCGAACACGGCGAGTGCCGCGAGCGCGAACCCGGCGGCGCGGGCCGGCGCGCGCCGCGGCAGCAGCCCACGCACCCGCAGAGCCAGCGCCGTTCGCGTTCCGCGCGCCACGTCCATGCGCCCCTCACACTCCGTTGGGCCGCCTTCTTACACCAACCGGACGAGGCGCGACAAGGCGAAGCGGATAAACTGGACCGGAAGGGGAACCTGCGATGCCCGGTGAGTTCGAGTACATCGCGTGGCTGCGCGACCGGACGCCGCACGACGCGCGCGTCGTGATCGGCCCCGGCGACGACTGTGCCGTGCTGGTCCCGCCCGCGCGCCCGCTGCTCGTCACCACCGACATGCTGATGGAGGGCACCGACTTCGTCCTGAGCGAGATCGGCCCGCGCCGCGCCGGGCGCAAGGCAATGGCCGTGAACCTGAGCGACATCGCGGCGATGGCGGGCACCCCGCGCGCCGCCGTCGTCAGCGTGGCGCTGCCAAAAGGCGACGACCTTGCCCGCGAGCTGTACCTCGGCCTACGCGACGTGGCCGACGCCTTCGGCGTCGCGCTCGTCGGCGGCGACACCAACAGTTGGGACGGGAAGCTCGTGATCTCGGTCACGGCCCTCGGCGACGCGCCCGAGCGCGGCGCGGTCACGCGGGCCGGGGCGCGCCCCGGCGACTGGCTGTTCGTGACCGGGCCGCTCGGCGGCAGCATCCTCGGCCGCCACCTCGACTTCACCCCGCGCGTGCGCGAGGCGCAGGCGCTGTGCGCCGCGGTCGAACTGCGGGCCATGATCGACATCAGCGACGGGCTGGCCGCGGACCTGAACCACATTTGCGAAGAGAGCCGCTGCGGGGCCGTGTTGGTCGCGGAGGCCGTGCCGGTTTCCGACGCGGCGCGCGCCCTGAGCCGCACGTCGGGCAAGACGGCACTCGATCACGCGCTGGGCGACGGCGAAGACTTCGAACTGGTGTTCGCGGTGTCGCCCGCGGACGGCGCGCGGCTGCTCGCGGCCCCGCCGGTTCCGGGGTTGGTGAAGATCGGCGAGTGCGTACCTGCGGGGCTGTGGCTCGAAACGGGCGGCGCGCGCGCCCCGCTCGCCCCACGCGGCTGGGTTCACGCGCTATAAGGTGACGCGATGAAGCAACTGACAATTGTGGTGAAGCCGTTCCGCGCGGAGGCCGTGCTCCGCGCGATCGCCGAACTCGGCGTGACCGCGTGCGCGGTGCGCGAGGCCAAGGGGTACGGACGGCAGAAGGGCTACCTCGACCGCTACCGCGGGTCCGAGTACAGCGCCGCGTACCTGCCCAAAGTGGAGATCACCGTTTGGGCGACCGACGAGCAGGCCGCGGCCCTGCGCGACGCGGTGCCGAAGGTCGCCCGCACCGGGCGCATCGGCGACGGTAAGGTGTTCGTCGTGCCGGCCGCGTGGCACGAGCCACTCGAGTTTTAGCGCCACTCACACACTCAGCACGCGGTCTCGCGAGGCGACGCTCCAGCGGCCGACGATCTTCCCGCCTTCGGCCACGAGCGCCTCTTTGTGCAGCGCCACCGTCGGGCAGATGTGACCCGGCAGCGCGTACACCACGTCACCGGGCTTGTACGCGCTCGCGCCCGCGGTCTCCACGATCAAGTGTTCCTCGTTGTGCCCCACGGTCTTGTACGCGGGGAAGTCGAGCAGCGTGACGCGCTTTTCCAACAGCGGGTCCGCGGCCACCGACTTGTTGCCGAGGTCGAGCGTGACGCGGTCCGCGGTCGGGCGGCTGACCACGCGCGTGACCAGCACCGCGGCCGGGGTGATGCCGCTCAGGTCGGTGTACTTCGGCCCGTACCCGGCGTCGTGCAGCACGAACGTGCCCGGCGAGCACTCGACGCCCGGCACGTCGGTCATCGCGGCGTACACCGGGAAGCTCGGCGTGCCACCGCACACGAGGCGCGGCACCGGCAGCCCTTTCGCCTCGGCCCGCGCGCGCAGGTCGAGAACCGGGGCGAGGAACGCGCGCACGGCCGCTTCGCGCTCGGCCCGGTCGGCCTGGTTGTTGTGCCCGTCGTACAGTTGGAACCCGTTGAGCGTCAGGCCGGGGAGCGTCGCGGCCAGTTCGTAAAGCGCCAGCGCGCCGTCGCCCACCGCGATGCCCGTTCGGTGCTGTCCCACGTCGAGATCGAGGACCGCGCACGCGCGCACGCCGGCCGCGCTCAGCCCCGCGGAAAACGCACGGGCCGCGTCCGGGTGGTCGATGAGCGCGGAGAACTGCGTACCGGGGAACTTGCGCACGAGCTGCGCGAACCGTGCCACGTTCGGCCCCACCAGCGGGTACGCGACGAGCACGTCCGGCGCGCCGACCGCCGCCAGCATCTCCGCTTCGGCGATGGTGGCGCACTTGTGCTTGGTCACGCCGGCGTCGAGGAGCAGTTGCACGATCTCGCGCGTCTTGTGGGTCTTTACGTGCGGGCGAAGCCGGGCCGCTGAGCCGGCCATCTCGACCACGCGACGGATGTTCTGGCGGATCAGTTCGGGGAAGAACACGAGCGCCGGGCTGAACACGGCGGCGGCGTCGGAGAGCGCGTACGCGGGGTGCATGGGTTGGCCTCGGGGAAGGTGAAGAGAGGATACCAGATTCGCGCGGCGCTTGTAGTCGCGCGCGCCCGGCGATAGCATCGGGGCACGACGCCACTCTCCACGCGAGCTTCATCATGACGCAAGGCGACCTGACCCACGTGCTGACCGCGGGCGGCCTGTTCCCGATTGTCGTGGAGGGCGGCATCGGGGAGAACGAGGCGCAGGGCTACCGGTACCTCGGCGACCTCGACGGGTTCGTTCACGCGGCGGTCGCGCTCGGGGCCAAGTGCGCGTTCGTCGCGAGCCGCACGTTCGTCGCCGGCGACCTGACGATGGAAGAGTACAACGGCGAAGAGTCGGTCGAGGTGGACCTGACGACGTACGCCCCGGACCTCGTCCCGTACCGGGCGCGCGTCGGCCAGTGCTGCGGGCACCGTGTCTGGGTGTCGGGGCCGACCGCGACCCTGACGCTGCTGCTGCCCGAACCGTGGTGGACCGCGTTCGGCCCCGCACGCGAGGGCGCGATCGCGGCCGTTCACGAGCGCCGCGCCGCGGCCGACGAGCAAGAAGAATTGGAGCAGCAGCGCCGCACGGAGCAACTGGTTCAGCGGCTCCGCGAGTTCATCAAGGACAAGGAGTTCATCCAGCAGACCACGCAGCTCGCGATGCAGGCCTACGCGGTGGAAACGGCCCCGGAACTGGAAGTCCTCGGCGACCGCGTGCTGAAGACCGAGATTCAGGCGCTGGACGCGAAGATCAAGGCGAAGGGCCTTCGCGCGAAGCGGACGAAGACCGACCCGAAGGCCGATTCGTAAACGGAGACCGGAGCGATGGGAACTGTGGACCGCGGCGCGCCGGAAGTGCCGGACGACCTCACAGCGCCGCTCGTAGCGGTACCGGCCGCGGCGCGGGCGTTCGCGGCTCTGCCCCCGTCGCACCGGCGCGAGTACCTGAACTGGATCGCTGAAGCCAAGAAGCCGCAGACGCGCGCGACGCGCATCGCGAAAACGGTCGCGATGGTCCTCGCACCGCGCGCCGGCACCGAGACCGCCTGAGGGGGTGCGAATGGCGACGCTCCACTTCGTCCGGCTCGACGGGCACCGGGGCGACCCGGCACCCGAGATGCCCGACATCGCGCTGACCGGCGCCGTGATGGTGCTGGGGCGCGACGTCGCGCTGACTGGCGCGGTGGTCGCGCCCTACACGGTCAACCGCCGGCACGCGCGATTCGTGTGTGTGAAGGGCGAATGGTGCGTCGAGGACATGCAGTCGCGCAACGGGACGTACGTGAACGGCGCGCGCCTGACCCGGCGGGTGCTGCTGAGCGACGGCGACAGGGTCGCGCTCGCCGGCTGCGAGTACGTGTACCGCGCCGGGTAGCCGCGGAACGCGGGTCGTGGGTTACGCGAACGGGACCGGCGCTCACGGGGCGCGAATCGGTTGGCGCTTGTGGAACGACCTGATGGCCCCGTCCATCTGTTCCGCGAACGCGCGGTCGCCTGCGGCCCGGGCCATGTCGCGGGCGGCGGCGGCGACCTCGGCGGCGCGCTCGAACTGTCCCGCCTCGGCGTGGGCCGCCGCCAGTACCTCGAGGCACGGCGGGTACTTGTTCTCGGTCAGCGCGCACGCGATCCGGCCCCAGCGCACCGCCTCGGGGCCGTCGCGCCGGGCCGGGTCCGGGTGGGTGGCGAGGAGCCACCCCAGCCCCGCACTCACCTCCGCCCAGTTGGGCTGTAACCGCACGGCCACCTGATACCGCTCGGCCGCGGCGATGTCGTTCCCCGCGTCGGCGAGCGCGAGCGCAAGGTCGGCGTGGTAGCGGGCGTTGTCGCGGTCCAGTTCCGCGGCGCGCGCGAGGTGTCGTACCGCCTCGTCCAGTTTCCCCTCGCGCTGGCGCTGGAGGCCGAAGTAGTGCTGCGCGGGGGGGCACTCCGGCTCGCGCTCCGCGACGAGTGCGGTGGCCCGGTACGACTCGGGGATGCGCCCCAGCCGCCACAGCAGGCGGGCCATCGCGTTCCGCAGTTCGGGCGAGTCCTTCCCCAGCGCCGCTTGGCGCTCCATCGCCCCCAGTGCCTCTTCGGGCCGCCCCAGCGCGAGGAGAACGACCGCGCGCGCCTGTTCCGCACCCGGGTCGTCGGGGGCCGCGGCGCGCATCGCGTCGGCATGGCGCAGGGCCTCATCGAGTCGTTGTTCCTTGAAGAACGCCGCGCTCGCCAGCCCGTGTAAGCGCGGGTCGCCGCCGGAGACCGCCACGGCTCGGTCCCAGAGGGCCGAACTGCTTCGCCAGTGGCGCACTTGGGCTTGCGTCGCCAGCACGCACGCGGCCACGGCAACGCCCGCGAACGCGAGTCCGACGCGCGCGCGGCCGGCGGTCCAGCACACGGCGACGAACACCCCGATCAGCGGCAGGTACGTGAATCGGTCCGCGTGGGCCTGCCGCGCGACCGGGATCAGGCCCAGCACCGGCACCAGTGTGCCGAGGAACCAGAGCCAGCCGACGAGCAGGTACGGGCGCGCGCGGCGCACGTACACGACGGCGAGCGTGACCGCGAGCAGCGCCGCGGCCGCGAGGCCCGCGGTGGCGCGCGCGACGCCCGCGGGCGGGTGCAGGTACAGCGCCGCGAGGTCCGCGGGCCAAACGAGTTGGCGCAGGTACACGAAGTAGCTCACGGGGGCGTTGAGCCACCGCGTCTCGCGGGCAATGAGCTGGCGCGACTCGGCTACCAGCGGCGCGGCGGCGCGGGTCTGGAGGTGCGCGGCCCCGGCGACCATCAGGAACAGCGGCACCTTTTCGAGCAGGAGTTGTCGCGCCGTCCGCGCGGGCGGGCGCGGGTCGGCGTCCGGGTCGTCCGGCGCGCCGGACCAGCGGCGCAGGGGCCAGTAATCGAGAAGCAGCAGCACGCACGGCAGCGTCACCGCCATCGGCTTGCTCATCAACGCGAGGCCGAAAGCGGCAGCGACCGCGAGGTACCGCCCGCGCCCCGGGCGCGCCGCGTACCACAGGTAGGCGTGAAGCGCGAGGAGCCAGAAGAACCCGCAGAGCACGTCCTTCCGCTCCGTCACCCACGCCACCGACTCGACCCGCAGGGGGTGAACCGCGAACAGTGCGGCGACCACCGCGGCGGGCCACCGCCGCCCCGTGGCCCGGTACAGGAAGAGGAACAGGAGCACTGCGTTCGCGGCGTGGAGGGCGACGTTCGTGACGTGGTAGCCCCGCGGGTTCAACCCGTGGAACTGGTAATCGAGCTGCAACGAGAGCCACGTGAGCGGGATCCAGTTGTACTCGTCGGAACTCGCGAGGGCGCGCCGCACCCCCTTGATCGAAAGGGGCGCGTGAACTTTGGGGTTGTTCACCACGTACTCGGGGTCGTCGAAGTTGACGAACTCGTAGGGGCCGCCCCATACCAGATCGCCGAACGCGAACAGCGTGAGTGCCACCAGACCGACCGAGACCGCGACCGTGGGTCGATGCGCGCGCATGGTACACCCTGACGGACCCCGCACGGGCGGGGCGGTTTGTGCCGAGCCGCCAGGTCACGCGCCGAGCTTGGCGCGGGCGTCGTCGAGGATCGCTTTCGTGGCGGTCGCGCCGACGCGCGACACGCCCAGCGCCCGTACTTCCATGAGGCGTTCGAACGTGCGCACCCCGCCCGCGGCCTTCACCTGCACCCACGCCGGGCTGTACTCGCGCATCAGCCGCAAGTCTTCGATGGTCGCGCCGGTCTCCGCGTACCCCGTGCTGGTCTTCACCCAGTCGGCCCGCACCTCGCCGCAGATGCGGCACAGCTCGCGCTTGTGTTCGTCCTTGAGGTACGCGTTCTCGAAGATCACTTTCACCTTCGCGCCGCGGGCGTGCGCCGCGGTCACGACGGCCGCGACGTCGTGGGCCACGTAGTTCCACTCGCCGCTCAGCACCTTGCCGACGTTCACCACCATGTCGAGTTCGGTCGCGCCGTCGTCCATCGCGCGCTCGGCCTCGAACACCTTCACCGCGGTGAGGTGCGCGCCGTGCGGGAACGCGATCACCGTGCTGGCCTGCACCGTGCTGCCGGCGAGGAGCTTGGCCGCGAGCCGCACGCCGTAGGGCTTGATGCACACCGAGGCGACGCCGAGGTCGCGCGCGAGCAGGCACCCGCGCTCGAGGTCCGCGTCCGTCAGGTTGGGCTGAAGGAGCGAGTGGTCGAACATGCGGGCGAGGTCGGCAATGGTGGGGGTGGACATGGGACCTCTGGGGGCAATGCGGGCCGCGGGCGCGGGGGGACTGCGCTATTGGATACGAGAGCCGGGGCGAACGACCAAGCCCGCACCGAGTCCGGCTTGATTCATTCGCGGGCTTGCCTATAGTCCGCGACCTTCAACCTTCAGAGTCGGGCCGGAGGAGCCGCGTGCGGAGCGGGCGGGGGCCAATTTGGATCGGGCCGGCGGCGGTGCTAGCGCTCGCGCTGGTCGCGCCCCACGCGGGCGCGCAGCCGGTGCGCCGCGTGGCCGCGCTGGACGAGCCGTTCAGCGGCACGGCGGCGCTGCCCGCGGACGGCACGCTGGCCCCGCCGCCGCCGGTGCCGCCGCGCACCGCGTACCAGCCGCCGCGCCGCGACCCGAACGGCGCACCGTTCGAGCCGGACTTCACCCTGCCGGACGGGAGCCGCGTCCCGGTCCCGCAGTCGAAGACGCGCGAGATCCGCCTCGCGCGGCGGTACGGCACCCCCAACAACCTCGACAGCACCGTGCAGCCGGACGGCTCGCGCCGGTTCGTCCTCACCGGCGGGTGGGTGGTGAACGTGGCCGCGTTCGACGGGACCGAGGCGACCGAGTTCGCGGCCGACGACATCGTCATCTGGGTGCGCGGCATGGCCGTGGACAACGTCCGCGACGGGTTCCGCACGGCCGGCGACGGGAAGACCGAAGTCGAAGTGTACATGGGCGGGAACATCATCATCCGGTCCACCCACGGGCCGCGCGAGAAGCCCGTCACCCAGACCCTCAGGGCCGAGGAAGTGTTCTACGACGTGGAGCGCAACCGTGCGATCGCGGTGCGCGCCGATCTCGAAATGGCGACGCCCAACTCGCCCGACCCGTTTCGGCTCAAGGGCGAGGAGATCCGGCGGCTCGACCTCGAAAACTGGGAAATGCTCAACGCGACGATGAACGCGAGCAAGTTGCCCAGCGACGCCGGCCTGCGACTCGACGCGCGGCGGTTCACGCTCAGCCAGCGGAAGGTGATCCGGCGGAACGTCTTCGGCATCCCGTTCCGCGACTTCCGCACCGGCGAGACCATCGAGGTCACGGAACAGCTCGTGACCGGGAAGAACGTGGTGACGCGGTTGGCCGGCGTCCCGGTGTTCTACCTGCCGACCGTGCGCACCGACGCCAGCGACCCGCTCGGCCCGTTGGAGAACTTGGGGTTGGGCCAGAGCCGGCAGTTCGGCACGCAGTTCACGAGTACGTGGAGCGTGTTCGACTTGATCGCGCTGCGCCCGCCGCCGGACCACAGGTGGCTGCTGGACCTCGACTACATGAGCAAGCGCGGGCCGGCCGCGGGCACGGACTACACGTACCGCCTGCCCGGCGCGGAACCGGGCGAACCGGACCGCGGGGTCGGCTTCGTCAAGCTGTACTACCTCGCGGAGAAGGGCTTCGACCTGCTCGGCGCGGACCGCGGGGCCGATCAGGTGCGCCCGCCGAACCGCGGGCGCGCGATCTGGCGGCACCAGCAAGAGGTGGCCGACGGGCTGTACTTCCAAGGGCAGCTCGCGTACCTGAGCGACAAGAACTTCCTCGAGCAGTTCTACAAACAGGAGTTTGACCTCGGCCCGAACCAAGAGACGTTCGCGTACCTCGCGTGGCAGCGGCGCAACTTCGGCGCGACCGCGCTGGCCGAGGCCCGGATCAACCGCGAGTTCGTGAGCGAGACCAACGCGCTCCCGCGGGTCGACGCCCACCTGATCGGTCAGACGTTCTTCAGCGACCGGTTCGTGTACGACATGCGGGCCAGCGCCGGGTACTTCCAGTCGCGCCCCAGCGAGGTGCCGCCGTTCGCGCTGTTGGGCACCGACCGGCGGCTCGACACGGGCCGGTTCAACCTGTCGCAAGAGCTGAGCGCGCCGTTAGAACTGGGGCCGCTGAAACTCGCGCCGTACGGCGTCCTCGACCTGACCGAGTACACCAACGAGCTAACGGGGAACGAGATCGGGCGCGTGGTCGGCGGCGGCGGCGCGCGGGCCAGCGTGCCGTTCTCGCGGCTCTACGGCGACGTGACCAGCGAGTTGCTCAACCTGCGCGGGCTGTACCACAAGGCGATCCTCGGCGCGAACTACCGGTACGTGCGGTCGAACGAGCCGTACAATCGGTTCCCGCTGCTGGACCGGCTGAACGACGACGCCATCGACCAGAGCTGGCGGAACATGACGCCGTTCCAGCCGCAGTACGTGCCGGGGCCGGACGGCCCGCGCCTCGCCGCCGCGCCGGGGTACAGCCCGTACAACCCGCAACTGTACGCGATCCGCCGGGCCGTCGAGAACCGCACCGACACGCTCGACAGCCTCAACGTGCTCCAGATGGACCTGCGCCAGCGGTTCCAGACCAAGCGCGGGTACCCGGGCATGGAGCACACGGTGGACTTCTTCACCGCGGACGTGTCCGCGTCGTGGTACCCGGACGCCAAGCGCGACAACTTCGGGCACCCGTTCGCGTTCCTCGAGTTCGCCACCGTGTGGAACGTCGGCGACCGCACCTCGGTGGTCACGAACGGCTGGTTCGAGCCATATCAGGGCGGTTCGCAGTACTGGAACGCCGGCGTGTACCTGAACCGCAACGACCGCACGAACCTGTATATCGGGTACCGGCAAACGGACCCCCTGAACAGCAAGGCCGTGAACCTCTCGGTCGGTTACCAGCTCAGCCCGCGGTACTACTTCAACGCCGGGGTGAGCTACGACTTCGGGCTGAGCCAAGCGCTCTCGAACTCGGTCACCCTGACCCGCACCGGCACCGACCTCACCGTTTCGGTCGGGTTCACGTACACGGCGTTCGTGAACGCCTTCGGGTTCCAGTTCCTCGTGATCCCGAACCTCGCGGCGGGCACCGGGAACCGGGTCGCCGGCCCGCTCTCCTCGAACCGCTAGCGCGGAGGCAGCCCATGACGGCGGGCGACGTGCCGGGGCGGAAGAAGCCGCGCCGCTGGCGCGACAAGTTCCGCGAGGCGCTCCGCGGGATCAAGCGCGGGGTCCGCGGGCAGTCCAGCTTCGCGGTCCACTTCTTCTTCGCCGCGCTCGCCCTGTGCGCCGCCGCGGCGCTGGAGTGCGACCGCTACGAGTGGTGCTTGGTGATCGGGTGCGTGGGGCTGGTGCTGACCGCGGAGCTGTTCAACAGCGCGCTGGAGTTGCTGTTCCGCGGGCTGGACGAAGAGGCCCGCGACCGCGTGTACCACAGCCTCGACATCGCCGCGGGCGCGGTGCTGGTGGCCGGGCTGACCGCGGCGGTCGTCGGCGCGCTGATCTTCGGCCGCAAGCTACTGCTGCTGTTCCACCTGCTGCCGGCGTAGCGCGGCCCCGATCGCAAATAGAAGCGGCCACGCGCTACGCGCGTGGCCGTGTCGTCGCGCGGCGGGCCGCGACCTCACTCCTTCTTCTTGACGCGCTCGAAGTCGAGCGTGGTGCCGTCGGTGTCGCTCACCGTCATCTTGTCGCCCTTAATGACGCACTTCTGCTCGTGCTTCTTGGAGCCGCCGAGTTCCTTCGTGAACATCCAAATCACCTTGTCGCCGGCCTCGATGGTGTACGTCCCCTCGAAGTCGCCGACGGGGGTGTTGTAGGTCATCTTCCCGTCTTTGGTGAACTCCAGTTTCAGCGTGCCCGCGGGGATCTCGTTCCCCTTCACGGTGCCGGCCAGCGACGACCACTTCCCTTCGATCTTGCCCTTGTTGTTGGGGGCCTTGGGGTCGTCCTTCTTCGGGTCCGCCTTCACGCGGGCGAACTCGAGCGTGGTGCCGTCGGAGTCGCTCACGGTCAACTTGTCGCCCTTCACCACACAGGTTTGCTCGTGGGTCTTGCGCCCGCCAAGCTCCTTGGTGAATTCCCACGTGACCTTGTTGTCGTTGCCGGCCTTGTACGTCCCGACGAAGTCGCCGACGGGGGTGTTGTAGGTCATCTTCCCGTCTTTGGTGAACTCCAGTTTCAGCGTGCCGGCCGGGATCTGTTGGCCCTTCACGTTGCCGGCCAGCGAGGTCCACTTGCCCACCAGTGTGTTGGCGGGTTCGGGTGCGTTCACCGGCGGGTCGGGGAACGCGGCCGTCGTAGTGCCGGCCAGGACGAGGTTCAAGATGGCGGTTGCGAACACGGGCGTACCTCTTTGTTGGGGTGAGTGGGAGCGCGCCGGTCCGCGGCCCGGCACGCGAACGGGTTACCGCGGTTGGTCGCCGGGGTTGCCTTGGTTGCCGCCGCCGGCCGAGACCTTCTCGAAGTCGAGCGAGGTGCCGTCGGAGTCCTTCACGGTCATTCTGGTCCCGTTGATGATGCACTTCTGCGCGTGCTTCTTGGAGCCGCCGAGTTCGCGCGTGAAGTTCCACGTCACGGTGTCGCCCATGCCGAGCGAGTACGTGCCTTCAAAGTTGCCGACGGGCGTGTTGTAGGTCATCTTCCCGTCGGTCGTGAACTCGAGTTTGAGCGCGCCCGCGGGAATGGTCTGGCCCTTTACGGTGCCCGCCAACGAGACCCACTTGGTGCCTTCGATCTTGCCCTTGTTTTTCGAGTTGCACCCGAACGCGAAGAGCAGCGCGACAGCGACAGCGATGCGGGCGACGTTCTTCAGCCGCATAACGAACCTCGGTGTGAAGAAAAGGTGTGGACGGGAACGGGGCGCGCGCCCGGTCCGGGTAGTTGATCCTATCGGGGCTGGCGGCGCGCCGCCAGCGAAAACGCGCGTCACGAACTCGCGGCGACGGTGTCGCGGGCGCGGGCGCGGTCCTGCGCCGGGGGCACGTCGGCCGGGGCGCCCAGCGGGAGCGCGACGCGGAACGTGGTGCCGACGCCCGGTTCGCTCTCCACGGTGATCGTGCCGCCGAGCCGGGCCACGTACTCCTTCACGATGGCGAGGCCGAGGCCGGCGTGAACCCCGGTGGAGTGCCGCGAAGCGTCGGCCCGGTAGAACCGCTCGAAGATCTTCTCCTTCACCGCGTCGGTCATGCCGATGCCGGTGTCGCGGACCTCGAACACCGCGCACGGGCCGTCGCGCGCGAGCGTCAGGTCGATGGTCCCGCCGGGTTTGTTGTACTCCACGGCGTTGTGGAGCAGGTTCATCAGCACCTCGCGCAACTTGCCGGCGTCGGTGTCGAGCGTGACCTGCGCGCTCAGGTGGGCCTCGACGGTCACGTTGTTGGCGGCGGCGAGTGAACGGATGACCGCGGCGCACCCGGCGGCGAGGTCGGCCACGTCGGTCGGCCCGGTGTGCGCGTGGTCGTTGCCCGCGTCGAGCGAGGCCAGCGTCATGATGCGCTCGACCAGTTGGCCGAGCTGCTTGGAGATGAGCCGGCACTCTTCGAGCGCGCTGTAGTACTGCGCGGCCGGGCGGTCCTTCTTGCGAAGGGCGACGTCGATGGTCGCGAGCAGCGCGGCGATGGGCGTGCGGAGTTCGTGCGAAATGTCGGCCACGGCCTGTTTCTCCCGAGCGAACGCCTGTTGCAGCATGAGGAGGGTCTGCGTAAGGCGGGCGTGAATGGGGGCCAGTTCGCGGCCCAGTTCGGCGGGGACGACGGACAGCCGGAAGTCCTTTTCTGAAACTTGGCTGACCGCGTCGGAAAGGGTGCGGAGGGGGGACAACCCGCGGGCGACGAAGAACCACCCGCCCAGAACGAGGGCGGCGAACATGACCGCGCCGATGGCGATCAGGCGCGACCGCAGTTGGGTCAGTTCGGTGCGCGTCTCGTCGCCCACGCGGGCCAACTGCTCGTCGCGCTCCTTCTGATCGGCGGCAAGGCGGGCGTTCAGGTCGGCGTAGGACCGCACCGATTGGACCGCCATGCGGATCACGAGGTCCGGGCGGTTGAACGCCGGGCGGTACGGCTGGGCCTTGCCGGTGGGGAACGGGCCGGGCAGTGCCGGGGGCGGCAGCCACACGGCGAAGAACAGCGGGCGGCCGGCGTGGTTCGCGGTCACGACGCGCCGGCACGGGCCGACCCCGGGCACGTCCACGTCGTCGAGGCGCGGCTCCCACTCGGTCGCGCTCGCCTCGAACCACCCCGAATCGACCGCGAGCGGGGGCAGCACGCGCGCGGCGCTGGCCCCGGCCGCGCGCTCGATGTGGACGTGTTGCGCGGTGCGCCCCGGCAGCCCGGCGTGGCTGACGCTCAGCGTGATCTGAACGTGCCGGGCGCGGTCGTCGTCCTCGAACAACTTGCGCAGGCCCTCGTGAATCCGGGCCAGCGCACGGGGTCCGTCGAACGCCACCCACCCCGGCGCGCCGGGGAGGTTCGCACCGAGGTACGCGAACGGGGAAAACGTGTTGAGTGCCGCGCGGCGCGGCTCGACCGCGGCCACGGTCGTCGCGAGCGCCGGGGGCGCGAGGCCGGTGCCGAGAATGAGCAGTTCGGAGCGCAGCCGGTACTGGCGCGACACGTCGTCCGGGGCCGCGACCGGGGGCGAGTCCGGGAGCCGCAGGAACCCGGACCCGCGGCGGTCCGGGTTCTGGCCCAGCAGCGTGGCCGTTTTCCACTGCGCCTCTTGCGCCAGCGCCTTCGTTTCCGAAACCAGTTCGGCATCGAACTTGGCCTTCGCCTCGCTCTGCCGCACGCGCAGGGTTTGCTCGATGCGCTCGGTCTCGGAGGTCTCGCGGCGGCGCACCGCGGCGTTCGCGAACCGGTCCACGAGCACCCCTACGGCGCTGAGAGCCAGCGCGAGCAGGAGCAGCAGGTAGCCGAGCAGCGAGCGCCGGATCGAGCGCATGGCCGGAATCCAGTGAGGGGTGAGGGGTGAGGGGCGAGGGGCGAGCGGAGCAGAAGACCCGGTCTTCACTCCTCACCCCTCACCCCCCCACTCCTTACTTCGCCGCGGGCGGCGGGTCGTCGTCGCCGCGGAGCATGTACCCCTCGCCCCAGCGGGTGAGGATCAGCGGCGGGTCGAAGCCCTTGTCCACCTTGTTCCGCAGGTAGCGGATGTAGACGTCCACCACGTTAGACGTGTTCTCGTCGTACTCGTCGTACAGGTGTTCCCAGATCATGCTGCGCGTGACCACCTTGCCGCGGTGGAACGCGAGGAACTCCAACAGCGCGTACTCGCGCGGGGTCAGGTGGATCACGGTCCCGGCCCGGCGCACGGTGCGCGCCGCGGTGTCGATCTCGAGGTCGTAGCACCGCAGTACGGGGTCCTTTTGCTGGTGCCCGCGGCGCACCAGCGCGCGGATGCGGGCGAACAGTTCCTCCATGTCGAACGGCTTGGTCAGGTAGTCGTCTGCCCCGGCGTCGAGGCCGGCAACCGTGTCCGGCTTCGTGGTCTTGGCCGTGAGCATCAGGACGTGCGTGTTGATCCCCGCCCCGCGCCACCGCTTTAGCAGGGTGATGCCGTCCACCTTCGGCAGCATGATGTCGAGGACGACGACATCGTAGGACGTGCTGCGGCACTTCACGTCGGCCTCCTCGCCGTCGGTGGCGACGTCGACCGCGAACCCTTCTTCCTCCAAGCCTTGGCGCACGGCTTTGAGGATGGCCTGAGTGTCTTCGACGAGCAGGACGCGCACGGACGTGCCCTCCGGCGGGAGTAACCCAATCGGCTATTTGAGTTTACCCGCTCCGAATGAATTGCGCATGAGAAATGAACGACACCCGGCGCGCGGGCTAGTTCGCGGGGGTCTGTTCGATCACGCGCATGGCCTTCCACTTCCCGGTGCGGAAGCGGAGCAGGAAACACACACTCATGACGATGATGTGGAGCGTCGCAAACGCCCACGCCCAGTAGATCGGGTCGCCCATGTGCGGGAAGCGATCCTGTAGATCCGCACGGTACGTTACCACGAAGAAGGTCGGGGCCACCATCAGCGGCCACGCCAGCGTGAACGTGATCAGCGTCACGAACAGCGTGTCGCCCGCGCCGCGCAGCGCGAAACTGAACGCGAGGTTCATGCTGTCCGCGAGCGAGTAGATCGCGACACAGATCAGGAGCGTAGGCACCACGGCGGCGATGGCGGCGAACTTCTCGCGCTCCGCGGGCGCGTCCGGCTCGAACGCGGCCAGCAGCAGTTGCGGGGTGAACAGGTACAGCGCGCAGATGCAGCAGATGTAGCCGAACATCCACCGCAGGCCGGTGTACGTCGTGCGCTCCGCGACTTCCGGCCGGTTCTCGCCCAACCGCTGGCCCACGAGGATGTTGACCGCTTGGCCGAGGCCGAGCATGGGCAGGAACGTGATCATGTTCAGCGTGATGGTGAGGCTGGTTGCGCCCATCGCGGCGTCGCCCAACCGCCCGACCAAAAGCGTGAACAGGGTGAACGCCAGCACGTCGAAGAACATCTGAATCCCGGCCGGGCCGCCGAACCGTAAGAGCCGCCCGAACAGCTCGCGTTCGGGCAGCGCCGCGTGCGTGTGGTACAGCGCGCGGAACTTGGGCCGCAGCAAAAGCGCGAGCGCGAACACCGCCGACACCCACGACCCCGCCACCACCGCGAGGCCCGCGCCGGCGATGCCCATTTCCGGACAGCCCCAGTTGCCGAAGATCAGCAGCAGCGCGAGGGAGACGTTCACGGAGGTGCCGAGCGCGTCGATGCCGAGGACGGTCCACGTGTCGCCGCGGCCGGAGAAGAAGCCGTTCACCGCCGCAATGATGAGCATCGGCAGCGCCGCGAACGCGAGGTAGCGGAGATAAACCGCTTCGAGGTGTTGGAGCTTCTCAGAGTGCGCGCCGAGTGCGACGATCTCCGTGGCGAACACCGCGACGAGTGAGAACAGCATCCCGGCGAGTACCGCGAAGTACAACCCCTGCCACACGGCGGGGCCGACGCGGTTGGGCCGGTTCGCCCCGGTGTACTGCGCCACGAACGTGGACACGTACCCGCAGACGCCCTGCAGTAGCCCGAACGGAAGCCAGAAGAGCATGACCGCGGGGAACGAGGCCGCGACCTCGTCCGGGTTGTGCCGCGACAGCAGCACGCGATCCACCGCGATCTGGATCGTCATGAAGCTCTGACTGAGGATCAGCGGCAGCGCGAGCTTGATCAGTTCGCGACTGCCGCCCGCGGGCGAGTGAGGGGTGAGGGGTGAGGGGTGAGGAGTGCCATTGTTTTGAGGTTCCGGGCTTTGAGGGGCGAGTGTGGGTTCCGTTCCTGCATCCATGTTATTCTCCTCACTCCTCACTCCTCACTGCTTGAGCAGCCAGATGTTCCGGTACTGCACCGGGTGGCCGTGGTCTTGCAGCAGGATCGGGCCGGGCTTGGAGATGTCCCCGCCGAGGCCCGCGGTCGTGTTGTCGCTGGTGATCGCGACGTTATCGTGAATCTTGATTCCGTTATGATGCACCGTCATGCGGGCGGGTTCGGTCTTCTTGCCATTTTCTACTTTCGGCGGCGTGAACTCGATGTCATACGTTTGCCACACGGTCGGGGCTTTGCAGGCGTTCACCGACGGCGCGGCCACGCCGTAAATTGCCCCGCAGTCGTTCTTGCCGGACTTCAGGCCGTAGCTGTCGAGTACCTGCACCTCGTACCGGCCTTGCACGTAGACACCGCTGTTGCCCCTGCCCTGCCCGCTACCGCCCGGCTCGTAGGGCACGCGGAACTCGAGGTGCAGCTTGAACTTCCCGCCGAAGGTTTCCTTCGTGATGATGTCGCCGTGGCCCTTCACGCCGCCCATCACGCCGTCGGCCAGCGTCCACTTCACCTCGTCCTTACCGTTCTTCTTCGTCCACTTGGAGAAGTCCTTGCCGTCGAACAGCACGACCGCGCCTTCGGGCGGCTTGGTGCCGGGCGCGTCCTTCAGGTCTTCGGGCTTGGCGGCCTTGAACTTGTCGTCGAGCTTCCACGGGTCGGCATCGGCCGCGACCGCGGCGAACGGCGAAACGATCAGAGCGAGGGCAACGAGGGCGCGCATCGGCAGGCTCCAAGAGGAGGGAGGAGGTAGGCGAGGGAATTGTATGAGAGGTGATCCCCGTAAGTAGCGCGCTTGGGGTGGCACTCGCAACGCCTTCAGCGGAAAGAGAACCGGCGCGGTCTGTACCGCGAAGCGGTTACACTCAATAGCTTGGGGTCAGCGAGGCTTTGCGAGCGCCACCCCAGGCGCGCTCACGCGAAGCCGCAACCACGGACATTCCCATGCGCCGCCTCTCCGTCCTCGCGCTGCTCGCCCTCCCGCTCGTCGCTTCGGCGCAGCCGCAGCCGACGCATCAGGTGAAGCTGAACGGCCACACGTTCACGCTGCCGGAAGGGTTCACCATCGAGGTCGCGGCGGACGCGAAGGCGGCCCCGCGGCCCATCGCCTGCGCGTTCGATGAGAAGGGCCGGTTGTACGTCACCGATTCCAGCGGCAGTAACGCGAAGGTCGCGGAGCAGTTCAAGGAGAAGCCGCACCGGATTCTGCGGCTCGAATCGACGAAGGGCGACGGCGTCTTCGACAAGCAGACGGTGTTCGTGAAGAACGTCATGTTCCCCGAAGGGTGTATGTGGCTGAACGGCTCGCTGTTCGTCGCGGCCCCGCCGCACATCCTCAAGTTCACCGACACCAACGACGACGGCGTCGCGGACAAGGAGGAGGTCTGGTTCGACGGGAAAACGCTGACCGGCTGCGCGAACGACCTGCACGGCCCCTACCGCGGCCCCGACGGGTACATCTACTGGACGAAGGGCGCGTTCGCGAAGCAGGAACACACCATCAACGGCAAGAAGTTCACGACGCGCGCGGCGCACATCTTCCGCGCCAAGCCGGACGGCTCGAACCTCGACGTGGTGATGACCGGCGGCATGGACAACCCCGTCGATCTGGTGTTCACGCCGAGCGGCGACATCATCTTCAGCACCACGTTCTTCCAGCACCCGGCCGGCGGCAAGCGCGACGGCCTCGTTCACGCCGTTTACGGCGGCGTGTATGGCAAGGATCACGACGTGGTGTACGACCACCCGTGGACAAGCCCCAACCTGTTGCCGCCGATGACGCACATGGGTCCGGCGGCCCCGTGCGGCCTGCACCGCTACGAGAGCGACCAGTTCGGCAAGGACTACGCCAACAACGTCTTCGCGTGCCAGTTCAACCTGCGCAAAGTCTCGCGCCACGTCCTCGTTCCCAAAGGCTCGACCTACGAGACGAAGGACAGCGATTTCGTCGTGTCGGACAACATCGACTTCCACCCGACGGATGTGATCGAAGACGCCGACGGCTCGCTGCTGATCGTGGACACCGGCGGATGGTACAAGCTGTGTTGCCCGACATCGCAACTGGTGAAGCCGGACGTAACGGGCGCGATCTACCGCGTGCGCAAGACCGGCGCGCACAAGGAGAATGCGAAGCCGAAGCCGGACTCGATTTCGCTGATCCGCAGGATCGCGCTGACGCGCGACGCCGGCGGGATCGACGACGCGCACGCGGCGACCCTTCACCCCGACCGACACGTCCGGCGGTACGGGGCCGAGGCCCTCGGCCGTATCGGAAAGCCCGAAGCGATTCCGGCCCTCTTCGACGCGCTCGCGGACGAGGACAACGACCGCGCGCTCGACCACGCCCTCACCTACGCACTCATCGAGATCGGCGACGCGAAGGCGACCGCGAAGGGGCTGGCGCACGCCTCGCCGCGCGTCCGGCGGGCGGCGCTCGCGGCCCTTTCGAACATCCCCAACAGCGGCCTCAAAGCGAACACCGTGCTCGCGGCGCTGGAGGCGAAAGACGCCGCGCTTCGCGAAACCGCGTGGTGGGTCGCGGGCCGCAACCCGCAGTGGGGGACGGATCTCGCGGGCTACTTCAAAGACAAGCTGAAGACCGCGGACAAGCTGACCCCGGCCGACCGCGCCGACCTCGCGGCCCGGCTCGGCAAGTTCGCGACCAGCCCCTCGATCCAAAACGTGCTGGGCGGTTCGCTGGTGGACAAGTCGCCGGAAGCGGCCCGGCTCGCGCTGGGCGTGATGGCCCGCTCGGGGCTGAAGTCGCTGCCGGGCGCGTGGCGCGACGCGCTGCTCGCCGCGGCCCCGACCCTCGACGACCGCGACACCCTGCGCGACGCGCTCGCCGTTTTTCGCGCGCTGCCCGCGGAAGTGAAGGATTACGACGAGTTCGTGACCAAGCTCCCGCGCGCGAAGCTGTGGCCCAGCGGCCTCGTGTCCGAAGAGTTCCGGTTCGCGTTCCTCTCCGCCCAGCCCACCGGCCAGCCGCTCGACGCGGACTCCATGCGCTACCTGCTCCGCAAGCTCGACCGCGACGAACCCGCGCCCGACCGCGCGACCGCGACCGACGTGCTGCTCCGCTCGAAGCTGACCACGGACCAACTCACCGCACTGGCCGGCGCGCTTCGGACCGTCTCGCCGCTCGACCTCGCCAAGCTCCTCAACGTCTTCGCCAAGACCACGGACCAAAACGTCGGCCGGTCGCTCGTAAACGTGCTGCGCGAAAAAGCAGTGCGGGCAATGCTCCGCGCCGAGATGGTGAAGCCGATTCTGGACAAGTACCCGAAACCGGTCACGGACGCGGCCGAGGCGCTGTACGCGGAACTGGCCGAGGCGCGCAAGGGCGAGACCGCGAAACTCGACGCGATGCTGAAACAGTTGAAGCCGGGCGACATCCGTCGCGGGCAACTCGTGTTCAACAGCAAGAAAACGCAGTGTATCGCGTGCCACAAGGTCGGCTACGTCGGTGGCCTCGCGGGGCCAGACCTGACCCGCATTGGCGGCATCCGCTCGGAACGCGACCTGCTCGAATCCGTCCTGTTCCCCAGCGCGAGCTTCGTGCGCAGTTACGAACCGGTTCGGGTGGTCACGAAGGACGACCGCGTCCTCAACGGTGTGCTGAAGAAGGACGCCCCGGACGAAATCATCGTCGTCACCGCGGCGGACAAGGAAGAGCGTGTTTCGCGAGTCGATATCGAGAGCATCGCGCCGAGTACCGTGTCGCTCATGCCCGCGGGCCTCGAACAGCAGCTTTCGCCACAAGAGATCGCGGACCTGCTCGCGTTCCTCAGAGCGTGTAAATAGCCGCGCCGGAACCGCCGGTTTCTTCGCTACCGACATCGCGACCCGCGCGCGCGGCGCGGTACAACATTCCCCTCACAACCGCGGAGGGAGTTCCCATGTTGTGCCCGCGCTGTTACGGCAAACACTTCGTGACGATGAGCGGCGCGCGCGTCCCGTGCCCGGAGTGCGCCGGCGTCGGCGAACTGCACTGCTGCGACGGCCTGCGCGAACAGGATTGCGCCGCCGCACCCGACGGCCCGAAGTTCCCACCCACGAGTTCCAAGTCGAAGGCCGAAGAACCCGCGGCCCGCAACTGACCACCGTTCGGCTTGCGATCACCTCCCGCGACTTGATACACTCGCCGCGGGGGAACACCATGCGTTGCGTAGTCACCGGCGCGGCCGGATTCATCGGGTCGCACCTCTGCGAGCGGTTGCTCGCGGATGGCCACACCGTCACCGGCATCGACTGCTTCACGGACTACTATGCGCGGTCGATCAAGGAACGGAACCTCGCCGCGTTCCGCGCGCACCCCAAGTTCACCTTTCGCGAACTCGATCTCTCCGCGGGCGTGCCGGCCGAAGCCGTGGCCGGTGCGGAACACGTCTTCCACCTCGCGGCAATGGCGGGCCTGACGCGCAGCTTCACCGACTTCGACACCTACAACCGCCACAACCTCACTGCGACCCACCGGCTCCTCGAAGCGCTTAAGGGTTCGCCGGCGCTGAAGCGCGTCGTGTACGCCAGCACGTCGAGCGTGTACGGGCGCTACGCCAGCGGCGACGAGGCGCTGCCGACGCGCCCGAGTTCGCCCTACGGCATCACGAAACTGGCGGCCGAGCAATTGTGTCGCGTGTACGGCGACGAGTTCGGCGTGCCGTGTGTGGTGCTGCGATACTTCAGCGTGTACGGCCCGCGGCAGCGCCCGGAGATGGGCTACCACCTGTTCATCAACGCCATCCTTCAGGGGAAGCCGATCAAGCTGACCGGCGACGGGCTACAGGTTCGCGGTAACACCTACGTCGCGGACTGCGTGGAAGCCACCATTCGCGCTGCACAGGCCACGCCCGGCGAAACCTTCAACCTCGGCGGCGGCGAACTGGTGACGGTGCTGGAAGTCTTCAAGCGCCTCGAACGGATCATCGGTAAGCCCGCGCTGATCGAGCGCCACCCCCCGCGCCCCGGCGACCAACTCGCCACCGGCGCGGACGTCTCGAAACTGGCCCGCCACCTCGGATGGAAACCAACGACGAGCCTAGACGAGGGTTTGGCGAAGCAGGTGGAGTGGCAGAAAGAAATCGCCCGCTGATGGCGCAGCTGAACTCGGATCAAGGCAACAGGCAGAAGAGTTTTGACAGGATGAACACGATGAAAGACAGGATGAAGAGCGCACGCAGTTCTTACTATCTCTTGTTCATCCTGTCAAAACTCTTCTGCCTGTTGCCTTGATCCGAGTTCAGCTGCCCCGAAGTCCGCGCCATCCGCGGGCCAATCTTGATAAGTGAGAAAGGGCACGGATGCTCGACTACCTGAACCGGCACCTGATGCACCCGCTGATGGCGTGGCGGGAGGGCAAGAGTCACTTGCGGCACTTGCGCGCGCTCGAGCGCACGCAGTTCGATGCGCCAGAGGTCATTCGCGCCCGGCAACTCGGCGCGCTCAAGGCCCAGCTTCACCACGCATGGGACACGGTGCCGTACTACCGGGCCGCGTGGTCGAAGGCCGGCGTTCATCCGTCCGACGTGCGCGAACTGGCCGATCTAGAAGCGTTCCCAGTTGTCACGAAAGCGGACATCCGCCGGCACAACCGGGCGCTCGTTTCGTCGGCCTACGACGTCTCGAAGTGCCGCAAGAAGACGACCAGCGGTTCCACCGGCGTCCCGCTGACGATCTATTGCGACGAGCCGGCGATGCAGTTCAAGGCCGCGTGTACGATCCGCTCCGACCAGTGGAGCGGGTACCGCCTCGGCCAGCGCGTCGCGAAGGTGTGGGGCAACCCGGAGTACCGGCACTTCGGGCTAAAGGGCCGGCTGCGGCACTACTTCTTCGACCGCGCCGTGTACCTCGACACGCTGAACCTCAACGACGACCGCATCGGCGAGTTCGCCAAGCGCATCCAGCGCCACCGCCCCGGCCTGATCTTCGGTCACGCGCACTCGCTCTATCTGGTCGCCTGCGCGCTCAAGAAATCGCGCGTGCTCGACGTGCGGCCCAATGGCATCATCTCCACCGCCATGATCCTGCACGACTGGCAGCGCGCCGTGATCGAGCAGGTGTTCGGGTGCAAGGTCACGAACCGCTACGGCTGCGAAGAAGTGAGCCTGATCGCCAGCGAGTGCGAGGAGCACAACGGGCTGCACGTGAACGCGGACTCGCTCTATCACGAGGTCGCGAGCGACGGCAAGTTGCTCGTCACCGACCTCGTAAACCGGGCGATGCCGCTGATCCGCTATCAGGTGGGAGACGTGGTCGTGCCGTCGGCGCGCGTGTGCAAGTGCGGGCGCGGGCTGCCGCTGATCGAGCGCGTCGAGGGTCGCGACGCCGATTACGTGGTGACGCCCGCGGGCAACCTCATCTCCGGCATCTCCCTGACCGAGAACTTCGCCATGCACATTCCCGGCACGGCGCAGGTGCAGATCGTGCAGGAGTCCGTCACGCTGCTGCGCATCCGCCTAGTGACGGACGACACGTTCAACGACGGCAGCCGCGGGAAGATCGCGGAGCTGGTACGGGCCACGTTCGGCGACGGCGTGGCGCACGACGTGGAACTGGTGGACGCAATCCCGCAGGAGCCGAGCGGGAAGTACCGATTCTGCATCTCGAAGGTGGCCCGCGAGCGGATGGAGGAGATGAGCGCATGACGCCCCTCGTCTCCGTTGTGATGGCCGCGAAGAACTACGCCCGCTTCATCGGCGAGGCCATCGACTCCGTGCGCGCACAGACGCTGTTGAACTGGGAGCTGATCGTCATCGACGACGGCAGCAGCGACGACACGCCGGCCGCGGTGCGCCCGTACCTGACCGATTCGCGCGTGCGATACTTCCGCTCGGATAGGCTCGGTCAGCCGCGGGCCAAGAACCTCGGCATCGGGTTCGCCCGCGCGCCGCTGGTGGCGTTCCTCGATGCCGACGATGCCTGGGAACCGACCAAGCTCGAAAAGCAACTCGCCCTGTTCACCACTCTAAAGGTGGGCGTTGTGTTCTGTGGGCGCTCGCTGATGGACGAGCAGGGTAATCGTTTAACCACCACCCAACGGGGAGCGCGGCCACCGAGGGGGGCCGTTCTGCCCCAGATGTTCACGCAGAACTTCGTGTGCTTCTCGTCGTGCGCGGTGCGGCGCGAGGTGTTCGCGCGCGTCGGGGCGTTCGACCCGCAATGGGACTTGGCCATCGACTACGACCTGTGGCTACGAGTCGCAAAGTTCTACGAGTTCGACTTTGTGGACGAGGAACTGGTGCGCTACCGCACCGGGCACGGGAACCTGTCGAAGAAACTACGCGACCGCGTCGATACCGCGATGTCCATCATGCACCGCGCGGAATCGCGCTGCGGCGCGGCCGACGACGTACCCGCGGAAGTGATCGCGGACGGGTACGCCTCGACGTGCCAGACGCTCGGCTACACGATGCGCGCGAGCGAGCCGCGGGCCGCGCTGCGGTGGTACCTGCGGGCGCTGCGGTGGCCGGCGCGGAGGCTCGTATCGGTAAAGGGGCTTGTGGCGAGCGCGCTGGCGCTGCGGAAGACGCGCGTGTCTGGTTCGGCCGAGAACGCCACCGCGAACCTGTAAACGACGCGACGCGCGGGAATCCCGCGCGCCGCCGTCGTTTACCTACCAATCACTTACTGGGGCTTCGGCGCGGGGGCCGGGGCCGGCGCACCGCCGGGGCCACCCGGCCGACCGCCGCCCGGCCCGCCGGGGAACCCACCGCCCGGACGCCGCTCCTTCAGTTCCTTGAACGTCTTGCGCTGCTCTTCGGTCAGCAGCTTTTCGAGCTTCGCGTCGATGTCCTTCTGGATCGCTTCGAGATCCTTCTTCTGCGCGTCGGTCAGCTTGAGTTGCTCTTGGACGAAGGCCGGCATCACTTGGCCGACGCCGCCGAACCCGCCGCCGAACCCGCCGCCACCGGGGAACCCGCCCTTACCGCCGCCGGGGAACCCGCCCTTGCCGCCGCCGGGGAACCCGCCCTTCATGTCGCCGCCCTTGCCGCCCTTGTCACCCTTCTTGTCGTCGCCGCCCTTGCCGCCGCCGGGGGGCTGGGCCGCACCGAACGAGGTGACCGCGAGCAGCGAGCCGACGAACAGTGCAACCGCGAGCGCACGCATGATCGAACTCCGCGAGTGTGTGAAGTGGAACCGCCGTCGCAATGGTAAACGGTATCGGCGACGCGGTCGAGACAGCGACGGCGCGGTTTTCACTTCGCCCTCATTCCGCTGGGTTGATGCCAAATCGGGCTGAGGCGCAACCGTCGTGCCGATTCTCACCTCCCCCTCAAGGGAGAGGTGAGGGGAAGCTCACACGGTTACGCTAGAACCGGACTTGGTATCAATCCCCGATCACGTCCTCGAACTTGAACACCGCGACGCGCTTGTTGTTCTCGTTCGCCGGGTCGAGCGTCATCCCGCCGATGTAGATGGTCCGCTTGCTCCCGGTCGCGGTGGGCGTCGTAACGACAAGGGGCGAACACATGATCGCGTGTTCGGGGCGACCCACCCACGTGAACCCCGGCAACTGGCTCTGCCACGCGACCGCCCCGGTCTGCGGGTTCAGGCACACCACCGTGCCCTCTTGCGACACCGCGTACACCGCGACCGGGAACCCGCCGCTCTGCGCCACCGCGGGGCAACTGAGCACCGCGCCGCCGATGCCGATCTGCCAGCGCAGCTTGCCGGTCTTGCGGTCCAGCGCGTACACGCTCCCGTCGCGGCACCCGACGTAGGCGCTGAACGCGTCGACGGCGATCCCGGTGTGAACGGCCTTCGGCAGCGGGTAGCGCCAGTCTTCTTTGCCGGTGGTGGCGTCGAGGCAGAACACGGCCCCGGCCGGTTCCTTCTCGCGCGCCGCGCCCTCTTCGTCGTACTTGAACACGTCCGCGCCCATGTTCCCGGTGCCGGCCGCGTACAGCACCTTGGTCCCGACGACCGTGGGCGCGCCGAACACGCGCAGTTTCAGGTCGGTGCGCCACTTCTCCTTACCGGTGGTGGCGTCGAGCGCCACCGCGACGTAGTTGAACAGGCCGCTCCCGGCGAACACGGTGCCGTTGGCGACCGCCGGCGGCGCGTCGATGTGAACGTCGTCCTTGCCGCTGCCGGTGTACTGCCACACCTGCTTGCCAGTCGCGGACTCAGCACAAATGAGGCCGTCGTCGCCCGCGGGGAAGTACACGCGGTCGCCCACCACCGCCGGCGTGCCTTCCGTGTGGCCGTCCTTCGTCTTGAACGGCGGGTCCCACGCGAGCGCGCCGTTGGCGAGGTTCACGCAGAACAACCGGCACCCTTTGTTCTCGTGCATACCTTCGCCGCAGTACACTTTGCCCCCGGCGATGGTGGGCGTGCAGTACACGGCCTTGAGGAAGTTCGGCGGCTCGCCGGCCGCAACCAGTTGCCAGTCGAGCTTCCCGGTGTGCCGGTTCATGCAGAACAGGCTGCCGTTGTTGCCGCCGATGTCCGCGCCGAAGACGAGGCGGTCGCCGTCGAGCGCGAGGTTCGACATGACGCGCCCGAACTTCTTCTCGTCGTCGTCGAAGGCGACGACGGCGACCGGGTCGCCCACCAGCCGCGGGCCGAAGTTGGCTTCGGCGTCGCCGGACTTTGCTTCGCCCACGCCGGGGCCGGCCACGCGCCCGCTGGCAAGCAGCACCGTACACAGCCCGCACAGCGCCAGCGCGCCCAGCCCCACCGATTCGCCGGACACGCTCAGGCGCACGGGGTGTTGGAGCCCGTCCGCAGGGTCATCGATCCGCTTCGTGACCGCGCGGTACGCGGCGTACGCGGTCGCGGTCAGGAGCGCGAGGCCGATGAAGGTGAACTCGCGCATCGGCAGTTCGACCGTGGAACTCCAGTTGGCGAAGACCGCGGTGAGTGCGGTCGCGACCGCCGCGAACGCGGTCAGGCCGAGGAGCGTGTACAGTTCCCCCTTGCCCGGCGTGCGGGTGACGGTCGCGTCCTCGGCCGCGAGCCGCCGGTACCGCCGCCCGGCCCACATCAGCCCCACGAGCGCGATCGCCGTGAGGTAGATCGTGAATCGCGTCGGCGACAGCCACGGCGACACCGCCAGCCAGTGTTGCCGGTACGTGAACACCACCCAGTACAAGAGCGCGAGCGTGCTGTTGAGGCTGGCGACGACAAGGAACGCCCGCCACCGCTTCATACCCACGGCCATGCGCGCGAACACGCCGGGGAACAGCGCCGCGATAATCGCCAGCGGCCCCGCCAGCACGAACGAGGGGATGACGGCGAACAGCGCCGGCGAGCGGGGGGCGTCAGCCCCCTGTGCTCCCATGCCCTCATCGCACTTCTTCTTGGCGACGACAGGGCCGTAACCGGGCTTCTCCTTCTCGTCGGGTTCGGGCGGCTTGGCCTTCTTCGCCAGCGCGTCCGCGACCGTCTTCACCATCTCGGCGCTGGTGCCCTTGAACGTGCGGCGCAGGAACGGCTCGCCGTGGAGGAACGCCCAGCGGACCGTCTTGCCGTCGGCGTCGATCTGCCCGTAGGCCGAGAACCACGAGCCTTCGACGAACAGCTTCGCGTTGTAAAGTTTGCCCTGCTTGCGCAGGAAGAAAACGACTTCCCGCGTCGTGTCGAGGCGCTCGAACGCGGTCTTGGTGTCGCCGGCCTTCTTGCCCTCGTCGTCGCCAGTCATGTTCATCGGCACGCGGTCGAAGGGCGGCTCGCCCTTCAGCTTCTTCACCACGGTGAAGACAGCCGTGGGCCGGTCCTTGTTGTCGGGGTCGAGCTTTTCGGCCCTCGCCACGAAGATAACTTGGTCGCTCTCCAGCACCTCCGCAAGGGGCGTGAGTTTGGTGATGGCCGCCGGCGCGGGCACGGCGACCATTAGGAGAGCGAGAAGGGCGAGCGCGGAGAAGTGATTCATGGCGAGTGAGTCCTTGAGGCGGGTAGCACTCACATGATAGGTTCGCCACAAGCGGCAGGCGAGCGCGCCCCGTCACGTTCGCCGGAACTGCTTGTCGAGTTCGGCGCGGCTGAACAGCAGCGACGTGGGTCGCCCGTGCGGGCAGTGATGACTGTCCTCGGCCATCTCGCGCAGGTGCAGCAGGTACGCCACTTCATCCGTCGAGAGCTTGTCGCCGGCCTTCACCGCGGCCTTGCACGCCATCGTCGCCATCAGCAGGTGCAGCAGCGCCTCCTTCGCCGGCGGGCGCTCCTGCGTGACGAGGTGATCGACGACCGCGCGCAGGATGACGTGCGGCGGCTTTCGCCCCAGCAGCGTCGGGTAGCTGGAGAGCAGCACGGTGTTGCCGCCGAAGTCGGAGACGTCGAGACCCAACTCGCGCAGCGCGTCGGCCGATTCGAGCACGAGCGCCGCCTGTTCCGCCGGCAGGTCGATGGGTTCCGGGATCAGCAGCCGCTGCACCTCGAGCCGCCCCTCGCGCACCCGCCGCCGCAGTTGCTCGAACAGGATGCGCTCGTGCAGCGCGTGCTGGTCGATGACCAACATGCCGTCGGGCGTTTCGAGCACAAGGTACGAGTCGTGGAGTTGAATGGCCGTGTGCGGCGCGAGCTTCGGAAGGGCGCTCAGCGCCGGGGCACCCGCAGTGGGCGCTTCAGTAGAAGAACGTCCCCCCCCCGGCCCCCCCTCCTTGACGGGAGGGGGGGAGAAAGGCGCGGGCGCATCGGAAGCGTCGGCTGCGCGTTCACCTACCCCCCCCGGCCCCCCCTCCCTGAAGGGGGGGGGGGAGAAAGAGATCGGCGCTTCGGAAAGGTCAACGGCGCGCGAACCAGCTTTCTCCCCCCTCCCTGAAGGGAGGGGGGCCGGGGGGGTAGGTTCCTCGCGCGTGACGCGCGCCGGTTCGCGCCAGAGCGGGTCGGCGGTCTCGCCGCGCTCCCACGGCGCGAGCGTGCGCTCGGCCAACTCGCGCCGCGGTGAGGCGAACAGACCCGCGCCCTCCTCGGTTTTTGACTCCTTGACCTCCGCGCCGGGCCCGCCGATCTCTTCCCCCTGTGGCGCGGTCAGGTGCGGGATCAGGTTCTCGCGCAACAGCCGGTGCTTCACGGTGCCGCGGACGAGCGAGTACACCAGCGAGTTCTCTTGGAACCGAACCTCGGACTTGGTCGGGTGGACGTTCACGTCGATCTTGTCGGGCGGGACCGTCAGGAACAGGAACCCGATCGCGTAGCGCCCGCTCATTAGCAGGCCGCGATACGACTCTTGAAGGGCGTGCGCGAGTGAGCGGTCGCGGAACCAGCGGCCGTTCACGAACAGGTACTGCAGCTTGGCGTTGCCGCGGTCGCACTTGGGGTCGGCGATGAAGCCCCGCAGCCGCAGCGGGCCGTCGCCGGAATCGAGTTCGTACAACGCGTCGCGCACCTCGCCGGTGAAGAACAGCGCGACGCGGTCGAGCAACCCGGCGCTCGCGGGGATGTCGTACACGAGCCGCCCGTTGTGCCGCAGCGTGAGGTGCAACGTCGGGTGCGCGAGCGCGAGGCGCGTGACCGTTTCGCACACGTGGCCGAGTTCGGTGGCGACGCTCTTCAGGAACTTCTTGCGGACGGGAACGTTGTAGAAGAGGTGCCGCACCTCGATGCGCGTGCCGGGCGCGCCGTTCCACGGCTTCACCGGCGCGAGCGCGCCGCCGTCGCACTTGATTTCACAGCCGCTCGCGGCGTCGCGGGTGCGCGACTGGAGCGCGACTTGTCCGACGCCGGCAATGCTGGAGAGCGCTTCGCCGCGAAAGCCCATCGTGCCGATGCGGAACAAGTCGTCCGCGGTTTCGAGCTTGCTGGTGGCGTGCTGCGCGAAGGCGAGCGCGAGGTCGTCCGGGGCGATGCCGCAGCCGTCGTCGACGACGCGAATGAGTTCGGTGCCGCCCGCGTCGAGGTCGATGTCGATGCGCGTGGCCCCGGCGTCGACGGAGTTCTCGAGCAACTCCTTCACGACGGACGCGGGGCGCTCGATGACCTCGCCGGCGGCGATCTTGGCGATCACGTCCGGCGGCAGTTGGCGGATGCGCGGCATGGCGACAGTATCGCGCGCGCGCGCCGCCTCGGGAAGCCCGGTTGGAGCCTCGCCGTCACTCGGCTTTCGGCTTGTCGTCCTTCTTTTCCGCGGGCGCTGTGCCGAGCGCCTTGTTGACGGTGTCCAGCAACCGCTCCATCGCGAACGGCTTGCGGATGTAGTCGATGACGCCGAGGTACTCGGCGTACACCTTGTGCCGGCTCCCCTCGTTGGCCGTCACCATGATGATGGGCGGCGCGTCGCCCTTGTCCTTGAAGTGTTCGAGGACCGGGTACCCGCCCATGCGCGGCATCATCATGTCGAGGATCACGAGGTCCGGGCGCTGGTTGTAGATCGCCTGCTTGCCCTGATGCCCGTCGTGGGCCTGAATGACCTTGTGCCCTTGGCGCTCGAGGACCGCGCGCATGGCGTCCACGAGTTCGCGATCGTCGTCCACGAGCAGAATCAGTTTCTGGTCGGCCATGTCCGGCCCTCGTCGGTCAGCGTGTCCGTCCCGATCAGAATACCACCCGCGCGGCCCGCCCTCAAGGACCGTGCGCCGCGCTGTCGTTCGAAAGTATTAGGCACACTCCGTGTGCCGTCGCTACGCGGATCGGATGAGGTCCGCGTGATCGGTGTGCGCGACCGAGTCGTTCAGCGACGGCACACGGAGTGTGCCTACTACACTCCGGTCACTCGTTCGTGTGGGGCCACGGGGCGTCGAACGGGGACGATTCGTAGCGCGAGAGTTGCCGGCGGTAGAGCGCGCTCCGCGGGTGCTCGGCCGCGAGTGCCTCCATCAACTTCAGCGCGTCGGGGCGCGCGCCGCGACGGAAGTGGACCTCGGCCAGCGCCTCGCGGTACGCCGGCAGCGCGGGGTCGAAGGCAAGCGCGGCCCGCGCGTGCTTCAGCCCGTCGTCCAGTTTGCGGTTGCAGTGCCCGGCGAGCACCGCGAGCGCGTGCCGCGCCGCCGGGCCGTCGGGGAAGTCCTTCAGCGCCTTCTCGTGCGCCGCCCACGCCCGCTCGAACAGCTCGTCGGCGTCCTTCGTGCGGCCGGCGCGGGCGAGGTCCGGCACGAGGCCCGTCACCAGTTCCAAGTGCCCCGGGGTGACGGCCAGCACCGTGCGGGCCGCGGTCGCGCACTCGGCGAACTTGCCCGCGCGGGCCAGCGCGCGGGCGCGGAACGCGAGCAGGTCGTGCGGCACGTTCAGGTACCCCGACGGGTCCACGAAGAACACGCCGGGGTGCCGCAGCACGACGAGCAGCGAGCGCTGGCCGCACGTCTCCGCGGTCGCGAAGTCGTTGACCAGCGCGCTCCCGCGGGCGCACTGGTTCATCACGTTGCCGAAGTAGTGGTCGTGGCTCCAACAGGCGCGCGTGAGGAGCGCGACCTCGCGGCGGATCGCGGCGGCCTCGCCCCGGCGCACCAGTTCGTCGAGGAACCGGCCGCGGACCTTTTCGTTGCCGAGGCCGACCCAGTGCGCGAGTTCGGTGCGGCGCGCGCCTTCCTTCGCGTCGCCGGCGCGGACCAGCGCCCGCCCGCTGAGGAACAGCGGCAGCGGCTGATCGGGGAACCGCTTCCACCCGGCCTCGAACGCGGCGGCGGCGTCGCGGTGCCGGCCCTCCGCGGCGCGGAACTCGCCCCACTCGATCCACACGCGGGCCGGGTCCGGCGCGCCGTACACCCACGACCGCGCGCCGCTCGCGTCGCCGCCCGCGCCCTCGGTCAGCGCCGCGGCCCGCTCGAACGCGGCCTCGGTGTCGGCCGGGCGCTTCGCGGCGCGGCACACCAGCGCCAGCGCGAGGAACCGCCGCGCCTTCAGCGCGCGGCCCGACGGCTCGAACCGGATCGTCGAACTGGTGCCGTCGGAAATGTTCGGCGCGGCCCCGAAGTCCGGGAGCGCCGCGGCCGACTCGGTCAGCAGCTTCGCGGCCCCGTCGACCGCGGCCCGGTCCGCGGTGCCGGCGAGCAGGTCGCGCACGCGGGCCAACGTCTTACCGGCTTGCGGGCCGGGCACGCCCTTCGCGCGCAGCACCGCGAACAGCGTTTCCGCCGCGGCCGGCACGTCGGGGAACAGTAACTCGAACGGCGACTCGCCCTGCGTCCCGGCTTCCGGCACTTCGGCGTTCGCGCCCACGAACTGCGCCGCGTGCTCGCACGCGAGGTCGCGCAGGCCGAGGCGCAGCTCGGTGCGCACCAGCGCCCGCGCGGTCGCGCCGAACAGGTAGCCCCCGGCGCGGGCGCGGTCGGCGGCGCGCAGTCCGCGGGCCACCTGCTCGAACAGTTGCACCGCGTCGTCGCGATACCCGGTCGCCATTAGCACGCGGGGCGGCGCAGGTCGAACTCGACGCGCTGCTCGTTCGGAACCTTGTCCTTGTCGCGCGCGCCGATCAGTTCCAGCGCGTCCTTGTACCGCATCCGCGCGATCAGCACCTCGGACAGCACCGCGAGGTGCTGCCGCTTCTCCAACAGCAGTTCGGTGGCGGCGTCGGCCCGGTGGTTGGCGAACAGTGCGACCGCGGCGTCGAACACGTCCTGCTGTTCGGTCAGTTCGTCGGCGTCCGAGCGGAGCTTCTTCGCCGCCTCTTCAAACTTGGCGGCGCGCCCGGCGAGGCGCAGCAGCGAGAGCCGCACGGCCTCCGGGTGGTTGAACTCGCGGCCCGGGGCGAGGTCCGCGAGCGCGGCCCAGTCGCCCTCGTCTTCGAGCAAGATTTCCTTGAGGCTCGCTTCGTCTTCGGCCGTGGGCAGCGGGGCCGCGACGTCGCGGGCCTTCGCCCACTGCCCCCCGGCGCGGTACAGGTGAACGAGCAACAGCCGCGCGGAATCGGGCTTGCGCCCGGCGTCGAACCGCGCGCGGGCGGCGGCCGTGGCCGCGGGCAGGTCGCCGCACAGGACGCGGTACGCGGTGAAGTCGGCCGCGCCCGCGGGCGAGGTGCCGGCCGCGTGCAGCGCCATCAGCGCGTCGGCCTCCGCGGTCTTGCCCGCGAACAGCAGCAGCGGCACCTCGCGGCGCACCAGCGCGGTCACGTTCGCCACCAGCGGCCCGCGCGCCTCCGGCGGGATGTCACGCGACAGGATCGCGCCGACCGCGTCCAGCCCCGGCCGGCCGAGCTTCACCAGATCGTGGAGCGCGGCGCGGCGGATGTCGTCGTTGCGCGACGGGTCGGCGTGGCCGTGGCGAAACGTGCGGATCAGGTCGAGAACGGCGGGCGGCGTGTCCGGGTAGATGCCCCAGCCGAAGCGGTCGAGGACTTCGCGCGCGCGCCGCGCGGCTTCCGGGTCCGGCCCGCGAACCGCGCGCTCCAGCGCCGGCACCGCGGCCCGGCCGCGGGCCCACAGCGCGCGCTGCGCTGCCTCGCGCGTGCGGTAGTCGTCGGCGCCGAGGCGCGCGACCAGTTCGTCCGCACTCGGTTCCGCCGGTACCGCCGCGCCCGCGAGCGCCGCCAGCACCGCCCCGACCACCGCCCCGGCCCACCTCATGCGCGCCTCCGTATGTATGCCGCCCGTGCATCGTACCCGCTCCCGCGCCGCCGGTCACGCCCTTCTCCGCGCCGGTGTGGGGGACGGCCGAAGAGTTTTGACAGGATCACAGGATCGGACAGGATCAAGACTTGTACTCCGCTCTGGAGCCGGCCTCACTGAGGCCGGCGCTACACGTCAGGCTCAGCTTCCGGGGTCAAGGACCCCGGCTACAGAACCCATCAACACTCTCTTCATCTCTGTTCATCCTGTGATCCTGTCGAAACTGCTTTCTCTCTCGCTCGGAAGCGGCTTGGCAAGCGGCGCGGGCGGGCGATAATACGCTTCCCACGTGCCCCATACCCCGGACGCCCGCATGGACCCGGTCATCGGCATCGACCTCGGCACCACGAACTCGGCCGCGGCGTTCCTCGGCCCGGACGGGCCGGAGATCATCCCGAACGCGGTCGGCGGGCGACTCACGCCCTCCGTCGTCGGCATCGACGAGTCCGGCGCGGTGCTGGTCGGCGCGGCGGCGAAGGAACTGATGGTGCTGCGCCCGGAGCGCTGCGCTGCCCTGTTCAAGCGGTACATGGGCACCGACCACAAGCTCACCGCCGGCGGGCGCGAGTTCGCCCCGGAGGAACTGTCGGGCCTCGTGCTGCGCGCGCTCAAGGCCAACGCCGCGGCGCACTTCAAGCGTCCGGTGTCCCGGGCCGTCATCACCGTGCCCGCGTACTTCAACGACCGCCAGCGCAAGGCCACCATCGCGGCCGGCAAGATCGCCGGGTGGACCGTCGAGCGCATCCTGAACGAGCCGACCGCCGCGGCCATCGCCTACGGGTTCCACGACGCCGGCGCGGACAAGAAACTCCTCGTGTTCGACCTCGGCGGCGGCACCTTCGACGTCTCCGTCGTCGAGTTGTTCGAGGGCACGCTCGAAGTGAAGGCGTCGAGCGGCGAGAGCGCGCTGGGCGGCGAAGACTTCACGCGCGCCGTCGCCGGGCGCATCCTCGCGGCGCACGGCACCTCTTACGAACTGGCGGAAGTGAAGACGCCCAAGCGCGTGTCGCGCCTGATCCAGCAGTGCGAGCGCGCCAAGTGCGTCCTGAGCCGCGAGCCAACCGCGACCGTGCGCCTGCCCGACGCGGCCGGCGAGTACCCGCTACTGATCCGCAGGTAGGGAATCCTGTCTATCTCCTCCTCGCATATGGGAAGGGTAGGTCGGACCCGTCCCACAGACTCCGGAGGAGGTCCGGGTCGCACTTCAGCTCGATGAGGCGGTCGGCGATC
>Ga0194132_10000857_pt1 | contig 62177 bp, 53 predicted proteins | sample TA2KigOf80mmetaG_FD_148612 | JGI IMG/M metagenome (GOLD analysis project Ga0194132, IMG submission 148612) | Freshwater microbial communities from Lake Tanganyika, Tanzania - TA2015054 Kigoma Offshore 80m | ecosystem: Environmental > Aquatic > Freshwater > Lake | place: Tanzania: Lake...
GCAACCGCGACATCGCGTTCTTCAAGACGGTCGCCCTCGCCGCGGGCACGAACCTCGTGCGCCGCGAGCTCGGCGTGCCGGAGGCGGTGATTCCGGCGTGCGATCCGGCGCTGCAGACCGACATCGTGCCGAGGACGGCGACGCCCTGATGGCGCCTGGAAGGACCGATCGGGCCACGATGCCGCCGCGATTCCGCCACGAGATCCTCGACCGCCGCGAGCGACTCGCGACGGGTCCGACCCCGATCCGCGATCTGGGCGCGCTGCGCCGCGGGCTCTGGCTGAAGGACGAGGGCGCGATTCATGCCGAGTACGGAGGCAACAAGGTCCGCAAGCTCGAGTTCCTGCTCCATGGCGCGACCGAGCGGGTGGTGACGATCGGCGCCGCGGGAAGCCATCACGTCCTCGCGACGGCGGTGCTCGGCTCGCGGCTCGGGCACCGGATCGACGCGACGGCGTTCCCCCGTCCGGAGACGCGGCACGCCCGCGAGGTCCTGCACGCGGCGACGGCGCGGGCAAGGATCCACGTCGCGCCCGACTACGAGCGGGCGATCGCGCTCGCCCGCGAGCTTGCGCAGGGCTCGACGTTCCTCCCCGCCGGCGGCTCGAGCCCGATCGGCACCCTCGGCTGGGTCCTCGCGGGACTCGAGCTTGCCGAGCAGGTCGCGCAGGGACTCCTCCCCGAGCCCCGCCGCGCGTTCATGCCGGTCGGGACCGCGGGGACCATCCTCGGCGCCGCGATCGGGTTTCGTCTCGGCGGGCTCCGCACCCGGGTCGTCGCGGTGCGGGTCGTCCCCATCGAGTGGCTTGCCCGGGAGGAGATCGCCGCGCTCGGCGACGCGGTGCTCGACCTGCTCGGACTGCGGTCGATCACCTCGAGCGACCTTGCGATCGACCTCGACGACGCCTCGCTCGGCGGGGGCTACGGCGAGGTCACGAGCGCGAGCCGTCGCGCGATCGAGCGGGGCGGCGAGCTCGGGCTCCGGCTCGAGCCGACCTACACCGGCAAGGCGCTCGGCGCTGCGCTCGGGGTCGATCCGGCGGGTGGTCCGGACCTCTTCTGGCAGACCCACTCGACGGCGCCGCTGACCTCCCTCCTCGCCAAGGCGCCGCCGCTCCCGCCGGCGCTGGAGGCGATGCTCCTGCCGCGCGACTGGAGCGTCGCATGACTTCCGACCCGGTCGATCCGCCGCTTGAGGTCTGCGCCGGAGCCGGGAGGTCGGTCCGCGAGATCGCCGAGGCGTTGGTGAGGGTGTCCGGAGCGCCGCGTGCCATCCGGGAGGCGATGGAAGGTCCGCGAGCCGAGGCGATCGTCGGGAATCCCGCCCCGCTTCGCGCGATCCTGGGAGCACTCGCGGCGCCGCGGATCGACTTCGCCTGGTCGATCGCCGATCTCTGGAGCTCCATCGCCTCCTCGCCGAACGCGGATCTCGCTCGATGACCGTCACCTCGGATCGCTGTCTCGTCACCGGTGCCGGCGGGTTCATCGGAAGCCACCTCGTCGAGCGGCTCGTCCGCGAGGGGGCGCGGGTCCGCGCGTTCGTCCACTATGGCTCGCGGCCCGGGCTCGGAAACCTCGATCTCCTCCCTGCGGAGATCCGGGGATCCATCGAGGTGGTCGCGGGGGACGTCACGGATCCGACCTCGATCGACGCGGCGGTCGCCGGCTGCGACGTCGTCCATCACCTCGCGGCGATCATCTCGATCCCGCACTCGATGCGGTCGCCCCAGCGCTGCCTCTCGGTCAACGCGGGCGGCACCCTCGAGGTGATCGACGCCTGCCGGCGGCATGGCGTTCGTCGCCTCGTCCATGCCTCGACGAGCGAGGTCTACGGCTCGGGGCAGCAGGTGCCGATGCCGGAGTCCCATCCGATCGTGCCCCAGTCTCCCTATGCGGCGTCGAAGGTCGCCTCGGATGCGCTGGTCGAGGCCGCTCGGCGAAGCCATGGTCTTCCGGCGGTCACGATTCGACCCTTCAACACCTACGGCCCGCGGCAGTCGACGCGGGCGGTGCTCGCCTCGATCGTCGCGCAGCTCGTCGCGGGGGCGCCGGAGCTCGAGCTCGGAGACCTCCGCCCGACCCGCGACTTCGTCCACGTCGAGGACACGGTCGCCGGATTCCTCGCCGCGGCGTCCCGCGAGGCGGCGGTCGGCGGCGTCTTCAACCTCGCCACGGGACGCGAGACCTCGATCCGCGACGCGGCGTCGCTCGCGATGCAGGCGGTCGGCCGGGTGGTTCCCATCGTCGAGCGCGTGGATCGCACGCGACCTGAGCGGAGCGAGGTCCGGCGCCTCGTCGGCGACGCGTCCGCGGCGAGGGCGGTGCTCGGCTGGACGCCGAGGATCGCGCTCGAGGAGGGGATCCGGACGATCGTCGAGTTCGTGCGCCGGCATCCGGAGCGCTGCCGACCCTCGGAGCAGATCGCATGAAGGAGGTCGGCGTCGTCATCCGAGTCCGCGACGCAGTGCGCTACCTCGCGGAGTCGATCGAGAGCGTGCTCTCCCAGACGCTCCCGCCCGCCATGATCGTGGTGGTCGAGGGCGGCTCGACCGACGGCTCCCTCGAGGTGCTTTCCTCGTTCGGCGGGCGCCTCCGCGTCGTCCCGCAGCGCCGCGCCGGTCTCGCGGGCGCAGCCCAGGATGGAGTCGATGCGGTCGGGGCGCCACTGGTCGCGTTCCAGGATGCCGACGATCTCTGGCCTTCGGATCGACTCCGCGTGATGGTCGAGGCGCTCGGGGCGCAGCCGACCTGGGGCGGCGTGATGGGGCGGGTGGAGCACTTCGTATCCCCGGAGCTCTCGGCGGTGGAGGCGGCGTGGTTCGAGGTGCCGCAGGGACCGCAGCCAGGAGCCGGGCTTCCCTCGCTGCTGGTGCGGCGGGCGGCGTTCGACCGCGCCGGAGGCTTCCTCGACGGTCTCTCGGCCGGCGAGTACCTCGAGTGGTTCGATCGCGCGTCGCGGGCGGGGGTTCGGATCGAGCCGATCGAGGCGACCTGCCTGCGGCGCCGCATCCACCTCCACAACTTCACGAGGCGCCCCGAGTCGAAGCGGGACTACCTCCGGGCGGTGCGGGTGGTGATGGGTCGGAAGCGGGCGGGAGGCGCCGAGGGCTGAGGGCGTCCGGAGCGTCGTTCTCCCGAGGGGATCGACCTGAGGTCCTCGAGGAGCCGATGAAGAGGGGACCGCGAGTGCTCCATGCTCACCATCTCCCTCGTCATCCCGCTCCATCAGGGCGAGCGATTCATCGCGGAGGCGATCGCCTCGGCACGCTCCCAGGATGAACCGCCCCTCGAGGTGATCGTCGTCGACGATGGCTCGAGCGACCGAGGACCGGCGCTGGTCGCGTCGATCCCCGGAGTCGTCCTCGTTCGGCAGGAGAACCGCGGTCCCGGCGCCGCCCGCAACCGCGGCATCGACCTCGCGCGGGGCGATCTCCTCGCGTTCCTTGACCAGGACGACCTCCTTCGACCGGCGGCGCTGCGAAGGCATCGGGAGGTCCTCGAGACCCGCCCGGAGGCGAGGCTCTCGGTCTGCCGCCAGCGGTTCGACCTCGCGGAGGGAGAGTCCCGACCGGCGTGGCAGCGACCGGAGCTGCTCGGCGCCGAGGTGATCGCCTGGACCCCGAGCTGCCTCTGCGTCCGCCGCGCGACCTTCGCCGAGGTCGGCCGCTTCGACGAGTCGCTCCGCATCACGAGCGACTTCAGCTGGATCCGGGAGTTCAGGCAGCGCGGACTGCCCTACGCCGAGATCGACGAGACGCTCGTCGATCGACGCGTGCATGGAGGCTGCCAGTCCTCGGATGCCGCCACCATGCGCCGCGAGATGATCGCGGTCGCTCGTCGCTCCGCGAACGCGTCGAGGGGGACTGCGTGAGCACCCTGCGGCATGAGGTCGGCGTGGTGATCCGGGTGCATGACGCGGCGCCCTACCTCGTCGCGTCGATCCAAAGCGTGCTCATGCAGGATCCGCCCGCCGCGGAGGTGGTGGTCGTCGACGATGGCTCGACCGACGGCTCCGGGTTGCTCGCCGAGGCGTTCGTCCCGCGGGTCCGGGTGATCCGCCAGCGGCGGCGGGGACCGGGTGGTGCCATCAACGCGGGACTCCTCCTCGTCCGACGGGAGTTCGTCGCCTTCCAGGACGCGGACGACCTGTGGACCCCCGGTCGGCTCGGCGCGATGGCGGCGGAGCTCGCGGCGCGCCCCGAGGCGGATGGGGTGATGGGTCGCGTCGAGCACTTTGCCTCGGAGGATCTCTCCGCCGAGGAGGCGGCGAGGTTCGATGTTCCGGGGACCCCGCAGCCGGGCGCTGCGCTGCCCTCGCTCCTGATCCGACGCGAGGTGCTCGACCGCGTCGGGTGCTTCGACGAGTCGCTTCGCGCGGGCGAGTACCTCGAGTGGCACGATCGGGCGATCCGCGCCGGCGTTCGGATCGAGCCGATCGAGGTGGTCTGCCTGCGGCGACGGGTGCATCGGACCAACACCACCCGAAGCGCCGAGGCGCGGCGCGACTACTTGCGGGTGGCGCGGCTGGCGATCGCGCGGCACCGCGGTCAGAGGTCCGCGTAGGCGTCCGACGCGGGGAGCGGACGCGAGGCAGCGGCTCCGCGTCGGGACCGAGAACCGCCCGCCGCGGAGGCTTCGAGGTCGGATCCTTGGGGGGGTCGGGGGATCATTCCGATCTCCTCGCGACCGGAATCTTCGTCCCGCCGCCCGAGCAGGACCTGCAGACCCATCCCTTCCCACTCTCGAGGAATCCATGGACCAGCAGCGCGACGCTGATCAGGGAGTCGGGCGCTTCGAGGTCGACGACCGCGAGGTGATCCACGAGGTCATCGACGGCGAGGCGGTCCTCGTCCACCTCGGGACCGGTCGGTACCACAGCCTGCGCGGCGCGGCGTCGGAGATCTGGACGCTCGTCGTCGCAGGGCACGGGACCGACTCGATCGTCGCGGCGATGGAGGGGATGTTCGAGGGCGAGCCGGGGCTCGTCGCCCGCGAGACGAGGCGACTGCTCGACGAGCTCCTCGCGCAGGGACTCGTGCGATCCGCGGCGGCGAAGGCGACCCCGCCGGTGCCATCGCCCGGGTCTCGGCGTCCCTTCGAGCGCCCGCTGCTCGAGACCTTCGAGGACATGCAGGACCTGCTGCTGCTCGACCCGATCCACGAGACCGGCGACGAGGGCTGGCCAAAGCGGGCGTGATCGCGACTCGCGGCGGGCGTTCGACTCGGCGACCGCCCGGCATCCCGCCGGGGATCGCGGTCGTCGCTCGACGAGGGATGCGGTCCCGAACCCACGACGTCGGGTCCGCGTGCCGTCTCCGTAGGATGCGTCGCTTCCTCGGAGACGATCCATGCCGCTTGACCACTACCGCACGCTCGGCGCCTCGGGGCTTCGCGTCAGTCCCCTCTGCCTCGGCGCCATGACCTTCGGCGAGCAGTGGGGCTTCGGCGCCGACGAGGCGGGCAGCCTGCGGCAGCTCGACCTCTACGCCGACCGGGGCGGCAACTTCATCGATGCCGCGAACATCTACACCAAGGGGCACTCCGAGCGGATCATCGGGGAGTGGTTCGCGGCAGGCGGCGAGTCGCGCCGCGACCGCACGGTGATCGCGACCAAGTTCGGCGGCAGCATGCATCGCGGCGACCCGAACGCCGGCGGCTCGGGACGCGTGGCGATCCTGCGGGCGGTCGAGGCGAGCCTTCGCCGCCTGCAGACCGACCGCATCGACCTGTGTTGGGTCCACTTCTGGGATCGCTTCACGCCGATCGAGGAGTTGATGCGGTCGCTCGACCTGCTCGTCGCGCAGGGCAAGGTGCGCTATGTCGGCTTCAGCGATCATCCGGCGTGGATCTGCGCGCAGGCTCAGGCGATCGCCACGTTCCGAGGATGGGCGCCGCTCGCGGCGATCCAGATCGAATGGAGCCTGCTGCAGCGGACCGTCGAGCACGAGCTCGTGCCGATGGCGCGACATCTCGGCATGGGGGTCTGCCCGTGGAGCCCGCTTCGCGGGGGCGTCCTCACCGGCAAGTTCACCCGCGAGGGTCGCAAGACCGACGCGGTCACGCGGGTCCGCGACGACAGCAAGTTCCTCACCGAGCGGACCTACGTCCTGCTCGACGCCATGCAGGCGATCGCCGACGAGATCGGCTGCACCGTGCCGCAGGTCGCGATCGCGTGGCTTGACGCGCAGCCCGGCTGCACGTCGCCGATCCTCGGCGCGAGGACCGAGGCGCAGCTGCTTGACGTGCTCGACGCGCTCGAGGTCCGTCTCTCCGAGAAGCACCTTTCCCTGCTCGACGAGCGGAGCCGACCGCCCGAGAACTTCCCGCAGGCGTTCCTCGAGCTGGCGAAGACGACGATGCTCAACGGCTCGAGCGTGAACGGCATCGCGGCGGCCATCTGGGAACTGAGTCCGGCGAGCGACGCGGAGCGGGCGTAGCCGCGGCGTCGCTCACGCCGCGATCGGCGGCACCGGGCAGTCGATCGAGTCGCCGACCGCGCGGAGGAGCTGCGCCTCGAGCACGGTCGTCATTCCATCCTCGGCGATCGACTCCACGCAGGCGTCGAGCAGCCGACGCCGGTCGTCCATCCGGAGCGACTCCAGCCTCCGGAGCGAGGCGTCGAGCAGGTCGAGCGTGCACCGCTCGCGATCGAGGAGACCGACCGCCGACCAGCCGAGCGAGGCGACCGCCGCGTCGAACGCCCGTCGAGCGAGCCCGGCGTCGCCGTGTCCGGCCCACGCGAGGACCGCGAGGACCGCGAGCACCGACTCGCGGTGGACCTCGAGCCGGTCGCGGTGGAGGCTGCGGGCGGGCGGCAGGAAGCGCGGCTCGACGTGCCGACGAAGCACCGTCCGCACCACCCACTCGAAGGCGCTCACCGCGCGGTCGGCGAGGATCATCGCCGTCACGCGGTCGCGGAAGTCGCGGTACTGGCTCGGCGAGAGCTCGCTGAGCGCCGGCACCGCGAGGTCGATCACCGCGAGCGCCGCGGTCGGAGGCAGGAGCGCGACCGCGGAGGCGATGCGGCGGGTCGCCCGCACGAGGTCGGGATCCCCGACGAGGGCGTGGGCTTGCGCCTCCCGCACCGCCGGATCCTGCGCGCGGAGGAGCGCCGCGATCACCGCGCGAGCCTCGAGCGGCTGCCCGCACGCCTCCCGCACGATCGGCGGGATGGAGGCGGCGATCGCGCCCGCGCGGGCGATGATCGTCGGATCCGGATCGCCGATGCGGGCGACCGACCGCTCGACCTCCCCGCGGGGGATCGAGCGGGGGGCGCCGTCAGCGAGTCCGGAGGCGGGGACGCCCGCCGCGGTCGAGGTGCCCGCCGCAGGCGACGGGGACGAGCCGAGCGCGGAGGCGTCGATCCCCTCGATGCGGGCGATCCGCTCCTTGATCGGGGGATGCGTCGCGAGCATCGCCGCGAACGCCTGCGAGAAGAAGATGTGCCCGAACTCGGAGACGTGGGGGCTCCAGGCGCCCGTCGGCGGCAGCCCGCCGATCGCGCGGAGGGCGCCCGCGATGCCCGCGGGGTTCCGCGTGAACTGGACGGCGCTCGCGTCCGCGAGGAACTCCCGCTGGCGGCTCACCGCCGCCTGGATCAGCCGACCGAAGAAGGTGCCGAGCCCGCCGACGACCATCAGGAGGAGCCCGAACGCGATGATGCCGAGCCCGACCGCGGCGCCGTCGTTCTTGCGGCCGCGACCGCTCGAGCGGGCGAGCATCGGTCCGACATGGCGGACGCACGTCCAGCCGATGAGCCCGATCACGAGGATGCCGAAGATCACGCCGGTCAGGCGGATGTTGAGGCGCATGTCGCCGTTCAGGACGTGGCTGAACTCGTGCGCCATGACTCCCTGCAGCTGGGCGCGGTCGAGCCGCCGCACGCAGCCGCGGGTGACGCCGATCACCGCGCTCTGCGGGGCGTAGCCCGCGGCGAAGGCGTTGATCGAGTCGTCCTCGACGAGGTAGACCGGCGGCACCGGCACGCCGGAGGCGATCGCCATCTCCTCGACGACGTTGAGGAGCCGCCGCTCGTCCGCGTCGCGCGTCGCCGGATCGATCCGCCGACCGCCGAGCATCTCCGCCACGACCTGCCCGCCCTGACCGAGCTGGGAGATCTTGAAGAGGCTCGCGAGCCCGACGATCAGCACGGTCGCCCCGGCGATCGCCGCGAGGAGCGGCGGGTTCCAGAACGGAATCGCGCCCTGCGAGGAGGCGTAGCCGGCGATCGGAAGATAGATCGCGGCGACGAGGGCGATCACCGCGAGCACGAAGAGGATCACCAGGCGACCGGTGCGCCGGCGGGCGTCGTCCTGCGCGCGGAAGTAGTTCATGCCCTCGGCTCCGGAGCGGTGACCGCCGCGGCGATCGACGCCGACGGCACCGCCTCGATCGTCGGGCGATCCCACTCGAGCATCGCCGCCGCGCGGTAGCGCAGGAGCGATGCCACGAGGTTCGAGGGCACCTGCCGCAGCAGCACGTTGTAGCGCACCACCGCGTCGTGGTAGGCGTGCCGCGCGAAGGCGACGCGGTTCTCGCTGGTGACGAGCTCCTCCTGCAGCGCCAGGACGTTGGCGGCGGTCTTCAGGACGGGATACGCCTCGACCCGAGCGAGGATCGTCGCGACGAGCCCGTCGAGCTCCGCCTCGCGGCGCGGAAGATCGCCCGGCTCGGTGGGGGTCGCGACGCGGAGCGAGTCCGAGGCATGCCGGCGTGCCTCGATCGCCCGCTCGAGCGTCGTCCGCTCGTGCGCCATGGCGCCCTTCACCGCCTCCACGAGGTTCGGGATCAGGTCGTGTCGGCGCTTGAGCTGGACGTCGATCCCGGAGAACGCTCCCTCGACGCGGAGGAGCGCCGCCGCGAGGCGGTTCTGGAGAATCGCCCCGATCACCAGGAGGAGGAGCGGCAGCGCCGCGAGCGAGATCCCAAGCACCCAGGCACCGGTCATGGGCGGAAGACTATCGCGGGTCGGGGCGGAGGGACCTCGCGGCGATCCGGTCCGAGGGGGGGACTCCGACGGAGCCCGGGGTTACGCTTCCCCCGATGACCATGCGGCGAACTGGGCGGCGATCTGGACTTCTCGGTGGATGGGGCGCGGCGGGCGTTCTCCTCGCGGCGGCGACGCCGTCGCTGGTCGGATGCCACACCGTCGAGGGCACCGGACGCAAGCAGCTGAACGTGCTGAGCGTCGAGCAGGAGGTCGAGCTCGGTCGCGATGCCTACGCGGAGGTGCTCGCGGACCCGAAGACCCTGACCTCGGGACCGCTCGTCGATCGCGTGCGCCGAGTCGGCAACGCCCTGACCGCCGCGGCGGCGCGGCGGTATCCGGCGAGCAGCGCGGGCATGGAGTGGGAGTTCGTGGTCATCGACGATCCCACCGTCAACGCCTGGGCGCTCCCGGGGGGGAAGTGCGCGGTGAACACGGGACTCCTCGCCTTCGTCGATGGCGACGACGAGCTCGCGATCGTGATGGGGCATGAGCTCGCGCACGCGATCGCCCGCCACGGCGGCGAGCGGATGAGCCAGACGATGGTCGCCTCCGTCGTCGCCGAGCTTGCCCTCGGCGGGATCGACCCGCAGGGGCAGCAGCTGATCTGGCAGGCGTACGGAGTGAGCGTGGGGCTTCCCTTCAGCCGGCGGCACGAGTCGGAGGCGGACGAGCTGGGGATCTTCATCGCCGCGGAGGCGGGCTACGACCCGAAGGCGGCGCCGCGCCTCTGGAAGCGGATGGCGTCGCAGGGCGACCGCGTGCCGGAGTTCCTCTCGACCCATCCCGATCCCGACCGCCGCGCCGAGGAGCTCGAGGCGCTCATCCCGGAGGCGGAGTCGGTGCGGCAGGCCGCAGCGGTCCAGGGATCCCGTCCCTGAGTCGGCGTCCGCCGGCGGTCGCCGAGGGAGGATTCGTCGCCCGCGGGAGACCGGGATGCCAGGTTCGCTGGCTCACGCGACCATCGGGCTCCAGATGGATCTCGTCGACCCAGCCGTTCGACCACGAGACGACCGCGACGCCATCCTCGATCGTCCAGGTTCCCTTGGGCGGCTCCCCCGGGATGTTCTTGAACGCGAGCCCGTCGGACTGAAGCGCGATGCAGAAGGGCTTCCCGGTCGCCTCGGCGCGCAGCTCGAAGACGCCCACGAAGGGCTCGAGCTCCTTGCTCGTGCGCGCCGCGAGGCTGAGGCTCGACGCGGGACCCGCGATCGGCGTGGTCGGCGAGAAGGCAAGCTCGTCGAATCCCCGCGCGCCGAAGCGGAGGAGGTCGATCCAGCCGGAGTCGTAGTCGATCCGCACGCCGTTGCCGTAGGGACGCCATCGACCGCCCTCGCCTCGCGAGCCATGAGGTCCCTCCGACCACGTGCTCCTCGCCGCGCCGCCGGGGAAGAGCACCACGTTGAAGCCGTGGTTGTGCTCGTCGGAGAGGTTCCAGGTGCCCGCGAAGGTGGAGGGATCGACCTGGAGCGAGGCACGCGACCGATTGGTCATCGCGTCGGTCCCGGGCAGCGCCTCGCGGCGGAGCCGCGTCGCGCCCGGCGTGACGATCGGCGGCTCGCTCCGCGGCTGCCCCGGCTTCCACGAACGCTGCTCGAGGGAGCCGTCGGCGCTGCGTCGGATCTCGTCGTGCCAGCCATCGGCCCAGCGGATCTCGGCGACCTCGCCGCGGATCGACCAGAGACCCCGCTTGTCCTCGTTGATCGTCTTGAACGACTGCCCGTCGGACTGAAGCGCGATCGCGAACGGCTTCCCGTCGGTCACGTTGGTCAGCCCGTAGACGCCGACCCACTCGGCGAGCGGGACCTCGAGGCGCACCGCCTTGCCGTGGTTCGACCAAGGACCCGCGAGCGGCGTCTCGGGGGAGTAGCTCACCTGCTCGAAGCCGACCGGACCGAAGCGGATCATGTCGATCCAGCCGTCGTCGTAGTCGATCCGGATGCCATGCCCGTAGAGCGACCAGCGACCGCCCTCGCCCTCCGCGCCGTGCGTGCCCTTCGCCCAGTTGCTCCGGGCGCTGCCGTCGGCGTCAAGCACCACGTCGAAGACGTCGTTCTGCTCGTCGCTCAGGGACCAGGTGCCGACGAACGCGCTCGCCGGCACGTCCTCGCCGCCGCGCGGCAGGGTGGTCATCGTCGCCTGCTCGATCACGCCGCGACCGGGCGGCGGCGTCGGGCTCGGCGACTGGGCGAGCAAGGGCGAGGAGATGAGGAAGAGGACGGTCTCGATCGGTCGCATGGCTGGCGCTCCACGTGGACGCCGCCGCAGGTGCGGCGACCCCCACGGTTCCAGCCTATCGACGAACCGTTCAGCGCCCGCTGAAGAACCGCTTCACCGCCTGCACCGTCGCCTGCCGACCGACCGCCGCGATCGACTCGGTCAGCGGGATCTCCTTCGGGCAGACCTGCACGCAGTTCTGGGCGTTGCCGCAGTCGTTGACGCCGCCGCGGCCGCTCAGGACCTCGAGGCGCTCGCCCTTCAGGACCTGTCCGGTGCCGTGCATGTTGAAGAGCCGCGCCTGGCTGATCACCGCCGCGCCGACGAACTCCTTCGCCCACGTGGTGGCGTCGGGCTCGACCTTGTACTGCGGGCATGCCTCGAGGCAGCAGCCGCAGCTCATGCAGGTCGCGAGCGCGTAGCGGGTCTCCTGATCCTGGGGCGACTCCTTCGGACCGCCGCCGAGGTGATAGGTGCCGTCGAGCGGCACCCACGCCTTGACCCGCTTGAGCCCGTCGAAGAGACGGCTTCGGTCGACGCAGAGGTCGCGGACCACGGGGAACTTCGTCATCGGCTCGACGGTGATCTCGTCGCCCTCCACGAACTGGTCGACGAGGCAGGAACACGCCTGCCGCACCTTGCCGTTGACCACCATCGTGCAGGAGCCGCAGACCTCCTCGAGGCAACCGCAGTCGAAGGCGACGGGCGTGGTCTTCTCGCCGGCGGCGGTGGTGGGGCGTCCGGCGATCCCCTGCAGCACGCTGATGAGGTTCGACCCCGGCTCGACCTCGACCTCGAATCGCTCCCAGCGCGACTTAACGCCGGGCGACTCCTGCCGGCGGATCGCGAGGCGAAGGGTGCGGCGACCGGCGGCGGGACTCTTGGGGGCGACCATCGGGGTTCCTTTGGCGGGGGGGCGGGGGGGCGGGGTCGAGGGTGGGATCGTAGCGGCGGCGTCGAGCGGTTCTCCTTCCGTTCGCGGTCGCGAACCGATGGATGCTTCGCCGGGCGCCTCGACCAGTCGGCACTCCGGCGCCGACGCACGGGAGGGCGATCCTCGGCGGTTCCCAGACGCTCGATCCGCCCGATACGCCATAGGTCATCCGACCAGACGCCACGGAGACCGCCGATCACCCCGATCCCTCCCAAGCCAGCCGCGAGCCTCGTCGGCGCCGGGCACGCCGCCGGACTCCGCGCCGCGGCGTTGGTCGCGGCGGTCGTCGCGCTCGCGACCTTTCCGTGGATCCTGGGTGGACTCGATCAGTTCCCCCAGAAGTCCTACGACCACGATCGATTCCACCTTCCGCTGGTGCGGGAGTTCGCGGCGCAGTTCCCCGCGTGCGACCTCGCCGACTACCCCTCCGCGACCGGACCCGGCTTTCATCTGGTGCTCGCGGCGACCGCGCAGGTCGTGGGGACGGGAGAGACCACGCTGCAGCTTGTCGGCTCGATCATGGCGATCGGGCTCGCCGCCACGGTCGCCTGGCGCCTCGGGTCCTGGCGCGGCTCGGCGTGGCAGGGCGTGCTGCTCTCGCTGCCGCTCGTCCTGAACCCGTACCTCCTCGGCAACGCGATCTGGCTGATGACCGACAACCTCTCGCTGTGGCTCCTCGCGTGTCCCATCCTGGGGGCGACGCTCGTCGCCGCGACGCCGGCGAGGCTGGGGCGGTGGGGGCTCGCCGCCGCCGCCGCGTGCGTGGTGCGGCAGATCAATCTGTGGGTGCTCGCGCCGATCGCGGTCGCGGGCGCCATCGGGTGGTGGACGGGTCGTCGAGGCTCGGACGACTCGACTCCCGCCATCGTGGGGGGACGAGGCGGTTCGACCCTGCTCGGGTGGACGATGCTCGCCTGCCTTCCGGCGGTCCTCGTCGTCGGAGGCTTCGCGTGGCTCTGGGGCGGGCTCACGCCGCCGTCGTTCCAGGAGTATCACGCGGTCAGCGTGCAGCCCGCCGCGGTTCCCTACGGTCTCACGCTCCTCGCGGCATATGCGGCGCCGCTCTGGCTGCCGATCCTCGTCGGTCGGGGCGATCGAGGTCGCGTGCCGAGGTGGTTCGCGGTGGTCGCGAGCTTCGGCTGGGCAGCGTTCCTGATCGCAGGCAACTCCGACGCGGGACTCGAGCATGGTCGCAACGGCGGCTGGCTCTGGACGCTCGTCGAGAAGGCGCCCGCGCCGGGCGGCGTCTCGGTCGTGCTGGCGGCGGGAAGCGCGATCGGGGTGCTGCTCCTCGTGCAGTTGGTCTCGCTCGCCGCGGGCAACGGACGGCTTCGCGGTGCGCTCGTCGCCACGGCGACCCTCGCCGCGTTCCTCGTCGCGCACGCCGCGAACAAGCAGCTCTTCCAGCGCTACTTCGATCCGACGGTGCTGCTTGTCCTCGCGATCCTCGCGGCGCTCGCGTGGCGGCGGAACGGTGATGCCCGCACCCCGCGCGACGCCGGGACCTCGAAGGCGTGGATGGTCGCGCTCCTCGTGATGGCGGCGATGCAGCTCAGCTTCGCCGTGGCGACGCTGTTCGCGCCGCTCGCGCGGGCGGGGGCTGCGGAGACGACGGGACCGGAGGTCGAGTCCCGCGAGACGATGCGTTGATCGGACGTCCCCTTCGCCTCGCGACGCGACAAGTCCGGTGCGGCGCGGTCCGAAGCACGACGGCGTGGAAGGCGGGACCTCTCGATTCGTGCGCGTCACGAGGATCGTCGCGAGTCGGACCACCCTCACCCGCGTCGCGAACTGCGTTCGCGACGCGACCTCTCCCACTCGTCGCGTGGCGGCTCGCGGGAGAGGTGGAGACCTGCTCCTCCGCGACTTCGGCGTCCCCCCGCGTCCTCCGCGTCTACCGCGTCTACCGCGTCCTCCGCGTGCTCCGTGGTCTCGGCGCGAGAACGCCCGTGGGTCGCCGCGCGACGCGGGGGGCGAGGGCGACTTCGCTCAGGCGTGGGGGCTCGCGACCGCCTTCGCCGTCGCGCCGCCCTCGACCTTGCCGTAGGTCCGCTTGCGTGGCTCGACGAGCGGGCACTCGACCCGCTCGAAGGTGATCCGCGACCCGCCGGTCGTCGGGTCGTAGGCGGCGACCGTCGTCGCGAGGAACTTGTCGTCGTTCCGCTCGGTGAAGTCGGTGCGGTAGTGGCTGCCGCGCGACTCCTTCCGCTCGAGGCCGCCCCGGGCGATCGCCTCGGCGAGGACGAGCATGTCGCCGACCGCGCGGGCATGCGCGAGCGTCTGGTTGGTCCACATCCCGGTGTCGGAGAGCCGGATCCGCGCGTACCGCTCGCGGAGCGAGGCGATCGTCGCGAGCGACTGCTCGAGGCGCGGACCGCTCTTCACCACCGTGCTCGCCGCGGTCATCTCGTCGCCGAGCTCCTTGCCGATCGCGTAGGGGTTCTCGGTGCCGCTCGCGGCGAGGAGCGACTTCATCCGCTCCTCCGCCCGCTTGGTCGCCGCGTCGAAGTGGGTCGCGGGCGCCTCGACCGCCGGAGTCCGCTCGCGGGCGGCGTTCGCGACGCCGGCGCCGCAGAAGAGCCCGTCGAAGATGCAGGAGAGGAGGGCGTTCGCGCCGAGGCGGTTCGCCCCGTGGTACTGGTAGTTCGCCTCGCCAAAGGCGTAGAGCCCCTCGATGTTGGTCATCATCGAGTTGGGGGCGCCATGCACGAGCCCCTTCGAGTCGGGCTTCGCGGTGTAGGTCGTCCAGAGTCCGCCCATCGAGTAGTGGACGCCCGGGAAGATCTTCATCGGGAGCTCGGCGGGATCCTCGCCCACGAACTTCCGGTAGATCTCGATGATGCCGCCGAGCTTCCGCTCGAGGTACGCCCGACCGAGGTGGGTCAGGTCGAGGTAGACCATGTTGCCGCCGCCGACGCCGAGCCCGTCGTGCACGCAGATCGAGAAGATCTCGCGGGTCGCGATGTCGCGGGGAACGATGTTGCCGTACTTCGGATACCGCTCCTCGAGGAAGTAGTACCGCTCCGCGTCGGGGATCTGCCGCGGATCGCGGGCGTCGCCCTTCCTCCTCGGCACCCACACCCGCCCTCCCTCCCCGCGGGCGGACTCGCTCATGAGCCGCAGCTTGTCGGCGCCGGGGATCGCGGTCGGGTGCACCTGGATGAACTCGCCGTTCGCGTAGAAGGCGCCCGCCTGGTAGCAGCGGCTCGCCGCGGCGCCGGTGCACATGACCGAGTTCGTGCTCTTGCCGAAGACGAGCCCGCAGCCGCCGGTCGCCATCACCACGGCGTCGGCGCGGAAGGCGCGGATCTGCATCGTGCGGAGGTCCTGCGCGACGATCCCGATGCATCGCCGGCGGTCGTCGAGGACCGGTCCGAGGAACTCCCAGTACTCGTGCTTGGTGACCTTCCCCTCGACCTCCACGCGGCGGACCTGCTCGTCGAAGGCGTAGAGCAGCTGCTGCCCGGTCGTGGCGCCCGCGAAGTGCGTGCGCTTGTAGAGGCTCCCGCCGAAGAGGCGCAGGTCGCGCTGTCCCTCCGAGGTGCGGTTGAAGGGCACGCCCATGCGGTCGAGGAGGTCGATGATCCGCGGCGCCCAGTGCGCCATCTCGTAGACCGGCGGCTGGTGGGCGAGGAAGTCGCCGCCGTAGATCGACTCGTCGAAGTGCTCGTGCTCGCTGTAGCCCTGCTGCCGGGCGATCTCGTTGCAGGCGTTGATGCCGCCCTGGGCGCAGACGGAGTGGCTCCGCTTCACCGGCACGATCGAGAAGAGGTCGACCGGAAGCCCCGCCTCCGAGATCCGCAGCGTCGCGGAGAGACCCGCCAGACCGCCGCCCACCACGATCACCCGATGTCGTCCGCCTGCAGCCATGGGTCGCCGATCCTTCCTTCGCTCGACGGCGTCGCGCCGCTCACTCCGCCGGAACCACCGCGTCGCCGGTCATCAGACCCTCCGACGCCTTCACGCCAGCCTGCATCTGCGCCTCGATGATCTTCGCCTTCTCGATGTTGAGCGTGGAGAAGCCCCAGATCGCCGCCACGCCCATCGCCGCGAGGGCGACGCCGATCGCCGCGCAGACCCGTCCCCACCGCTCCTGCGCCGGTCGCGTCACGGTGAGTCCCCACGTGATCGCGGCGGTCCAGAGCCCGTTTGCGAAGTGGTAGACCACCGAGAGCACGCCGACGAGGTAGAGCGCCGCCATCGCGACGCCCATGCGTCCCGCCTGGAAGTGCTCGGCGGTCGAGCTTGCCGCCGCGTCGACCTCGAAGGTCGGGAACCAGCCGCCGTAGGTCCATCCCCAACGAAGGCTCGAGAGGTGGAGGAAGATGAAGACGAGCGCGATGTATCCGGTCGCTCGCTGCAGGGCGTATCGCCAGTTGCCCCCGTATCGGTACGCCGAGACGTTGGTGCGTCCCGTGCGGGCGAAGACCACGCCCATCGCCGCGTGGTAGAGCAGCGGCAGCCAGATCAGCCCGACCTCGATGAGGACGAGCGCCGGCAGCGAGTGGATGAAGTCCACCTCGTGCTGGAAGGTGTAGACGCCGCCCGAGCCGGGTCCGTAGGGGCTGTGACCGAGTTGGCTCCCCCAGACGATCGAGGAGTTGGTGGTGAGGTGCGGGATCAGGAAGACGCCGATCGGCACCACCCCGCTCAAGGAGTGAAGGCGTCGCAGCAGGAAGTAGTGGCGGTCGAGGAAGCTCTCGGAGGAGCCAGCCGGGACGGCGGTGGGGGCGGTCGTCATGGGAGGGGGTCGAGTATACGAGGCGCCTGAAATCACTCCTTCGTCGCCGAGGGGCTCAGGATGCGATCGACCGCGGGGCGATCGTCGCCGACACGGTCTCGGCGCTGCTCGTGGCGGGTTCTCCGGACCGACGGGCGCTGCGGAGTCCGACGGGTCGCTTGATGGTCAGGCGAGCCCTCTCGCCGCCGATGCCTCGTCCACGTCCAGCGAGGCGATCAGGGAATGTGCAGTCCGCCCGCAGGCGGCGTGGTCGCCGAGGCGGGGGACGCCGGCGCGACCGAGGCAGTGCCCGACGCCATCTGCGACGCGACGAGGCGGGCGATCTGCACGTAGCGGGCGCGGAGCTCGCCGAGCACCTGACGCAGGTCCTCGGACTCCTCGCTCGTGAGGTTTCCCTTGGTCTTCTCGTCGAGCATGCCGAGGATGTCGATCGCGAAGCGGGAGCCCTCGAGGTCGATGACGACCCGACCGCTCTTGGGATCCTGCATCGCGCCGAGACCCATCACCGCCTGCGACGCGAGCATGCCGACGAGCCCGCGGAAGTCGGCGGGGGGAAGACCCTCCGCCTCGGCGCCGCCCTTCGCGGACTTCGCCGACTCGAGCTTCGCCTCCGCGGCGGCGAGGCGCTCGCGCTCGGCGTGCGCCTGCGCCTTCCAATCGGAGTCGACGTGCAGCTTGGGGGTTGGATCGCTCATGGTCGTGCCTCCGGGCGCGGAGCCCGCGCGAGAGGGCGGAAGTATAGTGGCGGGCATCGTGGATCACGGCGGATCGCGAGAACTCAGGAGCGCATCGGACGCGGGCCCCCGCCGCCGGCGGTGGCGGGGCAGCACGCTCGCGCTCCTCGCGACGGCGTTCCTCGTCGGGTGCGCCTCGACGGGCGACGAGGTCGAGGACGCCTCCACCATCTCGCTCCGCGACTTCTCTCGACCCGAGGCGAGGAGGGACCTCGTGATCGAGGTTCCGGGCGCGACGTTCGAGCCGACCGTCACCGTCGAGGGACGGATCGAGGAGTTCGGCAGCGCCGCGATCATCGAGGAGCGGGCGACCGTGCCGGTCGAGACCCTCTCCGGGCAGGAGGTCGCGGTCCCCGTCGAGGCGATGAAGGCGGTGGTGACCGCGCCGCTTCCGGTGGGTCGGCAGTGGCCGGTCGAGAGCCTCGTCGGTCAGATCAACGGCCGCCCGATCTTCGCCGCGGAGTTCTTCGAGCCGATCGAGGACCGCATCCTGCGGATCCTCTCGCTGCCCGACCGCGTCGAGGCGCGCCGGGCGATCGTCGATCTCGTCCGCGCCCGATTCGAGGAGTTCATCGACAGCGAGCTCGTCGTCTCCGAGGCGGAGTCGGGTCTCTCCCCCGAGCAGAAGCAGGGGCTCTTCTCGTGGCTCCTCGACCTCCGCGAGCAGGAGATCGCCCGCCGCGGCGGCAGCACCGCGTCCGCGGAGGAGAGCCTCCTTGCCCAGGAGGGACTCAGCCTCGAGGAGTTCATGGCGAGGCGCCGCGACATCGCCCTCGCGAGCGATCTGCTCCGCCGGAAGATCGAGCCGCGGGTGATCATCTCCTGGCGCGAGATCGAGCAGGAGTACGAGCGTCGCGCGAAGGAATTCAATCCTCCCGCGGTGATCCGCATCGGTCGCATCCGCCTGACCGAGCGCGCCGACGGCGCGGAGAAGATCGCGGAGGTGCGGGCGACGCTCGAGGCGGGCACGCCCTTCGCCGAGGTCGCGACGAGCCTCGGGCTCGCCGACGGAGGTCTCTGGCGCGAGTTCGTGATGCCCGAGCAGGGGATCGACGGGCTCGACCTCTCCGATGAGTTCAAGAAGGTGCTGAAGGACGTCAAGGAGGGACGCGGCGGCGTGCCGATCGAGCGAGGCGGCTCGGTCACCTGGCTCGGCGTCCTCTCGATCGAGCGTCCGCAGCAGTACGACCTCTTCGATCCGGGCGTGCAGCTGGCGATCAAGGAGTCGCTCCGCATGCGGCAGAACGCGATCGAGCAGCAGCGCTACCTGCAGTCTCTGCGGCGCCGCTGGGTCAGCGAGGACATCGGGAAGATGCGGGATCGACTCGTCGCGATCGCGATCGAGCGGTACTTCCGGTGACGCAGGACCTCCTCCACGAGCCCCCCGCGGGTGCCGACGTTCGTCGGGAGCGGCGCGGAGCGGGTGCCGCGGCTGGGCGATCGGCCGCTCCGACTTCCCGCGCGAATTCCGCCCCGGTCGCACTTTGGGATTGACCCCCGACCCGCCCGTGTCATCCTCAGTCCGCGCCTGAGCCCTCGGACCTCCGAGCGGGCGCCCCCGATCCGACTTCCCTTCAGGACCTTCGATCCATGACCTCACGCGCCGCCGCCTGCGGACTTGCCGCCGCCTCGCTCCTCGTCACGACCGCGATCGATGCCTCCCCGGACAAGGCGGCGGGAGATCCTCGCCCGAACGTGCTCGTGATCGTCCTCGACGACCTCGGCATCGACAACTTCGGCTTCGAGCCCTTCGGCTGGAACGACTCGATCTTCACCCCGGACATGCCGGTGCTCGCGGAGATCGCCGCGAAGGGCGTCAGCTTCCGCAACTTCTGGGCGACGCCGGAGTGCTCGCCCTCCCGCGCGGCGATGCTCACCGGTCGCCACGGCTTCCGCACCGGCGTCGTGACGGCGATCGTCGATCCGATGCTGCCGAGCAACCAGCTGAATCCGTCGGAGATCACCGTCCCCAAGCTCGTGCGGCAGGTCGGCTACCGCACCGGGATGCTCGGGAAGTACCACCTCGGCGGCGGTCCCGACAACAGCCCGGAGGGCTACGCCTTCGAGGCGCCGCACACGTCGCTGGGGCTCGACCTCTACGACGGCTACTGGGACCTGCCTCCGGGGATCGACATGACCGTCGGTGGGCAGGCACCGAAGGGCATGTCCTACGACTGCGGCGCGCCCGGCGGCGTGGCGACCACCGGCGCCGCGTGCTTTCCCGACGGCACCTGCATCGAGGGGGTCAATCCCTTCGAGGCGATGGCGATCGGCGCGACGCCGCTCCTCGCCGCGGACGGGACCCTCGCCCAGACCTGCGCCGACGGGAACTGCGGCGCGATCAACTTCACCCTCGGCAACGCCTACTACGCCTGGGACCGCGTGATCACGCTCGGGGCGGCGGCGATCGAGCTCGAGGATCCATGGCGCGAGTACCTCACGAGCTTCATCAGCTCGCGCGGCGTCGAGTGGATCGAGCAGGCGCGTGCCGAAGGCGCGCCGTGGATGGCGTTCATCACGCACAGCGCGTCGCACACTCCGATCCAGACTCCGCCGCCCTCGCTGACCGGCGCCGCCAACACCGACGTGTCCTGTGCCCTGACCGGGCTCGGCTACCGGCAGGTCTTCAAGCTCATGAGCGAGTCGGTCGACCGCTCGATCGGCGGGATGCTGGTGGATCTCGATCTCGCGACCGTCGTCAAGGGCAAGGTCGTCCTGCGGGATCCGCAGCTGACCAACACCGTGATCGTGGTCGTCAACGACAACGGGTCGCTCGGCTCGACGGTCCTCCCGCCCTTCAGTCCGACGCAGGCGAAGCAGACCGTCTACGAGACCGGCGTGCGATCGCCCTGCATCATCGCGGGACCGATGGTCGTCGGACCCGGGCGGGCAGTCGACGCGACGGTCTCGATCGTCGATCTCTTCTCGCTCCTCAACGAGGTCTGCGGCGTCGATTGGAGGGCGCAGATGCCGCCGGACCGGGTCGTCGATGCGCTGCCGATGCTTCCCTACCTCGTCGATCCCGATCAGGAGGAGATCCGCCAGTACAACTTCGCGATCTACGAGGGCGGGACGTTCGTCCCTGGTCAGGTCGGTCCGTGCATCAACGGCGCGTCGGTGATCGACAACCTGATCACGAGCCCGCAGCTCTGCGCCGACAACGGCGGCTGCTGGGGCGGCGGCTCGCCGGTGCCGCCGTATCCGATCACGAACTATTGCGACCTCTACTCGACCGATCCGTCGCAGGCGATCGTCGAGTGCGGGGGCACCAACTACTGCTTCCTGCCGCCGGACATGGCCGACCAGTGCCCCAAGGGCAGCACCGCGATCGTCCCGCCGAACATCGCCCAGTACGGCGTCCGTCGCGGTCCATGGAAGCTCGTCCTGAACCAGCTGCCGGCCTGCCTCATCCCGAACGACTGCGAGGTCGAGTTCTATTGGCTGCCCACGCCCGTGGCGCCGGACCAGCCCGGCATCGAGTCGAGCCAAGGCACGCTCTCGTGGGACCCGCTCACGGAGGAGATGCCGCCCGCGGCATTCGAGGCGTATCTCGAACTGCGGGCGGAGCTCTTCCAGCTGCTGAGCTCCCAGCCGCCCTGTCCCGCGGACGGCAACCTCGACGGCGTCGTGGACGCCCACGACCTCTCGGGACTTCTCGGGGAGTGGGGCGGCATGGGCTTCTGGGACGCCGACCACAGCGGCGTCGTCGATGGCACCGATCTCAGCATCGTCCTCGGCGCCTGGGGGCAGTGCCTTCCCCCGGCGAACCCCGCCGACTCGGGGATTCCCGATTGCCTCTTCGAGACGCCCGCCCAGGTCGTCCGCGACTACCAGTTCTCCTCCGGGACCTATGACGATCAGGTCGGCAGCGGCGTGGATGCGGAGTCGCTCGGCGGCAAGATCGTGGACGGCCGCTATCTCTTCGCGGACGGCGCCGGTCTTCGCATCCCGGTCGCGGGGCTCGACCTCTCCGACTTCCAGATCGACCTCTGGTTCGAGCCGGTCACGCAGGCGGGGATCCTCGGCAAGATCCTCGACTTCTCCGACCGCACCGAGGACCGCGGCTTCTACCGCGACGCGAACGGCAACCTCTTCCACTTCCTGCCGCCCTTCAGCCCGACGAGCCCGGGCACGGTGCCGTTCGGCGTGACGGTGCAGGTGACGCTCTCGCGGAACTCGACGACCAACACGCTGAGCTGCGAGATCAACGGCTTCCCGCAGTGGGCGATGCCTGATCCGCTCGGGCTCGCGGTGCCGCCGGCGGATGGCTTCATCACCTGCTTCTCCGACGACGCCGTCACGCAGTACCTCGAGAACCTCGCCGGCGAGCTCGTGCGGGTCCGGATCTCGAGCCGCAGCGCGGACTGACCCCGCACGGCGGGCTCCGCGCGCGTCGCGACCTCATCTGCCGCGGCGATCGCGCCGATCGGTCGGCCACGCCGCGTCGAAGCAGGCCGGCTGATGCTCGATCCGCGGCGGATCGACCGAGAGGTCGACGCCGAGCGCGTCGAACCGGATGAGGGCGTCGGCGAACGCCTCCATCGCGAGCAGCCGGCGGGCAAGCCGCACGAGGCGCCGCTGCTTGCCGGCATCGATGCGGAGGAGCGGTCGCGCGTCCCCGGTGCGCGAGGTCTTGACCTCGACGATCGCGAGCACCATCCCCTCCGCGTCCGGCACCGCGACGACGAGGTCCGCCTCGTCGGGACCGACGCGGAGGTTGCGGGCGAGGATCCGATGCCCATGCCGACGGAGCCAACGCGCGGCGAGTCGCTCGCCGAGCGCGGCGTCGCGGGCGGCTTCCTCGCGGGGCGAGCTCGTCGTCGGGCGCGGATCTTGGCGACCGCGGGCGAGCGCCGCCTGCACCGGGCGGAGCAGCCGCGTCCAGAGCCCTCGAGGAAGGTCGTCGCTCACGGCTCGGACGCGGGAACGCCCGTCGGCTGGGCGTGGCGGAGGATCCGAGTCATCAGGTCGAGCGAGGTCTCGCTCGCGTAGCCGTCGATGCCCTCGCGGGGGCGATCGAGGAGCGACTGGCTCAGGTCGAGCGTGCTGACGATCACCGCGAGGCGTTCCTCGCCGGACTCGGTCGCGACGCGCAGCCCGCGCAGGCGGCATGCCGAGGTCGCGGCACCGGTGCGGCGAGCCGTGCTTGGGCGATAGGTGACCTGTCGCGGGACCACCAGATCGATCCGGAGATCAACGGGGCGATCGACGGTCGGCGCGACGGCGTCGGATGACTCCGCGACGAGCGGGAACGCGGATCGACCGAGCCGCGACGCAAGCTCCCGCTCGACCGCCGCCGCGAAGTCGCCGCGACCGCCGGGAGACTCGACGAGGAGCGTGCCGCCGCGGCGGAGGAACCCGAGGATCGCCTGCCACTGCGGCTCGGTCCAGACTGGCGAAGCGCCTCCGCGGGCCACCGCGAGGCCGGGACTCGACCGCTCGGCGAGGGACTCGATCGGCGCCTCGTTGACCTCGACGGCTCGATCAAGCCGCGATGCGAGGCGTCCCGCCGCGATCGAGAGGACGCGAGGCTCGGGCGGCTCGTCCGCGCCGACGCGGAGGTCGAGGATCTCGATGGGCGCCGCCGCCGAGCCCGCGGACGGAACCGACCACGACCGAAGGCGCGGCCAGGGCGAGTCGGTCTCGACCGCGAGCACCCACAGGTTGAGGAGGAGCCGCCGGGCATCGAGTCCCGCGCGATCTTCCGCGCGAAGTCCCCGGGCAAGCGAGCCGTCGAAGCAGGCGATGACGAGGTCCCGCGAGCCGCCGTCGAGCACCTCGAGCCGCGGCGTCCGTGGCTCGAGGCGAAAGAGCGCCGATCGCGCCGGATGCTCGGTGCCGACCTCGCGCCACGCGGCGCCCCGCCAGCACGCCGCGAGCACCTCGCGGATCGACTCCCGCTCGGGCGGCGAGAGCGAGCCGAAGTCCGCGACGAGAAGCCCGCCGCGGTCGAGGAACGCCCTTAGGCGAAGCCGGAACTCCTCGCCCGACCACGCGCCACCGAGCGACTCCGGCGCCCACCAGAGGAGCGCCGGCTCGAGCCACGCCTCCAGCGGCGAGTCGGCGGGAACGCGGAGCCAGTTGAGCTCCCGCTCCGACGTCTCGCCCATCCACGCGACGAGGCGGCGCATCTCGCGACCGCCCGCGAGGGGTCCATCCGCCTGGTCGGCGAGCAGCCCGACCGCCACCGGCACGCGGCCGCGGATCAGGCAGAGGAGCCCGAGGGCGTGCTCGTGCAGGCGGATCTCCGCGTCGCGGTCGGTGCGTCGCCGCATCCGCCAGTCGCCCTCCTTCCCGCGCTCGACGAGGCGGTCGAGGAGGACGATCGCCGCCTCGCGGAACCAGTCTCGACCGCCGAGCCGCGAGAGCCCGCCCGCGAGCGCCGCCCGCTCGAGGCTGTAGAGCCAGTAGACCTCGTGGTCCGGATGCCCGGGATTCCGCGCGGGGTCGAAGTGGCGGTCGAGCCAGGCGAGTCCCTTCTCGAGGGCGGTCACCACCGGATCGTCGCGGCGGGGTCGCCGTTCGCTCCCGGCGCGGTCGAGCATGAGCAGGGTCGCCACGCCCGCGGCGGTCATCGAGCCGCGCGGCGCCCCGCGGTCCTCGTAGGTCCAGCCGCCGTCGGCGAGCTGCATGGAGAGCATCCGCTGCTCGAGCAGCTGCCACAGGCGGTCGGGGACCTCGATGCCCCTCGCCGCCGCGAGCCAGAGGGCGATCGATCCGAACTGGGTGATCGAGTTGTCCCGCCGCCGGCTCTCCGGCTGCTTGCGGTAGTCCCATCCGCCGCTCGCGGGGCTGAACGCCTCGAGGAGCCAGCGGGCATCGCGCTCGAGGAGCGGGTGGTAGCGGTCGGGAAGCGCCGACCACACCATCGCCCGCGTCGCGATCGCGTAGGTCCCGTCGGGCGATGCCTTGGCGAGCGACTCGACCGCGTCGGCGATGCGCTCGTCCTGCGGGCTCACGCCTGCCTCGAGGAGCGCAAGCAGGACGATCGCCGTCCAGCCCTGCGCCTGCTGGCTCTCGTCCGCCGGGCGCCTCGCGGGCTCCCAGTGCCGCCTGGGATCCTTCGCCTCGATCAGCCCCTCGACGAGGACCTCGACGGCGCGGTCGAGGTGCGCGGGCGTGAGGTCCTCGGGCCGCGTCGGGATCGGTCCGTCCTCCGCCCGGGCAGACCCGCTCGCCGCTCCGAGAAGCACTCCCACGACGAGCGCTGCCAGGCGCCGTCGGAACGGCTGGTCGATCGCCGGAGGGGCGAGGCGAGGGATGGAAGGGATCGCGTCGGCGGGCACGCTCGCATGCTAGCGCGAGCGATCGCGAGGTCCGGAGCGTCGGAGGAATCGCCGAGGGTGGCGGAGGGACTCCGCTCGTCGCGGAGGCGGGACGGAGGTAGCGTGCCGATCGTGGACCGCTCGATGCCTCGTTACCTGCGCCCGTACGCCCGCGCGGTCGCCGAGCATGGTCGGGGCTTCGAGTCGCTCCTCTGGTCGAGCCGCCGGGCGCAGGAGCGACGCTTCGAGGTCCTGCTCGAGGTGCTTGGACCTGAACGATTGCGCGGAGCACGGATCGTCGATCTTGGGAGCGGGCACGGAGACTTCGCCGCGTTCCTCGCGGCGGCTGGCGTCGAGGTCGGCGAGGGGATCGGGATCGAGGCGATCGACGAGACGCGTGAGGAGGCGTCACGCCGCGCGCCGCACGGCTGGCGGTTCGTGGATGGTGACTTCGTCGCCGACCGCGATCTGCTCGCCTCGCTCGTCCCCGACTGGACGATCTGCTCGGGGAGCCTGAACTCGCTTCCGCCGAGGCTTGCGCGGCGGGTGCTGCGGCGGGCGTTCGAGGCGAGTCGGAGGGGGGTCGCGTTCAACGTCCTGTCGAGCCGAGGCGACGTGCAGGCGGATGGTCCCGCGACGAGGTTCGATCCGGCGTCGCTGCTTCGCCTCGCGCTCCGCTTGACCCCGCGGGTCGCGCTCCGCCATCACGAGCTCGGCGGCGCGGATGCGACCTTCCTGCTCGAGCGTGCGGTCGACCCGGGTTGAGAATCCACGACCTGCCCCGTACGCTCACGCCCTCATGGCGACGCTCATCCTGCAATGCGACGACCTTGGCGGCGGTCACCTTGCCCGCGTGCTCCGCGACCACGGGCATCGGCTCCGGACGGTCCGGCTCGACCAGGGGCAGGCGCCGCCTTCCGACCTCGACGACGTCGGGGCGGTCGCGGTCCTCGGGCGGATCGCCAAGGATCTCCCGGAGTCGGTCGCGAGGATGCTCGCCGATGCCCACGCGGCGTCGCTTCCGCTGATTGGTCTCGGCGACGGCGCCGCGGCGATCGCGTCGGCGATCGGCGGGCAGTCGGCGGCGGCGGAGTCGAAGGGCTGGCGGTCGGTGAGGCTCTCCACGGTCGGACGCGACGACGCCGTCCTCGCGGGCATCGCGTGGACGAGCATGCAGTTCGTGGCGGGTTCCCGAGCCATCGCCGCGCTTCCGAAGTCCGCGAAGGTGCTCGCGAACTTCGACGACCAGTCCGTCGCGGCGTTCGTCGCCGGGCTTCGGACCTACGGCTTCCTCTTCCGCGGCGAGCTCGACCTCGGATCGATCCGCCGCACCGGCGGGGGCGACGCGGAGACCGCGGCGAACCTCCCGATGGCGGAGCGGATCGCCTCTCGCGTCTTCGAGGCGATCGCGACCCTCGTCGCCCCGATCGATCGGGCGAACAAGGGGCTGGTCAAGGACCTTCACTACTAGGTCCTTCACTACTAGGTCCTTCACTACTGGGACCTGCACGACGAGATCCGGTCGCGAGACCACCTGCCGGGGAGCGGTTCGGTCGGCGTCGCGTTCAGCGAGCCGGCGAAGGGCGACGGTCTCGGGTCGGTCGGCTGCACCCGCCCGCGAGGCGAGGACCGCTTGCTCAGCGCCGAACCGCCTCGGCGCGCGGCGCTGGCTCCACGACCGGCGAGCGATCGAGCCGCTCGCGGATCACGCGGGCGATCGAGGTCGCGTCGAGTCCGGCCTCGGCGAGCTGCTCGTTCCGCTCGCCCTGGTGGATCCACGAGTCGGGAAGACCCAGGCGGGTGACGAGGCGGGCATCAAGCCCCTCCTCGGCGCAGCACTCGAGCACCGCCGCCCCGAAGCCGCCGATCACCGAGTGATCCTCGATCGTCAGCACGGGGATCCCGCGGAGGAGGAGCGACCGCAGGAGCGCCGCGTCGACCGGCTTCGCGAACCGGGCGTCGTGCACCTCGATGCGGTACTCGCCGGCGAGCATCTTCGCCGCCTGTGCCGCCTCGATCGCCATCACGCCGAAGCCGAGGACCGCGAGGTCCGGCTTGTCGTGGCGGATGAGCGCACGCGACTTGCCGAGCTCGAAGGGCGGGCAGGCGTCCTTGGCGAACAGGTCGCTCACCTTGTCCCGCGGATAGCGGAGGGCGGAGAGACCGTCCTCGTGCCGCGCCATGAACTCGATCGCCGCCCTGAGGCTCGGCTCGTCCATCGCCGCCATCAGGCAGGCGCCCGGCAGCACGCGGAGGATCGAGACGTCGCAGAAGCCGTGGTGCACCGCGCCGTCGCCGCCGACGAGACCGGCGCGATCGAGCAGGAGGCGCAGGGGCAGTCCCTGCAGCGACGCCTCCTGGAAGCACTGATCGAACGCCCGCTGCAGGAACGTCGAGTAGACCGCGAAGAAGGGCTTCCAGCCGGTCTTCGCGAGCCCCGCCATCATGTCGGTGGCGTGCGACTCGCAGATGCCGGTGTCCCACGCGCGGTCGGGGAACTTGGCGAGGACCTTCGAGATGCCGGTGCCATCAGGCATCGCCGCGGTGCATGCGACGACCTTGGGGTCGCGGCTCATGAGGTCCGTCATCGCGTCGCCGACGGCGGAGGTGAACGATCGTCCGCCCTTCTTGAGCTCGACCCGGCAGCCCTCCGAGACGAGCTTGGCGTCGTCGGCTCCGTCGCCCGCGACCACGTCGAAGGGACTCGGGGAGTGGAAGGTGCAGGAGTCGCCCTCGGCGAACGCGTAGCCCTTGCCCTTCACCGTCTTGACGTGGAGGAGCATCGGGCGGTCGAAGTGCCGCGCCTCGTTGAGGAAGTCGATCAAGGTCGGCAGGTCGTGACCGTCGATCGGTCCGACCGTGACGAGCCCGAACTTCTCGAACCAGGCGTCCTCGCTGATCATCGCCTTGCTCATCTCGCCCATGCGGTGGTAGGCGTCGGAGATGAGGTGCCCGCCGGGAATCCGCTTGGCGAGGTCCTTGGCGGCCTTCTTGAACTCGGAGTAGGAGTAGCTGAGCCGCACCCGATCGAAGTAGGACGCCACGGCGCCCTGCGGCCGGGCGATCGACATCCCGTTGTCGTTGAGGACGACGAGGAACTGGCGCCGCAGCGTGCCCGCGTTGTTGAGTCCCTCCATCGCGACGCCGTTCACGATGCTCGCGTCGCCGATCATGGTGACCACGCGTCGCCCGTTCGGTCGCTCGGGGGAGCAGCCGTCGCCGTTCAGGAGGTCGCCCCGCGCCATCCCCACCGCGGTCGAGATCGCGGTACCGGCATGACCGACCATGAAGAGATCATGGTTGGACTCCCGCGGGTCGGGAAACCCCGCCATGCCGCCGCGCTGCCGAAGCTTCGACAGCAGCGGCAGCCGTCCGGTCAGGAGCTTGTGCGGATAGCACTGGTGACCGACGTCGAAGAGCAGGCGGTCGGTCGGGAAGTCGAAGACGTAGTGGAGGGCGATCGTCAGCTCGACCACGCCGAGGTTCGGCGCGAGGTGCCCGCCGCTCCGCGAGATCTGGTCGCAGATCGCGTGGCGGATCTCCTTGGCGAGCTCCTCGAGCTGCGGGATGGAAAGCGTCTTGAGGTCGGCGGGACCGCCGATTCGCGGGAGGAGCTTCAGCTGCATCGGATTCGACGTCGAGGGGGAAGCGGTCGGCGGGAACGATCCACGCCGGGAGCCGGGAGGAAGTTCGCTCGTCCCGACCAGAGCGAGGCGGATTGTAGCGGTGAACGAGAGGATTGCCGGAGGACGGCTCGGGGGCGGGACCGGGAATCGGGCTCAACGCGTCCGGCGGGCGAGGTCATCGGCGAGCGCCCGCAGCGGTTCCGCCGCGATGCCGAAGGGACGGAGCGCGTCGAGGGACTCCTCGAGCATCCCCGCGACGATGCGCCGCGTGCCGTCGATCCCATGCACCCGCGGATAGGTGAGCTTGCCCGCCTCGCGGTCCTTGCCCGCCGCCTTGCCGAGGTGCTCGGTGGTCTGGGTCTCATCGAGGAGGTCGTCGACCGCCTGGAACATCTGCCCGATCACCGCGCCGTAGCGGTCGAGCGAGCGCATCGCCTCCGGATCCGCCGCGGCGCTCAGTCCGCCGAGCCGGCAGGAGACGGCGATCATCGCGCCGGTCTTGCGGTCGTGGATCGCCCGCAGCTGGTCGGCGGGAGGGAGCGAGGGATCGGTGCCGCCGAGGGTGTCGTAGACCTGCCCGAAGATCATCGAGTTCGTCGCCCGCACGAGCTCGCGGGTCGCCCGCTCCGGCTCCTGCCGCAGCTCGCCCACCGTCTCGACCGCGAGCATCGAGAGGAAGTCGCCCGCAAGGACCGCCATCGCCTCGTCGAAGGCGCGGTGCAGCGTGGGGCGACCTCGGCGGAGGTCGTCGTCGTCGAGCGCCGGCAGGTCGTCATGGACGAGGCTGAAGGCGTGCACGAACTCGACCGCCGCCGCCGCGGGCAACGCATCCTCGATCCGACCGCCGACCGCCTCGGCGCTTCGGAGGCAGAGCAGGGGACGCAGCCGCTTGCCGCCTCCAAGCACCGCGTAGCGGCAGGCGTCGAGGAGCCGAGGCGGTGCATCGACCTGCCGATCGAGCCGGTCGGCGAGCGCCTGCTCCACCTTCGCGAGGAGCTCGTTCGTCTCGGCGGAGAAGCGCGTCACGGGCGGGAGGGGGGCGGAGGGTCGCATGGGAGTGCTCGGATCGCTCGCAGGCCGCGGAGGATAGCGAAACGATCGCCCCGAACTCGTATGATCGCCCGCGTGAGCGGCGTCCTCGAAGGCTTCCTGAACCTCATGACCCGCGGCGGTCCGGTGATGTGGCCGCTGCTTGGTCTCAGCGTGGTCTCCCTCGCCCTCGTGCTCGAGCGGTCGCTCTTCTGGTGGAGGGCGAATGGCTCGGCGGGTCGGCGGCAGGTCGCGGCGCTCGCGGCGGCGCTGCGGGATGGCAGCGTCGAGCGGGTCATGGAGATCGCGCGGCTGCGACCCTCGATCTACGGCGCCTTCGCCGCCACGGTCGCCGAGCGGGGCGCGACCGACGCCATCGCCGTCGAGGCGGTGGAGGCGCGTCGTCCGGCGATCGACCGATTCATGGTGACGCTGTCGACGGTGATCACCGCCGCCCCCATGCTTGGGATCCTCGGCACGGTGCTCGGCATCATCCACAGCTTCGAGCTCCTCGGCGGCGAGAACGTCATCACCGATCCGAAGGAGGTCTCCGCCGGCATCGCGGAGGCGCTGATCACGACCGCCGCAGGGCTGGTCGTCGCGCTGCTGGCGCTCTTCCCGTTCATGGCGTTCCGGGCACAGTCCGATCGGGCGCTCGGACGCCTCGAGGCGCTCGCCGCCGCGGCGGCGCAGGGGCGTTCAGCGGTCCCGGCAGTCGCCTCGCCGGGGCGGGCGGCGAAGCCGGTTCACTCGTCGGTGTGAACGAACTGGACGGCGCTCCCGGCGCCCTCGCCTGCGACGTCGATCCAGCGGGTCAGCTCCATCAGCTGGTTCAGACCGCTCGCGTCGGTGCTGACGTCGGCGCGGACGGTGGCGATCGAGACGTTGTGGCGCGCTATCGGCACCGCCTGCGCCTCGAAGACCCTGATGCCCGCGACCGCGGAGGAGAGCAGCATGCCGGAGCCGGTGGTGAGCTCCTGGAACTCGTCGCCGTAGGAGAGCTCCCAGACCTGCTCGCTTCCGAGGCGGGGCGGCACGGCCCACGCGGCGCCCGGCTCGTACGGGGTCGCCCGCTCCTTGTAGAAGCCGGGCTCCCGATACCCCGAGGACGCGAACACGACGAGCTCGCTTGGCCGACGGATCGAGGAGAGCGATCGCGTCACGAGGCGTCCGCGCAGCTCGCGTCCATCGCGGTCGTTGAATGCGGCGTTCGCGAAGACCGGGCGCCCCGTCACGGGCAGTCCCGGATCGCCCTGCAGGGGCTCCCACCAACCGCCGACGTAGTAGGCGTTGAGCCCGAAGGACGGGTTGTCGGCGACCGTCGAGACCGCCGCGTTCCAGTTCGGCTCCTCCTGCTCGAGGTAGTCGTAGAGCGTCGGGAAGTCGAACGAGAGGAAGGGAAGAAGCCGCCACGGATAGGTGCGGCACGCCTCGGCGGGAAGCGTCGTGCCCGCCGCATCCTTGTACTTCACCTTCCACGCCGTCTGCACCGCCGGCTCGATCCAGCCCGGGAGGAGCTGGTCCTCGTAGGTGCTCGAGTACTGCTGCCACGCCATCCCGAGCTGCCTCGCCGTGTTGAGCTCCTTGGTCTTGTTCGCGCTCCTCGCCGCCGTCTGCAGACCGACCGCGAGCAGACCGACGAGAAGGACGATCACGCCGAGCACGACGAGGACCTCGACGATCGTGAAGCCGCGGTGGGCGCGTGGTCGCATGAGGCGGTTCCTGGATGCGGGGCAGACGCGGCGACTATACGGGGTCGAGGCGCCGACGGGTCCGGCGTTCGTCGAGCGTGGGCGGTCCCGGAGCGATCACGCGACCGCGGGCGGGCATCGGTCAGCCGGAGTGACCGACCGTGACCTTCTCGACGAGCCCCGCCTTGATCTTGTCGATCCCCGAGCCGAGCTCGCCGATCGGGTCCGGCGGCACGATGTCGACCTTCTTCTCGCCGAGCCTCGCCTCGCCGCGGCGGACCCGATCCTGGAACTGCCGGCACTCCGCGAGGAGCCGCGGGAGGATCTCCGTCTCCGCCACGTTCGCGACCTTCTCGCCCTGCACGTAGATGATGCCGCGGCGGTCGCCCGCGAAGACCGCGACGTCGGCGCCCTCCGCCTCTCCCGGACCATTCACGACGCAGCCCATCACCGCGACCTTGATCGGGAGCTCGATCTCCTTCGCGAGGAGCTTCTCGACGTCCTGGACGAGCGAGAAGAGGTCGACCTGGATGCGACCGCAGGTCGGGCAGGCGATGAGCTCGGCGCCCTTGCGGGTCCGCTTGCCGAGCGAGTAGAGCATCTCGAGCCCGTCCTTGACCTCGTCGATGTGGTCGCTCGCATAGCTGATGCGGATGGTGTCGCCGATCCCGTTCGCGATGAGCGTGCCGAGGGCGACCACCGAGCGGATCGCCCCGGTCGACCGCGGACCCGCGTGGGTGACGCCGAGGTGGAGCGGGTAGTCGAAGCGCCTCGAGATCTCGGTGTAGGCGTCGATGACGAGCGAGGCGTCCATGCTCTTCGCGCTGATCGCCACGTCGTGGAAGCCTCGGGCGTCGAAGATGTCGAGGTACTCCTCGAGCTTCGCGATCATCAGGGCGAGCAGGTGCCCCGAGCGGTGCCCCTCGAAGTACATGCCGAGCTCCTCGGCGCGCCGCTGCTTGTCCTTGCGCTCGATGATCGAGCCTTCGTTGACGCCGATCCGGATCGGGATGCCCCGCTCCTTGCAGGCGTCGATGACCGCGTTCACCTGCTCCCGGTCGGAGATGTTGCCGGGGTTGAGGCGGATCTTGTGGACGCCCGCCTCGATCGCCTCGAGCGCCCGCTTGTAGTGGAAGTGGACGTCCGCCACGATCGGCACGCGGGTCTGGGCGAGGATCTCCTGGAGCGCCTCGGTGTCCTTCCGCTCGGGGACCGCCACGCGGACGACGTCCGCGCCCGCCTCGCGATACCGCTCGATCTCCGCGACGGTCGAGTCGATGTCGTGGGTGTAGCCCGCGGTCATCGTCTGCACGGCGATCGGGGCGTCGCCGCCGATGCGGACGATGCCGGTGCGGGCGTTGCCGACGGTGATCTGGCGGGTGGGGCGTCGAGGATTCATGGGGCGGGATTGTAGAGGTGCCCCTCGCGGCGTCGGACCGCTATCTTCCGCCGCACCGCGACCCGCGTTCGGGGGAGCGTGCGGTCGCGGCAGGAGATCCTTCCATGACCCACGCCCGACCCGCGTTCCTGCGAAGCCGCCTCTCGCTGATGATGTTCCTGCAGTACGCGATCTGGGGCGCGTGGCTGCCGATCCTCTATCCGTTCCTGATGGGACATCGCGGCTTCGACCTCGCGCAGACGGGCAACTGCCTCGCCGCCGGCGCGGTCGGCGCGATCTTCGGTCCGTTCCTCGCGGGGCAGCTGGCGGACCGCCTCTTCGCCACCGAGAAGCTCCTGTTCGTGAGCCACCTCGTCGGTGCCGTGATCGTCTGGATGCTCGGCACGGTGCAGACGTACGAGTCGTTCCTCGGATTGAGCTTCCTCTACGGCTTCGTCTACGCGCCGACGATCGCCCTCACGAACTCGCTCGCCTTCGCGCACATCCACGACCGCGACCGAGACTTCGGACCGATCCGGCTCTGGGGCACGGTCGGATGGATCGCCGCAGGCATCGCGGTGGGGCAGGTGCTGCTGCGCCTGCACTCGCCCGAGGGCGCGACGACGGAGGCGCTCCTCGCGGCCCAGAACGCCGGGCGGGCGTTCGCGTTCGAGCTCAGCGCGATCCTCGGCATGGCGATGGCGGTCTACTGCCTCTCGCTCCCGCACACGCCGCCCGCGGGACGCGGACAGGCGAAGGAGGCGATGGCGTGGAAGGAGGCGCTCCGGGAGATCCGCCTCCAGCCGCTCGTGACGCTCTTCCTGATCGCCGTGCCGGTGAGCATGATCCACCAGTTCTACTTCGTCTTCACGAGCGACTTCGTGAGCAAGATCCAGGCGGCGGCCCAGAGCGCGGGCGCCGACGCCTTCGCGGGCGCCGTGAACAACGTCCTCGGCGTGGGCGGCGGCGGACTGATGACGATCGGGCAGATGACCGAGATCGGCGTGCTCGCCCTGATGCCGATCCTCGCGACCACGCTCTCCCGCAAGACGCTGCTCGCGATCGGGCTCGTCGCCTACGCGGCGCGGATGGCGCTCTTCGCCTACTTCCCCGAGCTCGGACCGGTCCTCCTCGGCGTCGCCCTGCACGGGCTCTGCTTCGGGTGCTTCATCTTCGTGGCGTTCATGGTGGTGGACGAGCGCACGACGCCCGACGTCCGGGCGACCGCCCAGAACCTCTTCAACCTCGTGATCGTCGGGATCGGCATCATCGTGGGCAGCTGGTTCGCCGGGAGCGTGGTCGGCCCGTGGGCGCAGGATCCCGTGCTCGACGCGGCGGGGCAGGCGGTGCTGAAGTCGAGCGGCGATCCCGAGCTGGCGATGAACTTCACCCGCCTCTTCAGCGTGCCGATGTGGATGGCGGTCGCGTGCCTCGCGGCGCTGCTCGTCTTCTATCCCGTCACGCGGAGCGGGCGTCCGGCTCCCACGTCCTGAGCTGCTGCACCGCGCCGGGCAGCGAGAGCGCCGCGATCGGCGTGCCGTCGGCGATGGGCGTCCCGTCGAGCCGGGTGATCACGATCGGCGGGTTCGCCTTGAGGTGCTTGTCGAGGTCCTTCTCGAGGGACGTTCGGAGCGCCTCGTCAACCTTCGCCCAGCCCTCGCGACCGCGGCACTTGGGGAACTTGGAGCAGCCGAGCCACGGACCGCGCTTGCCCGGGCGGAGGTTCAGCGCCGCGCCGCACTTGGGGCAGGGAAGCGTGGTGAGGATCGGCGGCACCGCGGGGAACTTGAGGTTCCCCTTCTTGTCGAGGTTGAGCACGAAGCGCACCGCGGGGTAGTTCTCGCTCGCGAGGAACTTCCCGAAGCGCCCCGTGCGGAGCACCATCTGCGAGCCGTCCTCCGGGCAGCGGACGTCGACCTTCTCCGAGAGCAGCGGACGACCCTCGCGGTCGACCGGCGCCGCGTACGCGCACTCCGGATAGCCGCTGCACGAGAGGAAGCGACCGTTGCGTCCGAAGCGGTACTGGGTCCTTCGTCCGCAGGTGGGGCAGGCGTAGGGCGCCGGCTCGATCTCCGCGCGGGCGTGGGTCATCTGCTCCGCGGCGACGTCGAGCGCCTTGCGGAACGGTCCGTAGAACTCCCGAAGCATCTGCTTCCAGTCGCGGTGCTGCTCCTCGACGGCGTCGAGCGCCTCCTCCATCTGCCGCGTGTAGCCGAGCTCCATGAGGTCGGGGAAGCCCTCGATGAGCTTCTCGGTGACCTTCATGCCGAGGTCGGTCGCGTGGAAGCGGCGATCGAGGAGCTCGACGTACTTGCGGGCGACGATCGTCTTGATGATCGAGGCGTAGGTCGAGGGTCGCCCGATGCCCTCCTCCTCGAGCTTCTTGACGAGGGACGCCTCGCTGTAGCGGGGCGGGGGGCTCGAGAAGACCTGCGCGGGCTCGATCGAGAAGGGCGCGAGCGGGTCGCCCTCGCGGAGCGCCGGGAGCTCCGGCTCCTCGCCGCCTCCGCCGACGCCGACCTTGAGCGAGCCGTCGAAGACGAGGACGCGTCCGGTTGCCTTCAGCACCGCGCCCGGTCGGTCCGTCCGACGCAGGCGGACGGTGGTCGAGCGGTACTCCGGCGGAGTCATCTGGCTCGCGAGGAAGCGGCTCCAGATCAGGCGGTAGAGGCGATGCTGCTCCTCGCTGAGGTCGCCTCGCACGTCCTCCGGTCGCCGGGAGACGTCGGTGGGTCGGATCGCCTCGTGCGCCTCCTGCGCGTCCTTGTTGCTCGAGGAGAACTGCCGCGGCCCGTCCGGCAGGTAGCGCTCGCCGAACTCGCCCTTGATGAAGGACCTTGCCGCCGCGATCGCCTCGGGCGCGAGGTGCGTCGAGTCGGTCCTCATGTAGGTGATGAGACCGACCTCGCCCTCGCCGGTGATCCGGACGCCCTCGTAGAGCTGCTGCGCGATCCGCATGGTGCGGTCGGTGCCGAAGGAAAGCTCGCTCGATGCCGCCATCTGGAGCGTCGAGGTGATCAGCGGCGGCGAGACGCGACCGGAGGTCGGTCGGCTCTCGATGCTCTCGACCCCGTAGCGTGCCGCGGGATCGAGCTCGCCCTGCAGGGTCCGCCTCCAGCGGGCTGGACCGCGCCCGGAGGCATCCTCGGTCGAGAGGACCTTCACGCCGCGGAGACCGACCGCCTCCGCGACGCGCGACGCCTCGGCGGAGAGGTCCCGCGGCGCGTCCTTGGTGCAGGCGAGGGAGAACGGGCGCCCGTCGAGCTCGACGAGCTCCGCCTCGATCGCCGCGTGCTCCGAGAGCCACGACTGCCGCGCCTTGCCGGTCGGACCCTTGCCGCGGGCATCGACCTCGCCGAGGAACGCCGCGAAGGCGCGACCGACGGAGGTCGCTCGATCGGGCGCCGAGAGCCGCGCGGTGAAGTGCCAGGTCTCATCCGGCACGAACGCGAGGATCTCCCGCTCCCGCTCGACGACGAGCCGCACCGCGACCGACTGCACCCGCCCGGCGGAGAGACCCTTCGAGACCTTGCGCCAGAGCAGCGGCGAGACTTGATAGCCGACGATGCGGTCGAGGATGCGGCGAGCCTGCTGCGCGTTGACCTTGTCGAGGTCGATCGAGTGAGGGCGGTCGAACGCCCGCTTGATCTCCTCCTTGGTGATCGCGTTGAAGATCACTCGCTTCGCGCGGCGGGGATCGATGCCGAGCACCTCCGCGAGGTGCCACGCGATCGCCTCCCCCTCGCGGTCGAGGTCGGTGGCGAACCAGACCTCGCTTGCCTCGCGGCACGCCTTCTTGAGAGACGAGACGGTCTTCGACTTCTCCGCCGGCACCACGTAGGTCGGCTCGAAGGTCTCGAGGTCGACGCCCGGCACTGGCTGCTTGGAGCCCTTGGGGGCGCGCTCGGGCAGGTCTCGGACGTGACCCACCGAGGGCTCGACGCGGAAGCCGGGACCGAGGTAGCGGTTGATCGTCTTCGCCTTCGCGGGGCTCTCGACGATCACCAGCTGCCGCCCGGCGGTGGCGACGGCGGGCGAGCCGCCCGAGGCGGGCTCGTCGGACCTCGATCCGCGGCGGGCGCGGGTCGTGGTGCTCTTCTTGCGGGTCGCCATGGAGGTCCGTGGTTCCTTCGTCGGACGCGTCGGGCAGGGGGACGGATGGACGCCCTCGAACCGGATCCGTCCGGTCCGTCCTGCCTTGAAGGGGCGGGATTGGAACGGCGTCCGCCCCGCCAAGTCAACTCGGGAGTCCGCTCAGCTAAGGATGCCCCTCGTCGGCACCGACCGTGCCCTCGACGCCACAAATCCCTCGTCAGGCGGTCCTGCGGAGGTCCAATCGGGTCAGGAGCACCCGGAGGACCTCCTCGGCGATCTCCGACCCCGGACGCTCTCCCGCCTCGATCCAGATCGAGCCGGGGCGTGCACGGAACCGCTTGAGCCACGTCCGCTGCTGACGGGCGTAGCGGCGGGTTCGGATCTTGATCTCCTCGATCGCCTCCGGCAGGGACCGGCGTCCGGCGACGACCGCCGCGAGCTCGCGGTAGCCGACCGCCTCGATCGCTTGGCGGTTGAAAACGCCGCGGGCGAGGAGTCCTCGGACCTCCTCGAGCCACCCGGTCTCGATCATCGCGCCGACCCGCCGATTGATCCGCCGGCTCGCGACCTCGCGCGGACGATCCAGGCCGATCACCACGCAGCGCGAGGCGAGGTCCGACTCCGCCTGTGACTCCCACTCGCGCTGCCACTGGCTCATCGGCACGCCGGTCTGCCGGTAGACCTCGACCGCCCGCAGGATCCTCCGCCGATCCGCGCGATGGATCCTCGACGCCGACGTGGGATCGACCCGCTCGAGCTCCGCGCGCAGCGACTCGGTCGAGGTCGCCTCGAGTTCCCGCCGCACCTCGGCGGTCGGCTCGGGTCCCTCGAAGAGACCCTTGAGGAGCGCCTGCACGTAGAGGTTCGTGCCGCCCACCACGATGGGGACGCGTCCTCGCCCGCAGCACGCGTCGATCGCCTCGACCGCTCGCGCCCGCCAGTCGGCGACGCTGAAGGCGTCGGCGCCCTCGAAGGGCTCGACGAGGTCGAGGAGGTGATGAGGGACCCGCCGACGCTCCTCGCTCGAGGGCTTCGCCGTGCCGATGTCGAGCCCGCGATAGACCTGCATCGAGTCCGCGGCGAGAAGCTCGCCGCCCCTCGGCAGCGCCTCCGCGAGGGAGAGCGCCAGCTCGCTCTTGCCGCTCGCGGTGACGCCGAGGACGAGGAGGATGGGCGGCTTCGCGTCGGGCATGGCGCTTGGGCAGGATTCCGTATCATCGCCTCGCGCCGCGGGATCGGTCGGCCGGACGCCCATCGCCCCTTTGGGCCGAACGAGGTCCGCGGAGGGTCGCGGGACGTGCCCGGACCTCCACCCGAGTCCGAGGGTTGCCATGCCGAAGCGTTCCATCCGAGACCTTCCCGTCGCCGGTCGCCGAGTGCTCGTCCGCGTCGACTTCAACGTCCCGATCGAGGAGGGACGGATCACCGACGACCGCCGCATCCGCTCGGCGATCCCCACCATCCGCTCCGTCCTCTCGCGCGGCGGTCGCGCGATCTTGATGAGCCACCTCGGTCGCCCGGAAGGGCAGGGCTTCGAGGCGGATGCCACGCTCCGCCCGGTCGCGGCGCGGCTCGCGGAGCTCCTCGGAACGCCGGTCGGCTTCCCGAGCGAGGACTGCATCGACGCCAAGGCGGCGGGGGCGGTGCAGGCGATGAAGGACGGCGAGGTGCTCCTGCTCGAGAACCTCCGCTTCCACAAGGGCGAGAAGAAGGGCGATGCGGGCTTCGCCGCCAAGCTCGCGGCGCTCGGCGATGCCTACTGCAACGACGCCTTCGGCACCTGCCACCGCACCGACGCCTCGATGCACGCCGTGCCGATGGCGATGAAGCCGCGACCCGCCGTGGCGGGATTTCTTCTCGAGGCGGAGCTCAAGTACCTGCAGGGCGCGATCGCCGGCGCGCGGCGACCGTTCGTCGCGATCCTCGGCGGCGCGAAGGTCTCCGACAAGCTCGCGGCGATCCGGAACCTCCTCGAGAAGGTCGACGTCCTCGTGGTCGGCGGTGCGATGGCGTACACGCTCCTCAAGGCGCAGGGCGTCGCGGTGGGCGCGAGCCGGGTCGAGGATGCGATGCTCGGCGAGGCGAGGAGCGTGATCGAGCTCGCCCGCGAGAAGGGCAAGCGGCTCCTGCTTCCGAGCGACCACGTCTGCGGCAAGGCGCTCGAGGCGGGCACGCCGACGAGCCCCGTGACCGGGGCGATTCCCGAGGGCTGGATGGGACTCGACATCGGTCCCTCGACCTCCAAGGAGTTCGGCGACGCGATCCGTGCCGCGAGGACGGTCGTGTGGAACGGACCGATGGGCGTCTTCGAGATGCCGCCCTTCGATCGAGGGACCCGCGAGGTCGCGAGGGCGGTCGTGGATGCCACCGCCGCCGGCGCGACGACGGTGGCGGGCGGAGGCGACACCGCCGCGGCGGTCGAGGCGTTCGGGCTTGCCGAGAAGCTGAGCCACGTCTCGACCGGCGGCGGCGCGAGCCTCGAGATGCTCGAGGGGCGCCACTTCCAGTCGCTCGACGCGCTCGACGAGGCATGACGCAGGCTTCGGCGGCGTGGGCGATGCCGGACGATCCGGCGGGGACGCCGCGCCAGCGCGACATGGTCGATGGCACCAGCGGTGCTACACTCGCTCCGGGCGGCGGCACGGTAGTCGCTCCCCCCGCTTTCCCGAGGATCCATCGCATGAACGCTCGTCGTGCCTCGACCCTGCTCGCCCTGGCGGTCGCGTGGTCTGCGACCTCCGTCGCCTCCTCCCAGGACTCCAAGCTCAAGGTCGGCGACCAGGCGCCCGCGATCAGCGTCGCGGAGTGGATCCAAGGAGACGTCACCGGGCTCGAGAACGGGAAGGTCAACCTCGTCGAGTTCTGGGCGACCTGGTGCGGTCCGTGCAAGAAGTCGATCCCGCACCTCAACCGTCTCTACAGCGATCACGCGGCGAAGGGCTTGGTGATCATCGGCATCTCCGACGAGAAGCCGGAGGTCGTCACGCCCTTCGTCAAGCAGCGCGGCAGCGCGATGAGCTACCCCGTCGGCGTCGACTCCAACGAGCAGACCAAGCAGGCGTGGTCGAAGGCGGCGGGTCAGGAGGGCATTCCCCACGCGTTCCTCGTGAGCCGCGACGGCAAGATCGTCTGGATCGGGCACCCGATGGACGACGAGCTCGAGCGGATCCTCCCCAAGGCGCTCGCCGGCAAGTACGACCCGATCCTCGAGAAGCGGGCAAAGCCGCTGCTCGAGGCCGCCGAGCGAGCCGCCCGGCAGCGGAACTACCGCGAGGCGTATGGCCACCTCGACAAGGTGATCGACATGGATCCGCGGATCTTCTCCGGCGTGGTGCTTGAGCGGTACGAGCTCATGCTGACCGGCGAGAAGAACCAGCAGGCGGCGCACGACTACCTCGCCGCGAAGGTCCAGTCCTACTCCACCGATCCGGCGACGCTCGCCGAGATCGCGACCGCCCTCGTGAACGATCCCGCGCTGACGCCCCGGGATCTTCCGCTCGCGAGCGAGGCCGCCGACCTGATGATGACGAGCGGTCCGGACCGACCGGAGTCGCTCGCCGTGCTCGCGATGGTGCAGTTCGCGGACGGCAAGGTGGACGACGCCGTGGAGAACCAGCAGCAGGCGTGGATGCTCGCCGCCCCGAACGAGAAGGCGACCTACCGGCGGGTCCTCGACAACTACCGGGGCGCCGCGGGTCGACGGGCGGGCACCGTGAGCCCGGCGCCCTGACCCGACATGCCGCGTCCGTCCCGTGAGCTGCTTGCGTCGCCGCATCGATCGCCGATGGTCGCGGCGTCGATCCTCTCGGCGGACTTCGGGTACCTCGCGAGGCAGTGCCGGGAGGTCCTCGACGCCGGCGCCGACCTGCTGCACGTCGACGTGATGGACGGACACTTCGTTCCCAACCTCTCGATGGGACCGGCGGTCTGCGAGGCGGTCCGCCGGGCATGCCCGGAGGCGACGATCGACGTGCACCTGATGGTCACCGACCCTTCCGCCTTCGTGGCGCCCTTCGCGGCGGCGGGCGCCGACCACGTCACCTTCCACGCCGAGGTCGTGCCCGACCCGCGCCCGCTGATGGCGGCGATCCGCCACGCGGGCATGTCGGCGGGCGTCGCGATCAACCCGGACACGCCCGTCGATCGGCTTGGACCGGCGATCGAGGAGGCGGACATGCTGCTCGTCATGAGCGTGCATCCTGGATTCTCCGGGCAGGCGTTCATTCCGGGCGTGCTCGAGAAGGTCCGGACCCTGCGACCGCGGCTTCGTCCGTCGCAGCGGCTCGAGATCGATGGCGGCGTGCATCGCCAAAGCGCCGCGGCGTGCGTGGCGGCAGGCGTGGACGTCCTCGTGACGGCGTCGGCGCTCTTTGGCTCGAAGGACTATGCGGCGGAGATCGTGGCGCTGCGAGGCGCCCGATCCACCGGCGTCGCGCTCGCCCGCTGAGAAGCCGTCCGCGGCGCTGCCTGGAGGAGATCGTGGAACCCCGCGTCGACATCGCCCCGCCGAACCCGACCGCCGCCGAGGCGCCGCTCGACCTCGAGACCCGTCCCGTCAAGAAGGGCGTTCCGGAGGGCCTGTGGCTTCGCTGCCCCGGCTGCGGCGAGACGCTCTTCCGCAAGTCGTTCGAGGCGAGCTACCGCGTCTGCCCGAAGTGCCGCCACCACGGTCGCCTCTCCGGTCGCGAGCGGGTCGAGCAGCTGGTCGATCAGGGGACCTTCGAGGCGATCAACGCCGACATGGCGCCGGCGGATCCGCTCGCCTTCGTGGACCTCCAGCCCTATCGGCAGCGGATCGCGGAGTCGCAGCGGAAGACCGGGCAGAACGACGGCGTGCAGACCGGTCACGCCTTCATCAAGGGTCGCAAGGTCGTGCTCGCCTGCATGGACTTCACCTTCATGGGCGGCTCGATGGGGTCGGTGATCGGCGAGAAGATCACCCGCGCGATCGAGCTCGCGACCAACCGCGACTGGCCGCTGGTGGTCGTCAGCTGCTCCGGCGGCGCCCGCATGCAGGAGTCCGGGTTCTCGCTCATGCAGATGGCGAAGACCTCCGCGGCGCTCGCCCGGTTCGACGAGGGGGGCGGACTCTTCATCTCCGTGCTCGCCGATCCCACGACGGGCGGCGTCACCGCGAGCTTCGCCATGCTCGGCGACGTGATCATCGCGGAGCCGAAGGCACTGATCGGCTTCGCCGGACCGCGGGTGATCGCCCAGACGATCCGGCAGGAGCTTCCGCCGGGCTTCCAGACCGCGGAGTTCCTGCTCGAGTCAGGCTTCGTCGACCGCATCGTCGATCGCGCGGACCTCCGCAGCGAGATCAGCCGCCTCATCGACTACGCGGGCAAGTGAGCCCTGCGGCGACGAGGGTCGCGGTCTCCGGTCCGCCCGCGAGCGGGGGACTTGGCGCCCTCGCCACGACGGTGCTGCTCTTCGCCGCCGCCGCGTCGCGGTGGCTCGCCTTCTCGCCGCCGGAGCTTCCCATCGCCGCGGTCGCGTGGCTCGCGCTCGTCGCGGTCGCCGCGGTCCGCGCGAGGTCGCTCCGCGTCCTGGTGCTTGCCGGCTTCGCGGTCGATCTCGGATGGTGGATGCTCGTCGAGCGCTGGATCATCGACGTCTCGGTCGCGGGATATCCCGCGCTGTGCCTCTACCTCGCGCTGTGGGGCGCGGCGCTCGTCTGGCTCGTTCGTCGCCTCTCGGCTCGTCCGCCAAGCGCACGCTGGCCGCTCTGGATCACCCTGCCGATCGTCGTGGTCGGGCTCGACTTCCTTCGAGGCGAGGTCGTCTTCGGGGGATATCCGTGGTACGAGGCGGGGCAGGGGCTGGCGGGATGGAACCTCGTCGCCCAATCCGCCGACCTGCTGGGGACCCGCGGGCTGACGATCCTCGCGGCGGTCTTCGCCGGCGCGATCGCGGACCTCGCACGACCCGGGAGCCGCGGCGTGCTCGGACTGCTCGGGGCGGTGCCGGTCCTGCTCGCGACGGCAGTCGGCGCGCTCGGCTACGGCTCGTGGCGGCTGGCGCAGGCGGATTCCCTGCCGCCGCTCGGACGCTTCCTCGCGATCCAGACGGCGCTGCCGATCGACAACAAGATCGGTTGGTCGCCCGAGCGGCAGGTCGAGGACGTCCCGTCGTTCGCTCGGCTCACGCTCTCGGCGGTCGACGAGGTCGGTCCCCCCATCGACCTCATCGCCTGGCCGGAGACCATGCTTCCGGGCTTCGGACTCGATCCGGCGGCGATGGACCTTCAGGAGTCGCGCGGGCTCTTCCCGGGACGGCTCTTCGCCGACGTGGTGGAAGCGGTCGCTCGTCGCGCTGGCGCACCGCTGCTCGTGGGCAGCCCGCACTACGCGGGACTGCGCGTCGAGGTCGAGGGGGCGCGGTGGGACTGGGACCGCCATCACAACAGCGCGTACCTCGTCGCCCCTCGCGACGGGGCGTCCACCCTCGAGCCGCCCCGGTACGACAAGATGGTGCTCACGCCCTTCGGGGAGACGATGCCGGGGATCTCCCGCTTCGACTGGCTGGAGCAGGCGCTCCTCGACATCGGGGCGAAGGGCATGTCCTTCGACCTCTCGCCGGGGGAGTCGATCGTCCGGTTCGAGGTGCCTTCGTCGCAGGGCGGCTTGATCCGCATCGCGACGCCGATCTGCTTCGAGGCGACGGTCAGTCGCCTCTGCCGGGCGCTGGTCTGGTCGGAGGGCGACCGCGCCGCGGACCTCCTCGTCAACGTGAGCAACGACGGCTGGCTTGGTCAGGATGACGCCGCGCGGCGGATGCACCTGCGCCTCGCGTCGCTGCGGGCGATCGAGACCCGCACGCCGATGCTGCGGGCGGTCAACACCGGCTACAGCGCCGGGATCGACTCAGGCGGTCGCATCGTCGCGGGGATCGATGGTTCCACCACGCGACTCGGGACCTCCGCGGGGTGGGTGATCGCCGAGCTCCCGCGGGACGACCGCCGACCGCTCTTCGCCCTCGTGGGAGACCGATGGGGCTGGCTGATGGTCGCGGGTCTCGTCGGCTTGATCTGGCGCACCCGCGGCACCGCCCTCGTCCCCGCTCGGTGATCCCCTCCGTGCCGCGGATTCCAGAGTCGTGGGGGGCGATGACGATGACCCCGACGGGCTTGGTCCCTCGGGAGTCACTCATGTCGATCGTCAAGTCGTCCCTCGGGCGTGCGGGTTCGGTCCTCCTGCTGCTTGGCTTGGGCTCGTTCGGGCTGATGGCGGGCTCGGGGTGCTCCTCCGGAGGCTCGGGAGACTCAGGCTCCGGAGGTTCAGGGTCGTCGAGCACGGTCTCGGCGGGCGGCGCCGGCGACTACGGCGCCGACGACTGGAGTCGGGGATCTCGCCGCACGGCACCTGCACCGGTCGAGACGACCGCTCCAGCGCCTCTCGTGGCGGCTCCCGAGGAGGACCTGCTCGACTCGGCTGGCATGCCCTCCGACCCTCCGCCGACCGAGTCGCGCTCGGAGATGGCGAGTTCCGCCGCGGTTGCCACGGTGGAGACCGACGCTTCAGCAGAGACACGCGAGGTCGCCGCGGTCACGACCGAGCCGTCAGTGACCGAGGAGGCAGGAACCGATGTGGGCGGGGCGGTCGCCGCGGCCGAGGTGCCTGCCGCCCGCGAGCCTGCCCCGACTCCAGCCGTCGCGACCGCGTCCGAGCCGGTCATCGCGCCAGTGTCGGCGACGCCCGCAGCGACGGCGTCCGACGTGCCGAGCGCGGTGCCGCCCTCCGGGACTCCTCGCACCGGTGCGTCCGCGAGCGCCCTTGCCACCGAGATCCTCCGCAAGGCGACCCGCAGCGCTGATCCCTCGATCCGCGCCAACGCCATCGAGTCGCTGCTCGCGTCGCCCGCGGTGCTTGCGGAGGTCCTCCCAACCGGACTCGCCGATCAGAACCGGGGCGTGCGCTACGTCTCGGCGATGTGCGTCGGACGGGCGAACCTCGCGGATCTCGCCCCCTTCGTCGAGCCCCTGCTGAAGGACCCATCACCGTCGGTGCAGGCGGCGGCGATCTATGCGCTCTCGAAGTGCGGACGCCCGGTGGATCCCACGCCCCTCGCCGCGATGCTCCAGAGCGACGATCCGGAGGTCCGGGCGAATGCGTTCGTGGTCCTCGGCGAACTGGGCAACAAGTCGGCGATCCCGATGATCCGCGCTGCGCTTGGGCAGGGCATGCGGCGGGTGCATCCGGTGAGGGTGAGGATCGTCGAGCTGCAGGGCGCCGAGGCGCTGGTCCGCCTCGGCAGCGAGGACGACGTGGAGGGCATCCGGGCCGCGCTGTTCGCGCCGGGAGAGCAGGGGGAACTGAGCATCTTGGCGTGCCAGATCCTCGCCCGGGTGGGGGACCAGTCGGCGGCGCCGATGATGGAGCGGCTCGTGGATGCCTCCGGCACCTCCGCCCGACCGCCGGAGATTCGGCTCGCCGCGGCCCAGTCGCTTGCCGAGCTCAAGGTCTCGGCCCGCAGCAACCTTGGGGCGTTGGGAGCCCAGTTTGCCTCCTCGCCTGACCACTTCCTCCGCGTGCAGGCCGCGATCCTGCTCGGCAGGGTGGGCGGTCCGGGCTCGGTGCAGATCCTCTCGGCGCTTCTCTCCGATCCAGACGACTCGGTCCGCATCGCCGCCGCGGCGGGACTGCTCCGCCTTGCCTCGGAGTCCCGCAGTTGGGCGCCGACCTCGCGTTGACACTGCCCCTACCCGGGATTACAACCCAATTCGAACCGCGTCCCCGGCGCGCCCGAATGGATCGGCGCGCGGTCCGACTCGGACCTCATCGCCTCGCCCGACGAGGCGCGCCCTTGTCCGTCAAGGAAGGTTCTCCGTGCACATCCTGACCAAGATCCTGATCGTCGCCGTCACCCTGCTCGTGCTGATGCTCGTCCCGCTGGTGATGGTGAACGCGTCGAACGAGGCATCCTTCAAGGCTCGCTATCTCGAGCAGGCGACCGCGACGTCGGTCGCGACCGGGCTTGCGAGCGACGCCCAAGCCGCGCTTGCCGCGATGTCGGCGGAGTCGGTCGCCCGCATCGAGTCGCTCGAGGGAGAGAAGGCAGGGCTCGTCAAGGATCTGGAGCAGCGTGCCGCCGAGTTGCGTCGCGTGCAGGGTGATCTGGCGAGGACCACGTCGCTGATCGGAGACATGCAGGCGAGCCTCGGTGGTCTCTCGGCGACCGCCGCGGCGAACCAGGCGTTGATCGATGGACTGCTCGCCGAGGCTCGAAAGCTCCGCGCAGTCGAGGCGGACCTGAGCTCGAAGCTCGTCGCCGCCGAGCAGCAGGTCCGCGACCTGAGCGACTCGCGCGACGTCCTTCAAGCGTCCAACAACGCGCTGCAGGAGCGGCTCCGTGAGGTCCAGGGCGAGCGGGATCAGGCTCGCGGGAAGGTCGCGGAGTACGAGGCGGCGGTCGGGGCGATGCGTGGAACTGGTCAGGCTCGTCAGGTCGCCGACCGCAGCATCCGCTGCAAGGTCGTCAAGGTGATCGACGACCCCGCCGGCAAGCTCGCCTCGATCGATGCAGGTCAGCGGGATGGCGTGAAGGAGGGGTGGGTCCTCACCATCTCCGACGGTTCGAACTACGTGGCGAACCTCCGGATCATCGAGGTCGACGTGAACCGCTCCGTCGGGATCGTGGAGTTGGAGGATGGCTCGTCCCGCGGGACCGTCCGCGAGGGTCAGACCGCCACCTCCCGCGCCGGCGAGTAGGTTCCCCCGATCGACCGTCCATCGTCCTGCTGACCGCTCGTCTCCCTTCGAAGCCCGGAACCACCGACCATGAGCCCTGCACCCTCGCGGTTCTCCCTCGCCGACATGAACGTCTACACGGCGTTGCTCGGCGTGGCGACGCTGGTCCTCCTGGTGGCGGTGATCTGGGTCGCGATGTCGAACATCGACCAGACCTCGACCGGCGGCGGGGGCGGCTCGATGTTCGGCTCGGTCTCCACCCGCTGACCTTCCGTTGGGAACCTGTCGGCGACCGCCTTCCCCGCGGCGCGGACTGTTACGATCCCGCGGCGTCGAACGTCGCGTGACGCTCGATCCGCGAAGTCGCCCGCGTGGGCGGAGGAGCCTCGTCGTTGATCCTCGGCTCGCTGATGAGCTTGTTCCGCGTCGACATGGGCATCGACCTCGGCACGTGCAACACCTTGGTGTGCGTGCGGGGCGAGGGCATCGTGCTCGATGAGCCTTCGGTGGTCGCGGTGAGGAAGGGGACCAACCAGGTCCTCAACAACGGCACGGCGGTCGGCATCGCGGCGAAGGCGATGCTCGGCAAGACGCCCGGTTCGATCAGCGCGATCCGTCCGCTGAAGGACGGCGTCATCAGCGACTTCCAGATCACCGAGGCGATGCTCGCCTACTTCATCCGCAAGGCGAACGGTCGCCGGTGGCTGCTTGGTCCGCGCGTCGTCATCGCCGTGCCCTCGGGCATCACCGCGGTCGAGAAGCGGGCGGTGATCGACTCCGCCGAGCGGGCTGGCGCGAGCCGGGTGTTCCTCGTCGAGGAGCCGATGGCGGCGGGGATCGGCGCCGGGCTGCCGGTGGCGGAGCCGCGGGCGAGCATGATCGTCGACATCGGCGGCGGCACCACCGAGGTGGCGATCATGAGCCTCGCCGACATCGCGACCTGCCAGTCGGTTCGCGTCGCGGGCGACGACTTCGACGAGGCGATCATCAACCACATGAAGCGGGCGTACTCGCTCACGATCGGCGAGCAGACCGCGGAGCGGATCAAGATCGAGATCGGCTCCGCCGCTCCCGTCGGCGAGGAGATGACGATGGAGGTCCGCGGGCGCGACATCGCCACCGGGCTTCCCCGCAAGACCGTGGTCACGAGCGAGGAGATCCGCATCGCCCTCGAGGAGCCGCTCAACCAGATCGTGGAGGCGGTGATCAAGACCCTCGAGTCGGCGGAGCCCGAGCTGTCGGCGGACCTCGTCGAGACCGGCATCACCCTCGCGGGCGGCGGCGCGCTCCTCCGCGGGATCGACCAGGTCCTGTCGCGCCGCACCGGACTCGACGTCTCGATCGCCGAGGACCCTCTCACCTGCGTTGCCCGCGGGACGAGCATCTACCTCGAGAACCTCGAGCAGTACCAGGCGACGCTCGAGTCGGACCGCGACGACTTCTGATCGTCCGAGGAGCGCACCCTCGCGCGGGATTTCCTGACGCGGGAGGCGGTCGCGTGGTCGAAGAAGCGATCGCGGTGGGCAGGATTCGCCCCGCAGGAGTCTCCCTCATGGCACGCGGCGGTCGATCGCTCCTCGCACTCGTGATGCTCGCCTTCGCGGGCGTCGGCAGCTATTACGCGTGGACCGGACCGGACTCGCCGCTCGCCGAGCGGGTGCCGCTCACGGTCGTCGCCACCACGTCGCCGACGCTGCCCGCGGAGTCGCCTGCGTCGTCGCCGCCTGAGCCGGTTGCTCCCGAGCCACGCTCGCCCGCGCCGGCTGCCGTGGCGGTCGAGCCGTCGATGGCGCCGCCGGTCGAGGCGCCGCCGGTCGAGGTGACGACGTCTTCGCCGGTGGTCGAGGTCGAAGCACTCCCGAAGCGCGAGTCGCCGCAACCGACCGAGCCTTCGCCTCGCATCGTGACCGTGTCGGAGGGCGACACGCTCTATTCGATCGCGCAGGCGGAGCTTGGCTCCGGGGCACGGTGGCGCGAGATCGCCGACGCGAACCCCGGGATCGATCCGGGCTCCCTGCGCGTGGGGGATCGACTCGTCCTGCCGCGTCCGCTCGCGGGTGGACCGCCCTCCATCGAGATCGCCGAGGAGATCCACGTCGTCGCACCGGGCGAGACGCTGACCTCGATCGCCCGTGCCCGCTGGAACGATGGCGCGAGGTGGCGCAGGTTGCTCGAGGCGAACGAGTCGCTCCTCGGCGGCGATCCGGATCGGCTCCGCGTGGGCGACCGTCTGGTCGTGCCGGCGGTCCGCTAGATCCTCCATGCGGGCGTGCCACCATCCCGGCTACGAGGTGGCGCTTCCCGAGGGGCACCCGTTCCCGATGCGGAAGTTCTCCCTCGTTCGGGAGCTCCTGCTTCGCGAGGGGATCTTGAAGCCGAGTGACCTCGTCGAGCCGGAGCCGGTCGACCTCGCGGTGCTTCGGCGGGTGCACGACGCCTCCTATCTCGAGGCGCTCGAGTCCGGCACGCTCGGTCGCGACGCGGAGCGGCGGTTGGGTCTGCCATGGTCGCCCGCGCTAGGGCGGCGTAGCCGGCTCGCCGTGCAGGGAACCATCCACGCCGCCGAGATCGCCCTCGAGGAGGGAGTCGCCGCGAACCTTGGCGGCGGCACGCATCACGCGCACCCGGGCTTCGGCGAGGGCTTCTGCGTCCTCAACGACGTGGCGGTCGCGGTGGGGGAGATCCGTGCCCGTGAACTCGCCGAGCGATTCCTCGTGATCGACCTCGACGTGCATCAGGGAAACGGGACCGCCGCGTGCCTCGCGGAGGACGATCGAGCCTTCACCTTCTCGATGCATGGCGAGAAGAACTTTCCGCTTCGAAAGGTCCCGTCCGACCTCGACGTGGGGCTGCCTGATCACGCGGGCGACCTGGCGTACCTCGAGGCGCTCTCGCGGCACCTACCGGTCGCGATCGAGCGATCGAGGGCGGACCTCGCGTTCTATCTCGCCGGGGTCGACGTGGTGCTGGGGGACCGCTACGGACGGCTTGCCCTGACGAGGGAAGGACTTCGCGAGCGGGAGCGGATGGTCCTCGAGCATCTGCGCCGCGCCGGGGTGCCGGTGGCGCTGCTTCTCGCCGGCGGCTATGCCCGCACCCCCCAGCTCACCGCGGACCTCCACGCCACCGTGCATCGGGTGGCGGTCGGACGGTGAGCCCGCGTCGGATCGACCCTACTCGTCGTCGATGGTCAGGGGCACGAACGGTCCGTGGTGCCAGTGGTCGGGGAACATCGCGGCGTCCTCGGGACCGAGCGGTCGCAGCCGGTCGAACCACGTGGCGTCTGGGGTCGAACCTGGCGAAGAACGGCCGCCGCACCAGCTCGGGGCGTCGGCACTGCAGATACTGAAGGATGAACGCCGCCGACCCGCCCACCTCGCGGACCCCGAGCACGTGCACCTTGCCGGGCGACGCCGACATCGACGGTCCGCGGACCGTTCGCGCCAGTCCGGAGACCGCCGCGTAGGCGTCGCGGAAGCTCTCCCAGCACCGGAGCAGCGGAAGTTCGAAGTACCGACGGGCGCGGGCGCGGACCGCGGCGTCATCCCTTCCATGGTGGATCCCTTCCGGCGGATCGCTCCGCCGCGTGCCCCCTTTGCCCGGACGAACGGCGTCGCGACTGGACGCGGCGCAGCGCCTTCGGGGAGGCACGCTTCACGCTTCACGAGATGTCGATCGACCCGGCGACGACCCATCGGAGCCGCCACCGCCGCGACGCGCCACGCCCCCGAGGACGCCACCCGCCGAGGACGCGGCTTTGAAGCCCATCGCGCCGGACCGATCAACCGGCAAGCGACGACTTCCTTCCGAGGGGCAGCGCAACGCGAGGGCCGGTCGTCGCGGTCGTCGCGGTACCCTCTCGCCATGCGCACCACCGTCGCCCTCTTCTCCGGCGCCCTCGACTATGCCGGACTGTTCCCGCCCGCCTCGCTCGACATGTCGTCGACCGTGGACCGCTACGCGGCGGCGCTGGCGGGCGAGGACCGCTGGTTCATGGGGCGGATCATCGTGCCGGTCAACCGGCTCGAGGAGTTCGAGCGCCTCGCGGCGCCGCGGCTCCCCGTGACGAAGGACGCCCTCCACGCGCCGGTCTGGCTCATCAGCGTCCTGGTGCCGCCGCTCTGGGAGCGGAGCCTCGGTCGTGCCCTCGACGAGATCGCGGCGTTCAACGACCGCCACGTCGACTCCCTCGATGGCGCGGCGCTCGTCGACACCATCGAGGCGAAGGCGGCGACGAGCGAGGAGATCGACTTCGCCCTCGACATGCTCCCGGAGGAGATCTTCCCCTACTTCGAGCTGCCGGTGCATCGCGACGTGCGCGGGCTCGTCGCGACGATGGCGGGGCTCGACGCCGGGGCGAAGGTCCGGACGGGGGGCGTGAAGCCGGAGGAGCATCCGACCCCGGCGCAGCTTGCCGACTTCATCGCCGCCTGCGCTGGCGCCGAGGTGCCCTTCAAGGCGACCGCGGGACTGCACCATCCGCTGCGGCATCTCAACCCCGCGGTGCCGGCGGACCAGTTCGGCTGCGTCGGGCTCCTGCTCGGGGCGTCGCTCGCGTGGTCGGACGCCATGCCCGCCTCCGAGCTGCCGGCGATCCTTGAGGAGCGTGACGCGACGGCCTTTCGCCTCGACGCGGAGCACGCCTCGTGGCGCGGGCACCGCGTCGCCCACGCGGAGATCCTGAAGGCGCGGGAGCGGTTCGCGCACAGCTTCGGCTCCTGCTCGATCGACGAGCCGCTCGCGCATCTTCGCGACCTCGGCTGGCTGCCGCGGGAGGCGAGCCATGCCTGAGTCCTCCACCCGCGGCGAGTGGCGACCCTCGATCGCCGAGCAGGAGTGGCCGGTCGTCCTCGCCGAGACCCTCGATCCGACGCTCGAGTCGTTCGTCGATGGAAGCGGCGATCCCGCGACGGACTTCCCGATCCAGAACCTGCCGCTCGGCTCCTTCTCGACCCACGCCGATCAGGCGCCTCGGCTCGGCGTGGCGATCGGCGGATCCGTCCTCGACCTCAAGGCGGTCGTCGAGGCGGGAGTCCTCGGTGATCTTCCCGGCGAGGTGCGCTGCGCCCTCTCGGCGGGCTCGCTCAACGACTACCTGCGGCTTGGGCGCCCGCGCTGGATCGCCACGCGGCTCGCGCTCTCGCGACTCCTGCGGCGCGACTCGCCCACCCTGCGTGATCGCGCGGATCGCGACCGCCTGCTGCGTCCGCGCTCCGCGGTGAGGATGCACGTGCCGGCGCGGATCGGCGACTACACCGACTTCTACGCCTCGCTCCATCACGCGACGAACGTCGGCTCGATGTTCCGTCCCGACAACCCGTTGATGCCCAACTGGAAGCACCTTCCGGTCGGCTACCACGGTCGTGCGAGCTCGATCATCCCGAGCGGCATGGCGGTGCGGCGACCGCATGGGCAGGTCCTTCCGCCGACCGCGTCGAGCCCGATCTGGTCGCCGACCCGCTCGCTCGACTACGAGCTCGAGCTCGGCTTCCTCGTCGGTCCGGGCAACCCGCTCGGTCGGCGGATTCCGGTCGCCGAGGCGATCGACCACCTCCACGGGATCGTCCTCGTCAACGACTGGTCGGCGCGCGACGTGCAGGCGTGGGAGTACCAGCCGCTCGGTCCCTTCAACGCCAAGAACTTCGCGACCTCGGTCAGCCCGTGGGTGGTGAGCTTCGAGGCGCTCGCGCCCTTCCTCGTGGCGGGTCCGCCCCGCGCCGCCGACGATCCGGCGCCGCTTGCCTATCTGGTCCGTCCCGACGACTTCCTGCCGAACCTGCAGCTCGAGGTCGCGTTGAGCACCTCGGCGACGCGGCGCGACTCGTCGCCATCCTTCGTGCTCTCGCGGGGCGGCTACGGGTCGATGTACTGGTCGCCGAGCCAGATGGTCGCCCATCACACCTCGACCGGCTGCAACCTGCAGCCGGGCGACCTGCTCGCGAGCGGCACGATCTCCGGTCCGAACGAGGAGAGCCGCGGATGCCTGCTGGAGCGGACGTGGCGGGGCAAGAACCCGCTGCGCCTTCCCGATGGCTCGGAGCGGTCGTTCCTCCTCGACGGCGACGAGGTCGTGATGCGCGGCTGGTGCGAGCGACCCGGCTTCCGCCGCATCGGTCTCGGCGAGTGCCGCGGCGAGGTCCTGCCCGCGGAGTGATCGATCGTCAGTCCTGCGCCTCGCGTCGAAGCGCCGTGACGTCGAGATCGATCAGCTCGCCGGGACGAAGGTCGAGGCGGTCGAGGGTGCCTGCGGCGAACTCGAGGGCGATCGCCGCCGGGCGGCGGCTCGAGTAGTTCGGGAGCCGAGCGAGGTACTGCGGCGTGCTCTCGCCGGGCGCCCGCGGCGGCTCCTTCCGCATGCGGTGCACCGCCACCACCCGCCCGGAGACGTCGAGGTAGGCGATGTCGAGGTCGATGAGGCAGTCCCGCATCCAGAAGCCCATGACCTCCGGGTGGCGGTAGGCGAAGAGCATGCCGCGGTCTGGCTCGAGCGAGCTCCTCCCGCCGAGACCCCGCTGGCGGGTCTGCTCGGTCATCGCCTTCTCCATCAGGAACCGCTCGCCCTTCACGAGGAGCGGCATGACCTCGAGACCCGCCGGCGAGCGCGGGAGCGAACCCTCCGGAGGCGTCGCGGGCGGACCTTGGGGAGCACCTTGGGGAGCGAGTGAAGGCGTCGCGGGGGCGTCCGAGGGAGGCGACGGTGCCGCGCGAGTCGGATCCGTCGGGCGATCGGAGTCGGTCGTCATCGTGGTCGCGACCTCCGGAGTTCCGCTGGCGACCGCCCGCCCGGGCTGAGCCGATCCATCGCAGGCGCCGAGCACGCCGACGCAGAGGACGGCGAGGAGGACGCCCGCCAAGGGCGTCCGCGGCTCAGCCACGGCGGCTCGACGCGCGTCGAGCGCCCTTCGTGCTCGTCGCACGGCGCTTGGTGCCGTGGCGACCGTTGGTGGAGCCGTTCGCGGCGTGTCCACTCCCATGGTGCACGCCGTTGGTGGTCTCCGCAGGACGGTGGGAGCCGTCGTCGAAGTGAAGTCCCGCCGCCATCGGGAAGTGCTCGCCCTCCCAGCTCGCCGGGTAGGCGGGATCGTCGAGATCAAGCGCCGCCCTCGTCGGGAAGAGCGGGCGGAAGGTGTCGCACATCACCGCGAGCTCGTTGGTGTAGGTCGCGCCAAGCGACTTCTCGATCGTGCCCGGATGAGGACCGTGGGCGATGCCCTGCGGGTGCAGGCTGATCGAGCCGACCTCGATGCCCTTCCGCGCCTTGTAGTTCCCCTCGACGTAGTAGAGGACCTCGTCGGAGTCGAGGTTCGAGTGGTTGTAGGGCACCGGGATCGCCTGCGGGTGCCAGTCGAGCACCCGCGGGCAGAAGGAGCAGATCACGAAGTTGTGCCCCTCGAAGGTCTGGTGCGTCGGCGGCGGCATGTGGTGCTTCGCGGCGATCGGGCTGAAGTCGTCGATGTTGAAGAGGTAGGGGTAGTAGCAGCCGTCCCAGCCCACGACGTCGAGCGGGTGATAGGGATAGACGTAGCCGTGCACGCAGTCGCGGGCCTTGATCCGCACCTCGTACGCGCCCTTCTTGTCGAAGGTGAGCGGCAGCTCCGGAAGGCGCAGGTCCCGCTCGCAGTAGGGAGCGTGCTCGAGGAACTGCGAGGTCTGCTTCGAGAGGTAGCGCGGCGGCGGCGCGATGTGCGAGCCGTTCGCGGTCTCGAAGCAGACGAACTTGGGCTCTGGCTCGCCCGGCTTCGGCTCCTCGAACTCGATCTTGTAGATGGTCCCCTTCGGGATCACGATGTAGTCCTTCTCGCGGAACCGGAGCGTCCCGAACATGGTCCACACCGTGCCTCGTCCGAAGTGGACGAAGAGGCACTCGTCGCCCATCGCGTTCTTGAAGAAGTACTTCATGGGCTCGGCGGGCGAGCAGACGCTCATCTCGACGTCCGAGTTCCCGAAGAGGACGACGCGGCCCGTGACCGGATCGCCGTGCGGCGCCATCGGGGCGGTCTTCAGGTGCCGCATCCGCATGACGTCCTGCTCGACGTACTCCACCTTGGTCGAGTAGAGCGTCTTCCAGCCGCTGACCTGGGTCGGGGGATGGATGTGGTAGAGGGTCGAGGTGGGTCCCACGAACCCTTCGGTCCCGAAGACCTCCTCCGAGTAGAGCGCCCCGTCGGGGCGTCGGAACTGGATGTGTCGCTTCGGGGGGAGTTGACCGAGCTTCGTGTAGTGCGCCATCGCCGTGGCTCCTCGGGGCGGTCGCCTGCCCCGGCGACCGGACGAGCCATCGTACGCCGCGGTCGTCGCCGAGAAGCTCGGTCGGATCTCCCTCGATCCCCCGTCGGATCGGCGAGGATGCCGAGGTGCCCAACGAGCCGACCGACCCCCGCAACGTTCCCCACGCCTTGACCCGCGAGGCGCCGAAGCTCGTGGTGCTCGCCGCGGATGCCGAGCATGGGTGGATGGTGGTCGACAAGCCTGCTGGCTGGCACAGCGTGACCCTCGCCCGCAGCGATGGATCGCCGACGGTCGAGCAGGTTCTTCGCAGGGACCATCCGGAACTGGAGGCGATCCCGGAGGCTGGACTGGTGCACCGATTGGATCAGGGCACCAGCGGCTGCCTCCTCGTCGGGACCTCGACGGCGTCGCGGGAGCGGCTGCGGTCGGCGATGAAGGACGGGTCGATCCGGAAGATCTATCTCGCCGGGATCGATGGCGACCTTCCGTCCGTGGGAGAGTTTCGGCTGTACTTCACCTCCCGCCACCGGCGATCCGCCAAGGTCACCGTGCGGCGCGAGGGCTCCGGCGTCGAGGAGGGCAGGTGCCGCTGGCGCCGCGTGCCCGGCGAGGATCGCCTCCTCGAGGTCGAGCTGCTTGGTCCAGGTCGGCGGCACCAGATCCGCGCGGGACTGGCGAGTCTCGGGGCACCGCTCCGCGGCGACGAGCTCTACGGCGGTAGAGCCGCGTCACGCCTCGCGCTGCATGCGTGGCGGCTCCATCTCGACGGACGCCTGATCGAAAGCCCCCGACCCGACGGGATGTAGTCGTTCAGGCGGGAACCGGTCAGGCTGGACCCGTGCAGGACGGAGCCGTTCAGTTCGGAGCGGGCTTCGCGGGCGCCTTGCTCACCATCTCCGCGTACTTCATCGGGTCGTTGTCGACCGCGGCGATGCAGCCGCGGCAGCAGACCTTCACGAGGCGATTGGCGGCGATCACGTTCTGGGCGCCTTCGCCGAGCGGCTTGCCGCTGATGGGGCAGGTGGAGAGGGGATAACTCCCGCTCGACGCGGCAATGATCGACTCATCGAGCACCTTCAGGAACTGCTCCGAGTTCGCGTTGAACCGGCGGACGCACTTCGCGCAGCAGAGCCGCACGAGGCGGTTCTTGTAGACGACGTTCTTGACCTCGTCCGCGCCGGGCTGTCCGGGCATCGGCAGCTTCTCGTCCGGCATCACCGGGCAGCTGACGGCGGGATACCACGCGAGCTGCTGCTTGACGATCTCCGCGTTGAACTTGGGCAGGTAGTCGCCGGGGTTCGCCTGGAACCTCTCGACGCACTTGCTGCAGCAGAACTTCAACTCGCGACCGTTGTCGGCGCCGGACTTCTGGTTCTCGAGGATGAGCGTCACGGTGTCCGCGCCGAGCGGCTCGCCCGAGACGATGCAGGTCGGGAGGGGGTAGGGCATGCCCTCCCGCTTCGCCTGGATGGGCGGCTCTGAGGAGGCGGTCGGCAGGGCGAGAAGGGCGGCGAGGGTCACGGCAGCGAGCATGGGAGGGTTCTCCGGTAGGTGAGGGCGGATCGTACGGGGGTTCCTGGTGGGTTCCATGCCGCTTGACCCCCGTCCAGCATCGATCTACCGTCGCCGACCTGCTTCATCCGTTCATCCGGAAACATGGATGAATCCGGCGGATGAGGCGGGCGATTTGAGCCAAGGTTGAAGCGACCGAGGTGGCGGTGAATGCCGATCTCACCTCTTCGACCATTCGCCGGGGGCTGCCCCGAAGCCTGCCTTTCGTCCCGAACTAGGAGATCCACGTGAGCGCCATCGCCAGCCGTCCAGCCACCACCTCGATGCCGACCTTCCTCGACACCGGTCTGCCGCTCTTCTGCGACTGGACCTACAAGGTGAAGGACCTCTCGCCCGAGACGGTCACCTTCGGTCGCAAGGAGATCGAGCTCGCCGAGCATGAGATGCCCGGTCTGATGGCGCTTCGCGAGAAGCACCGCGCCGAGCAGCCTCTCAAGGGCGCGAAGATCACCGGCAGCCTGCACATGACGGTGCAGACCGCGGTGCTCATCGAGACGCTCCGGGCGCTCGGCGCCGAGGTGCGTTGGGCGAGCTGCAACATCTTCTCGACCCAGGACCACGCGGCGTCGGGCGTCGCGGTCGGACCGAAGGGAACGCCCCAGAGCCCCGCCGGCACCCCGGTGTTCGCGTGGAAGGGCGAGACGCTCGCGGAGTACTGGTGGTGCACGCTGCAGGCGCTCCACTGGGGCGTCGGTGGCGGTCCGAACCTGCTCCTCGACGACGGCGGCGACGCGACGCTCCTCGTCCACCTCGGTCTCAAGTTCGAGAAGGCGGGCAAGGTGCCCGATCCGGCGACCGCCGACAGCGCGGAGTTCCGGATCGTCCTCGAGCTCCTCAAGGCGATCCAGGCGGTGCACCCCAAGTACTGGCACGCGCTCTCGCCGAAGGTCCGCGGCGTCTCCGAGGAGACCACCACCGGCGTGCATCGCCTCTACGAGATGACCAAGTCGGGCGAGCTCCTCTTCCCGGCGATCAACGTCAACGACGCGGTCACCAAGAGCAAGTTCGACAACCTCTACGGCTGCCGGCACTCGCTCGTCGACGGCATCATGCGGGCGACCGACGTGATGCTCTCCGGGAAGACCGCGGTCGTCTGCGGCTACGGCGACGTCGGCAAGGGCTGCTGCCAGAGCCTCCGTGGTCAGGGATGCAAGGTGAAGGTCACCGAGATCGACCCCATCTGCGCCCTGCAGGCGTGCATGGAGGGCTACGACGTGGTTCGGCTCGAGGACGTGATCGAGACCGCCGACGTCTTCATCACCGCCACCGGCAACCGCGACATCATCACGCTCGAGCACATGAAGCGGATGAAGGACAAGGCGATCGTCGGCAACATCGGGCACTTCGACAACGAGATCGACATGGCGTCGCTCGAGTCGGCGTCCGGCGTGAAGCGGGTGAAGATCAAGCCTCAGGTCGACGAGTGGGTGATGCCAAGCGGTCGCTCGATCATCGTGCTCGCCGAGGGGCGGCTGCTCAACCTCGGCTGCGGGACGGGGCATCCCTCCTTCGTGATGTCCACCAGCTTCACCAACCAGGTGATCGCCCAGATCGAGCTCCACAAGAACGCCGACCGCTACGAGCGGAAGGTCTACACCCTCCCCAAGCACCTCGACGAGATGGTGGCGCGGCTGCACCTCGAGAAGCTTGGAGCCCGCCTGACCGTCCTCAATGACTCGCAGGCGAAGTACATCGGGGTGCCGGTCGGCGGTCCCTACAAGCCCGAGCAATACCGGTATTGATCGCATCGATGCGCGCCGTCGGGCGCCCATCCTCGAAAGGCACGATCGCGGCGGCGTCCTCGGGCGCCGCCGCGGTCGCGTTGGCGATGCTCGCGGCGTGCGGCGGGGAGGTCGATCCGCGACCGAGCATCCCGGAGCCGCAGGTCTATGCCGAGCCCGCGACGCTCCAGTTCGGTCGCTACTCGCCCTGCACGCCGCCGGCGCCGCTCGAGGTGACGATCGTGAACCGAGGCGACGTGCCGATCCCGCTCCTCGGCTTCTCCTCCTCCTGCCGCTGCGTCGCCGCGAACTTCCGAGGGCAGGACTCCGTGCCCGCGGGCGGGACCGTCGAGGTCCTCGTGGATCTCTCGCCCTGGGGGCAGCCCGGTCCGCATGGTCACGACCTCGCGATTCGCGTGGGTGATCCGGCGTCGCCGCAGGTGCTCCCGGTTCGGATCGCCTACTTCATGGACCCTGAGGTCGTGCCGGCGAAGGGGTCGGGCTCGCGGGAGGCGAATCCGACGGGGCGGATCCGCTTCGAGGCGGTGGACGGTCAGCCGTTCCGCCTGCTCGCGGTGGAACCACGGCTGCCGATCGCCATCCCGCGAGACGCTCCCGCCGCGACGGTGGTGGAGATCGAGATCCCCTGGTCCATGCTCGACGCGATCGCCTCGGGCGAGGTGGTGGGGGACCTCACCTCGGAGGACGCGGCGAGGGTGCGGGAGCTCTTCCGCCGCCGAGAGGATGGATCGTGGCGGGCGATCTGGCTCACCGCCCGCACCGATCACCCGGTCTGTCCCGACGTGAGCGTCGGGCTCTCGAACGACGTCGCGGGTCGGTGAGGCGGGACCCGCTCGCTGCGATCAGCGGCGGAGCAGCATGCTCACCGCGTTGCCGCCGCCGAGGCAGAGGCTGCAGACCCCGACCTTGCCGCCGGTGCGGATCAGCTGGTGGAGAAGCGTGACGAGCACGCGGGCGCCGCTCGCGCCGATCGGGTGCCCCAGCGCGATGCCGCCGCCGCAGACGTTGAGCTTCGACTCCGGGACGCCGAGGTGCTTGATGTCCGCGAGGACCTGCGCCGCGAACGCCTCGTTGATCTCGAAGAGGTCGACGTCCGCGACCTTGAGGCGGTTCTTCGCGAGGAGCCGCTCGATTCCGAGCGCCGGGGCGAAGAAGAGCTCCTTCGGCGGGACGCCGGCGGTGTTCGAGTCGACGATCGTGGCGAGCGGCGTGCAGCCCATCGCCTTCGCCTTCGCGAGGCTCGCGACGACGACCGCCGCCGCGCCATCGGAGATCTGGCTCGCGTTGCCGGCGGTCACGCAGCCCTCCTTGGTGAAGGCGGGACGGAGCTTGGCGAGCGCCTCCTTGGTCGAGCCGGGGCGGAAGCCCTCGTCGCGGGCGACGCCCTCCTTCGCCTTGCACTGCTCGGGCGTGAGCGGCACGACCTCGCCCGCGAAGAAGCCCCTTGCCCACGCCGTCTCGGCACGCTGATGGCTCTCCGCGCTGAAGCGATCCTGCTCCTCGCGGGAGACGCCGTGGGCGTCGGCGATCCACTCCGCGGCATTGCCCATCGGCCACTGCTCGAAGGCGCAGGTGAGACCGTCGTACGCCATGTGGTCCTGCATGGTGGCGGGGCCGTACTTCACGCCGCCGCGGAGGTGCATGAAGTGCGGGGCGAGGTCCATGTTCTCCATGCCGCCCGCGACCGCGAGCGAGAGGTCGCCCGACTTGATCGACCGCGCGGCGAGCATGACGCTCTCGAGTCCCGAGCCGCAGACCTTGTTGATCGTGACCGCGGTGACGTCGGGCGGCATCCCCGCCTTCAGCGCCGCCTGCCGCGCCGGGTTCTGCCCGACGCCTGCCTGCAGGACGCAGCCCATGAAGACCTCCTCCACCGACGCGGGATGGACCTTCGCGTCCGCGAGGGCGGCGGTGATGGCGATCGCCCCGAGCTCCGGCGCGGGCACGCGGCTGAGTCCGCCCATGAAGCGACCGATCGGGGTGCGGCGGGCGGCGAGGATCACGGGGGTGCGGTCGTCGGACATGGATGCTCCAGGAACCGAGGTGGTTGGATGTCGAGGAACCTGCTTCGAGGGACGCGGAACGGCGGTCGGAACGAGCGTTTCGCCGGCGGGGACCTCCGCCGGGCAGGAAGGATGCTGGACGAGACCCCGGGACCGACCGATGACCCCTCGGTCGATCCCGTCCCGCCCGCCTCGGGCGTTCCGAGGGGGCGGATCATACTGATCCTCCCGTTCGGGATGCCCGTCCGAGACCCGCCATGCAGGACCGTCCTCACGCCGAAATCGTGCGCGACAACCTCACCTCGATCCAGGCGCACATCCTGCAGGAGGAGCGGCGGCATCCCGGCGCGAGCGGCGACTTCTCGATGATCATCTCGGCGATCAGCCTCGCGGGGAAGGCGATCGCCGCGAAGGTGCGGCGTTCGAACCTTGAGGACGTGCTCGGCGCGTTCGGCACGACGAACGTGCAGGGCGAAGGCCAGCAGAAGCTCGACGTCATCGCCAACGAGATCATCATGCGCTGCCTCGGCGACCGCGTGAGCATCGCGGTGCTCGCCTCCGAGGAGGACGAGGAGCCGACGATCCTGCGCCGCGGCAGCGAGGGCGGGAAGTACTGCGTGCTCTTCGACCCGCTCGACGGCTCGAGCAACCTCGACTGCGGCGTCCCGGTCGGGACGATCTTCACGATCCTCCGCAACGACCCGACCATCAAGGGAAGCGTCGAGACGGTCTGCCAGCCGGGTCGAGAGCAGATCGCCGCCGGCTACATCCTCTACGGCTCCGCGACGCTCATGGTGCTCACCACCGGCTCGGGCGTCGACCTGTTCGTCCTCGACCAGTCGATCGGGAGCTTCCTGCTCGTGAAGCGCGGGTTGCGCATCCCGAGGAACTCGAAGACCTACTCGGTGAACGAGGCGTACTCGGCGCAGTTTCCCGCGGGCTACCGCGCCTTCCTCGACGCCGCGAAGAAGGACGGCTACTCGAGCCGCTACATCGGGTCGATGGTCGCGGACGTGCACCGCACGCTCCTGAACGGCGGGGTCTTCCTCTATCCGCCGACGACCAAGCAGCCCGGCGGGAAGATCCGCATGCTCTACGAGGCGAACCCGCTTGCCTTCATCATCGAGCAGGCGGGCGGCATGGCGTACAGCGGGCTGCACCGAACCCTCGACGTGCGTCCGACCCAGCTCCACCAGCGCACGCCGGTGACGATGGGAAGCCCCGAGCAGGTCGATGCCGTGCTCGCCTCGCTGCGGAAGCACGGGGAGGGCGCCTGAGCGCGACCTCCTGATCTCCTCGATGCCCTCCGAGCCACCCGACTTCGACGCTCGCGACTGGTCGCAGGTGCTGCGTCTCCGTCTGCGGGATCGGTTTTGGCAGGCGGCGATCGTGATCGCCGTCGCGACGGTGACGCTCGGTTCGCTCGCGGGATGGCGAGCGGCGCCGCTTCTCTGGCTCGAACGACATGGAGCGATCCCCTTCGGGGTGCTGCTGGTCGTCGCGGGAATCCGCTGGTGCTGGGTCGGGCGGCTCACGACCTCGCGAGGCGACCGCTGCGGAGCGTGCGGCTACTCGATGAGGGGAGTCGATCCAGCGGCAAGGTGCCCAGAGTGTGGCGCGGAGGACCTTCAGCGACGAGCCGCGAGATCGGTCCCGGTCGCGCGGCTGATCCTCGACCTGCCGGGGGTGCTCGCCGCCATCCTCGGCGCGTGGATCGCGATCGGCTGGTGGTGGATGCTTCGGTCAGGTCTGTTCGACGTGTGACCGTCCTCGGCGACGCCGTTCACGCCGCGCCTGCATCGCCCCCGTCGGCGGGTCTACGCCGCCACCTCGATCGAGTCGACGGCGATCGACGGACGCGGAATCGGCACCAAATCCTCGCGCAGACCGGCGAGGTGCATCTCGATCGCTTGGCGAAGGCGGGTCTTGGTCTCGTCGATCGACGCGCCGGTCGCGACGCACCCTGGAAGGTCCGGCACATGCGCCGACCAGTTGCGTCCGCACGGTTCCAGGATGATCGCGTAGCGCATGCCGCCGCTCCTCCCAGCCGGACCCCCGCCTGCTTGACGATACTCCGCAGGGTTCCGGGAGCAAGGTCTTCGCTTGGCTTTCCCGCCACGGTCACGCGACCCGGACGCAGCGGATGCTTGAGTTGGCGATGGCTGCCGCGGACAGAGACCAGTCGCCAGCCTGCTTCATGGAGTCGACGAAGTGCCTCGGCGACCTTCGCGACGCGAAGGTACGAA
>Ga0194132_10000858_pt1 | contig 62158 bp, 53 predicted proteins | sample TA2KigOf80mmetaG_FD_148612 | JGI IMG/M metagenome (GOLD analysis project Ga0194132, IMG submission 148612) | Freshwater microbial communities from Lake Tanganyika, Tanzania - TA2015054 Kigoma Offshore 80m | ecosystem: Environmental > Aquatic > Freshwater > Lake | place: Tanzania: Lake...
CTCAAAGACTGGCGGCGCATCGCAACCAGATACGACAAACTCGCCGCAAACTATCTCAGCGCAGCCTTCCTCGCCGCCGCCCTCATCTACTGGAGCAAATGAGTCCAGACCCTAGCGCACGCAGACCTGGTCGGCGAGCCGCTCCAACATCGCCTCGCAGCGCGCGATCTGCTCGAGGGCGACGAACTCGTCGGGCTTGTGCGCCTGGTCGATGCTGCCGGGGCCGCAGATCACGGTCGGGATTCCGGCGGCATCGAAGAGCCCCGCCTCGGTGCCGAAGCTCACCGCCTCCGTCGCGTTGGCGCCGACGAGCGCCCAGATGAAGCGCACCGCCTCGCCGGTCGGATCGGTGTCGAGCCCCGGGAACCCGCTGCCGGGCTCGAGCGTGATCGCCGCCTCGGGATGGACGCGGCGCATTTCGGGGAGAAGCGTTTCGGTCGCAAACGCCTTCAGCGGCTCGATCGTGGCGGCGATTTCGTGGCCGGGGAGATGGCGCATCTCGAACTCGAAGCGGCAGTCGGCGGGAACGATGTTGAGCGCCGTCCCACCGCGCACCGTGCCGGTGTGGACGGTCGACCACGGCGGGTCGAAACGCGCATCGTGCGGGCCGTCGTCGCGGAACGTGCGTGCGGTGCGGCGGAGGAACGCGATCAGCTCGGCCGCATACTCGACCGCGTTCACGCCCTGGTGCGCGAGCGAGGAATGGCACTCGAACCCGCGCACGTGGCAGGTCCAGCTCTGCTTGCCCTTGTGCTGGGTGACGATCCGCATCTCGGTCGGTTCGCCGACGAGGCAGAGCATCGGTCGTGCCGGGAGCGCGGCGAGATCGGGCAGTAGCCGCCGGACGCCGACGCACCCCACCTCCTCGTCGTAGGAGAGCGCGTAGTGGATCGGCCGCGCCAGGCCGCGGCGGAGGAATTCCGGCGCGAAGGCGAGCGCGGTCCCGACGAAGCCCTTCATGTCGCAGGTGCCACGGCCGTAGAGACGGCCGTCGCGCAATTCGGGCGCGAAGGGATCGGTGGTCCAGTCCTGGCCGTCGACCGGGACGACATCGGTGTGGCCCGACAGGACGACGCCCGGGCGGTCGGCCGGCCCGAGCGTCGCGACGAGGTTCGCCTTGCGCCGGTCGTCGTCGTAGCTCAACCGGCAGGCAATTCCGAGACCCTCGAGGTATTCGCGCACATAGGCGACGAGCGCGAGATTCGAATCGCGGCTGGTCGTGTCGAACGCGACGAGGCGGCGGATCAGCGCGATCGTTTCGGGACGCGGTGCCACGGCGCGCTCAATCGAGGATGGCGATGGCCTCGATCTCCATCACGAGCTCGCGTCGGACCATCGCATGCACCACCACGGTCGTCGCGGCCGGGAAGGGCGGGCTGAAATATTGCGGCCGGATCTCGAGGATCGCCGGGAACTGCGAGCCGTCGGTCAGGAAGACGTTGAGCTTGACGATGTCGTCCATCTTGCCGCCGGCGGCGGTGATGCAGGACCTCAGATACTTGAAGATGCTGTGGGCCTGCGCATAGGGGTCGAGATTGCCCTTGTCGGCCTCGTTGGGCGCGGTCTGGCCGGAGATGAAGACGAACTTGCCCTTCTTGACGACGTGGCTGAACTGGCCCGGCTTCGGAACGTCCGGCACCGGTACGACGTCGAATCCCATGGGAGCCTCCTCGATCGATTGCGGGCACGATTGTGGGCGTGCTCGGACAGGGCGTCAACGGACGGCGCAGCCGATCGCGCGCGCCCGTGCTAGGATCGCCGCGTGAAACGCATCCTCGCGTCGCTTGCCGTCACGCTCGCGCTCTCCGCCTGCGCGTCCGCGCCGGCGTGCCGCACGCAGACCGCGCTCTTTCTCGGGTCCGCGATCGGCAGTGCCGGCGAGAGCGTGAGCGAAACCGACTGGGAGTGCTTTCTCGCCGATGCCGTCGTCGCGCGCTTTCCCGACGGCTTCACCGTCCTCGAGGCGACCGGCGTGTACCGGCAGCGCGCCGACGGCGCATTGATCCGCGAGCGGACGCGCATTCTTCTATTCGTCCATCCTGACGACGAGGGAACCGGTGCTGCGATCGCCGCGATCGCCGAGGACTACAAGCGCCGCTTCCGGCAGGAGTCGGTTCTCAAGGTGGAGCAATGCGCTTCCTTCGCGTTTTGATCGCGATCGCCGTGGCGCTCGTCGCGGCCGTCCCGCCCGCCACCGCCCAGGGCACGGAGGCCACGGCGCTCGCGCTGCCGGGGGGCTGGCGCCACGACGGACGGATCGATGAGTGGCGCGACCGCGCGTCGACATTCGATCTCGTGTCGCACGGTGCCGGCGGGCGCCGCGGCCGCGTCTGGATCGCGCACGGTGGCGACGGGCTCGTCATCGCCGGCGCGGTCGAGGGCGGTGCGCCGCGGTTCGCGACCGATGCCGCATCGATGCCGGCGGGCGATCACGTCGAGCTCTGGGTCTCGCTCGCCGATGCGATCGCGCTGCCGCCGATCGGCTGGGGCCATCAGTTCGGCCCGATCGCCGTCCCGCGCGCCGCCGACTGCGACGGCAACGTGAACATCCCCGACGAGGCCGCCTGCCGCGCCTGGCGGGCCCGCCAGGTGACCTATCGCCGCCATCTCGCCCGCCTGTTCGTCCGCCAATGGCAGATCGCGCCCGGAACCGTCGTCGAGACCTTCGCCGAGCCGGCGCTCGCGGCGATGACCAAGGACGAGCGCGAGGCGGTCTCGCCGCTGTGGCGTCCGGACGCGCCGACCACCCGGTTCACGACCGGCACGGACGGATATGCGTTCGAGATCGTGCTGCCCTGGGAAGCGATGCCGGCCGCCGACCGGCTCGACCTCGCCCATGTCCGCATCATGGTCGACGTGTTGTCGCCGGGCGCCGTGCGACGCTACGGTCCGCTCGCCTCGACCGCGCCCGCGCGCCGCTACGGCGACATGAAGACGGCGAACCGGCTCCTCCTCGATCCGCCGCAGCCTTGGCGTGTCGGCCGATGCGCGGCCACCCTCGCGGCGGACGACTTCTACGCCGACGACGCGCTCCCGGGCTATTTCCTGCCGCGGCGCGAGGCGGTCCTGGGCGCGTTCTTCGTGCTCGAGAACCGACCGCAGGGCTACCAGTATTCATCCGAGCGCCCGTCACCCTCGGCCGTTCGTCACAGCCGCTTCGATCGCACGCTCGCACCCGATCTCGTGCTCTGCGGCCCGCCGCTCGCGGTGCGCCGCGGCGCCGCGGTCGAGGTCCACCCCGATGTCGAGGTCTCGCGCGCGGTCCGCACCACGCGGGTCGCGGGCGGGTTCATCCTGATGGATGGGCCGGCGACCGGGCTCGCCACGCGGCTCGGCACCGGGGTGTGTGGGGCCTGTCCGCGCATCTCGGTCGCGGCCTATTTCCTGCCCGCGGCGGGCGGCGCGCCGACGACGCTGTTCGGCGAATCGTGGATCGTCCCGGGCGAGAATATCGACAGCCCGTCCGGATCCATGGCGCGCATCGCGGTCGCCGACGATCTCCGCACGATCGAGGTCTGGTCGTTTGAAAACTGGGCGGAGGTCAAGTACTCGCGTGTCTGGCGCTATACGCGGCACTGCTACGACGAGGGCGCGCGGCACTACGCGGAATGCGCGGCGGAGACCGGCGCCAAACCGCCCGCCGATCTCGCTTGCCGCCCGAGGAGGAGGAGCCCTAGCGGGTCAGAAATACGCGATCAGCCGTCCGCACGCGAAGGCGGCGATCCAAAGGACGAGCGAGGCGAGGCCGGCACGGCGCGCCGAGGCCGGCGCGTCGCCGCCCGCGTGGCCCCAGTCGCCAATGCGGCGGAAGGCGCCCGCGTGGAACAGCGCGATATTGCCGAGCGCCGCGGCGATGAGCAGCAGCTTGATCAGGAACACCGGGTTCTCGACGAAGGCGGTCGCCTCGGTCGAGAACAGGAGGAAGCCCGCCGAAACCGCGACGGCGAACGACGCCTTCGCGACCGGCAGCACGAGCGCGGCGAGGCGCTCGATCGCGATCGCCCGCACCAGGCCGAGGAGACGCAGATCGAGGATCAGGATCGCGCCGACCAGGATGGCGGCCGACAGGACATGGAGGACGTTCGCCGTCGGATAGAGCCAGATCGATTCACGCATCACCTGGCCGAGGCCCGAGCGCTCGATCGCGATCGCCCAGGCGGATCCGGAATGCTCCACGCCCTGCGCCGGTCAGCGGAGCTCGGTCGTCTGGCCGGCGACCGTGATGCGCTCGGCGCGGAGCTCGACGGTGTCACTCTTGTGCGGATAGCCCATCACCGTCGCGCTCGTCCCCGGCTTGAGCAGGGCCTCGGGCAATCCACGGTTCTGCATCCGCGACGGCGGCGACAGGATCACGAGCCAGGTCTTACCCGCCACCTCGAGCCGCAGCGTGCCGTGCGGGTTGGTGTAGGTCATCTCGCGGATCACGCCGGTCAGCGTGAGCGGCTGGTTGGCGTCGTAGCTGCCCCAGCCGTGATGGGCGAGGGGCGGGCGAGGCGATGCCGATGCCGATACCGATACCGGCGCCGATGCTGATACCGATGCCGGCGAGCGCGAGACTTCCGATGCTGGTCACGGGCCGTCCTCCTCGGTCGATGCCACGATGCAACCGTGGCCACGATGCGACCGTGATAGCGCGCGGACGCGGCGACGTCGATGGTTCAATCTCGGATGGTTCAATCCGGCACGCGCATGCACTAGGGTCTGTCCTTGCGACGACCGCCGGAGATCGACCGATGCACTGGACACCCCGCCGCGAACGCTTCCGCGCCCTCCTGGCCGGCGATGGCTGCTTCCATCCCGCCTCGGTGTTCGACCCGATCTCTGCCCGGATCGCCGCGGATCTCGGCTTCGAATGCGGCATGTTCGCCGGCTCGACCGCCTCGCTCGCGGTGCTGGGCGCGCCCGACCTCGTCGTCCTCACGCTCTCCGAGTTCGCCGGCCAGGCGCTTCGTATCAACCGCGCCGCCGGCCTGCCGCTCCTCGTCGATGCCGATCACGGCTACGGCAACGCGCTCAACGTCCGCCGCACGGTCGAGGAACTGGAGACCGCAGGCGTCGCCGGCCTCACGATCGAGGATACCGAGCTCCCGATCGCCTTCGGCGCCAAGGGCAAGGCGCGGCTCGTGCCGCTCGACGAGGGGATCGGCAAGATCCGGGCCGCCCTCTCCGGGCGCGAGGACAAGTCGCTCGCCGTGATCGGGCGCACCAGCGCGCTCGGGATGGCGGGCCTCGACGAGGCGATCCGCCGCGGGCGCGCTTACGAGGCGGCGGGCGTCGATGCGCTCTTCTTCACGGGCCTCAAGTCCGCCGACGAGCTCGCCGCGCTCTCGGCCTCGCTCCGCCTGCCGCTGATCCTCGGCGGCTCCGGCTCGGTCGGCGACCGCGCCGCGCTCGCCCGCGCGCGGGTGCGCATCGCGCTCCAGGGCCATCAGCCGTTCATGGCGGCGATCCGCGCCGTCCATGACACGCTGAAGGCGCTCCGCGACGGCACGGCGCCCGCCACGCTTCCCGGGCTCGCGCCGAAGGCCCTCATGGACCAGGTCACGCGCGAGGCGGATTACCAACGCTGGCTCAAGGATTTCCAGAGCGGTTGAACAAGAGCGAAAGCCGGACTCGACGGATCGGCCCGGCCGACCCATGTTCTAGGTGGCCGGCCCGGTTGCGTCGCTAGTGCGGTCGCTGCCGGGCGGAACGGCCACAAAAAGGTTCAGGAGGATGCGATGGGACTGTTGGATGACGTGATCGGCGCGGCAGCGAAATCGATGCTGGGCGGCCAGGGCCAGGGCGGCGCCTCGCCGCTCGCCGGCATCCTGATGCAGCTCCTCGGCGGCCAGTCCGGCGGCGGCGGTGGCAATCCGCTCGGCGGCCTCCTCGGTGGCGCCGGCGGTGCGCTCGGCGGGCTTCTCGGCGGTCAGGGCCAGGCCGGAGCGGGCGGGGGTGGTGGCAGTGCGGGGGCGGTGGCTTCGAGGGGCTGATGCGCCAGTTCTCGGGCGCCGGCCTCGGCGACGTGTTCAAATCCTGGGTCGGCACCGGCCAGAACCAGGCGATCTCGCCGCAGCAGCTCATGGGCGCGCTCGGCCAGGAGCGCGTTCAATCGATGGCAAGCCAGGCCGGCCTCCCGGTCGATCAGCTTCTGTCCGGGCTGTCGCAGCATCTGCCCTCGATCATCGACGCGATGACGCCCGACGGGAAGGTCCCGGAGGCCAATTCGATGCAGTCGATGCTCGGCGGCATCCTCGGCCAGCTCGGCGGCCGGCGCTAGATCTTGATACGGATGCCGCGTTAGCGCTCGAGCACGCGGTCGGCGACGAACGGGTTGGTGCGCCGTTCGTCGCCGAAGGTCGAGAGCGGTCCGTGGCCGGGAAGGAACACGACCTCATTCCCGAGCGGCCACAGCCGTTCCCGGATCGAACGGATCAGCGCGGCATGGTCGCCGCGCGGGAAATCCGTCCGCCCGATCGAGCCGCGGAACAACACATCGCCGACCAGCGCAATGTTGTCGGTCGCATTGAAATAGATGACATGGCCGGGTGTATGGCCCGGGCAGTGATGGACGGCGAACGTCACCGCGCCGACAGTCACGGTGTCACCCTGGTCGAGCCAGCAGTCCGGCTCGACCGCCTCCGCCGCGATGCCGTACTTCCGGCCCTGATCGGCGAGCACCGACAACAGAAACATGTCCGCGCGATGCGGTCCTTCGACCGGAACGGCGTAGCGGCGCGCGAGGAGGGCGGCGGCGCCGGCGTGGTCGATGTGGCCATGCGTCAGCATCACCTTCTCGACCGCGACGCCCTGTTCGTCGACCGCGGCCGCGATACGCTCCGGCTCGCCGCCCGGATCGACGATCGCGCCGCGGCGCGTCTCGGTGCACCAGACGATCGAGCAGTTCTGCTGGAACGGCGTGACGGGAACGATGACCGCCTGCATCGACGGCGTGCGGTCAGTCATAGACGGTCTCTGTGTAATGCGCGGGATCGACGACCGTCTCGATCACGGTGGGGCCGCTCGCGCGGAGCGCCTTCCTGATCTCGCGGTCGAGCGCCTCTCGCGTCCGTGCGCCGACCGCGGGCACGCCGAAATAATGCGCCGGTGGCTCCTCGTAGGTCTCGTTGAGGAGGAGCGTGCCATAATGGGCGAACTGGCGACGCTCCTGCTTCACCTTGATCAGGCTGAGCCAGCGGTCGTCGAGGACGACGAACGGTATCGCGAGGCCGTGCCGCTTGGCGACCGCGAGCTCGCCGCAGGTCATCTGGAAGCAGCCGTCGCCGAGGATGCAGACGACCGGAAGATCGGGCCGCGCGATCTTGGCCGCGATCGCCGCCGGCAGGCCGAAGCCCATCGACGACCAGCCATTGGTGATCAGGAACGTGCGGGGCGCGTGAGTCGGCCACTGGCTGGCGATCTGGTGTGTGTGCGCGCCGACATCGAAGGCGAGGACGCCGTTCGCGGGGAGCGCGTCGCGCACGATGTCGATCGCCTCGTGCGGCGTGAAATGCGGCATCGCCGGCCGGAGCGCGCGCTGATAGGCCTCGCGGTGGCTCGCGATCGCGGCCGCCGTCCATTGGTTGGCCGAGGCTGGAAACGCGGCGAGACGCGCGATGCTGTGGTCGAGATCGCCGACCAGCTCGTGCGCGATCCTGACACTCGCATCGACATCGGCGTGCTCGATGTCGACATGGAGCACGGGGACCGGGCCGGTCCATGCCTCGTACTCGACCTCGATCGTGTCGTAGCCGAGCCCGACGATGAGATCGGCGCCCTGGATGAAGGTGCGCTGCACCTTGCGTTTGCTGCGCTCGATGCAGCCGATCGAGAGCGGATGATCCTCGTCGATCAGCCCCTTGGCCATGGTCGTGGTGGCGAACGGCATGCGGTGGCGGTCGATGAAGGCGCGAAGCGCGCCCGGATCACGCATCCGCATGGCGGTGGTGCCGATCACCGCGACGGGCTTCCGCGCGCGGGCGAGAACGGCGGCGGCGGTGTCGATCGCCGCGTCGGATGCCATCGGGCGGCGCGCCGGCACCGCGATCGCCGGCACGGCCTCAGTCGCCGGCGCCAGCGCGACGTCCTCGGGCAGATCGAGATGGACCGGGCCCTGCGGCTCGGTGAGGGCGAGCGTGATCGCCTCGGCGAGCGTCGATGCGACGCGGCCCGGCGTCAGCACGAACGTGCCCTTGGTAATGGGGCGGAAGAGCGTGTGGTGGTCGATCCACATCTGGATGCGCCGTCCGAGCTGCGCCTGGACGAGCGTGCAGGTGATCGCGATCATCGGCGAGCGGTCGAGAAAGGCATTGCCGACGCCGGTCGCGAGGTTGGTGGCGCCGGGCCCGAGCGTCGCGATGGCGAGGCCGGGGCGGCCGGTCATTCGCGCCATGACGTCGGCGGCGAAGCCGGCTGAGCCCTCATGCGCGGTCAGGACAAAATGCAGGCCGCCGAGCCGCATCGCCTCCATCAACGGCAGCACATTCCCGGACGGGACGCCGAACCCGTGGGTGATGCCCGCGGTCTTGAGCGTCGCGACGATCAGATCGGCATTGTTCATGGCGGGGTCCCGGTCGAAAGGCCGGGGATGTCATAACCGGCCGCCGCCGCAATTTCCTCAACTTTCGACGGCCGGCACGCGGCCCGGGCCGATGGCTCGCGCTCGCCTCAGCGCGGCAGGGCGGCGGCGGGGCGACGGAAGACGGTGAAGCGGCCGATCGGCTCGGCGACCGGATAGGCGGTGTGGATCGCCGTCCACATCGCGCTCGTATAGAAGTCCTCGCGATCGTCTCGGACAACCACGAGATCGAACCAACCGGATGCGAGCCGGGCGACGAACGGCCGCTCGTCCCAGAGACCGGCTCCCGCCAGCATGGTCATGATCACAGGCTCGATGAGGACCGGCTTCCCCGCCTTCCGGATCAGCACCATGTCGTCGGCGTAGATCGGCCCGGGCGTCGCCGCCATGGCTGCGAGGACGCGTTGGGCGGCGGCGGTCTTGTCGGGCAAAGGCAGACGTGTCCAGCGCGCGCCGGCGACGAAGACGTGGACGGTCGCCGCCAGCATCAAGGCCGTCGCCGTCGCGATGGCGACCGATCGAGGGTTCTGCCGCCATGCCGCGCGGACGAACTCGACGAGGACGGCGGCGCCGAGGCCGAGCGAGACCGCCCAGCCGACGAACCACTCGTTGAAGTAGTTGCCCGCGGCACCCCACTTGCCGATGCCGAAGCCGGCGACGAGCCCGATCACGAAATGCGCGCCGAGCGCGACGACGGCCGCCGCCCGCGGATCGGCGCCGAGCACCGCCCGGAAGCCGTGCCCCCTCGTCCACGCCTCCGCGGTGAGCCGGCGCCCGTAGAGGAGAAGTCCGAGCGGGACGAGCGCCAGCGCCGCGAGGTTCATGTCCTCGACCAAATAACGGCCGATGTTGGTCACCAGCGCGTCGAGGAGATACGGGTTGGTGTTGTAGAGGAAGAGATGACGCAGGACCTCGCCGTCGGTCGCAGCGACGAGCGCGGCGAGCGCCGCGGCACCGACGGCGGCGCACAGGGCGGCGACGCGGAGCGTCAGCGCCGGGCGCAGAAGATAAGAGACGAGGAAACATGCGGCGGCCGAGACGATGATGCTCTGCTTGGCGTAGATCGCGGCGACGAAGGCGAGACCCGCGAGATAGAAGAGCCGCGGCCGCGTGAGCGAGGCGAAGAAGAGCGCGAGGCCGAGGCCGGCGAACATGACGGCCATCATGTCGACGCGAAAGTACGTCGACCATTGATAGAGGGGCGCGAATCCGAGCACCATGAGCCCGCCGACCAGGCCGCCGACGAGACGCGGCAGCGCGCCCGACATCGGCCCCGCGGCGCTCGACGCGGCTAGCCCGGCGAAGACGACGAGGAAGACCGTGCAGACGACCGAGACCGCGCGACCAGCCGCAAGCGGGTCGCCCCAGAGGGCGGCGATCGCCTTGGTCACGGCGTGGGAGAGCGGGGTGTAGTGGTAGACGATATGGGGAAGATCGTGCACCGGGCGATAGAGGAATCCGTCCTGCAGCGCGTCCATCTGCTGCCATACGATCCCCTCGCCGTAATCGAGCTCGTACGGAAAGCCGATCGAGCCGAGCGCGTAGCGCGCGTAGTAGAAAGCCGTCAGCGCGAGGATCGCGAGGAGTAGTCCTGTCGCCAGCGCGAAGGCCGCGCGCACGGCGCCCGCCGCTACGAGCGAGCGCCGCCGCGATAGCGTCGCGCCGTCCACCGTCCCGAGCGTGCCCCGGCTCATCGTCGCTCACTCCCACGCGCGGGGGCGGCGATCACCAGCATCTGGCCGGCCAGCGGTCGCCACGGCAGGAGGAGATAGAGGCGGACCAGCGCCCGTGAAACCGGTATCCGCGACTTCATGGACAAGGGCAGGAACCGGGGCTCTATCCGTTCGATGCGCCAGCCGTTCACGGCGAGGAAATCGGGCAGGCTCCGGTCGCTCCAGACCGCGACATGGCTGTAGTCGTCGAAATATTCGCGAAAAACGAGGCGCCAGTTGGGCTGCACGATCGCCAGCCGGCCGCGCGGGGCGAGTTTCGCCGCCAGCGCCGCCAGCGTCGCGGCGAATTCGGCCTTATCCATGTGCTCGAAGAGATTGCTTGCGAGCGCAAAGTCGACCGATCCATCCTCGATCGCATCGAGCTCGTGTGCGCGCGCGACGATCGCCTCGACCCCGGGTGCGAGATGCTCGACCATGCCCGGCCAGACGTCGACTGCGATGCGCCGCCGCGCCACCGCGGCGTTGATGAAATGGCCATGGCCCGCGCCGAGCTCGAGGACGCAGCCGTCCGGCGGCACGTAACGCGCGAACTGGAGGTCCCAGAGCGCCCGCCATACGACGTCGCGCCGGGGATCGTGGACGAAGCGCGTCGCGTGGTAGCCGCTCACGCCCGGCCCTCGCCCCGCCAGCCGAACAGGATGCCGCGGATCATCCTGAGACCGACGGAGAGCGCGCGGCGATTGTTGACATTGCCGCCCTTGCTGAGGCCGATGCGCTGATGAAACGTGATCGGGCACTCGACGATGTCGAGACCCGAGGCGAGCGCCATGTCGAGAAAGTGGGCGTTGAACTCGAGATTGACCGAAGGGTCGACGTGAGAGAGGAGGTCGCGCAATGCATCGTTGCGGCAGAGCTTGTAGGTGGTACCGACGTCGGTGAACGTACCGCGACCGAGATGCTTCGCCTCGAGGAGCTTCCCGACAAAGAGATTGCCGTAATACATGAAGGTCGAGAGCTGGGTCTCATAGGCGCGGAGCTGCTCGGAGATTCGCGTCCCGTTGACGATGTCGGCATGATCGATATAGGCGAGGAACTTGTCGATATCGTGGGCGCGAAATGTCCGATCGCCCTCGCAGAGGAGGGTCAGGTCGGTGTCGTCGAAGTCGACCGCCGCGAGGTAGCAGCGTATGACGCAGCGGCCATAGCCCGGCCGCTCCTCGACCACCACGATCGCTCCGGCCGCCGCGGCACGCGATGCGGTGGCATCGCGGCTGTTGTTGTCGACGACGACGACGCGCGCGACGCGCGGGTGGCTGATGAAGTCCTTCACCGCCTCGGCGATCGATTCCTCGTCGTTATAGGCCGTGAGGGCCACGGTGACCTGGCGGTTGACGATCGCGTCGAACCGCACGGTCGAGCCGGCGCGTTTGCGCGGAAGGGGCACGAAGAGATCGATCGCCGCGAGCAGGATGCCGATCGTCACCGGCACGCCTGAATACCAGACAATCGCCTCGTTGAGGGCGAGGAAATCGCCGCCGAGGCCGAGGAGACGGCGGGGGGCGCCATCAGGACGCCGAGGACATAGAGCGCCAAACCGAGGAGGATCAGGCAGACGGCGAAATGGAGAAGGCGCAACGGACGCGCCGCGCGGCGGCTCCGCGTTTGCAGTTCCGACACGGCATCGATCGAGTTCTCGGTTCGGCCGGGAAGGAGATAATCCCGGTCGGCGGGCGGCGTCGGCATTGGTTCAGCCTATCACGACTGACGCCGCTTCCAGCGTGACATCTCGGTGGTCTCCGCGGAGAGGTCGGCCCGGTTCAGAGCTTCAGGCGCTTGAACACGGGTTCCGGGATCAGTTTGATGATCGTCATGATCGGCCACCAGAACCAGGGCGCGTAGACGACGTCCGCACCCTTGGTGACGGCGCGATGGATGGCGACGGCGACCGTCTCGGGTGCGGCGTAGAGGGCGTTCTTGGTCATACCCGCGGTCATCGGCGTGTCGACGAACCCGGGCTTGATCGTGACGACGCGGACGCCGGCGCGGTGGAGGCGATTGCGGAGCCCCTCGAGGAAGGTCGAGACCGCAGCCTTCGCGGTGCCATAGACATAGTTGCTCTGTCGGCCGCGATCGCCGGCGACCGAGGAGATCACGGCGATCGTCCCGGCGCGCGCCGCCTCGAACCGGTTGGCGATCGGGGTCAGGAGCGAGACCACGCTCAGGAAGTTGATATCGAGCTCGCGGCGCGCAGTCTCGAAGGCGGCCTGGCAGGCGAGCTGGTCGGAGAGCGTGCCGTGCGCGATGACGACGGTGTCGAGGCCGCCGAGCCGTTCCGCGGCCTCGTCGATCAGCGCAGCGTGACGATCGAACGCGGTCGCGTCGAAGACGAGTGTCTCGACCTGCGCGGCGCCACGGACGCGGAGATCGTCGGCGATCGCGGCGAGCCGGTCGGCGTCGCGGGCGAGGAGCGCGAGGCGATCGCCGTCGGCGGCGAACAGCCGGGCGACATGCTCGGCGATCGCCGATGTGGCACCGACGATCAGGGCCTTTCTCATGACGGAACCTCCGCTTCGGCCGTGACACGGCGCCAGAAACTCGACGAGAAACGTGGATCGATGTGACGCGCGAACGTGCGCCAGCGTGGGAAGTAGAGGCGGAAGCTGTCGCCGCTCATGCGGGCGTCCTTGGCGGGATAGACCGCACCGCCGGCGGTCCTGACCACGTCGTCGAGACGGTCGAGAAGCGCGAAGGTGGAGACGCCGCGGTTCGGGAAATCGAGCGTGATGGTGAGCCCGGGACGGGGAAACGACATCAGCCCCGGCGAGGGAACGTCGCCGAAGCGTTTCAGGATGGTGAGGAACGAGCCCTCGCGCGCGGCGGCGACGCGGTCGAGGATCTCGCGCATCGCCTCGTTTCCGCCCGCCTCGGGAACCACGCACTGGTACTGCATGAAGCCCTTGCGGCCGTAGATCCGGTTCCAGCCGTGTATGGCATCGAGCGGATAGAAGAACGGATCGTAATGCTGGACCGCCTGCCGTCGCGCCGCAGCCTTCCCCCAATAGGTGGCGTTGAATGCCCGGACCGAGAGCGCGTTGACGACCGGCACCGGCATCTCGATCGGGACCGCGAGCCGACGGCGCGGCGCCGCGGGCCGCTCGCGCGTGGTCGGGGCCGCGTGATTGCCGCGCATGAAGAGCCCACGGCCGAGTGCCTTGCCGCGCGCCAGGCAATCGACCCAGGCGACCGTGTATTCGTAGTCGCGATCGGATTCGGACGACAGCGCGAAGAACGCATCGAGCGAGCCGTAGCGGATCGTCTCGACGGCGAGGTTGGGGCTCGCGACGCGCTTCAGCGTGATTTCGGCGACGAGGATCGCGCCGGTGAGGCCGAGGCCGCCGATCGTCGCGGCGAAGAGCTCGGCGTTCTCCGCCGGACTGCACCACAGCCGGATGCCGTCGGAACGGGCGAGGAGCAGGCGGCGGACATGGCGGCCGAACGTGCCGGCGACGTGATGGTTCTTGCCATGCACGTCATTGGCGATGGCGCCGCCGACGGTGACGAACTTGGTGCCGGGCGTCACCGGCGGGAACCACCCCTGCGGCAAGGCGAAGTCGATGATCTCGGCGAGGAGTATTCCCGCCTCGCAGCGGAGAATTCCCGTCGCCGGATCGAAGCCGAGGAAACGGTCGAGGCCGCGCATGTCGAGAAGCGCGCCGCCGTCATTGAGGCAGCTGTCGCCATAGCTCCGGCCGTTGCCGAACGGGAGATAATCGCGCGCCGGCGCGTTCCCGATCGGGAGCGGGTCGCTCCGCCAGGCGATGCGGCTCGCGGTCTGCGTCGCGGCCGGATAGCGGCCCCAGGATTGGTACCGGTCCGCCATGCTCACGCGGCGAGCATCAGGATCAGCGCGACGCAGCGGCTCGGCGAATCGCGGAGCGCGAAGAGGACCGGGTCCTCCTGCAGCGTGCCGCGCCGGGCGGCGAGCCAGACGCGGCTGATCCAGTAGAGAATGAGCGGACAGACGAGCCAGACCGCCTCGGGATGCCGGTAGAGGAGGAGGACCTTCTCGCTGTTGACATAGAGCGCGAGCACGAGAACCGAGGTGTAGCCGCTCGCCGCGCCGAGCGCGTGCAGCGTCTCGAGATCGCTCACCTGGTAGCCCCGCCCCGCCGCGACCGTGCCGCCCGCCTCCTGGAGCGCGAGGAGCTCCGAGTATCGCTTCACGAGCGCGAGGCTCAGGAAGAAGAACATCGAGAACGCAAGGAGCCAGAACGAGAGCGCCACCGACACCGCCATCGCGCCGGCGACGATCCGAAGCGTGTAGAGCCCGGCGAGCACCAGGACATCGACAAGCTCGACGCGCTTCAGCCAGAAGGAATAGGCTGTGCTGGTGACGTAATAGAGGAAAAGCATGCCGAGGAAGACGAGCGGCAAGGCGCTCGCGATGACGAGCGCGAGCAGAAGGAGGAGCGGTGCCAGAAGGGCGGCATGCTGCACCGGCACACGGCCTGAGGCGATCGGACGATAGCGCTTGCGCGCATGGCGGCGATCGGCGGCGAGGTCGAGAAGATCGTTGACGAGATAGACGCTCGAGGCGGTGAGGCCGAAGGCGATGAAGGCGAGGATGACGTCGGCGAGAAGCCCGATCTCTCCCACCCGATGGGCCGCGAAGAGCGGCACGAGGAGGAGCAGGTTCTTGAGCCACTGATAGGGCTGCAGCGCGCGGAGATAGTCGGCGAGCCGTCCGCCGCCCGCATCGAACACACGGCCGACGCGGGCGATACGGCGGGCACGGTCGAGGACGCCGCGTCCGGGGCTCACGACGATCGCCTCGCGGGCATGCGGCCAGATCCGGAGATCGGGCGCCGCATTGCCGGCATAGTCGAATCCGTCGGTGCCGGCGAACGCCTGCATCCGCGCGAGCTTGGCCTCGCCCTTGAGGTTGGTCGCCTCGTCGCTCGCGATCACGGCCTCGAAGAGATCGAGATGATCGGCGACGGCCCTGGCATAGCGCTCGTTGGTGGCCGTCGCGAGAACGAGGCGCCGCCCGGCGGCCTTCTCGGCGCGCAGGTGCTCGACGAGCGCCTCGTTATAGGGAAGCGAGGCGGCATCGATCTCGGCCCGCCGCGCCACCTCGTGCTTGAGGCTCGCCTTGCCGCGCGCGAACCAGACCGGGAGCGCGAGCGCGTGGAGGGGGTTGCGCTTCAGGAGCGCGAGGATCGATTCGACCCCGACGTCGGTGCGGACGAGCGTGCCGTCGAGATCGACGCAGAGAAGCGCGGCATCGGCGGCGGTCGTCGGGCGGGTCGCTGCACCTTCCATCACGAGGCGACCTCCGCTCGTGCCTTCGTCGACGCACCGGTCGCCTCGAGCAGAGCGAGCGCGATCATGCCGATCAGGACCGCGAGCCAGAGCGTCGCGAGGCGGCAGATGATCGCGGCGGAAATCGCGGTCATGGTGTCGACGCCCATCAGGACGAGGAGGAGCGTCATCACCGCCTCGGCGCTCCCGATCCCGCCCGGGATGAACGACATGGCGCCGGCGAGAATGCTGATCGAGTAGATGCCGATGGCGGTCGGCAGCGCGATGTCGACGGCGAGATAGTCGAGCATGACGTAGAATCCGACGCCCTCGGCGGCCCAGGCGACGAGCCCGATCGCGAGCGCGCCGTAGAAGATCCGGGCGCAGAGGAGCGTCGCGGCGTCGCGCTGGAAGCGCCTGAGGGCTGCGAGCGCGCGCTTGAGGAAGGCCCAGCCGAGGCCGCGCGCGATCGCCTCGATCAGGTCGAGCATCCAGGTCCCGCGATAGACTGAGAACAGGACGATCGCGGCGATGGCGGCGAGCGCGAGGAGCCAGCGCGATTCCTCGAAGTGGAGCGCGGTCAGCGTCGAGAGTGCGAGGATCGCCAGGAGATCCATGTAGCGCTCGATCATGAACGCCGCGAGGCTCGCGCTCATTGGCACGCCATAGGGCAGGAGATAGATCGATCGCACCGCTTCGCCGGCCTTGCCCGGGCTGGTGACGAACGCGAATCCGGCGAGATAGATCCAGAAGTCGCGCCAGAACGGCACGCGCCCGCCGAACACCGTGATGTACCAGTGCCAGCGCAGAAAGCGGAAGAAATAGTTGGCGACCGAGTAGCCGATCAGGACCAGCCAGCCGATGGTATCGATCCGGCCCATCGCATCGAAGATGCGCTCGCGGTCGCCGACGAGGACGATCGCGACATAGACCGCGATGCCGCCGGCGACGGAGAGGATCAGCGGCTGGATCATGCGCGCGAGGAGCGCGCGCGGGGTGCCGATCCGCTTGAGTTCGGCTTCGTCGAGGGCGCTCACAACGTTGCTCCCGACGCAGCCCCCGGCGCCGCCGGCCGGTGACGCCGCCACATTCGCGCCAGCACCGCGAGCGCCCCGACATAGAGGAAAGGCTCGACCTCGAACCGCATGCGGTTGTTCTCGAACACCTCGATCGAGACACACACGATCGAGAGATAGAGAAGCGTCGCCCACATGAACAGGAGCATGATCTCCTCGGGCCGGCCGCGGAAGCCGCGGCGGGCGACGGCGACGAAGAGGCACACGCCGCCGGCGAGCGCCAGCGCGAGTGCGAGGATGACGGTCGGGCTCATTCGGCTCGCCTGTTCGAGCGCCGAATCGCGTTCGACGGGCCCGGCGATCGCCTCGAGCACGAACCGGGGGAGCTTGCCGTAGACGGCGAGGTCATAGGCCGTCTCATAGGCCCTGATGCGGTCGCGGTTGGCATCGAGGAACGCATAGTCGGCGGGCGCGAGGGTGTAGTAGTAGCTCGACTTCATCCATGCCCACGCCATCGCTTTGGGGAAGTGACGGAGCGCGGCGAGGCTGTCCTGCCACAGCGTGCGCGAGGCCGCGGGATAGATGGCGTGGTTGTAGTTGATGTGGCCGGAGAACTTCCGCCACTGGTCGAGCACGGCGATGCCGGAGGAAGCGACGGTGCCGAGCACCGCCTCGTAGGCGTCCGGGCGGGCGAACTCGGGCAGGAGCGCGAGCCGCGACAGGACGCCGCGGTCGACGAGATCGGCGCGGATCGGATCGGGCACGTGGCCGACGGCGAGCTTGGCGAGGCTGAGACCCATCCATGAGCTCGACCCGAAGGTCGCGAACAACGCGGCGTTCTTCGCGTAGAGCCCGACCACGAGAAGGAGCGGGATGACGGAAGCGAGCGCGGTCGTCCGCCACGAGACCGGGCGCGCGACGAGGAGGCCGATGACGACCGCCACCATCCAGGCGAGATGGAAGGCGCTCCGGGTGAGGACGACGGCGACGATGAGGGTGAAGACGGCGAGCCCCCAGCCGAAGCGCTCCGTCGCGGCGAAGCGAAGGATGGCATAGGCCGCAAGGATCAGGAGCCAGGCGACCGGCCCGGTATAGAAGAGCCAGTTCTCGTAGAGGACCGCGGGTGGCCCGACCATGAACACCGCGGTCGCCACGATCGCCGCCACCGGCCCGAGGCCGGCCTCGCACGCGATCGGCCAGCCGAGCCGTCCGGCGAGATCGGCAACGGCCGGCCCCGCCGCCACGACGAGGCCGAGCGCCGCGATGACGATCGTCATCGCCGGCGTCCTTGCCGGCCGGCCTCGCCGCCGCGTCGCTCCGATCGCGGTCCACCCCATGGCACGCCCCCACCCGAAACGTCCGGCCGGCATTCTATAGGGAACCGTCGCGGGCGCGTGCGCCGAACTCAGCCCGGGCGCTGCCGATCAGGACGGACCGAGGCCGCGTCCGCGCTCGGCGAGCGCGCGGTCGAAGCGCGCGAGCTCGGCCGCGACGCGCCCATAGACGCTCTCCGCCGGGTAGGTGCCGTCCGGACCCGCGGCCCCGGCCTCCCGGCCCATGAAGAGCGCGATCGCATCGTCGACGTGGTCGATCGTGTAGACCGCGAAGCGGCCGGCCGCGACCGCCGCGGCGACGTCGTCACGGAGGATGATATTCCGCTCATTGGCCTTGGGCACGACGACGCCCTGGCTGCCGGTGAGCGGCCCGGCCCCGACACAGGCGCGGAAGAAGCCCTCGATCTTGTGATGCACACCGCCGACCGGCTGGGCGTTGCCGAGCTGGTCGACCGAGCCGGTGATCGCGAGATCCTGACGGAGCGGCAGGCCGGCGAGGTCCGAGAGCACCGCGAGAAGCTCGGCGAGCGAGGCGCTGTCGCCCTCGACTCCACCGTAACTCTGCTCGAAGGTGATCGAGCAGTTGAACGAGAGCGGGAACCGGCGTGCGAACTTGCCCGACAGGAAGCCCTGCAGAACCATCACGCCCTTCTGCTGGATCGGGCCGCCCAGCGCGACGTCGCGCTCGACATTGATGACGCCGTGACGCCCGACCGAGCCGCGCGCGGTCACCCGCGACGGCGCGCCGAACTCGTGGTCGCCGAGATCGCGCACGGTGAGCGCGTTGATCTGGCCGACCGCGGCCCCGTCGGTCGCGATCGCGATCATGCGGTCGCGGATCGCGTCCTGGATGCGGTCCTCGCTCCGCGCGTTGCGCCGGCGCCGGTTGGCGAGCGCCTGGACGATTTGGGCCTCGCCGATCATCCGGCCCTCGCCGCCGGCGAGCCGTGCGGCCTCGCTGACGACGTCCTCGATCAGCTCGAAGCGCGCGGTCAGCCGGTCGCGCCGACCCGACCAGCGCGCCGCAACACCGAGGAGGCGGATGGCCGCCGCGTCCTCGCATCCCGCCTTCGCGTGCGCCTCAGCCATGGCGTGGATCAGGCCGGCATAGGCCGCGAGGTTCTCCTCGCTCGCCTCCATGTCGGGATCGATGTCGGCCTTGACCTTGACATAGGTCTGAAAGTCCGGGTCCAAGGCGAGGAAGCCGTAATACCAGCGCGGCGCCGCGACCATCACGAGTTTGAGCTCGAGCGGAATGGCGCGGGGGAACGGCGCGCCCGCGATCGGGAGCGTGTTGGCGCGGTGCGGCTCCTCGATCCGGATCTCGCGATCGCGGAGCGCGCCCTTGAGCGATGTCCACACGCCGTCGTCCTCGATGATCGCCTCGGCCCGGACGACGAGAACACCGCCGTTCGCGCGGTGGAGCGCGCCGGCGCGGATCATGGTGAAGTCGGTGTCGAGGGCGCCTTCGACTTGGCGGTATTCGATCCGGCCGAACAGGTTCTCATTGGTCGGGTTGGGCTCGACCACGATCAGCGGATGCGGGTCCTCGCCGTGATCGACCAGGAGGTTGACCGCGTAGCGACGCTCCGGTGCGTCGCGCACGGACGTGTGTCCCTCGTCGTCGGCGGGGCGAAACAGCGCGATGTTCTCGACGATGTCGCTCCGCATCCAGATCAGCCAACGCGTCATGCCGTGATGGCCGCCGAAATCGCGGATCATCGCCTCGATGTGGGGACCGATCGCGCTGTCGACCGCTTCGTGGCGTAATTCGTCGACGTGACGGTCGAATTCGCCGCGAAGACGCGTGGCCTCGCGCGCGACGGCGCGGAGACCCTCGCCGATGGCGGCCGAGGCCTCGCCGAGCGCGCGCAGCCGCTCGGGCGGCAGGCTCTCCTGCGCGACCGGCTGGCCGTCGGCACCGATCGGAAGGATCATCGTGCCCTTCTCGGTCTGGATGATGTCGAGCCCGACACGGCGCGCCTCGGTGCGAAGTGCGTCCATCGCGGCATCGACGGCGGCATCCATCTCGCCGCTCTTGGCGCGGAGCCGGGCCTGGAGCCCCTCGTCGCCGAGGGCCGCATGGACGGCCTCGCGAAGCCTCGGGACCAGCGCCGCCATGTGCCGGGTGAAGTCGCGCCCCACGCCCGGTGGCAGCCGGAAGGGGATCGGGCGGTTCGGATGGCGGAAATTGTTGAGATAGATCCAGTCGGGCGCAGGCGGCCGCCGGCCGACATGGCTCTCGAGAAAGGCCCGCGTCGCGGTCATCCGACCGGATCGATCCTCGCCGACGACAAAGATGTTGAAGCCGACGTCCTCGATCGCGAGCCCGAGATCGATCGCCTCGCGTGCCCGCCGGTGGCTCGAGAGGTCGAACACGCTGGCGGCGCGGTCGGCCGTCGGTGTGAAACGGGGCAGGCCGACCTCGTCGGCGCCGAGACGTCGCGCGGTCATGAACGGATCTCCTGTCCCGGCGGCGATTGCCGCCCGTTGCTCCGCATCGTCAGCGACAGCATCGCCGGCAGGACGATCAGCGCGCAGGCGAGCTTCACCGTGATCGAGATGGTGAGAAGCTCGCCGAGGCTCGCCGTCCCCTGGTGCGGCGAAATCGCGAGCGTCCCGAACGAGCCGATCGTCGTCAGCGCGCTGAACATCACGCCGCGCGGCGTCGAGGTTCCGAGCAATGCCCCGGGGCCGTGGTGGCGGGCGCGGAAGACGAGCTGGATCCCGCTCTCGACGCCGATCCCGATCAGCAACGGGAGCACGATGATGTTGGCGAAGTTGAACGGCTTGTCGAAGAGGACGACGATCGCGATGGTGATGATCGCCGCGAGAACGACCGGAAGAAGGACCAGGAACACGTACCACGCGTTCCTGAGCAACAGGAACAGGAGAAGCGAGATACAGATGAGCGCGATCAGCGAGGCGTCGAGAAAGGCGCCGAGGACCGCCTCGCCGGCGGCGAGGAAGATCACCGGCGCGTCCGTCGCGTTCGGCGCCACTGCGGTCACGTCGGCGACGAAGCGGCGGACCGCAGCCTCGTTGCCCTTGATCCGTTCCTTTGGATAGACCTCGATCCGCGCCCTGCCGTCGTCGGCGAGCATCCGCTTGCGGAGCTCCGCCGGCAGATTGCCGAAGCGCACCTCGGCCGCCTCGAGCGCCAGCCTGAGGCCCTCGATCCGCTGCGGCAGCGTGCCGACGAGGCGGGCCTCGACGGGCGCGAGATCGCCATTCCGGGCGAGGAGGCGATCGAGGCCGGCGCCCAGCCGTTCGAGCGTCGGCGCGAGATCGCGCGCCTGGCCGGAGGCGAGGGCGTTCCGGATGCGGTCGCGGAACTGGACGAGGCTCGCCCGCCGCGCCGCCTGGTCGGGCGGGGCAGCCGCCGTCGTGTCGCCGAGGACGGGGCCGAGGAAGATCGCGAGATCCTCGATGAGCGCGAGCTTCTCCTTCTGGTCGCCGGGGACGAGCCGCGTCGCGGTGACGGCGCGCTCGACGGTCGGCAACGCCTCGAGCCGGCGCGCCAGGGTATCGGCGGTCGCGAGATCGGGCTGCAGGATCGAGATCGTGTAGCGGGCGACCTGCGGATCGGCGATGAGGTCGCGGAGCGTCTGAACGGACTCGCGCGAGGGGTCCTTGAGCTCGAGCGGATCATGGCTGAACTTGATCTGGCCGAGAAAGGGGAGCCCGGCCAGCCCGATGACGACACCGATCACCGCGATCGGCACGCGGTGGCGGAATACCCAGTTGTCGATCTCGTCGGGCTCGGGCGGGCGATTCGGTACGCGCGGCGCGGGGTAGGGCAGAACCTGGTGCAGCGCCGGCAACAGCGTCAGGTTCATGAACAGCGCGATCAGCATGCCGACGCCCGCGATCAGCCCGAGCTCGGCGACGCCGTGATAAGGGGTCGGCAGGAACGAGAAGAAGGCGATGGTCGAGGCGAGCGCCGACAGCGTCAGCGCGCCGCCGCAGCCCGAGGCCGCGTCGCGGAGCGCGGCCCCGTGCGAGAGGCCGCGGTCGACGGCCTCGCCGTAGCGGAGCGAATAGTAGATGCCGAGATCGACCGCGAGGCCGATGAAGAGGACGGCGAAGGAGACCGAGATCAGGTTGAGCTCGCCGACCGCAACCGCGGCGAAGCCGGCCGTCCACAGGAGGCCCAGCACGAGCGTCACCGTGACCGCGAAGGCGAGGCGCCAGGACTTGAGGCCGATCGCGAGGAGCACGATGACGAGGACGACCGAGGCGATCGACGCCACGCTCGCCCCGTGCTCGACGGATTCGAGCTCCTCGGCATCGAGCGCAGCGCCGCCGGTGAGCCGCACGGTGACGCCATTCTCCGGCGTCAAGGCGAGTTCCGCCGCCGTTGCGCGCACCGCGCGCATCGCCGCGGCCGCCGGTTTCAGCTTGGTGAAGTCGAGCCGCGGTCGGGTGACGATGATCTGGCGTTTGCCGTCGCCGTCGCGGCTCGCGCCCATCAAATTCGACCACGACACGCCGGGCGCACGGTCGTCGAGCACATCGGCGATCGCCGCGAGCGCGGGTTGCAGCCGCTCCGCGCCCTCCGCTCCCTTGGCGATCTCGTCGAGGGCGAGGCCGAGCACCTCGGAGAGGCCACGGAGCGAGGGGTCCTGGGCGAGCGTGCCGATCAAAGGCTGCGCCGTGGCGAGGCTCTCGACGAGGGCGGAGAGGCGTTCGCCGCTCAGATAGAGAAGGCCGTTGCGGCGAAAGAACGGATCGCCCGCGCCATAGAAGACGCCGTCGATGACGTCGGTGCGCGCCGCGAGCCGCTCCGCCAGGCGCCGCGCCGCGTCCTGGGCAAGGTCGGCGTTGGTCCCGTTGACGACGACGACCAGCGTGTCGGAGAGGTTCGGGAAGGCGCGCTTGTACTCGAGATAGTTCTTCCGGAACGGCAGGTCCTCGGACAACATCCCGGTCGTATCCGTATTGATGCGGAGGTGGTTGACCGTGTAGCCGTAGAGCGCGGCCGCGACGCCGATCGAGATGGCGATGACGATCCAGGCATTGCGCCGCGCGAGGTCGACCCACGCGGCGCAGGCTTCGCAAAACCAGATCGCGCCGCGCTCCATCGAACCCATCCGGGAGACCTCTGCCCACCGTCGTGGCCCGAGGGTCTAACCCAAATCGGTCCGGCTGGATACCCTCGGCCGACCGTCCGGCGACCGCGCCCGCGCCTCAGGCGGTCGCCCGCGGCCGCTCGGCGAGCGGCGGCTCCAAGGGCGGCAGATCCTCGCGCGTCAGCGTCTCCTTTTCGAGAAGGAGACGGGCCCCGGTATCGAGCTGACGACGGTTGGTCGCGAGGATCGCCCGCGCCCGCGCAAAGGCCTCGTCGATGAGCGTCTTTACCGCGAGATCGATCTCGCTCGCCGTCGCCTCGCTGTACTCCCGCTCGAGAAATCCGGCGCGCGCCTGATCGCCGAGGAAGAAAGGGCGGCGGCTGTCATAGGCGGCCTGCCCGAGCGTCTCGTTCATGCCGAACCGGGTCACCAGATTGCGTGCGATCTCGGAGGCCTTGCTGAGATCGTCGGCGGCGCCGGTCGACACCTCGTCGAAGGCGAGCGCCTCGGCCGCGCGCCCGCCGAGGAGGACAGCCATCCGGTCCTTGAGCTCGCGCCGCGTCATCAGGAATCGATCTTCGGTCGGCCGCTGCAGCGTGTAGCCGAGGGCGCCGACGCCGCGCGGGATGATCGAGATCTTGTGCACCGGGTCCATACCGGGCAGCGCGGTCGCGACGATGGTGTGGCCCATCTCGTGATAGGCGACGACCGAGCGCTCGTGCGGCGACAGGACCCGGCTCCGCTTTTCGAGCCCGGCGACGATGCGCTCGATCGCGGCGGTGAAGTGATCCATTGTGACCGTGTCGGCGCCGGCGCGCGTGGCGAGGAGCGCCGCCTCGTTGACGAGGTTGGCGAGATCGGCGCCCGTGAAGCCCGGGGTGAGCGCGGCGACCTGCGAAAGGTCAACCGTCTTCGCCGCCGCGATCTTCTTGATGTGCACCTCGAGGATCTGCACGCGGCCAATCTTGTCGGGCCGATCGACGAGCACTTGGCGGTCGAAGCGGCCGGCGCGGAGCAGCGCCTGGTCGAGGATCTCTGGCCGATTGGTCGCGCCGAGGATGACGACGTCTTTGCGCGGATCGAAGCCGTCGAGCTCGACCAGGAGCTGGTTCAGCGTCTGCTCCTTCTAGTCGTGGCCGCCGAAACCGCCCGCCATGCGGGCGCGGCCGACCGCGTCGAGCTCGTCGATGAAGATGATGCAGGGCGCGACCTTCTGCGCCTGGGCGAAGAGATCGCGCACGCGCGCGGCGCCGACGCCGACGAACATCTCTACGAAGTCCGAGGCCGAGATCGACAGGAACGCGACGTCCGCCTCGCCGGCGACCGCGCGGGCGAGGAGCGTCTTGCCGGTGCCCGCCGGGCCGACCAGGAGTATCCCCTTCGGGATGTGCGCGCCGAGGCGGCCGTATTCCTTCGGGTTCCGGAGGAAGGCGACGATCTCCTGGAGCTCGGCCTTGGCCTCGTCGACGCCGGCGACGTCGGCGAAGGTCACCTTGGTATCGCTCTCCATGTAGACCTTGGCCTTGCTCTTGCCGATCGACATCAGCCCGCCCATTCCCTGCTTCTCGGCGATGTTGCGGAAGAGGAACATCCAGATGCCGAAGAAGAGGAGGACCGGAAGGACCCAGGACAGGAGGTCGCGGAAGAACGTGTTCTCGATCACGCCGGTGTAGCGGACGCCGTATTTGCTCAGCATCTCGGCGAGCTCGGGGTCGACCCGGTTGGTGATGAACGCGCTCTCGCCGCCGGGCAGCGGCTCGCGCAGCCTGCCCTGGATCTTGTTCTCGCGGATCGCGAGCTCCTCGATCTTGCCGGCCTTGAGGAGCTCCTCGAACTGACTGTAGGGGATCGGCGCGACCCGGCTCTACTGGCTCCACCAGCCCTGGAACAGGAGGATCACACCGAGCGCGATCATCACGTACCAGAGCTTGAACTGCGCCTTCTTGTCCATGGCGGTGTCCTCGGGCGATCCGGCGTGCGGTCCACCCTGATGTGGGCGCGGGCGCACGCGCTGTCCAGGGCGCGCCCTCCACGCGGGCCTTGCGCGGTGCTAGGCTCGGTCCGGAGCCGCGTTCACAAGGAGCCGTCCATGCCGCTCGATCCCGAGATGCAGGCCATCGTCGACCGCGCCGCGGCGGCGGCGAAGACCGTCGTCGATCCGTTCGATCTCGCCGTCGCGCGCGATCTCTACGCCAAGGCAAGCGTGCCGAACGCACCGGTCCCGCCCGCCATGCGCGCGGTCGATGATCGTGTGGTGCCGGGGCCGGGCGGACCGATCCCGGTCCGCGTCTATACGCCCGAGACCGGCCGGTCAGGCGCGCTGCCGGGCCTTCTCTACTTCCACGGCGGCGGCTGGCTTCTCGGCTCGATCGCGACACACGACGTCTTCTCGCGCTCGCTCGCCGCCGCCGCCGGTGCCGTCGTCGTCTCGGTCGACTACCGGCTCGCGCCCGAGCACAAGTTTCCGGCCGCGGTCGAGGACGCCTGGGCGGCGATCCGGTGGATCGCGCGCGACGGTGCCGCGATCGGTGTCGATCCGGCGCGGATCGCGGTCGCGGGCGATTCCGCGGGCGGCAATCTCGCCGCCGTCATATGCCAGTTGGCGCGCGACCAGGACGGCCCGGCGCTCGCCTTCCAGCTTCTTCTCTATCCGACGCTCGATCTCACCGCCGACACCGACTCGATGCGGGCATTCGCGACCGGGTTCCTGCTCACCCGCGCGGCGATGGACTGGTTCGCGCGCGAATATCTCGCCGATCCGGCGCAGAAGACCGATCCGCGCGCTTCGCCCGGCCGGGCGATCGATCTTTCTCGGCTCGCGCCGGCGCTCGTCGTAGCGGCGGAATGCGACGTTCTCCGTGACGAGGCGAGGGCCTATGCGGAGCGGCTTCGCTCGGCCGGCGGGCGCGCCGACTATCGTGCGATCCCGGGTGTGACTCACGGCTTCATCCGGATGGGCGGCACGCTCGCCGTCGCCAACCGCGTGCTGGCCGACCTCGGCGAGGCGATGCGCGCGCTCTATGCCGGGCGCTGAGCGAGGAGCGCGATCGCGTCGTCGACCGCGCCGGCGCAATCGTCGAGCCAGGCGCGCCGTATCTCCGGCGTCGATCGCGCCATCGGGCCATAGACGCGGCGGACCACGTCGGCGATCCCGGAGAACCCGAACACGCCCTTGCCCCAGATCCTCTCGAGCGGGTCGCCGAACACATCGCGCTCGCGGTCGGGGACGGTGTTGGACGTGTTGAAGACGAGCGCGCGGCGCGCCTTCAGAAGACCGACCGGAACGCCCGCGGCATCGACCCCGGCCGGATAGTCGTAGGCGACACCGGGGCGGATCACGCGGTCGATCCAGCCCTTGAGGATCGCCGGCGGCATGCCCCACCAGTTCGGATGGCAGACCGCGACGAGATCGGCCGCGACGAGATCGGCGCAGTGCCGCTCGACGAGGGGATCGCCCGAGCTGCGATTGTCGCGCTCGCCGGTCGCGAGCACGGGGTCGAATCCTTCCGCGTAGAGGTCGTGGAACGCGATCGCGAGGCCGGCCTTGGCCGCGCGCTCGCGAACGGTCGCGCCGAGCGCGTGGGCGAAGCTCGCGGGATTCGGGTTGGCGACGAGGATGTCGATCCGCGCCACGCGCGGCCTACTCGGCGGCACTCGCCCGCGGCGTCTCCGCGAGCCAGGGATACTCGCGGGCGAATAGCTTTTCCGATTCGGCGCGGAGATAGGGCGCCACCTCGGTCGCGAACAACCGCGCGCTCTTGCGCGCATGCTCGGGCTTCATGTTGCCGAAGTGGAACTGGATCAGGAGATTGCCCGCGCCCGCCATCTCGATGAGCTGCCAGAGCTTCCGCCGCACCGTCTCGGGGCTCCCGACGATGATCGAGGCCGCACGCTCGAGCTCCGCCCAGTCACGCACGTCGCCCAGCATGTCGGCCGAGGGGTCGCTGGTCCGGAGATAGGCCTCCCACGACTTGACCGAGGTGTTGGGAACGCCCGGTCCGAAGGTCAGGCTCCGGCCCTTTTTCCGGAGATGGCCCTTGAGACAGTATTTGAGGAAGTACCAGATCCCCTCCTGCGATTCCCGGCGCGCGATCTCGTCGGTCTCGCCGATATAGACCGAGAGCAGGATGCCGAAGCGGAACGGGTGGTAGCGGCCGCCGAACTGCCCGATCACCTGCGCGAACTCGAGCGAGGCGCGACGCGTCGCATCGCCGTGGGTGCGCGAGGACAGGAAATAGTCGAAGCCGCGCCGCGCGGCCTCGACCATCGTCTCGCGGCTGCGTCCGCCCGGGATCCAGACCGGCGGATGCGGCATCTGGCGCGGCCGCGGCCACAGGTTGACGTAGCGGAGCGGAAAACGCGGCCCCTCGTGCTCGAACGGACCGTCGCGCGTCCACGAGGCGACGACGAGGTCGATCGCCTCCCACAGCCCGTCGCGCGCCTGAGGCTGAGGCACGTCGTAGTTCCACGCCTCCGGCCCCGAGCCGAGCGCGAAGCCTGCGATGAGGCGTCCGTTCGACATCGAATCGATCATCGCATACTCCTCCGCGACCCGAAGTGGGTTGAGGTGGAGCGGCAGGAGATTGCCGAGGACGACGAGCTTTGCCTTCTTGGTGCGCTGGGTGAGCGCCGCGGCGATGATGTTGGGCGAGGGCATCAGCCCGTAGATGTTCTGGTGATGCTCGTTGAGCACGAGGCCGTCGAAGCCGAGCTCCTCGCCGTAGACGAGCTGGTCGATATATTCCTGGTATAGCCCGTCGGTCTTCTCGCGGTCCCACAGCGTGTTCGGAACGGTGACCCAGCCCGATTCGTACTTCTCGTCGAAATCGGCGGGAAGATACGGGTAGGCCATGAAGTGCCAGCAGAAGAGTTGCACCGGGCGCATGGGATCGCTCCTCGTTCGTGCAGTCGGTGGGCGGCCTGCGCGGCTCAGCTCTTGCCGTCGTCGACGCCCATGATGGTGCGGGCCCGGTTGACGATGTCATCGTCGGTGTCGACGACCGCCGTGGCGGCCTTCTGCAGCATGTCCCACGACACCGGATCCCATTCGAGGTTGCGCTCGCGCGCGGCCTTGATGGTCTCGGGATCGTTGAGAGCCTTCCAGAACGTGTCGCGGAGCGCCTTGAGCCGGTCGGCCGGCACGCCGGGCGGCGCCACCCATGCGCGGCCGAGAATGCCGGAGCCGAAGATGAACTCGAGCACCCTGCGGTCCTTCGGGTCCGCCACCATCGAGGTGATCAGCGGCACGCCCGGGAGGTCGGCGATCGGCTCGAGATCGGCGACGCCGAGATGGACCATCTGGTCGAGCAGGTGGCCCTTGTTCTGGCGGAGCGAGGCCCACACGCCGGCGCGGCCGTGGATCTCCTTGTTCTCGAGCGCCTGGTCGACCGCACCCATCCCGGGATAGCCGGTGATGATCTTGAACTTGGTGCCCATGATGGCGTTGACGGCGGCGGGGATGGTGTAGGTCTGCGAGCCCTTGCCGCTGGAGCCGAGGACGATCTCCTTGGTCCGCGCCTCGGCGAGCGTCGAGACGCCGGCCGACTTGTAGACCGAGATCACGCTCTGCGCCTTGGTCGCGCCGCCGAGATAGTGGAACTCCTTGGGCTCGTACTTCACGCCGGTGAGCTTGAGCCGGTAGGCCATCGGCATGTCGGACAGCATGATGCCGATATGGGTGCCGTCGCGTGGGCTCCGGTTGTAGAGATAGTTCGCCGCGCGCGTGCCGCCGGCGCCGCCCTCGTTCTGGATGATGAAGGTCGGATTGCCCGGCATCATCCGCTCGATCGTGTTGGAGAGGAACTGCGAGTAGAGGCTGTGGCTGCCGCCGGCGTTGGAGGCAACGATGATGGTGACGACCTTGCCGCGGTAGAAGTCGGCGACCGGATCGGCCTTGGCGGGGAGCGCCGGCAGCGCGACCAGCGCGCCGAGCGCGACGGCGAACGGAAGGCGACGGAGCATCGGTTGTCTCCTGGAAGAGGGCAAGGGTAGAGCCTATCACGGTCCCCCCAGGTCGCGGCAAGCCGGGTGCCGCGCGGGCGCCGGCGGCGCCTCGCGATCGCGCTCGGCTACCCGAACGTCCGCGGGAACCCGGCGTAGCGGTCGAAGCCGACGTCGGCGGCCCAGATGCGCCGGTGCGCCTCGCGCACATAGGGAAGCGCCGGCTCGACCGCCTTGGCCATCGTATCGAGATCGCGGCGGAACTGCGGCAGATAGGCTGCGACCTCGCGGTGGAGCGCCTCGACATCGACCGTCGTCACGCGCCGATCGCGAACGACGATGCGGCCGTCGACGATCACTGTTTCGACGCTGCGCCCGGTCTCGCTGTAGACGAGCTGGCGCGCCACGCTGTTGAGCGGCAGGAACGTCGGATCGGCGAGGTCGAGGATCGCGAGATCGGCCTTGCGGCCCGGCCGGATCGCGCCGATCTCGTTCTCGAGCCGCGCCGTCCGCGCGCCGCCGAGCGTCGCGAGCCGGAGCGCCTCGGGTGCCCGGAGCGAGGTCTGCGCCGGGTCCGACACCGCGTTCAGCATCGCGTAGAGCTTCATCGCCTGGAAGATGTTCTGGGTGTCCGAGCACGAGCAGTTGTCCGAGCCGAGCGCGAGCCGGACGCCGGCCCTGCGCAAAGTCGGGATCGGCGCGATGCCGCTCTTGAGCCGGAGATTGCTCATGAAGTTCATCACCAGGCCGACATCGCGCTCGGCCATCATCGCGATGTCCTCGGGCGCGAGCCAGACGCCGTGCGCGATGGTGACGCGGGGCCCGAGCATGCCGAGCCGGTCGAGATAGCGGAGATAGGTGCCGCCATCCTCGCCAAAGGCCTGGCGCGCGTAGAGGGCCTGGGCCTTGGTCTCGTAGACATGGGTGTAGATCGGCAGATCGTGGCGCTCGGCGAGATCGACGACGGCCTCGATCATCGCCGGGGTGCAGCGCTGCGGTCCCGACGGGCCGAGCGCCCAGGTGCCGCGCGGGCCCGGCGTCGGGCGGCGGCGGATCTGGGCGGCGACGAAATTGGTGATCGGGCGCGGGTCGACGTTCTCGTTTCCGACCAGCGCCTGGAGCGCCGGCGGCAGCACCTCCTTCCAGAACGGCACCGTCGTCACGTTCGAAAGGTCGCGGATCTGCACCGCATAGACGACGCGGATGCCGGCCTCCTCATAGGCCGCGAGGATGGTGTCGACCACGTCGTCGCGGAACGGCGCGAAGGTGCTCATGTCCTGGACTGTCGTGATGCCGTTCCGGAGCGCCTCGACGGCGCCGGCGAGCGTGCGGAGCCGCACCTCCTCGAGGCTCCGCGCACCGCCGAGGGGGCCGGTCATGAGGATCCACATCTCGAGCGGCAGTTCCTCGACCAGGCCCTTGGCGAGGACGTCGTGGGAGTGGTAGTGCGCATTGACGAGGCCGGGGATGACGAGCTTGCCGCGCGCCTCGATGACCGTCGCGCCGCCCGCCGGAAGACCGGTGCCAACCGCGGCGATGCGATCGCCTGCGATCAGGACATCGGCCGTCGCCGGCTCGTGCACGTCGCCGTCGTGGTCATAGACGCGCCCGCCGCGGATCAGGATCGTCGGGGTCGGTTCGGTCATGGCGCGGCCAATCGATGTGTCGGGATCGGTGCGCAATGTCATCATGGCGGGCGCATGCCGGCAAGCGGTCGTCCGCCGGTGCCCGACGACCGGTGCCCGACGCGGCTTGACGGAACCGGTGCGCGGTCCACAATGGCCCCCCGCCCGCCGGTCGATCGGGCGTTCCGCCGCAGGCTACCTCGTGCCCAGGGATCCCATCTTGCCCGTGATGATCGAGATGCACAAGGTCGGCAAGCGCTTCGGCGACTTCCGCGCGCTGCGCGCGGTCGACCTCAGCGTGCAGCTCGGCCAGAAGGTCGTGGTGTGCGGACCGTCGGGCTCCGGCAAGTCGACCCTGATCCGCTGCATCAACCGGCTCGAAGTGCATGACGAGGGCAGCATCGTCGTCGACGGCATCGAGCTCACCGACGACACCCGCAACATCAACGCCATCCGGCGCGAGGTCGGCATGGTGTTTCAGCAGTTCAACCTGTTCCCGCATTTGACCGTGCTGCAGAACCTGACGCTCGCGCCGATGCGCGTGCGCGGCATGAGCCGGGTCGAGGCCGAGGACCTCGCGATGCTCTATCTCGAGCGGGTGCGCATCCAGGACCAGGCGCGCAAGTTCCCGAGCCAGCTCTCGGGCGGCCAGCAGCAGCGCGTCGCGATCGCGCGGAGCCTGTGCATGAAGCCGCGCGTGATGTTGTTCGACGAGCCGACCTCGGCGCTCGATCCCGAGATGATCAAGGAGGTGCTCGATGTGATCGTCGAGCTCGCGGCCGAGGGCATGACGATGGTGTGCGTCACACATGAGATGGGCTTCGCCCGCCGCGTCGCCGACCTGATGGTGTTCATGGACAAGGGCGAGATCGTCGAGACCGCGCCGCCCGATCGGTTCTTCTCGCATCCCGCGAGTGAGCGGACGCGCCTCTTCCTGAGCCAGATCCTCTCGCACTGAGGTCCGGCCGCGATGGGGGGGCCGTCCGGCTTTGGCGCCATCCGGCGCGCGCTGTCGCACCGCGAGTTCGCGCTCTATACCGGCTTCTCGATCCCGTCTCTGGTCGGCACCTGGATCCAGCGCGTCGCGGTCGGCTGGCTGATGTGGGAGCTGACCGGGTCCGGCGCCTGGCTCGGCCTCCTCGCCTTCGCCGACTTCTTCCCGGTCATCGTGTTCAGCATGTTCGCGGGCGTCATCGCCGACCGCTTCGAGCGGGTCTGGGTCGCGATCGTGACCCAGGCCGGGCAGATGGTCTGCTCGATCCTCCTTCTCGTCCTCGCCGTGACCGGCTCGGCGACGCCCGAATGGCTGGTCGCGATCACCGCGCTCCAGGGGACGGCGTCGGCATTCCACCAGCCGGTGCGCCAGGCGATCGTGGCGCGGATCGTGCCGCGCGCCGATCTCGCGGCCGCGATCGGCATCAACTCGGCGGCGTGGCACGGCTCGCGCTTCGTCGGCCCGGCGATCGCCGGGCTAATGATCGTCGCCTGGGGTGTGGCGCCGGCCTTCGCTGTCAACGCCTTCAGCTATCTCGGCTTCCTCTGGGCGTTGACGCGGCTCACCCGGATGCCGCCGACACCGCGCCGGCGCACGCTCGGCGCGATCCCGGCCGAGATCGTCGAGGGCTGGCGCTATGCCGTAGGCCACCCAGGGATCGCCCCGGCGTTCGTGATACTGACCGTGGGCTCGGTGTTCGCCCGCCCGGTCGCCGAGCTCCTGCCCGGCTTCGCCGCCGATGTGTTCGGCCGTGGCGCCGACGGGCTCGCGCTCCTCACCTCCGCCGGCGGGCTCGGCGCGATGATCGGCGGGCTCTGGCTCGCGCAGCGCGGCCGCGTCGACGGGCTCACCGCGCTCGTCGTCGCGAGCCTGATCGGCGTCGCCGGCGCACTCGTGGCCTTCACCGCGACCGCGATCCTGTGGCTCGCCTTGCCGGCGATCGCGCTCATCGGCTTCGGGCTCACGGTCTCGGGCAGCGCGATCCAGACCCTGGTCCAGAACGCGGTCGAGGATTCGGTCCAGGGCCGCGTCCTCGGCATCTACGGCTTTCTCTGGCTCGGCGGCCCCGCGGTCGGCTCGCTGGTGATGGGCGTCGCGTCGGAATGGGTCGGGCTCCGCCTCCCCGTGTTCGCGGGGGCGATCGTGTGCGCACTCGCCTGGATCTGGGCGGTCGGCCGGACCAAGGCGATGGCGCGCGAGCTCGAGGGCGACTGACGGCCGAGAGCCGGTGGCCGCGATTGTTTTCGCCCTCGCTTCGGGCTATTCACTTGGCATCCCGATGCACCAGATTCCGCGATGCGGATCGCCGCCTCCGGGCCAGCCACGAGGATTGCCGCATGGTGAGCAGCATTGGACCCGCGTCCCGTCGGCGGAGCGTGCCGGTGAGGGTCGGCTCGGTCGTGGTCGGCGGCGGCGCGCCGGTCGTCGTCCAGTCGATGACCAACACCGACACCGCCGACATCGAGGCGACGGTGAAACAGGTGGCCGATCTCGCCCGCGCCGGGTCGGAGGTCGTGCGCATCACCGTCGACCGCGAGGAAGCGGCCGCCGCCGTGCCGCATATCCGCGATCGGCTCGCGCGCCAGGGCGTGATGGTGCCGCTGGTCGGCGATTTCCACTATATCGGCCATCTCCTCTTGACCAAGTACCCCGCCTGCGCCGAGGCGCTCGCGAAATACCGGATCAACCCCGGCAATGTCGGATTTCGCGAGAAGCGCGACACCCAGTTCGCGACCATGATCGAGGTCGCGATGCACTACGACCGGCCGGTCCGCATCGGCGTCAACTGGGGCAGCCTCGATCAGGACCTCCTCGCCCACATGATGGACGAGAACGGCCGCCGCCCCGAGCCCTTGTCGGCGAGCGCGGTGATGCGCGAGGCGCTGGTCGAATCGGCGATCGGGAGCGCGCTCCGCGCCGAGGAGATGGGTCTCGGCCGCGACAAGATCATCCTGTCATGCAAAGTGAGCGTGGTGCAGGACCTGATCGCGGTCTACACCGCGCTCGCCGCGCGGAGCGACCACGCGCTCCATCTCGGTCTCACCGAGGCCGGCATGGGCTCGAAGGGGATCGTCGCCTCGGCCGCCGCGCTCGCCGTCGTTCTCCAGCAGGGGATCGGCGACACCATCCGCATCTCGCTCACGCCCGAGCCGGGCGGCGACCGCACGCGCGAGGTCATCGTCGCCCAGGAGCTCCTCCAGACCATGGGGCTCCGCTCGTTCTCCCCGCAGGTCGCCGCCTGCCCGGGCTGCGGGCGCACCACCTCGACCGTCTATCAGGAGCTCGCGTCCAAGATCCAGAACCACATCCGCAAGCGCATGCCGGTCTGGCGCAAGGACTATGCCGGCGTCGAGACGCTCAACCTCGCGGTCATGGGCTGCATCGTGAACGGCCCCGGCGAGAGCAAGCACGCCGATATCGGCATCAGCCTGCCCGGCACCAGCGAGGAGCCCGCGGCACCGGTCTTCATCGACGGCAAGAAGGCGATGACGCTCCGCGGCCCCGCCATCGCCGAGGAGTTCCAGAAGATCGTCGAGGACTATATCGAGCGCCGCTACGCCCGTCGGGCCTGACGACCCTTCGTCCACGGGTGAACCGGGGCGCCGGCGCGAACCCGCCGCCTGCCCCCACTGCCTGCCCCAGGCACCTGGCCCAGGCTCCTAGCATTGACTCGGATGCGGCCGGGGCCGGATGATCACGACCAGAACAAAAGTTTCATTCTGGTCGGGGGCTTTGGGTTCGGGACGAGGCCGCGATGGCGGGTCAGACGCATGATTTCGTGACGATATCGGGTACCCGGCTGGAGCTCCGCCGCGGCGGCGAGGGCCCCCCGGTCCTGTTCCTGCACGGCGGCGCCGGGAACGCCGACTGGATGCCGTTCATGAACCGGCTCGCGCAGCGCTTCGACGTCATCGCGCCGAGCCATCCCGGTTTCGACCGGTCGGACACGCCGGACTGGCTCGATTCGATGTCGGATCTCGCTTACTTCTATCTCGATCTCCTCGAGGCGCTGGACCTCGACGGCGTACACGTGATCGGCCATTCGCTCGGCGGCTGGCTGGCGGCCGAGATCGCGGTGCGGTCGAGCGCTCGGCTCGCGACGTTGACGCTGGTCGGTGCGGCCGGCATCCATGTCCCCGACGTCAAGAAGGGCGATCCGTTCCTGTGGACGCCCGAGACGCTGGTGCGCAAGCTCTTCTTCGACCAGAAGCGGGCCGAGGCACTCCTCGCCCAGGCGACGAGCGCCGAGGCGGCCGACATCGCAATCAAGAACCGGTTCACGACCGCGAAGCTCGCCTGGCACCCGCGCTTCTACAACCCGGACCTCCGGAAGTGGCTGCACCGCATCCGACTGCCGACGCTCGTCGTCTGGGGCGCGGAGGATCAGATCTTTCCGCCGGCCTATGGCGAGGCGTGGCGCGGTCTCGTGGCGGGCGCCACCTTGACCGTTTTCCCGGCGTGCGGCCACCTGCCGCATGTCGAGAAGCTCGATGAATTCACCGCCGCGTTTGCGGCGTTCATCAACGGAGCGGCACAATGAGATTCTTCTGCTTCCATCTCATGCCCTATGGCGCGCTCGACCTCAGCTGGACCGACGAGCATGAATCGGCCTGGGTCACGCTGCCCAATCGCTACTACGACCCGAAGAAGGGCTTCGAGCTCTACAACCGCTATCTCGACGAGCTGATCTACGCCGACACGCTCGGCTTCGACGGCATATGCGTCAACGAGCACCACCAGACCGCCTACGGCATGATGCCGGCCCCGAACGTCCTCGCGGGTGCGCTCGTCCGCCAGACCAGGAACGTGCGCATCTGCGTTCTCGGTCGCGCGCTGCCGCTCGTGAACAACCCGATCTACATCGCCGAGGAGTTCGCGATGCTCGACAACCTGTCGGGAGGACGCCTCATCGCGGGTTTCGTGCGCGGCATCGGTTGCGAATACCACGCCAGCATGGCGAACCCCGGCCAGTCGCACGAGCGCTTCCACGAGGCGCATGATCTCATCGTCCAGGCGTGGACGCGGCCCGGACCGTTCGAGTTCGCCGGCAAACATTTCCACATCCAGTACGTAAACCTGTGGCCGCGCCCCTACCAGGAGCCGCACCCGCCGATCTGGATTCCCTCGCAAGGAAGCCGCGAAACGATCGAGTGGGCCTCGCACCCCGACCGTCGCTACACCTATCTGCAGACCTTCAGCCCGATCGATTCGGTCGCGAAATACATGCAGCAATACCGCGACACCGCGGTCGCCTACGGCTACCAGCCGACGACCGATCAGCTCGGCTGGGCGGTTCCGGTCTATGTCGCCGAGACCGACGAGAAGGCGCTCCGCGAGGCCAAGCCGCACGCCGAGAACTTCTACGCCAAGTTCATCAAGTCGCCGCTCGAGTACCGGCTGCCGCCCGGCTACACCTCGATGTCATCGATGAAGGCGATGATCGAATCGAAGTTCAAGTACAGCCTCGCCTCGCCCGACATGGACGCGCTCGTCTCGCGCGGCATGATCATCTGCGGCAGCCCGTCGACCGTGGTCGAGAAGCTCGAGGCCTATCAGGCCCGGCTCGGCTTCCGCAACCTCATCAGCATGATGCAGTTCGCGACGCTGCCGCACGAGCTTACGATGAAGAGCATGGCGATGTTCGCGGCGGAGGTGATGCCGCGTTTGCGTTCGGTCGGCGAGCCGACGGGCCGCCCGGTTCGGTCGATGGCGGCGGCGAAATAGAATGCGTGCCGGCCTCGCTGCGCTCTGTCTTCTCGCCGCGCTCGCGCCGATCGCGTCGGCGCGCGCCGAGGAGGTGGTCCTCAAGGCCGTCGTCGCCTCGCCGCCGACGCCCGGGCTCGCGGGGCCCTATGCGCGCGCTTATCTCGGCTGGATCGATCGGGTCAACGCGACGCTCCGCGGCAAGCTCAAGATCAAGCTCCTTCAGGGCCCCGAGGTGCCGCTGCCCAACAAGGCCGCCGCGGCGCTGTCGCGCGGGACGATCGACGTCCTCCATTCGCCGACGCGCTATTACAACGCATCGGTGCCGGAGGGCGAGGCGCTCAGCGGTTGCGATCTGCCGCTGAGCGAGGTGCGGCGGAACGGTACGTTCGACCTCCTCAACCAGATCTGGCATGACAAGCTCAACGCCCACGTGCTCGGGTGGTTCGAGTTCGGTGTCTCCTACGCCGTCTATACGACCCGTCGCCCGGCCATGTCCGACGGCCGGCTCCAGCTCGCCGGCCTCAGCCTCCGCTCGACGTCGACGCTCCGCGACTTCGTGTCGGCGCTCGGCGCACGGCCGGTCGCGATCAACGCCGATGAGATCGCCGCCGCACTCGATCGCGGTCAGATCCAGGGCCTGTCGTTCCAGACCGTGGCGCTCGCGAGCGTCGTCCCCCTGACGGCGGTGCGGTACCGCATCGAGCCCACCGTCCTCCGCGGCGCGAACCTGCTCCTGATCAATCTCGATACCTGGAACGGGCTGACGCCGGCCCTCCGGGAGGCCTTGCAGCGGCTCGCCCGCGAGGGCGAGGAGGAATCGATCCGGGTGATCGCGGACGAGGCCACGCGCGAACGGGCGGCGCTGATCGGGGCCGGGGTCGAGATCGTCGCCCTCGAAGGTGCGGCGGCGCGCGATTATGTCGGCCGGGCATCGGAAGCGGTCTGGGCTCGCGTCGCCGATCGATCGCCGGATCATGTTCAGGCGCTGCGGCTCCAGCTCGCCGGACGGTAGCGGAGACCCGATATTGGACGAGCAGGCGGAACGACAGCCCGCGGACTCGGTCGAGATCGCCGTCGCGTTCGGGCGCGCCCCGCAACAGCAACGGAGCCGGTGCACGATGCAGCGCATCGTCCTCGCGGCGGAAACGCTGTTCGGCGCCAACGGCTACGAGCACACCTCGGTCGCCGAGATCGTGGCCCGCGCCCGGTCGTCGGTCGGGGCGTTCTATTCGCGGTTCAAGGACAAGGAGGGGCTCTTCTTTCATCTTCACGCGCGCCAGTGCCACCTTCTCATCGAGCGCATCAATGCGCTCGCCGACGAGAAACGATGGCGGAACGCGACGCTCGCGGAGATGATCGCCGGCATCGTCTCCGGCCAGTTCGCTTTCGTGCAGGAGCGGCGCGCAATGAGCCGGGTGTTCATCCAGCGGAGCGCGACCGATCCGGCGTTCCATGAACGCTACGCCCGCGCCTGGCGCGAGGTCGCGGACACGCTGCAGGCGCTCTTGATGACGCGCCGACACGAGATGCGTCATCCCGAGCCGGCGCGGGCGGTCGACATGGTGCTCGAGTTGCTGCACAGCATATGGGCGAACGACGTCCTGCACCATGGCGCCCCGGACATCACCGGACGGTTCGATCTCAAGACCCGCGAGCGCGAGGTAATCGCGGCCTTCCTCGCCTATCTCGGCGCCGACGCGGGCGAGCCGGAACGATCGCGGTCCGATCGTTGACTGGCCGCCCGCTCGACGTCCGGCCGACGCGCAACCGATCACCGCGGCCATCGAACACTGTGCCAACCCGGAGACGATGATGGAATTCGGCTATTTCACGCTCAGCGACAACCGCTATCCCGACAACCCGCGGACGCCGGAGCAGTTCGTGCGCGACATCTATGCCGAGGCGCTTCATGCCGAGACGGTCGGCATGAACTCGGCCTGGATCGGCGAGCACCACTTCAACCTGCTCGGCGTCAATTCATCGCCGAGCATTCTCCTCGCCAAGCTCGCCGGCGCGACGCGACGGATCCGGCTCGCGCCCGCGGTCGTCCTTCTCCCCGTCCACCATCCCCTGCTCGTCGCCGAGGAATGGGCGACGCTCGATCTCCTGACCGACGGCCGCGTCGACTTCGCCGCCGGTCGCGGCTACGACGCGATGGAGTACGCACCTTTCGGGGCGCCATTCACCGATTCGGCCGCAATCTTCCAGGAGGGGTTCGAGATCCTGTGGCGGGCATGGACCGAGCCCGGGCGCTGGTCGCATGAGGGGAAGTACTACCGCTTCGAAGACATCGAGGTCCGCCCGCGCCCGCACCAGAAGCCGTTCCTCCCCTTCGTCGCCTGCTTCTCGCGTCCCTCGATGCAGCTCGCCGCGCGCAACGGCTGGAACATCATTTTCGCGCCGTTCGCGGCCTCGCTCGTCTATGGCAGCCTCGCGGGCGCGGTGCGCGAATATCGCGAGGAATGCGCCCGTCCCGGCCGGTCGCCGCAGCGCGCCAGTTGCAGCTATTTCGTCCATATCGCGAAAACGCCGGCGGAGGACGCCTATGGTCGCGAGAGGCTGCTCCGCTATTTCAAGGATGCGCTGATCGACGCCTTTCCCGGCGATCCCAAGACCGCACCGCCGACGCTCGCCTATTTCGTCCAGATCGTCGAGATGCTGCGGACCATGCAGGCGGCCGATCTTTCCGCACGCTCGGTCCTCGTGGGCTCGCCGGCCAAGATCATCGCCGACCTCAAGGACATCGAGGCGGCGGGGATCGACGAGGTGATCCTCTATTTCAACTACGGTCTGAAGCCGCACGCGATGGTCAAGGACCAGATGCAGTTGTTCATGGAGGAGATCGCCCCCGCCTTCGCCGGCAACCACCGGCGTCTGGCGGCGCGGCGCTGAGACGGGGCGCTGAGACGGGGCGCCTCAGGCGACGGCGGCGGCGGCGAGGCCGCGATCGGGAATGCGCGTCGCGATCGCGGCGACGGCGCGGACGAGGCCGATCGGGTCGATCGGTTTCGCGATGTAGTCGTCCATCCCGGCCTTGCGGCATCGTTCGCGATCCTCGGCCATCGCGTTCGCGGTCAGGGCGATGATCGGGATCGAGGCGAGGGGCGCTGCCATCGCGCGAATGCGCCGCGTGGCCTCGAGACCGTCCATCTCCGGCATGTGCATGTCCATCAGCACGAGGTCGTAGGGGCGTGACTGCACGGCCGCAACCGCCTCGACACCATCGGCGACGACATCGACGCGATGGCCCACCTTGGTCAGGATGATCGTCGCAAGGTTCTGATTGATGGCGTTGTCCTCGGCGACGAGGATGCAGAGCGACCGCCCGCTCGCGATGCGGGCCGGCCCCTCCGGACGTCCCGGTTGGGATGCGGACGTCGGTGCCACGCCCGCGTCTCCGGCGAGGATGCGGCGAAGCGCGGCGAACAGCGTGTCGGGGCGCGCCGGCGCGGGGATCACGGCATCGGCATGGTCCGGCGTGTCGCCCCGCGGCAACGTCGCGCGGCCGATCAGGATGATCGGCGGCGGCGACGGTGCCATCTCCTCCTTCACGCGGCGGCGCAGGAAGTCTGCGACCTCGGGTGTTCCGCCTTCGTCGATGACGATCGCCCGGTAGGGCTGTCTCGCCCGCGACGCGTCGCGCACCTGGCGCAATGCCGCCGGCGCGCTCGCCGCCTCGTCGACCGCCGCACCCCAGACCTGTATCTGGCGAGCCAGGAAGTGCCGGCAGAACTCGGTATTGTGGACGACGAGGACGCGCGGCGCGCCGACCAGAAGCGGCCGCGGTGCGTCGTCGGCGATCCGGCCGAGGCGGACCGTCACATCGAACCGGCTGCCGGCGCCCGGGCTCGACTCGACCTCGATCATGCCGTCCATGCGCTGAGCCAGCTCGCGGCAGATCGCGAGCCCGAGACCGGTGCCGCCGAATCTCCGCGCCGTCGACGTATCGGCCTGGGAGAAGCGGTCGAACAGCGTGGGTCGGTGCTCCGGTGCGATGCCGATACCGGTATCGGCGATGCTGATCCTGAGCGTCGCCGCGTCGTCGGCGAGCGCGACGACGTCGACCGATGCCGAAATGCCGCCGGTCGGCGTGAACTTGATCGCGTTGCCGATCAGATAGAGCAGGATCTGGCGGATACAGCCGGGATCGTCGACGAGGACGGCCGGAACGTCGGGCGCGACGAACGTCGCGAGCGAGAGCCCCTCGCCGAAGGCCCGGGGCGACAGGATCTGCATGACGCTCCCGACGATCTGGTCGATGTCGAACTCGACCGATTCGAGCTTGAGACGGCCGGCCTCGAGCTTCGAGTAGTCGAGAATGTCGTTGATGATGGTGAGAAGTGCCTCGGCCGACTCGCGCACGGTCTCGGCGAATTGTCGCTGCTCCTTGTCGAGCTCGGTGTCGAGCAGAAGCCCGGTCATGCCGATAATCCCGTTCATCGGCGTCCGGATCTCGTGGCTCATGGTCGCGAGGAAGCCGGACTTGGCGCGGTTGGCCGCTTCGGCGGCGTCGCGCGCATCGGCGAGCGCTGCGGCGTTCTCGATCAGGGTGCGGCTCTGCGTCTCGAGAAGCGCGCGCGTGTCCTCGAGCTCGGCGAGATTGCGTTGGAGCTCCACTTGACCGTTGGCGAGCGCGGCTTCCGTCGCGACGCGATCGGTGATCTCGATCGAGAGCGCGTCCCATAGCATCGATCCGTCGTCGAGGGGACGCCACTGCGCGGTCGTGCGGACCCAACGATCCCCGCCGTCGTGGCCGTGAAGCCGGAGGTCGATGCTGAGCGGGTGAAGGCTCGCGTGCGAATCGGCGAGCGCGGCGACGAGGCGGCCGGATTCGATCGCATCGAGCGCGCCGCCCAGTGTCGCCGGCGCGGCCATCGCCGCGTCGGGCTCGATACCAGATAGATTGCGGATGCCTTCGTGGACATAGGGAACCGTCAGCGTGCCGTCGGCGCTCATGCGCCACTGGCTGACGATGCCCGGAACGCCGGCCGCGAGGCTCTGAATGCGCTCGTCCCGCTCGCGAATCGCATCGTCGAGCTCTTTGCGCTCCGTGACGTCGTGAAGGATCACGAGCGCGCCTGGCCGCCCCTTCCAGACGATCGACGCGGCGACCGATTCGACCCAGATCGTCCGGCCGTCCAGCCGCACGCGCTTCTCTTCGGCGCGCGCGACAACACCGCCGAGCTCGATGACGTCGCGGCGACGGGCGAACACCTGGGCGTGACTGTCCGGGTGCACCAGCGACAGCGCGTCGCGGCCGATCATGTGCTCTTTGGTGGCGGCGCCGAACAGTCGCCATCCCGCCTCGTTGATCATGACGATGCGGTTATCGCTCTGGACATAGATGGTGTCGGGCGAGAGGTCGGTGATCTTGAGATAGCGCGCATGGGTCTCGCGGAGCGCCTGCATCTGTTCGGCGAGCGTCCGGCCGGTGCGGCGTTGCGCGCGCAAGAGGGCGACGACGTGTGCGGCGAAGCCGACGAACAAGAGGACCAGGACGATGAGGAAAGTGTCCTGGACGTCGATCACGGAACCGAGCGCAGTGCGCTGCGCCTCGAGTGCGGCGCGTTCCTCGGCGTGGGCGAACCGCTGCAGCTCATCGAGGTCGGATCGTACCGAACGATACCAATAGGCCAGGCGAACGACATGCCGACGGCGCTCGCCGTCGTCGATGGCGCGTTCCTCCGCTTCGACCGCCGCGATCGCGCGACCGACCAAGTCGAGATGATCGCCGAGCCGTTCGATCAACGATTGCCCGTGCTCGCGCCGATCGATCTCGAGATCGGGCAGCATCCGCGCGAGCGTCTCGCGCGAGCGCTGGCGGACGACATCGAGGGCGATCGCGTGTCCGGACACGGCGTCGTGCGTGACTTTGCCGTCGAACAGGGCCGGCGATGGTTCGATCGCGTCGACGAAACGCTCGATGGCGATGAACGCGAGGCGCGCCGCCGCCCAGCGCTCGCCCTCGGCGATGGCCGCCTCGGTGGTCGACACGCTGCGGCTCTTGGACATCAGACCGTCGTAGAGCGCGAGGAGGCAGACGAGGCCGGCGGCCAGATAAAGGAGGGGCCAGCGCGGCGACGACGGCCGTTGGCGCGAGGCGGGAGACACGGGTTCCATGCGGGAAAAGCCGTATGACAGTACATATACGACGTGTATATCGCGGCCTGGATTATCGGCTGATTAACGGCCTCACCCGGTGGCGGGGAGCACGAGCGCATCGAGGGCGACGAGGCCGTCCGTGCCGGCGCGGAGCGGGTTGATCTCGATCTCGGCGATCTCGGGGTGGGCCGCGATAAGGTCGCCGAGCCGAACCAGGACCTGGGCGAGGGACGTTCGGTCGACCGGCGCAAGGCCGCGGAAACCGTCGAGGACGGCCTGGGCCCTGAGCCGGCCGATCGTCTCGGCGGTGGTCGCCGGGCCGAGCGGCGCGAGCGCGACGGCGGTGTCGCGGAGGGTCTCGGCGAAGATGCCGCCGAGACCGACCATCACGATCGGGCCATGGGCCGGATCGTTGCGCGCGCCGACGATCAGCTCGATGCCGGGGGGTGCCATCGGCTCGATCAGATAGCGGTGTCGCCCGTCGCCGATCGCGTCGATCCGCGTGAGCGCCGCGGCGAGATCCGCGGGCGTCGCGATGTCGAGATGAACGCCGCCGACCTCCGTCTTGTGGTGGATCGAGGCGTCGAGGACCTTGACCGCGACGGGGCCGCCGAAAGCGGCGAGCGCGGCGTTCGCCTCGGCATGGTCGCGCGCGATCCGATGCGGAGGCACCGCGATCCCCGCCGCGGCGATCACGGCCTTTGCCGCCGCCTCGTCGATCGGCCCGGCAATCGGGGCGGCGGGGGCGGGCATCGCGCGATCCGGCTCGACCGCGCGGCGCGCCGCGGCGCGGGCATCGCGGCAGAGGGCGGCGACCGCCCGCGCGGCGCGATCCGGCGTGTCGAAACAGGCGATCCCGGACCGACGCATCGCGGCGATGACGGGATCGACCGCGGCCGCGATGCCGGCGGTGCCGTAGACGACGGCGCTCGGCCATCGCGTGGCGTGCGCGCCGAACTGCGCCACGGGGTCCATGGCATCGGGTTCGAGGATGGCATAGGCGAGGACGACATCGATCGCGGGATCGTGGGCGACCGCCTCGACGATCGCCCCGAAGCTTTCGGCCGGCCGGCCGGTGTCGACGGGATTGCCGATATAGGTCAAGGGCGGCAGTCGCTCGGCGATCGCGCGCGCGGTGCCGTCCGCGAGCGGCGGGATCGTCTCGCCCGCGCCGAGGAGGGCATCGGCGATCAGGAGCCCGGGACCGGCCTGTCCGGTGACGACCCCGACACCGATCCGCGGTTTCGCCGCGAGCCGACGCATCGACAACGCGTGTGCCGCATCGAGAAGCTCATCGAGCGTCTCGACCACGACCGCACCGGCCTGCATGAGCGATGCGGCGGTCGCGGCATGGCTGCCCATCAGGTTCCCGGTATGCGACCGCGCGAAGCGCGCGATGTCGGCACGCCCGACCGGCAGCGCGGCGACGGGCTTTGCCGCGGCGGCCCGCGCGACCGCCGCATAGAGGAGACGTCCGTCCGGGACGCCCTCGAGATGGAGCGCGATCGCGCGGGTCTCGGGATCGACGGCGAGATAGTCGATCGCCGCGGCGAGGTCGACGTCGGGCGCGTTGCCGAGCCCGACCGCGAGGCTGACGCCGAGGCCGGCGGCGTGCGCGGCGAGCGCAGCGGCGAGATTGATTCCGCCCGATTGCGCGACGATGCCGATCGATCCGGCGCGAACGTCCTGGATTCCCGGAACGAAAGTCGCGAACAGCCCGCGCGACGGCCGCACGAATCCGGACGTGTTCGGTCCGAGAAGCCGGATGCCGCCGGCGCGGCAGGCGTCGAGGACCTCGGCCTGGAGCGCAGCACCCGCGGCGCCGGTCTCGGCGAAGCCGCCGCTGATCATCAGCGCCGCGCCCGCGCCTGAGGTGGCGGCCTCGCGGAGGATCGCGGGCGAGAATTGCGGCGGCACTGCCAGGACGACGAGGTCGATCGGACCGGGTGCGGCCGCGAGCGTTGGGAAGGCCTCGAAGCCGTGGATCGTGCCGCCGCGCGGGTTGATCGGCAGCACGCGTCCCGGGAAGCCCGCGATCGAGGCGAGGAACTGATAGCCCGCCTTCTCCGGCGCGGCCGAGGCGCCGATCACGGCGATCGAACGGGGATCGAACAGGCGGTCGAGGGTGCTCATCGCGGCGGAGGCTAGTGTATTGCAGGCTTCGGGGGAACCGGGGTTGTTCGCGCCCTCGCCCGAGGGCTAAATGCGCCGTCGCGATGGGGGAGGAGAGATGAACGCGGGCTATGTCGGCCGGCGCGTGATCCGCAAGGAGGATGCGCGGCTCCTGACAGGCCGAGGCCGCTTCGTCGCGGACGTGGTCCTGCCCGACGAGTGCCACGGCGTCGTCCTGCGTTCGCCGCATGCCCACGCCGAGCTCGGGTCCATCGACATAGGTCCCGCGCTCGCGGTGCCGGGCGTGCTCGCGGTCCTGACCGGCGGCGATTGCCGCGCCGACGGGCTGGGCGCGATTGCCTGGGAGATCCGCCCGCCGACGCCGCCCGACCGGCCCGCGCTCGCGCGCGTCGCGCTCGGCGATCCCGCCGTCGCTCCGCCGCAGCCGATCCTCGCCCTCGAACGCGTCCGCTATGTCGGCGAGCCCGTCGCCTTCGTCGTCGCCGAGACGCTCGAGGCCGCACGCGACGGCGCCGAGGTGGTCGTGGTCGTCTATGAGCCGCTCCCCGTCGTCACGGCGACGGCGGATGCGGTGGTTCCATCGGCGCCGTGCCTCTGGCCGCAGTTTCCCGGCAATGTCTGCTTCACCCTCGACCAGGGCGACGGCGCGGCGACGGCGGCGGCGTTCGCGGCGGCGGCGCATGTCGTGCGGGTGCGTCTCGTCAACAACCGCCTGGTCCAGAACCCGATCGAGACGCGGGGCTATGTCGGCGCCTACGACGCGGCGACCGGGCGCTACACGCTCCGCATGGCAGGCGGCAAGCCGCAAGTCATCGGTCGCCAGCTCGCGCGCGACATCTTTCGCCTGCCGATCGAGCGCGTCCGCGCCATCGCCGAAGACGTCGGCGGTGGCTTCGGCGCGAAGAACGTGATCTACGCGGAGGAGGTGCTGGTCGCCTGGGCCGCGCGGAAACTCGGGCGGCCGGTGCGCTGGATCGCCGAGCGGAGCGAAGGCTTCGCGAGCGATCACCAGGCGCGCGACCAGGTCACCGAGGCGGCGCTCGCGCTCGATGAAGACGGCCGGTTCCTCGCGCTCCGGGTCGACACCATCGCCGGCCTCGGGGCCTATCTCGCGCCGCGCGGTGTGACACCGCCGACCGCCGGCGCGCGCATGGTGACCGGCGTCTATCACGTGCCGACGCACCATTACCGCGTCCGCGCCGTTCACACCAACACCGTGCCGACCGCGCCCTATCGCGGCGCCGGACAGCCCGAGGCGACCTACATCATGGAGCGCCTGATCGACATCGCGGCGCGCCGGACCGGGATCGACCCGGTCGCGCTCCGGCGTCGCAACCTGATCCCGCCTGAGGCGATGCCCTACACGACGCTCCTCGGGACAACGATCGACAGCGGTGAGTTCGCGGCCAACATGGACGCGGCACTTCGCCTCGCCGACCGCGACGGGTTCGCCCGGCGCCGGACCGAGGCCGCGCGGCGCGGCCGGCTCCGCGGGCTCGGGATCGCGAACGTGCTCGAGGCCTGCGGCCACGGCGTCGACGAGACGGCGGCGGTCGATGTCAGCGCCGACGGCACCGCCCGGATACGCATCGGCACCATGTCGAACGGCCAGAGCCACGAGACCGTGTTCGCGCAGCTTTGTGCCGATGCGCTCGGCATCGACATCGCGGCGGTGACGCTGGTCCAAGGCGACAGCGACGCGGTGCCCTGGGGCAACGGCACCGGGGCCTCGCGCTCGCTCACCGTGGGCGGTGCCGCCATCGTGCGCGCCGCCGAACGCGTGATCGAGAAGGGGCGCACTATCGCCGCCCACATCCTCGAGACCGCCGGCGAGGACATCGTCTTCGCCGACGGCCGCTACACGGTGGTCGGGACCGATCGGTCGATCACGCTCGGTGCGGTCGCCGCCGCCGCCGCCGATCCGGTGCGTCTTCCGTCCGGCCTGCCGCCCGGCCTCGCCGAGACGCTCCGCTACGATCCGGTCAACTACACGTTTCCGAACGGCTGCCACGCGGCGGAGGTCGAGATCGACCCCGAGACCGGTGCCGTCACCCTCGAGCGCTACGTCGCCGTCCACGATGTCGGTCGCGCCGTCAATCCTTCTGTGGTCGAGGGCCAGCTCGTTGGCGGCATCGTCCAGGGGATTGGCCAGGCGCTGGTCGAGGACACGGTCTACGATCCGGTGAGCGGCCAGCTTCTCGCCGGCTCCTTCATGGACTACGCGATGCCGCGCGCCGATCTGATCCCCGACATCAGGACCGAGATCCGCGAGGTGCCGTGCCGCCACACGCCGCTCGGCGTCAAGTCGGCGGGCGAGGCCGGGCCGACGAGCGCGCCCCCGACCATCGTCAACGCGGTCGTCGATGCGCTCGCGGCATTCGGCATCGAGCATGTCGACATGCCCGCGACGCCCGAGCGCATCCGGGCGGCGATCGCGGCGCGCTCGCGCTAGGCGGTCAATCGCGCGACCGGCCGTCGGCCGAATCGTCCCGTCGGCCCCGCGCCGGCGGGCTGTCCGTGACGATCTGGAGCCGCTGCTGCGGCGAGACGTGCTCGATCCCGAGTTCGTCGAAGCGCCGCTTGAGGAGCCGGTTGAACTCGCGCCCGACCGCGAACTGGCGACCCGGCAGCGTCTTGATCCGCGCGCGGATGACCACCGCTGTCTCGGTCAGCGCCTCGACGCCGAGGACCTCGATCGGCTCGAGGATCATCGACGCGAATCTCGCATCCTCCCGCAGCGCGCCGCCGATCACGTGCAGCTCGGCGATGACCCTGTCGACGTCCTCGGCATAGGCCACCCGGACATCGAGTACGGCATAGGCGAACTCCTTGGACCGGTTTTCGACCGTGGTGATCTCGCCGAACGGAATCATGTGGACATTGCCGGCGAGGTCGCGGAGCCGGACCGCGCGGATCGACATCGATTCGACGACACCGCTCCGGCTCGCCACCGTCACGATATCGCCGATCGCGATCTGGTCCTCCATCAGGATGAAGAACCCGGTGATGACGTCCTTGACCAGCGCCTGGGCGCCGAAGCCGATCGCGAGCCCGACGACGCCCGCACCGGCGAGGAGCGGCGTGATGTTGATCCCGAGCGTCGAGAGCGCGATCAGGCCGACCATGACCACCAGCACCACCTTGATCGTGACGCGCAGCAGCGGGAGCACCGTTCGACCGCGCGTGCCGACGCGGCCGCGTTCGATCAGCTGGTCGATGAGAGCGCTCGCCGCCTCCCAAACGACGATCGCGATGACGGCGACGAGAACGAGCGAGAAGACGGCGCCGACGACGCGCTGGCCGAGTGCGGAGCCGAGCAACTCGATCGAGCGGAGCCCCCACGCCTCGAGCAGGAAGAATGTCGCCAGCACGTAGATGAAGACGCGAAGCGCAACGTCGAGGATGGCGCGATAGAGGCTGGCCCGGGCCTCGAGGTCGGGATAGCGCGCCGCGAGGTCGGGCGCGATGTGGAACAGGCGATCGACGAAGCGGATCGCGAGCCGGGTCGCAAAGCGCGTCGCGACCAGGATCGCGACCGTCGCCAGCGAGGCGGTCGCCGCATAGCCGAACCCGCCGCGCAAATGGAGGGCCCAGATCGCGTAGATCGCACCCAGATAGACCAGCGCGAGCACATGCCAGAGATCGGCGAGCCGGACGCGGACTCCCGAGATACCGCCGCCACGATCGATGTCGCCCCGGATCCAGGCGGCGACCGCCTGGCGGTTCTGCAGGATCAGGATTGCGACCATCGCGACGAGCGCGAGCCCGATCAGCCGGATGAGGAGCTCGTGCGCGCCTTTGGGGACACCGAGGAGGACTGCCGCCTCGGCGATGAAATATCCGTAGCCCGCGACCGCCGCGAGCCGCCTCGCCCAGACGAAGAGATAGTTCGCCGTGTCGTCGCTCATCGGAACGACGCGTAGCGTCGGGACATCGGGCTCGGTCAGGAGACGCGCGACCGCCGTCGCGACGCCGACCGCCGCCGCCGACGTGATGAGGAGTAGAGCGAGGAGCCGCACCACGTCGATCGGAGCGGCGAGGACAACGATGCCGTAGCCGATCGCGGCCGCGATGGCGACGGGCACGAGATCGAGCACGAGCCGGCCGATCGCGAGTGCCGCGCGCGTCGCCACCGTCATCGTCGTCCGTGCCTCGACGATGCGGCGCGGCCGCGCGAGGGCGATCCGGGTGAGGCGGAACCCGAAATAACCGGCGACACAGACGCCGATCAGGGTCGCGAGGCCGCGAAGCCATGCCTCGCGCACGGCCTCCTCGGCGAGCGCGACGCGCGCGCGGGCGAGAGCGCGCGGGGCTTCGGCCATCAGATCGATCGTCGCGACGAAATCGCGGCTCGCCGTCTGGATGCCGGTGGAGAGCGTTGCGAGGATTCCGGCATCCTCGGGCGCGCGCTTGTCCTTGGGCGCGCTCGCGGTGGCGAGCGCGCGCAGCCGGGCGAGGAGGTCGGCGCGCGTCCGATCGTCCTCGATGGTCCGGATCAGGGTCTCGATCTCGCTCGCCGTCGGCGTCGCCGGCGTTTCCGCCGCACGCGTCGGCGCGATACCGAGAAAGAGGAGGAGAACGAGGAGGAAAGACCGCAGGATGGCGCTCCGATGTGGCCGGCCAGGTGACGGCGGGAATACACTCATTGGGCCGCAACGAGGCGATAGCGGCCGTCGTCGTCGCGCTCGATCCGGCCGTCGGTGCGCAGTTGCTCGAGCGCGCGGACGATCTCGCGCCCGTCGTCGCTGCCGGTCGCCTCCATCAGCGCGCGGAAGCTCTGCGGCCCGTCTGCGAGCGCGGCGACGAGCGTGCGGCGCGCGCTCGGCGAGCGTGCGGGCGAAGGCGAGCGTGCCGGCGCGCAGCTCGGCCGCGGGAAAGACGCGGTTGGCGAGACCGATGCGCCAGGCCTCGGTGCCGTCGATCGGCTGCGCGGTCATCACGAGCTCCTTCACCCGCCCGATGCCGATCATCTGGATCATGCGCGAGGACGCGCCCGATGCGGGGATGACGCCGAGGTTGTTCTCGGTGAGGATGAACTGCGCCTCCGCCGCAGCGGTGCGGAAATCGCACGAGATCGCGATCTCGACGCCGCCGCCCGCGCACACGCCGTTGACCATGGCGATCACCGGCTTCTCGATCTGCTCCAGGTCGTCGAGCATCTCGTGGTTGGCCCGCACATAGGCGCGATATTGCGGCGAGGGGAGGTTGTTCTCGTAGCCGAGACCCTGGATGTCGCGACCCGAGCAGAAGCCGCGGCCCTCGCCGGTGACGACGAGAACGCGCACCGCTTCGTCGAAGGCGACCTGCCACAGGACGTGGCGGATCTCGCGGATCATCTGCTCGTCAAACGCGTTGAGCCGCGACGGCCGCGCGAGCGTCAGGAGGCCGATTCCGGGCTCCCACATCTCGTAACGCACCGTCGAGAACGCTTCCTGCGGCGCGAGGAAGCCGAGCGGTCTTCCCGCCGCGTCCACCCGCACGACCGGTTCGTCCATGGCAATCTCCCGTCAGTTCCTGGTCACGAGCCGCGCCCGGAGCTCGGCCTTCGCGATCTTGCCCGATCCCGTGCGCGGCAGCGCGTCGACGACGTGGAGCGCGCGCGGCACCTTGTAGCCCGCGATGCGCGCCCGGGCGAAGGCGCGAAGCGTCTCGAGGTCGGTGCGCGCGCCCGGCCGCAGCCGGATGAAGGCGACGACGGTTTCTCCCCATGCCGGATCCGGCGCGCCGACGACCGCGGCCTCGAGGATCGCGTCATGGCTCTCGAGCACGAGCTCGACCTCGCGCGCGTAGATGTTTTCGCCGCTCGAGATGATCATGTCCTTCTTCCGGTCGACGAGGACGAGACCGCCGCCCTAGTGCCGGCGTCCGAGATCGCCGGTCCGCATCGTCCGGCCGTCGAGGACGGAAGCGGTCTCGTCCGGCCGTCGCCAGTATCCCATCATGACCGAGGGCGCGGCGACCACGACCTCGCCGACGGCGCCGTCGGCGACCAGTGCGCCGTCGTCGTCGACGAGGGCGAGATCGACGAGCGGCGCCTCGCGCCCGACATAGCCGCTTTCGGCCGCAACCAGCGCATCGCCGGGATAGCCCGTCGTGATCACGCCCGAGGTCTCGGTCATGCCATAGGTCGGAACGAGCGCGCAGTCGAAGGCGGCGCGCGCCTTGTCGAGGATCGGCTGCGGCATCGGCGCACCGCCATAGAGGAGCGCCGCGAGGCCGTCGAGCCGTGTCGCTCCGGCATGCGCCGCATCGGCGAGACGCTCGATCGCGGTCGGCACGATCAACGTATGGGTGATGCGCTCGCTCTCGATCAGGCGGATTGCGGCGTCGGCCTCGAACCGCATGGTGACGTGACGGCCGCCGAGCCAGGCGAGCGCCCAGATCGCGAAGGCGTCGGCGAGGTGGAACATCGGCCCGGCATGGAGCCAGGTGTGGCCGCCGTGGAGGCCCATGCCGGATGCGGCGGCGAGCGTGCCGGAGAGCACATTGGCGTGGCTCAGCATCACGCCCTTGGGCCGGCCGGTCGTGCCTGACGTGTGGTACATGTAGCCGAGCGCCGCGGCGTCGCCGTCGGCCGGAAGCGTATCGTTGCCGCGGGCGAGGATCGTCTCGATGCGGAGATCGCCGAGCGGCGTCGCGAGGCCGACGACGACGGCGTCGGTTCCCGCCGCGGCCGCGGCGGCGCGTTCCTCGTGGCCGGGGCCCGCGATCAGGGCGGCGGTGCCCGAATCCTCGAGGATGTAGCGGAGCTCGGGCGCGGCGAGGCGTGTGTTGAGCGGCACGAGCACCAGCCCGGCCGCCGGGATCCCGAGATAGGCGGCGAGAAAGTCGGCGCCGTTGTCGCCGAGGAAGGCGACGCGCGCGCCGTCCAGGATCGCGGCGGCGCGCAAGCCGCTCGCGAGGCGCGCGGCGCCCGTCGTCAGCGCGCGGTAGTCGAGCCGCTCGGCACCGTCGACCACGGCCTCGCGGCCCGCGAATTGGCGCCGGGCATGGGCGAGAAGCGCCCCGATCGACGGCCAGCCGCCGGTCGTCATGCCGGCGGCGTGTAGCGGATGACCTCCTGCTCGATCGCGCCGAACATCGGCCCGCCGTCGGGGCCGCGCATCTCGATGCGCACGCGGTCACCGAAGCGGAGAAAGGGCGTCGCCGGCTTGCCCTTCTCGATCGTCTCGATGGTGCGCTTCTCGGCGAGGCAGGACGATCCGCGCCCGGGCGCGCGGTTGGAGACGGTGCCCGAGCCGACGATCGTGCCCGCACCGAGGTCGCGCGTCTTCGCGGCATGGGCGATCAGCGTCGGGAAGTCGAAATTCATGTCCTCGCCCGCGTTGGGCTGGCCGAAGATGAGGCCGTTGAGATGGGTGACCAGCGGCAGGTGCACCTTGCCGCCGCGCCAGGCGGCACCGAGCTCGTCCGGCGTGACGACGACCGGTGCGAACGCCGTTGCGGGCTTCGACTGGACGAAGCCGAAGCCCTTGCCGAGCTCGGCCGGGACGAGGTTGCGGAGCGACACGTCGTTGAGGATGCCGATCAGCCTGATGTGGCCCGCCGCGGCCGTCGCCGAGGATCCCATCGGCACGTCGTCGGTGATGACGCAGACCTCTGATTCGAAGTCGATGCCCCACGCCTCGTCGGCCATGCGGATCGGATCGCGTGGGCCCATCATGGTGTCGGAGGCGCCCTGATACATCAACGGATCGGCGAGGAGGTCCGGCGGCAACGCGGCGCCCCGCGCCTTGCGCACGAGCTCGACGTGATAGAGGTAGGCGCTGCCGTCGACCCATTGATAGGCGCGCGGCAAGGGCGCCCGGCACATCGCCGGATCGAACGGCACCGAATCGGCGATCGAGCCGCGGTTGAGGAGATCGTAGATCATCGCGAGCTTGGCGCCGATCCGGCCCCAGTCGTCGAGCGCCGCCTGGAGCGTGGGCGCCACGCTCGGAATGGCGGCGGCGCGCGTCAGCCCCTTGTCGACGATGACGAGGGTTCCGTCACGCCCTCCTTGCCGGTATGTCGCGAGCTTCACTGGAACACCCCGATCCTGCCCGCCGGGAGCTTAGAGCATGATTGGGCCGGATTGAACCGATTGCGGATGATGCGGCCGGTCGCGATCCTTGCCGATCGTTCAGGGCATGATCAGACTGGCGTCAAAGACCGAATCGGAGAGCAGCGTCATGCCGGCCGTCGAAGCGCGCTTCGCCGCGTGGATGATTTCACCAGTCGTTCTCGCGGTCGGCGCGCTGTTCGTGGCCTACGGGTGGATAGGCTATATCGGATCGGACGATGTCGCGTGGTATTACGCCGGCGCCCGCGGCTGGATCGACTCGTTCCCGTATGTCGGCGGCCATGGCACGATCCGAACGCCCTTGACGATCCCGATGGCGCTCGCGGTCGTCGCGCTCGGTCTCGGAATCGCCGCGCTGGTCCTGCCCGGTCTGGTTTACGGCGCCGTCATGGTCGGCGCGCTCGGCGTCTGGCTGGGTCGCGCCGTGTCGCCGGCGGTTGGGCTCGCCGCGGGTCTGGCGATCGTGACGATGCCGCTGGTCGCCGTGCAGGCCTCGATCGCCAACATCGACATCGTCGAAGGATCGGCGGTCATGCTCGCCGTCGTCCTCCTCGCCGCGGCGGTGCGCGGCCGGCCGTCGGTCGAGCTGTTCTTCGGCGCGGGCGTACTTCTCGGGATCGCCTTTCTCGCCCGTGAGACGGCCGTGTTCGCCGTCGTCGCGGTGATCGCGGCCTTCATCATCGGCTTCGGTGTCGCGCGCTGGCGCTACTTTCTGTCCGGCGCCGGATTTCTCGCCGTATGGCTGGTCGAGCTCGTCTACCTCGCGATCATGACGGGCGATCCTCTCTACCGGCTCGCCCTCGCGCGGAATCACGATCCGTCTCAGTCCAGGGCCGCCAATCTGGAGGGGAACCTCCTGGTCCACCCGGCGCTGGATCCGCTGGTCGTCCTGCTCGTGAACCAGGAATTCGCGCTCTTGTTCTGGATCTCGATCCCTCTCGGCATCTGGCTTTGCGTCGGCACCGCGCTGGCACCGTCCGAACGCCGGATCGCCCGGCTTTTCGCCCTGTTCGGTCTCGTCTGGGCGCTGGGCGTCGCGGCGCTCGACGGGGCGCTCGTCCTCAACCCGCGTTACTTCCTGGTGAGTGCGTTGGTCGCCGCGGTGCTCGTCGGCTGGTCACTCGTCGTTCTGTGGCGGCGCGGCCGGCATCGCCTCGTCGCCGTTCTCGGACTCGGTCTCCTCGCCGGCAACATCGCGGGGACCGCGATCGAGAACAGGGATTTCAGCTTCGGCGAGTTCGCCTTGCGTGATCTCGCGCGGGCCCGTCCCGGTGAGATCATCGCGACCGACCATGAAACGTGGCGCCGCGCCGAGACGCTCCTCGCCTTCGAGGGGCTCGACCGGCGCATCGAGCCCGAGGCGCCCGTCGCGGGGCGGCTCTATCTCGTCAACCGGCCGCGCGTCGCGGCGCTCACGCCGGAAATGGCCCAGCGCTGCTTCGGCGCCTTCGCAAGCTGGGAGCGGATCGCCGAGGCGGTGCCGGAACGTCGCTTTCCTTTCGGAATTCTCGCCGCACTCGGCGTCGACCGGCTGATGCCGGAACGCTGGTGGCGCCGTCTCGCGACGCCGCACGAGGGCGTCGTCCTCTACCGCGTTACCGCGACCGGGAGCGACCGAGCTTGTACGATCGGCGACCGACCGGTGCGTGCGCGGCCGTGATCTCTCCGATCGGCACGCTTGCCGGCGCTCGCGGGGCGGCCGACAATCGGCGCGGGAGGTGGCCATGAACACGTCTTCGAACCCCGAGCTCGGCCGGTCGGTCGTCGCCGCCGGCATCGCCACCAACTACCACGACCACGGCACGGGCGCGCCGGTCATCCTGATCCACGGATCGGGGCCCGGCGTCACGGCGTGGGCGAACTGGCGGCTCGTGCTGCCGATCCTCGCGCGCGACCGGCGGGTGCTGGCGCCCGACATGGTCGGCTTCGGCTATACCGAGCGGCCGGCCGCGATGCGCTACGATCTCGATCTCTGGGTGCGGCACGCGATCGGCTTCCTCGATGCGCTCGGGCTCGACCGCGTCTCGCTCGTCGGCAACTCGTTCGGCGGCGGCCTCGCGCTCGCGCTCGCGCTCCGCCATCCGGCGCGGGTCAAGAGGCTCGTCCTGATGGGCTCGTGCGGGATCGAGTTTCCGATCACGCCGGGGCTCGAGGCGGTGTGGGGCTACACACCGTCGCCCGAGGCGATGCGGGCCCTCGTGTCGCTCTTCGCCTATGACCAGAAGATCGTGACCGACGATCTCGTCCGGCTGCGCTACGAGGCGAGCATCCGGCCGGGCTTTCACGAGGCCTATGCGGCGATGTTCCCGGCGCCCCGCCAACGCCACGTCGCGGCGCTGGCGAGCCCCGAGCACGCGATCAAGGCGCTCGAGCGCGACGTCCTGATCGTGCACGGGCGCGAGGACCGCATCATCCCGGTCGAGGCGAGCATCCGGCTCCACCAGCTCATCCGGAGCGCCGATCTCCATGTCTTCGGCCGCTGTGGACACTGGACACAGATCGAGCATACGGCGCGGTTCTGCCGCCTCGTCGCCGATTTCCTCGGCGAGCGCCCCTAGGGGATCAGGACCGTCGAGCCGGTCGTCTTCCGCGCCTCGATCGCGCGATGGGCGTCTGCCGCATCGGTGAACGCGAAAGTCTGGTTGACCTCGATCTTCACCGTGCCGCGCGCAACGAGGTCGATCAGCCGGTTCGCGCCGGTGTTGAGCATGTCCTTGGTCGCGGTGTGGTCGCCGAGACCCGGCTTGGTGAAGAACTTCGAGCCGCGGAGAAGATCGGTGTCGAGCTGCGGCAGCGGGCCCGAGGCCTGGCCGAACGAGACGATCGTGCCGCGCGGGCGGGTGCAGGCGATCGACTTCACGATCGTGTCCTTGCCGATCGAATCATAGACCGCGTGCGCGCCGACGCCGCCGGTGAGCGCCATCACGCGCGCGGCGAAGTCCTCGCGCGTGTAGACGATCGGATGATCGCAGCCATAGCGGCGCGCGATCGCCGCCTTGTCGTCGCTGCCGACGGTGCCGATCACGGTCGCCCCGAGCGTCTTCGCCCACTGGCAGAAGATCAGCCCGACGCCACCGGCCGCGGCGTGGATCACGACAATGTCGCCCGGCTTGACCGCATAGGACCAGTAGAGGAGGTAATGGACGGTGAGACCCTTCAGCATCATCGCCGCCGCGGTCTGGTCGGAGATCGCCGCCGGCAGCTTGACGAGCTGGCTCGCGGCGACGAGACGCTCCTCGCAATAGCTCCCGAGCGGGCCGCCATAGGCGACGCGGTCGCCGGGCACGAGCGCACCGACGCCCGGGCCGACCGCGAGGACGGTGCCGGCGCCTTCGGAGCCGACGATCAGCGGCAGCCCGGTGCGGTAGATGCCCTTGCGCCGGTAGATGTCGGAGAAGTTGAGCCCGATCGCGGTGTGGCGGATGCGGACCTGACCCGGGCCCGGCGTCTCGGCGGGACGCTCCTCGAGCCGCATCACCTCGGGTCCGCCATAGCTATGGACGACGAGCGCCTTGGGCATGGTCTTTCCTCTCCGACGCCTCAGACGAACGGCGATTTGCCTTCGGGCGAGGGGATCTGGAACGTGTTGAGGGTGAGCGCGATCATCGTGTAGTAGCCGACCAGCGCGACGAGATCGACGCAGCCCTGCTCGCCGATCCGGATCAGGACGGCGCGGTAGACATTGTCCGGAACGTTCCGCTTGTCGAGGAGCTCGCGGACGAAGTTGTAGACCGCCGTTTCCGAGCCGTCGATGAAGTCGGGGCGGCGACGCTCGCGGATCGCGATGATGATGCCGGGATCGATGCCCGCCTTCTCGGCGAGCGGCGCGTGCGCTGTCCACTCGAAATTGGCGTTCCAGTGCCGGGCGGTGATCAGGATCGCGAGCTCCCGGAGCCGCGCCGGCAGCGAGGTCTCGAAGCGGAGATAGGCGCCGAGCTTCTGCACCCGGTCGCAGAGCTCCGGGCTCCGAAGAAGCGCGAGAAACGGCCCGACGACGGCACCGCGCGGTCCGGCGGCGATCTCATCGGCCACCTTGCGCTGGGCCGCTGTCATCGTTTCGCGTTTGAGCTCGGTCAGGCGCGACATGGCGCGATGCGTTCCCGTATGCGTCCGGACGGTCGGCCCCGGTGCCGGCCCGCGCAGCGATCGCAACGACAGTGCCAATAATTGATAGGGGGTGCAACAGGGCAGGGGTGCCTCCGGACGGTCCCGATTCGCTTGCGCCCGGACGGTTTCGGCGCTCCAATCACGCGCCGCCGGCCGCCGTCGGCGCTCCGCCGACCGGCTCGCCGCATGGATTCCCCGACCCTCGCCGTCGTCTTCATCCTCGGCTCCGCGGTGCTGCACGCGCTGTGGAACGCGCTGGTCAAGGCGGGCGGCGACCGTCTGTCGGAACTCATCTTCGTGTTCGGCTTCGGCGCGCTGTCCGGGCTCGTCGTCGCACCCTTCGTGCCGTTCCCAGACGCCGGCGCCTGGCCGTTCATCGTGGCCTCGGCGCTGATCCATGTCGGCTACATGTTCTTCCTGGCCGAGGCCTACCGGTTCGGCGATCTGAGCCGGGTGTACCCGCTCGCCCGCGGCATGGTCCCGCTCGTCGTCGCGGGCGCGGCGCCGGCCTTCGCGGGCGAGACGCTCGGACCCTTCCAGTTCGCCGGCATCGCGCTGATTTCGATCGGGATCGCGAGCCTTGCCTTCGAGCGCCGCACCTTCGACGACCCGCGCTCGGTCGGGCTCGCGATCGCGACCGGGCTCATCGTCGGCACGCTCACGCTCAATGACGGGATCGGCGTGCGCCAGACCGAGGACGCGCTCAGCTACATGGCGTGGGTGTTCATGATCGACGGGCCGATCATGGCGACGGTCGCCTGGCTCGCGCGCGGGCGTCTCTTCCTCGTTTACCTGCGCAGTCGCTGGCGCGTGATGATCGGCGCGGGCGTCGTCTCGACGGCGTCCTACGGGCTCGCGATCGCCGCCTTCAAGCTCGGCGCGCTCGCCCCGGTCGCGGCGCTCCGCGAGACCTCGGTCATCATCGCCGCCCTGATCGGCACGCTGTTCATGGGCGAGCCGTTCGGCCGGCGCCGATTGATCGCGGCGACCATCGTCGTCGCCGGCACGGTAGTGATGAACCTCCGCGGCTGAGCCGGTTGCGGCTGCCGGCCGCGACCGATACGGTGGCGCGCGACGAGGCGGGGAGCACGACATGGACGGCGGCGATCCGGTGCGGGACGTCACGGTGATCGGCGCCGGGACGGTCGGCGTGTGCACGGCGCTCTGGCTCCAGCGCGACGGCCACCGGGTGACGCTCGTCGACCGCTGCGGGCCGGGCGAGGCGACCTCGTTCGGCAATGCCGGGCTGATCCAGACCGGCGCCGTCGTCCCGATCGCGACGCCGGGCGTGCTGCGCCAGGTGCCGAGGATGCTGACCGACCCGAAGGGGCCGCTGGTCATCCGCTGGCAGTACTTGCCGCGCCTCGCGCCGTGGCTCCTCCGCTTCATCGCCGCGGCGCGGCCCGACCGGGTGGAAGAGATCTCGATCGCGCTTGCCGCCCTCCTCGGCGAGGCGAAGGACGGCTACCGCCCGCTGATCGAGGCCGCCGCGGCGGAGGACCTGGTCCGCCCGCTCGGCGAGCTCTATGTCTATCGCCGCGAATCCTCCTACCTGGCGCACGCGCCCTACCATGCGCTCCGGCGCCGGCGCGGCATCAACGTCGTCGATCTCGGCCCGGACGAGCTCCGCCAGGTGGAGCCCGCGCTCGGCCCCGGCTTCCACCGCGGCGTGCTCCTTCCCGACAGTCTCGGCACCGCGAACCCGTACCGGCTGACGAGCCAGCTCGCGCGCCACTTCGTCGCCAACGGCGGCGCGATCCGGCGCGAGACCGTGACCGACATCGAGGTCGGACCCGACGGGCCGCGCGCCCTCGTGACCGAGTCCGGGCGCAGTCCGGTCGACCACCTCGTCGTCGCCGCCGGCGCGTGGTCGAAGCCGCTCGCGCGCCGGCTCGGCCATCCGGTGCCGCTCGAGACCGAGCGCGGCTATCACATGATGCTGCCTGATCCCGGCGTCTCGCTCCGCGTCGCGCTCCTCTCGGGTGATCACCGCTTCGCGATCACGCCGATGGTCGACGGGGTGCGGCTCGCCGGCACAGCCGAGCTCGCCAGCCTCGATGCCGCGCCCAACTACGCCCGCGCCGAGATGCTGGTGCCGATGGCGCAGGCGATCGTGCCGGCGCTCAACACCGCGGGCGGCGTACGCTGGATGGGTCACCGCCCGTCGGTGCCGGATAGCCTGCCGGTGATCGGCCGTTCGTCGCTCCATGCGCGGGTGTTCTTCGCATTCGGCCACGGCCATCTCGGGCTGACGCTCGCCGGCATCACCGGGCGGCTGGTCGCCGATGCGCTCGCCGGGCGCACGCCGCGCGTCGATCTCGCGCCCTTCCGCATCGAGCGCTTCGCCGGCCGATGACCGGAAATCGTTGGCGCGACCGGATCCGCGGCCCGTGGCGGGGTCGCTAGCGCGACGGCTCGACGATCAGAAGCGAGCCGTCGGCATCGACGATGCGGACATGCGCGCCGGCGGCGAGATCGGGCTGTCCCGGCCGGAGCGCCACCGTCCACGCGCTGTCGCCGATCCGCGCGCGGCCGCGACCGTCGACGGTCGCGGTCTCGAGGATCGCACTTCGCCCGATCTGGCGCCGCGCCCCCTGGTTGAGGTCGAGGTGATCTTCGGCGACGTCGTGGCGACGCGCGAAGCGCCGGCCGCCATAGACGATGGCGAGCCCGAGCGCGGCGAAGATCAGGAACTGGATCTCGAGCGAGAGCCCCGGCGCGGCGAGGACGATGAACCCGGTCACCGCCGCGGCGATGCCGAGCCAGAGGAACACGACGCCGGGCACGAAAATCTCGAGGACGGCGATCAGTGCCCCGGCGGCGAGCCAATACCAGAACATCGGCGTGGCCCCGCGGATCAGGGATTGCCGGCCCAGGGCCCGGTGACCGGAACGCTCGTCGGCGCCGGCCGCTGAGGACCCGGCCGCCCGCCGCCGCCGCCGCTGCCGTCGGGCGCGGGGCCTCCGAATGCATCGCGCGCGATCTCGGCGATGCCGGCGATCGCGCCAATGACATTGGTCGCCTCGAGCGGGAGGAGCACGAGCTTCTGGTTGTTGGCGGTCGCGATCGCCTGCAACGCGCCGACATATTTCTGCGCCACGAAGTAGTTGATCGCCTGCACATTGCCGCTGCCGATCGCCTGCGAGACCAGCGTCGTCGCCTTGGCCTCGGCCTCGGCCTCGCGCTCGCGCGCCTCGGCATCGCGGAACGCCGCCTCGCGGCGGCCTTCGGCCTCCAGGATCGTCGACTGCTTCTCGCCCTCGGCCTTGAGGATCTGCGACTGGCGCAGGCCCTCCGCCTCGAGCACGAGCGCGCGCTTCTCGCGCTCGGCCTTCATCTGGCGCGCCATCGCGTCCACGAGCTCGACCGGCGGCGAAATGTCCTTGATCTCGATGCGGGTGATCTTGACGCCCCACGGCATCGTCGCTTCGTCGACGACCTTGAGGAGCTGGAGATTGATTCGGTCGCGCTGCGACAGGAGCTCGTCGAGATCCATCGAGCCCATGACGGTGCGGACATTGGTCATGACGAGGTTGAGGATCGCGAACTCGAGCTGGCGCACCTCGTAGGCCGCCTTCACCGAATCGAGGATCTGGAAGAAGACCACGCCGTCGACGGTGACCATCGCGTTGTCGCGGGTGATGACCTGCTGCGAGGGCACGTCCATCACCTGCTCCATCATGTTGAGCTTGGCGCCGATGCGGTCGAACACCGGGACGATCAGGTTGAGCCCGGGGCGGAGCGTCTTGGTGTACTTGCCGAAGCGCTCGACGGTGTATTCCGAGCCCTGCGGCACCGTCTTCACGCCCATCAGGATGAGCGCCACCGCGAGGACGAGGATGACGATGACGAACAGCGTGAACGGCTCGATCGGGCTCATGACGGGGTTCCTCGCGGGCAAAGGATGGGGACCGATGACGGCATCAGGATTCGAGACGGCGCGCCTCGACGACGTAGAGGGGGTCGGTCTCGCCGGGCGCGGGCGAGAGATCGATCGTGCGCGCCGGCGCGAAGCGGCCGGCGTCGCGGATATAGAGCGAGACGAGCTGGGCGTGACGATCGTTGTCGAGCATGTGCCAGATGGCGACCGCCTTGGTCGGGAAGCAGCGGTTGGAGAACGACACCGCGACGAGGCCACCCGGGCGGAGGACGCGGGCGATCTCGGCGAACACCTCGATCGGACGGGTGAGATATTGCACCGAGACGGCGATCAGGCAGGCATCGAAGGCGCGATCGGGAAAGGGGAGCACGGGATCGTTGTTGAGATCGTGCACGATCCGGGTGTCGAGGCGCGCGTTGGCGTCGAGCTCGACCTGGTTCATGCCGAGGCCGGTGACGGAGCGGTAGGCGACATCGACCGGGAGATGCGACACGCAGCTCGACATCAGGTCGAGGAGATCAGCGCCCGGTGCGAGCGTGGCCTCGTAGTAGCGCGCGAGCGCCTCGCACGCCTCGTCGTCGATATGGCGGACGATGCGCGGTGGTGCGTAGAAGATGGCGTCGTCGGTCTCGTCCACGCGTTGGAAATGCTCGGGCATAAACCGGCCTCCGCTCATCGCCCGCCCCCGAGCGCGGCGCCGAGCGCCGCCGTCACGCGCGCGAGCGCCTCCGGCGGATAGTCGCGACGCGGCACGGCCCCCCACACCGGGTTGGGCCAGGCCGGGTCGGCGCGGAATCGCGCGATGACGTGGACGTGGAGCTGCTCGACCACGTTGCCGAGCGCGGCGACGTTGATCTTGTCGGGCGCGACGGCCGCCACCAGCGCATCGGAGGCGCGTGCGATTTCCTCGATCAGGAGGACGCGCTCGCCGGCCGCCACGTCGTGGAGGTCGCGAAGACCGGGCCGCGCCGGCACGAGAATGAGCCACGGATAGCTCGCATCGCGCATCAGGCGCACCTCTGAGAGCGGCCAGCGCGCGAGGGCGATCGTGTCGGCGGCGAGCGTCGGGTGAAGCTGGAACATCGTCTCGGGCCCCCGGAGCCCGCGATCCTCGCATGCCCGGCCGGCCACGGCCACGATTCCGTTGTGGTCGCCCGGGGCGCTGCTATCGTCGCCGGCGGGAGGCCGGCGTGACCGAACCGAGGCTCGTGACGTCTCTGTGGGTGGCGGCGCAGATCCGGGTCTGCGACCTCAACCTGATGCCGGCCGTGGTGCGCCGGAAGGGCGACGGCGACGCGGGCGCGGTCATCCTCAAGCTCAACCGGCTCGACGGCACCGCCTTAGTCCTCGCCCAGACCCGCGACGCCGAGGGGCGGCGGGCGTGGATGCAGGCGACTGGCGCCATTCCGGTGCCCGACGCCGAGGCCGAGACCTATATCGCGCGCGCGATCGGGCGCGATCCCGATCTCTGGGTGGTCGAGATCGAGGACCGGCACGGCCGCTACGCGCCCGACGGCCGGATTCTCTAGCAGGCTGCTGAAAAATGCTCGTCTTGGGGGTTTTGGAATGATTCTCTAAGCGCGGGTTGCGCGAGGAGTATCGGGATTCGAGGCGAGGATCGAGACAGTGGGTCGCTGTTTTCCTACGTGAGC